>WNFO01003145.1_pt1 | contig 13877 bp, 8 predicted proteins | sample 5400251 | NCBI WGS metagenome assembly WNFO01 (sample SAMN13153354, study PRJNA577476) | soil metagenome | isolation source: 100 cm saprolite under Madrone tree | place: USA:California | collected 2016-06-14 | reverse complement strand
AGGGGCACCGCTCGGTAGCGAAGTCTGGAAGAGATAAATGCTGAATGCATCTAAGCATGAAGCTCGCCCTAAGATAAGTTCTCCCAATCCCGCTTCGGCGGGATAAGAAGGGCAGTCGAAGACTACGACTTTGATAGGCGGGAGGTAGAAGTCCGGTAACGGATGAAGCTGACCCGTACTAATCGCCCGTTCGGCTTAATCATAAAACTTTCCCAAACCGTCTTTGGGGAAGAGCAAAAAAGCCAAATAAAATGCACAGTAGCGTTCGATTTCGAGTCGAACCTGTAATGCCAGCCAAATCTGTTGTCACGCTCGCTGCGTGACGTCCGTAATCATCCGGATGGCCGCAGCGAGAACAAGTTTCTGGTGGTAATACCGCGAGGGTCACACCCGTTCCCATCCCGAACACGGAAGTTAAGCCTCGCAGGGCCGATGATACTGCACGGGTAACTGTGTGGGAACGTAGGTCACCGCCAGGATTAAATTAGAGAAGGCCGTTCTGAGCAATCAGGACGGCCTTTTTGTTTTGTGGCGGAAGGTTAGCGAACGCGACCCATTAGGGTGAGGAGGCGGGGGGGCCGTCCACATCGGCTTCGACTTTGGGGGCGGAGATTTGCTGCTTTTCGTCGACGGCGAATAGCATGTAATCGCGGAAGTGATGACGGCGGTGCATGCGGCGGTTGCCGTAGTCAAAGTAGATCTCGGCGCTTTCCGGGAGCCACAACTCCTGATGGTGCGACACGAATCTTACCGGCATATATTCGACAGCAATGTGCTCAGCGCGCAGTTGGATTTGCGGAACCGGTGAGACAAGGTCCGTTTCGAGGCTGACGATCTGGAAATTGTCCGCCGAAATCCACGCACGGCCGCGGAGTGAAATCGAGAAAGACCTGGAGTTCACGCGGTAACTGCGCAGGCGCGGAGGCTTATCTGGTTTCTGGCGAAAATGCACTTGCCACGCAAGGCCGCCGTGCCAGCGGCTCAGGCCTTCGCATGCCAACTCATAATCCCCCACATAGATGGGATGGAAGACCATCACCAGAGCGGTCAAGCCCAGAGTGGCAATGCGCTCTGGAAATTGGTCGAGATCCATGATGCCGTTGCGGTATTCCTCCATGATGTACATACCGGGACGCACTTGCTGAACGGAGGCGACGTAGGAGTAGCTGCGCGAAGCGCGTCTGATGGGAAGCCCGGAATGGTCGATTACCTCGTTATCCAGCGATTCCGTGGCGGCGATACGATTCACTGCATCGACGAAATCGCCCACACGGCTACCCGCCTCTTCTTGAATCTTCTGCAGTGGGCAGCTTGCTGTGGATTCGACCGCGGGCATGCTGTCATCTACGTCAGGCGGCATCCACTTGGATGGGGGCATCAGGTCGCCAACAAGCGAAACTGCGGGGGACTGGTGCGTGCTTGCAGGTGCCGGGGCTCCCGCAGTGGGGGCGGGAGCGGCCAGCTCCGGTTTTTGCAGGGTCTCTAGGAGTTTCTGCGCTTCGACGGCGCGAGGGCCGGAGGGCTGAGAAGCGAGGAAGGCAGTAAGTGCTTTCATCGCCGCCTGGCGATCATTGCGGTGCAAAAAAGCTTGCGCCAATACAAATTGGGTTTCTGCGGCGCGCTCTTTGCCCAGCTCCGCGGCCCGTTGCGCGTGCTTCTGCGCTTCCTCGTATTCCCTCTGGTTGAGATACGTTTCCGCGAGGCGTTCGTGGTAACGCCATTGGGAGGGAGCGGCCTCCGAAGCGCGAAGCAGATAGTCCGTGGCGGCAGGGTAGTCTGAATTCTGCAAAGCGATCTGCGCAAGAGCGGCGAGCGAGAAAACGTGGCGGGGCGAAATCTGCACGGCTTTTTCCCAATACAGCTTGGCTTTCGCAAAATCCTTTACCTGCGCGTAATACATACCCCACAAATAGCTGACGTCCGGATGAGAAGGCGCCATGTGCGAGGCTTTCTCCAAGTGCTTGCGGGCGTCGTCCGGTTTATTTGCGCGAATATCCTCGAGCGCTTTGGTCACTTCCTTTTCCGCGTTGGGCGCGAGAATGGGCGAGCCGGGGGGAGGGGAAGCAACGGATTCCGGGATCAAAGTGATGGAAAGCTGCGTGCGCGCGCCCCAGTTCAGAATCTGCACGTTCTCGGTCACCCGCTGATAACCGGCGGCAATGATCTCCAACGTGTAGCTTGCGGGAGAGAGATTTGTAAACTCGGCCGTGCCGCTACGGAAAACACCAATGCCTGCGGGGGTGCCCGAAAAGGTGTTGAGATTGACGACTGCGGGGGTGTCTAGAGGCGAGCCGTCTGGCATTCGCACGCTCACCACCAGACTGGCCGGGCGCTCCGGGCTTTGCATTTGATTGGCTTGGTGGCTGTAAGTTGAAGGGACGAAAAGGACGCTAGGGGCGGCAAGAAACAGAATGCACATGGTGACGCGGTTCGGATGGACAGGCATCTCATACTCCACGGCGGGGCCAGGTTATATAAAGAGGCGAGAGGTGGCCATACACGTTATAGACCTGATGCGCTGGACGCCGTCTTGGTTAGTGATTCTACTCCTTCCTGGCGTTTTTTCTACTGCTAAGGAGGGAGCGTAAGGACTTGCGCCTTTGCCCCTGCCTAACACCCAAGATAAATCCGGCGCGGCAAGCTGGGGCTCGAATTTGCCCCCCTTTGCGCACGCGGAAAAAGTGAAAAAGTACTATTGACCCGGATATCCCGGCGCAGTAACTTTGGAGCTCCCTCCTCGGGCCCCGGCAAACTCTTGAGCGAGGTCATACACATGGCTTCAAATCTCGCCCCAAACATCGTCGCCAAGTCCGTGCAGGAGCGCTGGGCGCAGTTGCGCAGCCACAAGCGCATTATTTCCAAGGTAAAATTGCTCGTGGAATGGGACGAAGGCTCGGCACCGCACCAGGCCCATGCGGTAACCGTGGACGTTAGCCATTCCGGATGTATGGCTGTCGTGGGAGCTGATTTACCGCTGCACCGGAAAGTGCGCCTGATTCATCCAGAGAGTGGCCGCAAAGTGGAAGCCGAAGTGGTGTGGCGCGACCACGAAGCGTGGGATGTGGGGCTTGAGTTGGTTCAGCCGGACGCATCCTTCTGGGGATTGAAGATTTAGCTGCTAACTTGCAATTGATTTCCGCGACGCAAAATGTGGCGAAAGTCGCGCGACCTGCCCCTGCGAGATATTGTCTACTCCAACTGCCTTGACGGTCGCGCGTCAAATCACGCCCCGGTCAGAAATACCACTTCAGTTTTACCCTTCTGAGTTAAACTCCCTTCCAGGTATCGCGCTTGACTAAGTGAAGGTCAGAGCAACCAATACAGGTCGCAAGGGATTCTTACTGGGCTGCGGATGGGCTAGATAGATACGGTAATCGGCGATGTGAGTTTCTTTCGCCGAGACGGAGTAGCGATCATTTGTGCGGCATAACCGGGTTTACGCATCGAGACGGTGCGTTCGATCGCGCACGCATTCACGCGGCCACCGACTCGCTGGTTCATCGAGGTCCTGACCAGCAGGGTACGTATGAATCGGCGATTGTGTCGCTGGGCGCCGTGCGCCTCAAGATTATCGACCTGCACGGGGGCGATCAGCCCATGATCAGCGAGGACGGAAACACCGTCCTGGTCTTCAACGGCGAGATTTACAACCACCGCGAATTGCGCGCGGAGCTGGAATCGCGCGGGGAAAAATTCCAAACCAACAGCGACACCGAAGTGGTTCTGCGCGCTTTTTTGCAATGGGATAAGGATTGCTTCGCGCGCTTGCGCGGCATGTTTGCGCTCGCGATTTGGTCGCAAGATGCAAGGCGGCTGGTTCTCGCGCGCGATCGCCTCGGAATCAAGCCGTTATATTTCCATGTGCGTGACGGAGAGCTATATTTCGGATCGGAGCTGAAAACTATTTTTGCGCATCCGGAATTTAAGCGCGAGCTGGACTTCACCGGCCTGCAATACTACCTCTCGTTGAATTATGTTCCTTGCCCGCACACGCTGGTGCGCGGCGTCGAAAAGCTTCCTCCGGGACACCTGCTCGAATGGCAGGACGGGGACGTCGAGATGGAAGCGTATTGGCGGTTGCGCTTCGAGCCTCAGAAGCAAAAGTCCTTGGCCGGCGCACAGGAAGAGCTCGACAATTTGCTGCGCGAGTCCGTTCGCGATCATTTGATTTCCGATGTACCCCTGGGAATTTGGCTGAGCGGCGGGATCGACTCTTCGACCATTCTTCATTACACCCGGGAATTGTGCGGCTCCCATGTTAAAACGTTTTCGATCTCCTTTGCCGGACGCAGTTTCGACGAAACCGCATACATCCGCGACATCGCTGCAAGGTACGACACCGAACATCACGAACTGGATGTCAGCCCCTCCCTGGATTTGCCGGCGGCGATCGAGGAACTGGCTTACTACTCCGACGAGCCCTTCGCCGACGCCGGCGCTCTGCCGGTTTGGTTTCTTTCCGCGCTCAGCCGCAAACACGTCACGGTCGCACTGAGCGGCGAGGGCGCGGACGAACTTTTCGGCGGGTATCTCACCTATGCGGCAGACCGCTATGCGGCTCTGGCGCAAAGCGTCGCGCCTCCGATTCGCCGCGGGCTGCTGGGTTTGTTGCGCCATTGGCCGGTATCGAACGACAAGATCAGCCTCGAATACAAAGTGAAGCGGTTTTTGGAAGGCACATTGTTGCCACGCGACGAAGCGCACACCTACTGGAACGGAACATTTTCCGCCGCGCAGCAAGATCAGTTCGTACTACAGCGCAATCGCACTTCGGTCAAGGACCTGTTCGATAGCGACTTGCCTGCCGCCGACGAGCGCGGCTCGCTGAACCGTTATCTGGCCTTCGATCAGCGTTACTTTCTCGCCGACGACATCCTGCAAAAGGTCGATCGCATGAGCATGGCGCATTCGCTCGAGGTGCGGCCGCCGTTTCTCGATCATCGGATCGTGGAGTTTGCGGCGCGCTTGCCGGAGCACATGAAGATTGACGGCAGGCAGCACAAAGTGGTGCTAAAGCGGTTGATGCGAGATAAATTGCCCATCTCCGTGCTGCGGCGCGCGAAGACCGGCCTGGACATTCCCGCGCATGACTGGCTCCGCGGAACGTTGCGGCCTCTGCTGATGGATACCTTGAACGCTACCGCCATCGACGAAACGAATCTGTTCCGGCGCGAGGGCATCGAGTTCTTCATCAAGGAGCACATGGAGTGCCGCGCCAATCTCGGTTATCACCTCTGGGGCTTGCTCATCTTGTTCCTATGGATCAGGCACTGGAACATCCAAACCGCGTCAGTGCCGCGCGTGGCGGAAAAGATCGTAACGAGAGCGTTTACCCGCGCTTAGCAGCGGTTCCACGGGGCCTCACGACGATCCTTCAGCTTGTTTGGGATAGCAGGCGTTCGAGACGCGGCGATACCGCATCGCAGAACGCCGCCACCCACAGACCCGTCATCGCTCCGGCGAAGATGTCCATCGTGTAGTGCGCGCGAAGAATCAGCACCGCGGCAATTTCAAAAAGCACGATCAGCACTGCAAGAGCGGTCAGCCAGCTTCGGCGAAAGCGCGCCAGCTCGATGGCCCCGAAGACCGCGATGGCTGTGTGACCCGAGAAAAAATAGTCGTTGCCCACGTTGTAGGTGACGAACAGCGAAGGAAATCCCGGATAACGCCAAATCATGTGCGGCGGCGCGGGCAACGCGCAGAGCGTTTGTATCGCCTGGCGCAGTCCCAGCAGCAGCACCAAGCCCAGAAACGGGCGCACGCGGCCAGCGAAGATCCACTCCGCGACTAGAAACAGTCCCAGCGCATCGATGAAACCCGAGCTGATGATCAGCAGCGCGTTTGCCGCGGAAGGATGCCGCCCGAAATACGAATTCAGCCCGCCAAACAAATTGTGCAATGCGTCGCCGATTTCTGCGGACGGCGCACGCACGCCAATCAGTGACTGCGTCCAGAACCACATCGCCAGCGCGGCCAATGTCGCGACAACTCGCAGAACGAGGCGGCGCCCACCCAGCTTTGTGCTCTCATCGTTAGACACGCGCGCTCGTTTCCAGCGCCAATTCCCGGGCTTTGCGCAGGTCCAGCTTGCCCGTTCCGAGATACGGCAATTTTTCAATGCGCACGAATTGATCGTGCCGTGGCCGCCACAAAGGCGGCAAATCGCTCTTCGCCAGCCCGGCGAGGCATTCTTCGAGCTGCTCTTCGGATAGAGTGTGCAAGACAATCAGGCGCTCGCCCTTTTTTTCATCTGGCACCGCCGTGACCACGAACATCTGCTCCGAAGCGCCCGCCAGCTCCTGCAGTTTTTCTTCGACTTTGATGTGCGGCACCATCTCTCCGCCAATTTTGCTGAAGCGGCTGAGCCGGTCGGTCACGCGCAGAAAGCCGTCTTCGTCAACCGCGGCGATGTCGCCGGTGTTGTACCAGCCGTCGCGCAGCACTTCTGCCGTTTTGTCTGGACGATCCAGATACCCCTGCATCACATTGGGCCCGCGCACCAGCAGCAGGCCCGGCACGTCCACGCCTAGCGGTTCGTGCGTCTCTGGATCGATGATCTTCACGGTAATCCCCGGCAAGGGATGGCCGATGCTGCCGCGCTTTGCACCCACCTGCCGAAACGACGCCGCGCGGAAATCGATGGTGTTCACCGTCACCACCGGCGAACACTCCGTGCAACCGTAACCTTCCAGCGGCCGGATGCCGAAGTGATCCTCAAAAGCCACCGCGACGCGCTCCGGAAGTTTTTCGGCCCCGGCCATGACGAAGCGCAGACTGCCGAATTCCTCCGGCGTGCAGCGCCGCAGATACGCATTCAGAAACGTGGGCGTCGCCAAGAGCATGGTCACTGCATACTTGTTGATGAGCGCGCCGATTACGCGTGAATCGAGGGGATTGGGATGAAACACCACTCCGACTCCGACGGCCGCGGGCAGGCACAGAGTGCCGGTGAAGCCGAAGGAATGGAAGAACGGCAGAATGCCCATGATGCGGTCATCGGGCTGCAGTAGGAACACTTGGTCCAGTTGCTCGACGTTCGACGCCACGTTGTACTGCGTGAGCATCACGCCCTTGGGCTCACCGGTCGACCCGCTCGAAAATATGATCGTCGCTAGGTCATCGAGACCGGGAGTTCGTTCGCCTCCCGCGAATCGCGTAAGCGCGCGCACCGGCAGCAAAAGCGCTGCTAGAGCGGACGACACTCTTTCCGTCAGTTTTGGCTCCTTCGCGACGTCTTCGATAAGAACCGGGTCCATTGGTGGCTGGATATGCACCCGCTCCAGGAATGCCCGCGCGGAAACAATCGTCTTCAGATTGCATTGTTGCGCGCACGAGGCCAGCGTTTCATTCGATACCGTGTAGTTCAAATTCACCGGCACTTTCCCCATCAGCATCGCCGCCAGGTTCACCAGCGCTCCCGGAATCGACGGAGGCAGTAGAATGCCCACCATCTCCTGGCCCTTCCAATGCGTTCGCAAGCGCCGCGCCAGAAACAGCGTGCGCGCCAGCACCGCAAAGAAATTCAGCCGCGGAGTTTGCCCGTCGGCCATCGCGAAGCGCAACGGATGCCTACGCGCCGTGTGCACAAACGATTGCGGCAGCGTGTGCATGCGCTGCTTGCGCCGCGCGAAAGCCTCCGCGCCGAGGTTTTGCACCGCTTGCCTTGCTTGCGTAGAGGTTGCCGTTGCCGGCAGCGGCTCACCGAACGTGACGCGCACCGGATACGGGAGACGCCGTGGGAACTTCCACAGAAACTTGCCTCCGGCAAAACTGAAGATCGATCCCCAAACCCCGTCCAGATGCACCGGAATGATCGGCACGTCGACGCCCTTGATGACGCGCTCCATGCCGCGCCGGAACGGCAGCATCTGGCCGATGCGCGTCATTTGCCCTTCGGGAAAGATGCACACCAGCTCGCCGTTTTGCAGTGCTTGCGTGGCTTCGCGCAGCGAGTGAATCATCTCGCGCGGGCCTTGGTCCGAAGCAATGGGAATCACGCGGAGCATTTTCGCGAAGGGCTTAACCAGCGGATGATCGTAGGAGCCCTTGAACATCAGGAAGCGCACGGGCCGGTCGAGCGAAGCGATCAGAAACGCCGCGTCCGCCATCGAGACATGGTTCGGCACCAGCAGCGCTCCGCCTTTCGCCGGAACTTGTTCGCGCCCCACGATATCAAGCCGATACAGCGTATGGGTCGCCGTCCACAGCAGCAGCCGGATCAGCGAATCCGGCAGCAGGCGCAAAATGTACCCGGTGGCCGCCAGCGTCGCAATCGAGGCCCAAAGAAAAATCGCTCCGGGGCTCAGGCGCAGCCAGTGCGAAACGCCGTAATATGCGCCAGAAGCAACCCCTACGCCGACGAACGAAAGCCAGTTTGCCGCGCCGAGAACGCCGCCCTTGTGTTCCTCCTCCGGAATGTGCTGAATCAGCGCGCTGATTGGCACGATAAAGAATCCGCCGGCGAAACCCAGCCCCGCGAGCAGCAGCAGCACCGCTTCAAATGTCAGTCCCGGAATCGCCAGGCACAACCCCAACAGCGTCATGCCCAGTGCGCCCAGCGGAATCAGCCCGTATTCGATCTTTCCGCCAGAAAGAAATCCCGCTGCGAGGCTGCCGACGCCGATTCCAATGGCCACCGCAGCCTGAAGAAGCCCTCCGTGCGTGGAGTCCAGATGCAGAACATCCTGGCCGTAAAGGAAAATGTTGAACTGCAGCAGCGCCGCCACAAAGAAAAAGTACGTGTTCCCCAGAACCGCCAGCCACAACACGCGATCGCTGCGAATCAACTTCATCGGCGACCATACGTCGATCAGTGACGCCAGATGGAATCGCTTCGCAGGATCCGCTGCCGGAACGCGGCTGATACCCAGGCTGCAGAGCAAGCCCACAGCCGTAAATGCAAACAGTAGGGCGCCGGAGTAGATTTGGTGCCCTTTGAACGCGTCGGCTAAGAGCGCGCCGCACACACTTCCCGCGATGATTCCGAGAAACGTTCCCAATTCGAGCACGCCGTTGCCCCAGGAAAGTTTCTCCGCGGGCAAAAGCTCGGGCAGCAGTCCGTATTTGGATGGCCCGAAGAGCGCACCTTGCGTGCAAACCAGGAAAATCGCGGCCAGCGCCAGCGGAAAATTCGGACCTGCAAGCGCCAGTACCGCCAGCAACATCACGCCGATCTCAAATACTTTCGTCCACAGCGTGACGCTGCGTTTGCTGAAGCGGTCCGCCAGGTACCCGCCGCTTAACGAAAACAAAATGAATGGTGCGGCAAAGAGCACCCCAACCAGGAATTCGAGCTGGTCGCGTTGCGCTTTGTCCCTCACTAGCGCCAGAACCAGGTAAATTGTCAGGAATTTCAGGGCATTTTCATTGAACGCGCCCTGGAACTGCGTGGCGATCAGGCTCCAGAATCCACGCCGCCAATTCGGTTTGCTTTCGGACATGGCAAGGTTTCCGTGTGCAGACATACCGGCGCACCCAAGCTGTCAGTGGAACCGAGAGAAGCAAAGATTCTAACAGGGCGCGGGAGATTCCGTATTCGGCCACGACGATTTGTGACGAAAGTGCTTCCATTGCGGCCAGCCGGTTCCTCGCTCTCGTGACCGCCTTGTAAAGCCGGGTTAGGATAATGCCGCACGGCGAGGAGCAATCATGAAAAACCCTGACACCCAGCCGAAGTCCGTTCTAATCACCGGAGCCACCGACGGTTTGGGGAAGGCGCTGGCGCTACTGCTCGCGGAGCGCGGCTACCGCGTGTTTGCCGCGGGCCGCTCGCCCGAAAAACTCGCGCATCTTGACGGGATAGCGCGCGAGAAGAAATTAGTGCTGGAAAGCATCGCGCTCGATGTGTGCAGCGATGGTTCGGTGCAGTTGGCGGTCCAGACCGTGCTTGGCAAGGCGGGCGCGATTGATGTGCTGGTCAACAACGCCGGCGTCAATTACACCGCCGCCGTGGAGGATCTCAGCATGGAAGACTGGCGCGCCCAGTTCGAGACCAACGTCTTTGGCGTCCTGCGTGTCACGCGTGCGGTTCTGCCGCAGATGCGTGAGCGCCGCAGCGGCCGCATTCTGATGATGAGTTCGCTCTCTGGCCTGATGACTCCTCCCACGCAAGGTGCGTACAGCAGCAGCAAGCATGCGTTGGAAGGTCTCAGTAATGCGCTGCGCATGGAGCTGTATCCGTTTGGAATCGCCGTCGTGCTGATCGAGCCGGGTTACATCATCACCGGATTACAAGAGGCGGCCGCGGAACTATCGAAGCCCTACGTCAAAAAAGGAGGTCCGTACGCTCCGCTCTACGCGCAATTTTTCGCCAGCGTGAATGGCATGCGCGCCCAATCCAGGACTACGCCAGAGGATTGCGCGCGCGTCATGCTCCACGCCATAGAAACACCACGGCCGAAGGCGCGTTACGGCGTAACGTCACTGGCACCGTTCGTAAAGTGGAGCAAGCGGCTGCTGACCGACGGCGCCATCGACGCTATGCTGCGGCGGCGCTATGGAATCGCGCGCGAGAACCGGAGTTGATTCTCGCTTTCGTCCTACGGGTTGGAAGCCTGAAACGACAAGCTGTTTTCGCGCAACTCTTCCCACCGTTTGCGCCACGCCTCATGCAGCGGACTCTCCGCATAATCGGCAGCCGCCTCCGCGCTGGCAAACTCGATGGCGTACACCCCGTCAAAATCGCGAATCTGGTTGCGCTGCGTCTTCAACCAGATATTTTTGACGCCCGGAATTTTTGCGGCCATCGTCTTGATGCCGGCCAGCGCCTGATCCTTGTCGTTTTGCGAAGTGGTATTCTTCCATTTGTAAACCACAAAGTGGACCACAGTCTTTGGTTGTCCGAACCTGTTCTGCGCCGCCACGCTCTGCGCGTGCCAGTTTCCAACCGCCACACCGCCGCCGAAAAGAGCCACCGCGGCTGCAATGTTGGCCAGGCGCCGTACCGCGAATCCCATAATCTTCCTCCTCCGTTTACTCACAAACAGTTTATGTACACACGTTAAGAGAAGCAACGCGGCACGATGGGCGTGCAACTTAGTTTCACCCCCGTCCTCCCGTCGCTGATTCGCACATAAAAAAAGCCCGGTGAACTCGCGCTCACCGGGCGAAAGACTTCGGATTGAATTATCTCAGGGCTTCGTAGGATCTGCCGGCTTCGGGTCACTCGGCGGGATCGATGCAGGTTCCGGCGGTTTGCTTTCTGCGGAGCTAGCGTCGGCCGGCTTGGAAGTATCGACACCGTAACGCGTGAGGTACGGCATGAACGGGGTGACTTCAAATGGCATCTTCTCCCGTTCCGCCACCGTTCCCACCGGCTTGCTCTTGATTAGATCCAGGCGGTCGGACCACACATCGAGCTTCACCCGCCCGCCGATGGGCAGCGCCGCGATCGTCTGTGGATTTGTCTTCGGATCGGTGTCCGCAGCAACTTTGCCCTTCAGGTCCGCGATCGTGGCAACGCGATCTCCCAAGTGCGCGCTGATGAGGTTGGGAATTTCCTTTTGCCGCGTCTGCAAAGCGCTGAGGAAAAGCGCGGCATTGGCCAGCTGGTTCTTATAAGGGGAATTGGTCAGCAATTGCACTCCTTTGGCGCTCGCGGCTTGCTCCTCGGCCTGCGTGCGCGCAAAACCGAAGTGCCGGAATGTGTCCTTGTCGTCGATAAGCAACTGGTCGAAGAAGGCAAAGGTCGTGTCCATGCGGTGGGCGAGCACCACGTGGCCGAGCTCGTGCGCGATTACCGTGGCCAAGCTGCCCTCGTCCGGCAACACGTCGATCAGCCCGCGGCTGAGCACGATCGTGTGGCCGAGCGTGAAAGACTCCAGCGTGGTGGTCATCAGCACGCGGCATTTCACTTCCGGCTCGATGTCCAGGTTATTGGTGACCTCGAGGTTGTTGACCACCGTCTCCAGGATCTTATCGACCTCGCCTTTCGGCGCCATCAAGCCAATGCGCTGCAGCCGGTCGGCAACGTTTTCTTCCGCCTGGCGGTCCCACGTGCGCTGCGCCTGCACGGGGTTCAGATCGTTCGCTGTTTTCGTGTCGTCCTGTACCGCGCTCTCCACCAGGATTTTGCTCAACTCCTGTTCCTGCGCCGCGTGACCCAGGTTATATCCCCACAGACGCGTTTGCGCTTTGAAGTCCAGCTTCTTGGTCAGCGCGTAGTGCAAATCTTTCTCCTCGCTATAGACGAACGAGGGCACCCACAGGCCCGCTTGAGCGTTCGTGCGCCAGCTATCGAAATGGAAGTACCAGCTGGCGTGCCCGGCGCCGCCGTATGCTCCATTGAAGCGCACAATGTTAAAGCCCTGATCCTCCACCCAAATGCGGCCCAGAAACCGGCCTTTGCCTGTCTTTTCTTGCGGAGTGACGTCGAACACCAGGCAACGCACTTCGCCCAGGAATTCGCGGCGCACGTAGTCAAATTTATAATGCTGCTTGTCGAATCCGTTCGTGTCGATGAAAATCATCTGCAAAAAGCCGTCCGGCAGGTACTGCATCGCGAAGGAAAAGAAATTTCCAATACCGGAGAAAATCTTTTTGCCCTTGGTATCGGCGTCGGTCAGCGAAACCAGGTTCACACCCTTGGAAAAATCCGCGCGGCCCAGAAAGTACTTATCGCCGGCGGGCACAAATCCAAGATTGGTGTCCGGTTTCTGGTTTTGGATGTAGGTTTCGACCAGCGGAGTATATCTGCGGATTTCCTGGTTGAGGTGATTCTCGTTGGCGATGACGCGGTCGACAACCTCTTCTACGGTCCGTGGCTGGTCCGCCGGCCGCGGTGCCGCTGCGGCGGCCATACTCCCGATCCCGCTCGATACCAACATCAGGATAGTTGTTGCTAGCTTGCGCATTTCTCTGCTCTCCCCTCAGTAAGCCTTAATAAGCCCCTTGCCCTTAGTAAGCCAGCCGGAACTCAATGCGCACGCGCGCAGCAAAATCCACTGGCTGGCCATCTCGCTTCGCAGGTTTGAACTTTACTTGTTTCGCTGCTTGCACCGCTGCCTCATCGAGGCCGTGGCCAAGCCCGCTGATAACGCGATTCACCTGTACGGTGCCGTCGGCCTGGAAAACCAAGTCGAGCACCACATCACCCTCAAGTCTCAGAGTACGCCCCTCCGCGCTGTACTGCGGGTGGGGCTTGTCCAGAATGTCAACCATCGCCGTCGAAGAATCGCCCGACGTTGCTTTCTTCTTTGGCGTGTTGTCTGCCACGGTGGCATCGACGAAGCCGCCGCTTTGCACCACTCCGTGTTTACCGCCGTTCGGCGGAGGAGTTGCCACGCCATTTCCGAATCCGGTGCTCGCAACCGTGCCGCGCACTCCCTTGCTGCCGCCGGTGCCGTTCCCGTATCCAGGGCCGCCCGGCAATGCCGGCGAGCCCAGCCGATTGATGTTCGTCGTCTTGTTGGGATTGCCTTTACCCGGAAGCCCGTTAGGGTCCCCAAAGCCTCCGGTTTGTACTTTGTTCAGCGGCAGATTCACTGTGGCCGGTGCCGCACTTCCAGTGTTCAGGTTGTTGACCTTCACTTCGTCTTTCGGCCGCTTCGGTCCGTTGATCGGCGTGTTTAACTTCGCTTCAAACACGGTTTGCTTCGTCAGCTCCGGCACCTTTACGTCCAACTGTCTTATCTGTGGCTGAAACGCCTTCTGCTGCACGAAAATGTGCGGCTGCTTGGGATTGAGCTTCGGCTCCTCGATCGGTTTCGGTTCGGGCGCTTTCGCTTTAACTTTGGGTGGGGGCGGGGGCGGAGGCGCGACTGGCACTTCCGTCACCGGCATCAGCAAAGGAACAGCGGAATATTTCAGGGCGTTCAGGCGCTCCGGAAAAAAGATGGGCAGGGCCACGAAAAAAGTGAGTGCCAGGATTTGTATGACGG
>WNFO01003141.1_pt1 | contig 13885 bp, 18 predicted proteins | sample 5400251 | NCBI WGS metagenome assembly WNFO01 (sample SAMN13153354, study PRJNA577476) | soil metagenome | isolation source: 100 cm saprolite under Madrone tree | place: USA:California | collected 2016-06-14 | reverse complement strand
GATCGACCAGCGCCTCTACTTTTTCATGTACCAGGGACCGGGGATTCTGCTGAGTGCTGACGGATATCCTATTTCTGGGAGTTCTATTCTGGGACGGTACCCTTCGAGGTCTAGCAAGACGTCCCGCCGACGTATGCGGTATAGTATTGTTATCTCAGCCTGCCACAGTAGTGGATACGTATCACCGATCGGGGCTGGCGCTACTGCGCAACAGCATGGCCGGGGAATTTCTGAATTCCCGCTAGAAAAGAAGCTCTAGGCTGTGATGGACACGAACAAACGGGACGCCCGTAAACGCCAGAGTTTGCGGCGGCACAGTCCAAAGCCAGATGTTAATGTTGTGGAAATTGGGATGTTCACAGGTCCGCGCCGTGCCAGCAGAGCGGATCAGGGCTTCAGCAGTTCAGTTCACTATCGGAGCAGTTTGAACAGTGTATCAGTTGGCTCTGGTTGGTGTGTGCGCTAATCGTCTGCCTGTTCAAGTTACCATAACTGAGAATCGTAATGTGTCAGTATCAGGGTCAGTCACAGTCGATCAAGCGCAACTCGCCGTAAACAGAATTGAGTGTGGTAATCGTACATATAGAAACACATTGCACCCGGGCCTCTGCTCTGCCCACAGCCAGACTTACGGGTCCGTACAGGTCGGAGTTCTGACTCACCATTGGACAATACAGGAAACGCCGTCATTGCCAGTGGCACGACGATTGCTCAATGCCAAAGTTGATGATGGACTTAAAACAAACAAAACAGAGTTATCAATATGTGTCTGGAACATTCTCAGGAGATTCACGTAGAAAACATAAAAATCATTTTTCCCACCTTCACTCGACGTTCGCAGCACCATACATAATTTCTACAAAATATCCACTTCTCGTACAGATCCTGTGTGGGCGTGATGCCCTTGCGCGCCATCTCGCGCGCTACATCCGCCGCTGCAAACTCGAGCCGGAAATTGCCGCTGGTAAGGCCGCCCAGTTCGTGCACGTTCCACCCATACAAATGCAACTCCGCAATCTATACTTAATGAAGGAAATTTCGAGTCAGCAGCAGCGCCTAGTAAACATGACGAAGAGGGTGATTGAAAAGATTCCATTCGTGGTAGTGTCTATGCTATCAACACCGGTGATCTGATGATCCTGATATAGTCCACACAGCCTTCAGGTCGGCAGACACGTACTCTAGAACAAAGTTGACCTGTATCAGGAAGAATGCCAATGCGGCGCCCACGTGGGTCTCGTCTCAGTAGGTACGAAGCGTTCCTTTGCGACGAGCAAAATCGTAGAGTACCATCATTATCATTCCTGCGTCTCGCTGTTGCGGACCCGTGCTGACGTACCGAACAACGTTGTCAGGCGCATTCCGCGAGACCGTTGCACAGAATGGGCACCGTACTGTAGTGACTCTATATAACAGGCGCACGCGAGGCGTTGAGCGTGGGGAGCGCTGTAGCGCCAAATGTGTGCGAGAGGTCTACAGGGACTCCGAGACGTTGAGTTCTCAGACAAGCATTTCACCATACGGACTACCGTGTCGACTTTTAGCACTTTGGTAAAAACCAAAAAAGGGATAAAACCGCACCTGAACCCGTGGTGAAGTGGCTTGATCGTCTTCAATATTCCGCAAACACATCGCGGCAGAAATGCGTCGGCGTGAGGTAGCGCATGCCAAGGGCGTAGAACCGGTGCAGTACACCGACAGAGTTCCCCAGATGGTGTCCTCTACGTGGCGGTAACAATCGAAAGATTCAGAAGGCAGACAGAGTGGACCCTTCAGGGCTGAGAAGGGTGGCTACCTAGTTAAGCGCGAGCTGGAATGTCGGTGATTAGAAATCAGAATAGATTCGAACAGGAGTACCGTAATGTACGTTTGAGTGCTCGCGGATTGTGAGCTCGATCTGTTCTAGGGCATCACTGCAGACAGCCAGTTCATTTTGTACATATAGCACCAAGCGCACGAGCACATGGCGCACGCTCGAAGTTCCCATGGGGAAGTCTTTGCCAACCTCGGAAAGCGGACAATGACACACCAGAAGAACCCGACGTGATCCGCGCGCAGGCGGGGGACGTCAACCTGACCGAGCGTGGACGTATCGAGGTCGACTGCATTTACATTATTGCTGAATTTCAGAAGCACGAGCTATGCAAGGTCAATATGACCATCCTAGCGTTCATCGGGGAAAAAAATCCTATCAAGGGACAAAGGAGTGAAGCCATGATCAGCCCAAATGGCAAGATGTGAGGGGAAGAACGACTATCGTACGATAGCAGGTGCCTTTCTCGGGATTACGTCTGCAGCCTCCCGCAGGTCGTTAGGAGCACACCACACTGTCGAACCAGGGTGTTTTTTCGTGAAAGAAAAGAACAGCGAGGGCCACGAGAAAGACTAGATCAGGTGCTGAGCGGACGAGTATGTGCGGTGGGATCGGGCGCGGGGCGGGGTCATTCGGGCACCTCGATAGCTTCGCTACGGCGCATCAGATGCGGGTGATCGTGAATAGGAGTGGGCCCGCAACGAAGACATATGGATTCATGGTCCAGAGGCGTCATTGTCGAGTTACACGACGAGACGGATGTCTGGCCTCTGACACGTCGGCGCGGGGATTCCAGAGCCGGTAATGCGGGGTTATCACATGTCAGTAGATCCGTCGGTACTTAAGTCAACCGTCCACACTACCTCTCTCGCCTTTTCCGTCTTTTTCTCTCATTGATCAACGTCCTACATGACACAAGTAATCGTAGTCGGTGGTGGTCTTGCAGGCCTCTCTGCAGCACACACTCTTCTCGAGCGTGGGGCCAATGTTCTCCTCCTCGACAAGCAAGGGTAAGCCTACTCTCTCTTCCTTTTTTTCCTTTCCCCTTGCGACTTTTGTAACCTTTCGCCGTTATTTCCAGCTTCATGGGTGGGAATTCCACCAAAGCTACGTCCGGCATCAACGGCGCTGGCACCCAAACTCAACAAGATCATGGCATCGCAGACTCCGCAAAGATTTTCTTTGACGATACCAAGCATTCAGTGCGTGTTCTCTAGATTATGTCTCGTACACAGTGCTGAGGTGCCTGTTCTGTACGATGTAGGCCCGTGATCTCGCCCGTGATGACCTTATCCGCGTTCTTACTGGCCGCTCAGGCGACGCCGTGAACTGGCTACAGAACAAGTTTGCCCTTGATCTCTCCAAAGTTTCTCGCCTTGGTGGTCATTCCCAACCTCGCACACATCGAGGTGATGCCCAATTTCCCGGCATGGTCATCACGTACGCTCAGCTCGAGCGTCTCGAGGACCTCGCACAATCTATTCCTGATCGCGTCAAGGTCCTCAAAAAGGCTCGTGTCACTAAACTCCTCAAGGACGAGTCGGGAACCACCACCGGTGTTGAGTACATTCAGGGTGGAAAAACTTCCACCGCACTCGGGCCCGTCATCCTTGCCACCGGCGGTTACGCGGCCGATTTCACGAGCGACTCATTGTTAAAAAAATACCGCCCAGAACTCTGGAACCTACCAACAACCAACGGAGAACACTCTACTGGTGACGGCCATAAGCTTGCTATCTTTGCTGGCGCAAGTGCAGTCGATATGGAGAAGGTACAAGTGCATCCAACTGGTCTCGTTGACCCCAAGGAACCCAATGCAAAGGTCAAGTTCCTTGCTGCTGAAGCTCTTCGCGGCGTCGGTGGTCTCCTTCTCGACAATGAGGGTCAGCGCTTTGTCGACGAACTTCAGCACCGTGACTTTGTAACTGGAAAGATCTGGGAAAACGGCAAGTTCCCGATTCGGCTCGTCCTCAATGGTAAGGCGGGCAAAGAAATTGAGTGGCACTGCAAGCATTATGTGGGACGCGGGCTCATGAAGAGATTCGAGTCTGGCGAGGCACTTGCAAAAGAATTCGGCCTCTCCCCTCCTGTGCTTAAGAAGACCTTCGATGAATATAATTTGGCGGCAAAGACCAAGAAGGACAAGTTTGCGAAGAAAGTATGGTACTCATCCGATCTTTTGACTTGCCATCTACTAACCGCGACGAAAAGTTTTTCTCGGATGACAACTGGACGCTGAACGATACGTTCCACGTTGCAATTATGACCCCTGTGCTACACTACACTATGGGTGGTCTCGAGATCGACCCTGAGGCCCGCGTGCTCGCCCCTGGTGGTGTACCACTCCCGGGGTTATTCGCCGCAGGTGAAGTCGCGGGTGGTGTGCATGGTGCTAATCGACTCGGCGGCTCTTCATTATTGGGCTGCGTCGTCTTTGGGCGGGTTGCCGGAGACACAGCAGCCGCATATCTCCTGCAGAACTACGGCAACGTGAGTGCGCGGGCCGCAGGCCGCCTAGCTGGCGTTGCAACGCACCTGGGTGCGCCACAGCCCGAGACGAAGAAGGCGAAGGAGGAGGTGACCACTAGCTCGAATGCTATGTCGTCGTCACCATCAAGTTCTGGCGAAAAGACTTACACGATCGACGAGGTTGCGGCTCACAGTAAGAAGGAAGATATTTGGGTCGTCATCGACGGACAGGTGCTCGACGTGACCAAGTTCCTACCGGATCATCCAGGTGGCGAGAAAGCCATTCTACTTTATGCGGGCCGCGATGCGACAGAGGAGTTTAACATGCTACATGACCCCAAAGTCATCCCACGGTACGCCCCAGACGCGGTCATAGGGCGGATACGGAAGTAGGCGCATCGATGTGTCAATAATGTATCAGCCAGCGGAAGCTTGTAATACAGTACTATTTCAACTTGAGTTCTCATTGGGGTACAGTACCCAAATTTCGGAACTTCCATGGAGCGTGATGCGTGATTGACATTAAGTCGTTGCAATCATTCATCTTCAATTTCTAAGATTAACTTGTAACGGACCGGCCTAGCGCAGCTACAGAAATACAGAATACCGTGGCGCCACTTCTCAAGTTCTTCACTTTCGCATATTCTTCCTTCATTGTACGGCGTGGGTGTCATGACAATTGGTATGTGAGGCGAACCAACTCGAGGTGAGGCCATACAGTACAGCTTAGTTATCGAAATGACTACTGTACCATCATCGAAGAACTCGGCGAGTTGAGGGGCCGCCACGGCTCCCAGTGCGACGTGCACGACGACCTTCGTGACAATCTGAGTCGCGCCTGGTGCGAGCGTGACGACTGCGAGAATGAAGTCCAGCGCTGTAATTGTGTTTTTTTCCCTGGTTATCGGCTTTTGCACGTTGCAGGTGGGCTTAGAGCAAATTATGAGGGCACTGTATAGTTCCATTCTGATTGGTCAGATTGTCGAGTTGGGTTTTATCCGGTGCTTAGAGCACATTCCGAGTTCAAGTTTAGATACAGTGCGTTCAATTTACGTACCAAATTTTTCCTTTTGATCGCTTACGTACGCGAACGATGGAAGGATTGGGTAGCTTGCTTGAACTGCGGGGTTGGCGGATTCTGACACTGTATCTGCAGACACGTGAACGTACGATATGATTTTACGGTATCATTGAGCCGCGGAACAAAAGAGAGATTCTTAAGGGACGGCCACGGCTATCTGCAATCAAGGGACGGCGGGTCCGGGATGACCCGACTCGGATGAGTGTGGGGAAAAGCCGCTCATGTGGCTGATGGTTTACTATGGTCTGAGGGTGGAGAAGGGATGAACGTATGGCACATCGTAGTATAAGGTGTCGCCGTCGAACCAGATTCCAGAGTCGGCGTACTTGCCACTGCCCGGCGTCCGATCCGCGTTGTTGTCGTTCTTCGTCTTCTTGGTCGGTTATCTTTGTATATTTTCTTCTTTTGTCGAGAACCGAAAGGAAGATGATGAAGAAGCTCCCGAGTTTAAGGTGCGAACTTTGCATGTCATCATATGGTTATTATGACCCCACGTGCCAATGCCAGAGATCGATGAGAATAAATCGAAAAGAACCTGCGGGGGTTTTTTTATTGGCGCACTGCGGCGGACATTTGGCAGCAAGGAAAGAGGGTTCACACCTGCACCCATTTCTGGCATCTTCTCGGGCAACGAGGACCACCCTCGGAGGACTACGGGCATCCGGAAACTGTCATCAGGCCTCTGTTCAGTGCCTCGCATTACGATACTTAATTACTTATACACGCGTTGTCCGGAAGCACTCGTGTCGCTATATGTATTCACGTTTCACCGGTCCACCACCACTACCAATCAGGCCTGGGGTGCCATCGCCACCCCCCGCGCGTCTTTGTACTTACATACATGTCGCGCGTTGCCTGGCTGTATGTATGTGGCATCCTTGCGAAAGTCCGGGTGATAATCCAGAAAGGTCAGACCGGATCTTCTATTCTTCGCCGTATGTTTTTGCCTGGGGTATATTTTGTTTATCACGGGGTGTCATGATGATGAAGGGACTGGCTAGGTAGGTCCACGGCTCCAGTTCCCCAGTACTTCGCCGTTCAATCGAAAAAGTTTATTTCAGGACTCAACATTTATGGGTGGGCGACGGCCTTCCCTTGTGTTCGGTTCGGTTTCGTGATGAGCCAAGGAAAGCGTCTCGGCGTAGTCAGATGGCGTCCAGCCCTACCAGTCATGGTGGAACTCCGAATCCGCGGTATCTGAAGAGTGCGATATATTGCAACGATATGCACACTTGACAAAGGCTTATTAGAGTGGAGACGGACGAAGTACGAACATATATTTATGATCACGTCGACAACGGTAAACATTTAGCCCCCTGGGAGGAAGTGATATTGGGAGTAATGGATACTGTACAACACAAATCAAAGATTTAGTTGGCCGCGCGCCGCGCGGTAAATGATGTGCTTTCGATTTGCGAATGCGAGGAGCTCCGGAACCAATATGGCCGTAGACAGAGACAGTCCCTAGTCAGACGACAGGCAAAACCAGCGGTTAATGTGGTTTCAGGTTGTCCCTGACGTCAGATCCAGTGGTCGCGGTCACGATGGCTTAACAGCAGAATCCGAAGTGTACCCGCCGGGTCGCATGTGAGACGGAGACGTCATTGAAAACCCCCCATTATTGGACAATAGGACAATAGCATGCCTACAGCAGTGGATACGACCCCCATATAAAGGTGAAGTCGATCGAGTCAAGCGGTCACTTTGGCCACTGGCAGGCAAGTGGAGTTACAGTCATTGTATCGTTCAACCGAGGGATGCAACACTAACCCAAATTGGATGCGGTTGCCGAGAACGAGCCTGAATCGGAAGATGAATTCCTTGTGGATTCGGAAGTGACCAACTCGAGGACTACGTCGTAGTCCTCTAGAGATAGACTCGGCCGCCAGCGCCTCGCGGCCTCAAGCTTCTCGTCCGACTGCGGCCCCGTGGCTCGGAATGATGGACCGATACGACTACCATCGATAACTAGATAACTGCCCAGCGTTAATCCGAATAATGCGCGGTTGCTAGCAACTAATTATAGCCTGAAGCGCTTTTGCTGTGGATGTGCCACGTTGTCATGGTCGCGTCACTGCCACCCAGTGAGTCCTAGCGAACTACCTCAAAATGCCTACCTCAAAACTTGAAGCCATGTTTAGCTTTTTGTATATACCTTCGGCCCAAGCTTCGGCCCCCTTCTATATTCTCGCTGAGTCAAGTGCGCTGCTATATCATGACGGCCATTTCGCCTCCACCTCTTGTGATACCTTTTCCACCTGTTGTGGTACATGCAGCAGTCCGCGGAGCACATATCGCGACCGCCGCACGGTATCTCAGCGGTAGGTCTCCACCTTCTCCGAAAGCAGAATACCGTACTAGTGATTGCTGATTTCCGTCCCTCGATGAAGTTGGAGGGCTTGTCGCGTTGCTCTACGATCATGCCTTGACTTTCGGCGATGAGGTTAACTTGATCTGGACCGCTCCCAGTTCGGTTCTGAAATGGGTTTTCTTGGCAAATCACTACCTGGTAGAGGTGTGTCTTATCGCGGTCGCCAACGGTGGGTGCAATGCCTTCCGCGTACCGATTTCCACGTTTTCTCAATCCCAGACATTTAGAAATGTCAGGGTTCAGTACCATTTCGTATGATGATCGAGTGAGTACCTCGTCAGTTTACACTGTTGAGATGCTGACTGCCAGTGGATGTAGAAGTGAGGCTTTCACCAGTGCATGTTCACGCGTATACCCTGATTGACGGAGATGAAGATGCCAGAAGCTGATGACCGTGACCGCAGTAGCTTGTTATGCTATCTTCTCGACAGTTTTAGCCCACTTGCTTGGGTTTATGCGAGTCGTTGTTTTGTGGGATAAATCGCCTGTGCGTATACGATGACGTTCTCAAATTGGCGAAAGAGAGCTCACCGCCGCACGAATTCTAGCGGGTCGTGCTTGGGTTTAGCATTGGCTTGACTATGAGCTTTCTTACGGCTACGACTTGTACGGTCGCATCCATAATTACCCTTGAACGTAAGCCACACCCCTCCCCAATCCGATTCTGAAGCCTGACAGCACTTCTCTTAGCCTCCATCAGATATAATGCGCTTCTCAACATTTGCTATCTGACAAAGTCGGCTGCGCCGCTTGTCATCCTCTGGGCTGCTCCGGTAGGTAGTACTTGAATGCTGCTTTTTGTTCTCTTCAGATCCAAACGACCTTCAGTTGGCCTTTGATGTTACAGTGCTTGTTTTCTCAATATATAGCATTCTTTCACTTCCGCGGGACCTCAAAACACCCTTGACGCGAATCCTATTCCGCCATGGCATATTGTTCTTTCTCGTGAGTAAAAGACATCATCGCGTCATCTACTGCGCATGCTCACTACGCCTTAGTCGGTTGCATTAATCCGCGCGCTGAATCTTACATTCGCCATCGTGACTGAACCCGGGCTCATCGCTTTCCCTGTTTAGTACGTGTCAACATCCCTACCCCTCAACCCTTCACACGGGCTGAGCCCTGAACAGCTTTTCTTGGGCCATGGTCACGCTGGCCTGCCGTCGCTTGTTGATTCACATACATTTATGCGAGCAAGAAGATGCGATCTACGATGACTCGGAGTCATATGAAGATACCATTTCACCTCCAATCCATTCGAGATCCACATCTCTTCGCAATTCACTAAAAGCAGACTCCGAGTTCGCCATCGAATTACATAACTACGAGGTTAGTTCCCACTGACTTCGTACGTTGTTCAAACCAAGAGTCGGTTTTTGCCCCATCACCCAATCACCCAACCACCCCATCAGCATAGCAAAAGTGGTGTTTCCGTCTCAATGCAAGCTTGATGCATTTCTGGCGACTGTCTGAAATCATTTCATTTGATGTCCCCCTTCTGTATCTATTCAGTTGGTGTATCGGTTTCTCTTATTTTAATGTAAGTTATAAATATATGGATTACGAGTTTCACTTGCCAAATCTAGATCGGACTTGAAACTAGGATGCAGTATGTCTGAAGACAAAGATTTTCATTATTATGACTTGGACAAGAATGTGTGGCACGCGATATGGAAATTTCGGGAGACTTGGAACGTACACGTCAATAAAGCTGTGCAGAATTCGAATTCCCATGGGACTCATCGTGATTGCGACTGCCAGTGATGCAATCAAATGCAACAACCGACAGTACTGACAAGTGAAGAGAGACTATCAGCATGTTCAAGGGAGTGTCCATGGCAATCGCCCTGTATGAAATAAAACACAAGATAGGGGCCACTTCAAGTACAGGTGCAGGCAAAGAAAGTCGAAAGTCACGGTCTCGCCACGGCTCCAGCTTTCATGATGGCCCAAAAGAGAAATGATGCCCAGGTCGATCATTTTATGGCGTAAGCTTGTAAGAGTGATCGTAGCGTTGGAAGCTGACTTGAGTGTTATTGCACTCGGGCCCTCAATGTGTTTCTTTTACCTCCAAATCTCAGGTTTGCTCGGTGAGGCGACTGCGACGGGATATACTCGTTATGTAATATTTCCCGGGCCCCGCGGCCCACGCCCGAGTCACTCCGACTCTCGGTGTCGGTATCGTGCTGATTAATTATACTGTACGGATCGCCATGCCTCCCATCAAACCTACCTCTCAGAATGCCTTGCTCGTTATTGATGTTCCCACACTGACCTGACCCGTAACGGACCCTTAGCCCTTGGAACTCAGTAATCATAGGAAAACAGCCTCATCATGAATCATGATACCGGCGAACTCGTATTCCTGCCCTACATTCTTCTTCTTCTCTACTACCATTACCATTCATTCTCCCTAGGCTGGTCCTCAGATTCAATAACTTCGTTGTCAGCCCAGGTTCTGCCGTTTTTATTGATTAGTATATTTATCCTCCAAGAGGGCTAGCAAGTAACGGCCGACATGTCGGGCATGCTCTATGGCTACTCTCAATCGAACGATACCGAAACTGTCTCGCTTGTCTTGGAGGATGGCACGCTCTTTACTGTTATTGATACATATACAACGGCCCAGTCGAAGGCCGTCATCGTACGTGGATGTCCCTTTCTGACCTGCACTGTTCTTATCCCCACAGGCATTTATCGTTGCATCATGCATTTCCTTGGCCGCGACTGTCGGACTGTTGGCCGCGATCGCTGTGCGTTCCAACTTTGATATCTGTATCCTTACAAACTTAATGCTTTCCAAGATGTCTGCGTTCAATACGCGCACAAGCAAAAACCCAAACATGTTTGTGCGGATGCATGTCGCTTTCTATTTTGTCTCGCTACTCCTCAGCGATATACTTCAATGTGAGTCTCAGTTTATACACACTCTCACTGTATGTGTTCTGTACGCGGCGCATGGGATGTGAACTGAGCAGGAGTATACTGCCGCTGGGTGGAGAAATCTACTTTGGGCCCACTGGCATTCGTCTTAGGTACCGCTTCTAATATCTCCTCATCTTTTTGTAGCCATTAGTTCAATCATAAGCTCGGCGTGGGTGCGCGAAGGGGCCGTCGCATACGGCTCGCTGTGTACAGCACAAGGTGCGCATGGTAAATTATTCACGTGGAGCTCGCTAACGTACTCTCAAGGTGTCCTCAGGCACATGTCAGATGTCGGCATTGCTCTCTGGTAAGTCGTCTGGTACGTGTCAGGAAGCTTTTTGACAGAATTGTATTAGGTCTTTGGTACGGTTCATGTTTGACCTTGGTACAACTAGAGTTGTATTCAACCTACCCACTGCAGGTCATTGCAACACGCACATTCTCAGTTCTCTTCCTCCGCCTGGATACCAAGCGTTATGAGAGATGGATTGTTTTGATTGCCCAATGGTCTCTCATTGGTTCAATTATTATTGGTGGGCCAGCAACGGTCAGGACTGACAAACACGGTCCATACTGTGAGAAATCATTTGATTTGCGTATATTTACAGATTTCATGACTACTTTTCAGATGGTATTGTGGGCGATTGGTGTTGGATAGCTGCAAACTATACTGTGGAGCGCATCGTGTACGTGGTCAATATCACGAAGCTCTTAAATAGCAACTTATCGTGCCCCACAGTCTAGATTACATGGTCGTAAGTTTTCAACTAATTCTTTTACCTACTTTTCCCTGAAGATTTTATAGGCATTCATCTCCGCAATTCTTGCGATTATACTCTCTTCGATTGCGTTCTTAAACCTGCGCCGGATTGTTCGCAAGAGAACTTTTTCGACAATCATAACATCGGCCGATCAGGAGCGCATCTTGAAAGAGGACTACGAGCACAGATTAGCTCGCCAGATGTTATTATTTCCAGTATGTCTCCGGTTCAACAATTCATTTAAACTGACAGACATGATTCTTGCAGATTGCATATACGATTACGATCGTTCCCCTTACTCTCTGTCGCTTCCTCACTTGGGCAGGCCATGACGTCCCTTTTGGCTTCAGCGTCTTCAGGTACGATTTGTCGTGTTAATGATGCTTCATACCTAATTCTCTGCTCTCAGTGACTTTACCTACCTTCTAGGCGGTAAGTCGGATGATCTAATATAATTTGAATATGCTAACAGGCGAACTTGAGGTCTCGTCCATGTGATACTCTTTGCTTGCACGGGCCGCATTCTACCCGTGAACTCTGTGATTCCTCGGTTCACAATCACAATCTCCCGTCCAAAATTCCTGTACTCATCCACAGCGGTGGCTTCGAGCGACTTTAACTTTGACAGTTACTACGGTGCGGCCGTGACCATCAACCCAAAGAGTAATTTTGTAGAGAAAAGGAACGACGCGATCCTCTCCTCTATCACCGAGACAGCCGACGCACGTAATCCATTCGCAGATCCTGTGCTCCCTCATATCGACGAACCTATTATCAAGTCCGTACATAGCCCCGACTCGGACCAATCACCCCACCGCGCACCCCAAGCGCCCTCAGTTGTGCCGACGGATTACATTGATAGGTCGTTTTTGCCCGAACCGTCGAGCCCGCTGGACCTCGATCTAACACAGGACAACGCGTATTTAGAGCAAGGTCGAGTTGCGCAGGAACAGTTCAAGCGCTGAGAAATCGAGGAGGTGGACGTGACCTCGGAGCTGGGCAAATGTGCGTCGATACCACTACGACAGTTGCCTAAGGCTGTGCGATTCTCTACGGCATTGCACTTGACTTTTATTTACTTTCTCGCATGTACACCGGGTTTGTGCTATGGGACAGTATCAGTATGTATTGGAAACTTGTACTGTAGCAGCTACTGTAGTCTCGTCTGTTCGGGATCCGAATGAAGTGTCACATGACATGTTGAGCTCTCACTCCCACGGGGCAGGTAACCAAAGCAACGCCAGACGAAACGCATCACTGCATCACCGCAATCAGCGCTATCTACCAGAGCTTGAGACGCGGGGCTGGAGCGCAATTATATTTGACTCGATATGGTCACCTTCCGTTTGCTGCTAGCATTTGACTCTTTCCGTACCAAACCGGTCTGATCATGATACATGACGAGTGATGAGCAGGACGACGCCGACGCGGCCAACAACTGAAGTGCATCCGCTGAAAGATGATTGAAACGCCACGCAGCCATTTGTGGTTTGGCGTCCCCAGAGGACTGGTTCCAGCTGCCACCGTGAGAGTCGCAGCGCGTGATGCAAGGACGAGGTTGCACCGTTTCATTCTGGCAGGTCTTTGCCGAGGCACGATCAACTTTCAACCTTACAGTAACCGAGGCTTCCGCCGACTGCGGCGGAGGCACTTTACCAAATCAAGCCCCTTGCCTGACGTGACAAATCTCTGGTTTCATGATTTACTGACAGTAGATCAAAGCAGAATTAAATTCGTGCAATTGAAGTCAGTTGGAATGATGGATTGAAAACTTGAATAAGCCCAATGCCAGAAGTGACATGTACTGTACGAGTACTGTGTTACAGCAGGAACGCCACTTCATGTGCAAAGGCAACGCGACGTCCCTAAGGGACAAGGAGCCAAGTTATCGCTCCCGAACGCACTCTAAAATGTCATGTCGAAACATGATGAGAACCAAGTTGCAGCCGTACCACTGTACGGGCGGAGTACCAAGTGACGTTCATTCGGTTATTACAAATCATAACAAGGGGGTGGGGTTGTCAAACCTTGCGACTGTTTGACTGTCGATTTGACTCTTCAAATGATCCGTAGGCTTAATTCATGCTCTGGTCTTCTTTTTTTTGAATCCGAATTTGTATTCCGCAGCGCGTACAACGTGGCACAGACGCGGTCGCGAAGAGTATCTACGCGTTATGACTGGACATGTAGGGGAATTGAAGAAAAGATGGATGCTCAATGGTGGAGCTTGTCTCGAGGTGGTTGCCGCGTTGGCAAGGTACGGAGCGCGCGCGAATCGGAATGGCACCGCTTGTCGAGGATTGCCGACGCATATTATCCGAGTCCATTTGCGATCACCTACGTACTGTCACGGTACACCGTAAGTTCCCGTATCAGTGTACATCAAAAAACGATCGGTAATCAACATCGTGCAATGGCACGACAGACACGAAGGCCGCTGCGGATTGTAACAGCCAGCGCAGTGG
>WNFO01003138.1_pt1 | contig 13887 bp, 9 predicted proteins | sample 5400251 | NCBI WGS metagenome assembly WNFO01 (sample SAMN13153354, study PRJNA577476) | soil metagenome | isolation source: 100 cm saprolite under Madrone tree | place: USA:California | collected 2016-06-14 | reverse complement strand
GTGGTAGACTGCAAGATGGCACGCGAGGCCGAGCTTTGCCGCAACCGCCGCAACCTGCCGCTGGCTGTTCGATTGCACGACGCCACCTGAGACGATCGTATCGGCGCCGCTCGAAAGTGCCGCGTGCAGGACGTAGTCGAGCTTACGCAACTTGTTGCCGCCAAAACCGAGCCCGGTGGCATCTTCGCGCTTGACCCACAGCCGCGGTCCGCCGAGATGAGCCGTCAGTCGCTTCATCGGCTCGAGGGGGGTCGGCAGATTGGCCAAGCCCAAGCGCGGAAAGACAGCGAGTCGGTCGAATAACGGCCTGCGATCAATTTGCATCGTTCTGTCCGTCTGACTCACAAGTGATATTCCATCAATAGCCCGACGGCCGCTATGATAGCCCCATCGACGATAGCTGCATCACATTCGAGCGAACGATGGAAGTCTCCTCGTGGCCCCACCGCGCCATTTTCGCTGCTGCCCAGCAGCTACGTCGCTTTTTATTCGCTCACACCGTCATGTGCCGTCCCGTCCTGATCCTGGCACCGGTCGCGATGCTGGGCTTCGGCGCGCTGGCGCTGTGGCTCGGGCAGGACGCAAGCTTCGACCAGTTGAACTATCACTTCTACGGGCCGTGGGCACTGCTGCACCGGCGGCTCCTTGTCGACGTGTTTCCGGCCTTCACCGGACCGACGTTCCACAATCCGTCTGCCGACGTTCCGTTCTATCTGCTCGCCGCGCATGCGCCGCCGCGTGTCACTGGCTTCGTCCTCGGCGCGGTCCACGGCCTCGCCGCGGTGCCGCTCTATCTCATCGCCCGCGCTCTGGTGCCGGAGAACCGGCTCGTCGCCCCGCTGATCGTGCTCGCCGGCATGGCGAGCGCGATGTCGGTCGCCGAGACCGGCACCACCTTCGGCGACGATCTGACGGCCACGCTGGTGCTCGGCGGATTAGCCGCGGCGATCGTGATGCTGCCGCAGCTCGCTCGCTCGGGGCTCCGCCATGCCGCAGTACTGGCATTCGTCGCCGCCGTCCCGGCCGGCGTCGCGGCAGGACTAAAGCTCACCGCCGCAATCTATGGTGCCGCGTTCGCGCTCGCCTTCCTGGCCATCCGGCGCGACTGGCATGAGCGCGGCGCTCTCGTCGTGGCGTCGGCGGCCGGCGTCGGCGCCGGGCTCATGGTGGCCGGCGGTCCGTGGTTCCTCATGCTGTGGCAGCGCACCGGCAATCCGACGTTTCCCTATCTCAACCAGATCTTCCAATCCGCCCTGGCGCTGCCGATCTCCCACCGCGACGACAGCTTCGTCCCCGAGGGCTTCGTCGACACCGTGCTGTTCCCGTTCCTGGTGGCGCTTGGCCGGCTGTCCGACGCCGAATTCCCGTTCCGCGACCTGCGCGTCCCGGTGCTCTACGGGCTGGTGTTGCTGTTCCTGCTCGCACGACTGTTCGGCCACGGGTCGAGGCTCTCGCCGGCGGCCCGGCTCGCGCTCACCTTCGCGGCGGCGTGCTATGTGCCGTGGCTCGCCGTCTTCGCGATCGCCCGTTATCTGCTGCCGATCGAGCAGATGTCGCCGGCATTGATCACGGTGCTGATCGGCGCGCTCGTTCCCCGGGGGCGATCGCGCACCGCCATCACCGCGCTCGCGCTCGGCCTCATCGTGGTGAGCACCCGACCGGCCGACTGGGGCCGGATTGCGTGGGGCGAGGAGCTTTACGGCGTGCGCGTCCCGCCGATCGAGAGCGGCAGCCTCGTCGTCATGGCGGGCACTGCGCCGACCGCGTTCCTCATCCCGTTCTTTCCGCCGGACATTCCGTTCATTCGCGCCGACGGATTCTACACCGACCGGGAGAGCCTGAACCACGGCCTCTACCGCATCGGAGCCGATCGCATTCGCCGGCACGCAGGAGCCATCTATCTGCTCTTCCGCGCCGACGAGCAGGCGCGCGCCGGGGACGTGACGGCGCGGCTCCGGCTCGTCCTGGCGCCGCAAGACTGCCGTGCCGTGGAGAACCGGCCCGAGCCGGCCGCCGGCCCCCGCGGCGGAATCCTGCTGTGCCGGACCATGCGCTTGAGCCATGAAGTTGCGCGAATGCGACGCAACTTGCTCGCATGAGCCGATGCCTGCCTGTTCGGGAAATGGCCGACGAAATCCGCACATTGTCGGGGGCTCCCCACAGGCGTATCCTTGAACTAAACCGCACTCGCCCGCATCGTGAGGCGACACACGACTGGCCCGATCGGCAATAGCGCCCCACGGTTCAGAATGGCGTACAGCACAATGAATTCAGTGGTCCCGAAATGATAGCCGGAAGCGCAGGTGGGAGATTGAAATGGATGATCGAACCGTGCGGGTGGCGCTGGAGCGCCATTGGGATGCTTCGGACGCGAGCGATTTCAAGGTCGAACATGAAATCTACCGCGAGGATGCTGTGCTTGATTATCCGCAATCGGGCGAGCGGATTCGCGGCCGGCACAACATTCAAGAGAGCCGATTCGTCCAGCCAAACAAGAAGCGTTTTACGGTCCGGCGAATTATCGGCAGCGGCGATCTCTGGGTCACTGAATTCGTGCTTACCTATGACGGCATACCATCTTACGCGGTGAGCATCATGGAATTCCGCGAAGGACTGGTGGCCAACGAAACGCAATATTTCGCCGATCGGTTTGACCCTGCACCCTCGCGTTCGAATCTTGTTGAGCGAGTGGGCGAAATCACGTCATTCTAAATACACCGCCGAGGAGAACAATCTTCACGGACGACTTTGGAGGAACGTCAAAAGGGTCCATTAACAAGAAAGAAGGTTTCCATCATTCCCTTGCCTTTGATTTGCATTGAGCCGCGGGGTTCGAACTTGAAACGGCCCTGGAGCACATGCCGTGTCGTCGCGGAGACCTGGATCCGACCCGGAAGTGAGTAGGATTCCATCCGGTTCGCTGTATTTACGGTGTCGCCCCACACGTCGTAGACGAACTTGTGAGTCCCGATGACTCCGGCGACGACGGGGCCGGTATGAATTCCAATGCGCGCCTGCATTGCCAGCCCTGTGGATTCGCTGATCGTTCCTAATGCTTCCATCATCCGGAGCGAGAGCGCCGCGATACGCATGGCATTGTCAGACTGAAGTTCGGGAATTCCGCTCGCCGCCATGTAAGAATCGCCAATAGTCTTGATTTTTTCCACGCCATGCTCGGAAGCGAGGCGATCGAAAGTTGAAAATATCCTGCTCAGAAAATCGATAGTCCGTTCGGCTGGGAAGGTTTGGCTGAATGCAGTAAATCCGACAAGGTCACAAAAAAGAATCGTTACCTCGGCAATATGATCCGCGATCACGATTTCGCCATCGCGCATCCGATTGACGATGCTTTGCGGAAGAATATTAAGGAGTAGGGTCTCGGACCGCCGCTTTTCCCGTTCCAAATCCGCAATGAACTGTTTCTCGCGATCGCGCAGCCATTTCTTTTCCAAGCAAGCGCCGATGCGTGCCCGCAGCAGGATCGGGTTGAACGGCTTCGGCAGATAGTCCTCGGCCCCGGCCTCGATGCAGCGCACGACGCTGTCGAGCTCGTCGAGCGCGGAAATCACGATCACTGGCACGTGGCTGGTGTGCTCCGCCGCCTTGAGTCGGCGCAGCACCTCAAAGCCGCTCATTTCCGGCATGATAAGGTCAAGCAGAACGAGATCAAATTCCTGCGCGGCGACGAGCTCAAGCGCAGCTGGGCCGTTCGTCGCGGTCACGACCTGGTGCCCCTCACGCGTCAGCCGGCGCGCAAGAACATCGCGATTGGCGGCGTTGTCGTCGACAACAAGGACTCTACTTGAGTGCACCGACACCCTGAGTGCGTCGCTTGCGTCCAACGGCTGGAGGGTGCGAAGGACATCCGCAACGATGCCTAGTTGCTGTTGACGATCATCTTGGTGGTCAGCTTCTTCTTGCTGTGCCAAGGCGACCATCGAATCGATCTGACCAAGGAGCTGGTCGGCGGATTCCTTCAGCTTCTTGAGATCATCGCGCACATTGATTTCGCCGTCGTCTTCCATGTCCTCGATTAGCAATTCGCTGTAGCCCTTGATGGCGTTAAGCGGTGTTCTCAGATCGTGGCGCAGGCCACGATAGAACTCTTCGAAAGGTTCTCCATGCTGCCGAATGGATGAGGTGTCCTGGACGAGATCCTTCACGAATGCATTCAACCGATGACTCGCGGTACGCATCCGTTCCAGGTCGGGAAGCAAGTGGTATCGCGGGCCGCGGGATGCATCCTCGATGATGATATCGAGAAAATCGGTGATGGCGGTCGCCGGCGCCTGCAGCTCCTGCCGCAGGAACGCGGTCAACGCTCGGTTCAGGCGCTCTTCGGATACGTTCGTTGACAAGGGCCTCTCCATGCGGGACCGTCGGGACGGCTCTAGCTGTTCTGGCGCTCACCCAATAGCCGCTCGATCTTCTCGATGAGGCGGTCGAGCTCGACCGGCTTGGTATCGTAGTCGTCGCATCCGGCTTTGAGCGCCTTTTCGCGATCCCCGCTCATCGCGTGAGCCGTCAGCCCGATCACTGGCGCATTTCGCATCGCACCGTCGGATTTAATGCGTCGGGTCGCCTCCCATCCGTCCATCACCGGAAGGCTCATGTCCATGAGGATGATGTCTGGCTTCTCGCTGCGCGCCATCTCGACGCCCTGCTGTCCATCCATGGCGAATACCACCACGTAACCGCGGCGGCTGAGTCGACGAGAAAGAATGTCGCGGTTCATCTCGTTATCTTCGACCAGGAGCACCTTTGCCATTGGGTTACCCTCAACACATCCAACGATCAATGTCACACACCAGCGTTCGTTGCCGCACGAGCAGGTCGCCGCCGCATCGCCTCACCGATTGCAGCGACGATATCAACGTTGATCGAAACGCCTTTCGCAATCACTTGCCTCACTTGTCCGAACAGGCGGTCGCGCTCCGCCGTCGTAAGCTGCATCCCGGTAATCACGATCACCGGAATGTCGCGCCAATCGCTATTGTGCTTGAACGTGTCGAGGAACTCGAAGCCGTCTATTTCCGGCATCATCAAATCGAGCAGAATGATCGCTGGCGCCGGATTATCAGCAAGCCAGCTTAGCGCCGATCGACCATTCTCCACCTCGGCCACGATCAACCCCATCTTTTCCACAGTGTGGCGGACCATCTCGCGCGTGCCAGCATCGTCCTCCACAACAAGTACCAGGCCGTCACGACGCACCAGACGACGCAGCAGCGTCGTGAGTTGCGCGCGATCGACGGGTTTCGTTAAAACATCCACGGCGCCAAGCGAGAGCCCGAGGCCGCGATCTGAAACCACTGTGACCATCACAACCGGGATATCGCAAAGCTCGCTATCGGCTTTGAGCGCGCTCAGCACCGCCCAACCATTTGTCCTCGGCATGAGCACGTCGAGCGTGATCGCATCCGGCTGAATCATGCGTGCCAATTCCAGGGCTTCCTCGCCGTTATTCGCATGAACGAGGCGGTAGCTCTCGCCTTTCAGCTTTGCGCTCAATAAATCGTGCGCCGCCGGATCGTCGTCGACGACGAGCACGGTGGTGGCGTTATCCACGTCGCCCGAGATACGGGAAACTTTGAGAGGTTCGACTTGCGCCGACGTGAGTGCGCTGTCAGGCAGAGTGATCGTGAACGTCGAGCCCTCGCCCCGCCGGCTCGTCACCTTGATGTCGCCGCCCAGGAGTTGACAGAAATGCCGCGTGATGGCCAACCCGAGACCCGTACCGCCGAATTTCTTAGTCGTTGAGACATCCGCCTGGCTGAAGGCCTGGAACAGCCGGCCGAGTTGTTCTTCGTTCATACCGATGCCCGTGTCGGCGACGATAAACCGCACCATCGGGCGGTCCCCCTCGATGCGCTCAACAACCAGGGCGATCCGGCCGTTCTGGGTGAACTTGTTGCCGTTACTCAGCAAATTCAGCAGGCACTGCTTCACCTTTGTCCGATCCGTTCGAATGTCACCGAGTTTGCGCGACAGTGGGAAATCAAGCGTGTTGCCGTTCTTCTCTGTGAGCGGCGTGATGATCGAGCGCACCTCGTCCAATAGGGGAGCAATCTCCACGTCTTCGAGAAATACATCCATCCGGCCGGCTTCGATCTTTGACAAATCGAGAATGTCGTTGATCAGATCGAGCAGGTGACGGCCGGCATTTTCGATCTTCTTGAGATCGAGGGTGAGCTGATCCTGGCCGAGTTCTTTGGCGTCTTCTTGCAGGATTTCGCTATAGCCGATGATGGCATTGAGCGGCGTGCGCAGCTCGTGGCTCATGTTGGCGAGGAACTGCGACTTATGCTGGCTCGCCTCCGCGAGCAGCCGACTCTTGTCATGGATTTCGGCGAACAGCGAAGCAAGAACCAATGCGCCGAGCGTTACAAGCAGAATGCTGGCTTGGGCGGCCAAGACCCGCTCGGCAATCGGAAGAACGGGATTGCCAAAATAACCAACGCTAAAGGTTGTCGTCCAAACGACTAATAAGCTAACGACGAAAGCGGCTGTCGCAGCAAAGACCGGCCGGCAACGGGCCGCAAGCCACAGCAGCGGCGGGAACAACAGGGCGATCGGCACAACTGTCGCCACAAGCTCAGACGGCAGGAATATTGCAAATCCGCTCATCAGGGTTAGTGCGGCGACTGCTAAGACGCCTTCGATGAGTTCGCTGCGCGAGAGGCGCGCGCGCGCCGCGGAGGCGAACTCTATCACCAGCGGTGCAACCGCAATGATTCCGAGTGCGTCGGAGGTGACCCAGTCCTGCCAAGTTGCCAACATCGACGTCGTCGAGCTGTGAAACAATTTGAACGCTATGGCCCCGCCGACCCCTGAGACAGCGGTCCCCACGAACGCAGCCACCAACAATCCCAGCACATTGCGCAGCCTGCCCAGGCTGAAATCCGAACCAAGGTAATGTTCGATGAGCCATGCTGTGAGCAGGGCCTCCCCCGCATTGCATAGGGCGAAGAGAATACTGCTCCAGACGTTCCGGTCGCCCAAGAGGTTCGCTACCATGGTTGCGGCCATAGCGCCGACAGCGACCGACAATCGCGCACGGGGGCCAAGAGCAATCAAGACGCCGGCCGCAACACCCGCGGCGGGCCAGAAAACGGCCACACCTTCAGCTTTGGTCAATAGAGCAAGGCTCAGTCGGGCTGCGAGGAAATATCCGATGCCGACCGCGATCGCGAGCCCAATCATGCCCACCCACCGCGTCAGATCGGTGGCGGCAGACAGTTGGTGCTGAACCTGGTTTCGTAGATTCTGCAGCACCTCGTAGCCTCCGTCGCATTATCTCGTGTAGCAAAATACTTGTGACATCGAGTCGACGTTGAGTTTCATTGCAAAGGCATAACTGGAACCCATGTGGCGGGCTCGACCGCTTTTGTCTGGCTTGGTGTCCGCGAGTAGATAGGCTTCGAACGGCAAACTCCAGATCTGGCCGCTGCCCAGGTACGCTTTGTTGCTTGCAAGACATGCCATGTGTCGCCGTCGAACGGCGGGTAGCGAGACGATTGGGACTCTTGTAACACTATCGACCCATCTCGGAAATCACCTGAGTGCGAAGCCGGCTTCCAGACCGGCAAAGACCTCAAGCTGCCCATGTTTGTCTCGATTTTGCCTCACTTTGGCTCTCATGATATTACCGGTTTTTCGGTGGGGTCCTTTGCAGAACAGGAAGTTCTTCAAAGCGTCGAGCCGGGAGCGTGGATGATCTACGTCACAGCGAGACATTAGCCGTGCTCGCTGCACAACCGAACCATGAGCGAGCCATCAAATTCTGACGCACCGCTGAAGGCGACATTCAAAGTCAAGTTGAATGGCGAGATGGTTTCCATTTGTACAGTTGGTCAAGCTTGTCGATTCATAACGAATCTCAGCTCAGCTGAGTGGATGGAGTTTAGATCGCTGTATAGCGACGCTGTAAGTTCGCTTCAGTGCGGCTGAAAATGCGATGTTGACTGTGCAGGCGACAAACGCGTTACGCGCGCTGTTCGTTCGCGCTACCTTAAGCAGAACGACCGACCGAAGGTGCGTTTAATTTTGTTCGTATCCGGCGGCTAACGCGGCACGAATCCCGAAGACGCTTATGCCCTGTCAGGCAGAAAATAGCTGGACGCGCGGACGAGGTGATTGATCCTGATCACTTCCGATATTGTGAAGGTTTTCGGACTTCGCGCGACGTCCGAGTTGAGTCGGTAATGCGCAGGAAGAGCGGACATTGAGCATTTCGTTGCCTGAGGTCTGCAGCCCGGGGATCTTTAGACGGCGATCACTCGGCCCTTGCGATACGGCCGTCGATTTCACTGCGAAGCAAATCAAAATCGATGGGCTTCATCAGGAGTGCCTCGGCGCCGCCTTCCAGGACTTTTCGCCTGGTCTCAGCGTCACCGTAGGCAGTGATCATAATGACGGGAACATCCGGTCGAGCGGCTTTCGTCTTCGGCAAAATTCAAGGCCGCTCATTCCGGGCATGTTGATGTCGGAAAGGATCAGGATCAATGATGCACCCGCCGCGTCACTGATGCGTTGAAGGGCGGTATCCGCCGACCGGGCAAAATCCATCGTGTAGCGGCCGGCGCGGAGGTCGCGCCTGAACTGCTGGCGAAAAAGCATCTCGACATCACATTCGTCGTCGTCGACGAGAATAAGGAGACTCACGCGCTCAGTCCTGCTTTTCGGAGGGCTTTGGAGATCTCGCTAATCGCGTCCGCGGCGCTACGGCATACCACTTTGTTCTCATTCCACGGTAGCAAACGAATTCTGTTCTACACTCAAACAGTAATGCAAGAATGTGAAACGCTTCACACGGCTAGCGTCATTAATTGCGGCCAGCGGACGAAACTTAAGCGCGAATCCTTGTCGTAGCTTCTCACTGCTTGAAGTCGCGGGACCTATCCGGGCGATCGCGCAACCACTCGCCATGACGAAGTCTTTCACAGGCAGCCCCTCGATCTTCTCGGTGCTCAGAGAGACCGCAACCCCAGCCGAAGCTGATGTCAGGGTGATGGCTTGCTATCTCGGCAAGCTCAGCAAACAGACATTTTCAGAGCCGGTCGGCACTCGCAATACTGCCAACAACGGAAGTGAGCAGCTGCAGCTGCAAAGGGCGGATCATAGAACCGCTATTACGCCGTCGGCGGGCGAGCAGGTTGGGGGGAGTGGTAAGATGCCACGTGGGACACAGCACCAGATCAGGTATGATCAGTATCGCTTCCAAGCAGAAGGTAACCTCAGGCTCAATGAGCCGATCATTGTGTGGAACAGGAGGACGTCATGCAAGCTATGTCCACCGAAACCTTCATCGGCAACATGCGCGGCCCGGTCGTCGGCCGGATGGACGCCGATTATGATGCGGTGCGGAGCCTCTACAACGGGATGATCGATAAGAGTCCAATGATGATTGCGCGGTGCACCGACGTCGCTGACGTTGTCGCTTCGGTCAATTTTGCAAGGCAGAACGATCTCCAGGTCGCGATCCGCGGAGGCGGGCACAACGGGCCGGGCCTTGGTAGTGTCGACAACGGGTTGATGATCGACATGTCGATGATGAAAGGCGTGCGGGTCAATCCCACTGCCTGCTCCGTCCGGGCCGGTCCCGGCTGCACACAGGGCGATGTCGACCATGCCACGCATATCTACGGGCTCGCCGTGCCGGCCGGCATTGTCTCGACGACCGGTATCGCCGGCCTCACGCTCGGCGGCGGCACCGGATACCTCACGCGCAAGCATGGCCTCACCACCGACAATCTGCTCGAGGCGGATGTCGTGCTCGCCGACGGTCGCATCGTCACTGCCAACAAGTCAGAGAACGCTGACCTCTACTGGGGCCTGCGCGGTGGCGGCGGCAATTTCGGCATCGTCACGAGTTTCCTGTTCCAGGCTCATCCCGTGAACGTGGTCTATGCCGGTCCAGTCTTCTGGGATATCGAAGATGCCCGAACTATCATGCAGAAATACCGGGATTTCCTACCAGGTGCTCCCGAGGAGCTCGGGGCCTTTGTCGGCTTAAAGACTGTTCCACCCATGGCCCCGTTCCCGGCGGAGCATCAGGGCAAGCGCGCCTGCGCCGTCATCGCCTGCTACAATGGTCCGACCGAAGATGGCCAGGCGGTCATGGCCAAGTTGCTCGAAAAGCTGCCCCCGCCGCTCTTCAACTGGATGGGCGAAATGCCCTATCCGGCCCTCCAGTCCATGTTCGATCCGTTCTTCCCGAAAGGCTTGCAATGGTACTGGCGCGGCGATTTCGTGAATGAACTGCCCGACGAAGCGATTGACGCTCATATCGCGCAGGCTCGGAATGCACCGAGCGCGCTCTCGCTCATGCATCTTTATCCGATCGACGGCGCGGTCCGTCGTGTCGGCAAGAGCGACACCGCCTGGAACACGCGCAACGCGACCTGGTCGATGGTCATCGCTGGCATCGACCCCAATCCGCAAAAGGCGGGCGAGGTCACTCGCTGGACCAAGGGATACTGGGAGGCCGTGCATCCTTACTCGGCTGACGGCGGCTATGTGAACTTCATGATGGACGATGGGGACGACAGCCGGCTCAAGGCCACCTATGGCGACAACTATGATCGCCTTGTCGCCTTGAAGGACAAATACGACCCGACGAATTTCTTCCGCGTCAACCAGAACATCAGGCCGCTGCACTCATAAAAGATCACGCCGCTTCACGGTCAAGCGTGCCCAAAGGGCTTTCTTAGAGCGTTCTCTCGTTTCATGGAAGGAACCGGAGAGATGGATGTGCCTGGACCAGAACGCCGGCTCGCCGCGGTCCTCGCCGCGGACATGGTCGGCTACAGTCGACTGATGGAGGTCGACGAGACGGGGACGCTCGCGCGTCTCAAGACCCATCGGATCGAGCTCATCGATCCGGCCATCGCGAAGAACCGCGGCCGTATCATCAAGACCACCGGCGACGGCATGCTGGTCGAGTTCCACAGCGTCGCCGACGCGGTGCTGTGCGCTGCCGAGATCCAGCGGCGGATGGCGCGACGCAACACGGACGTCTCGCCGGCGCGGTGGATCCAATTCCGCATCGGCATCAATCTGGGCGATGTGATCGTTGAGGAAAACGACATCTTTGGCGACGGCGTCAACGTGGCGGCGCGCCTCGAAATGCTCGCCGAGCCGGGCGGCATCTGCGTCTCGGGCGCGGTGCGCGATCAGGTCGGCCAGCGACTGGACGACATCTCGTTCCAGGATCTCGGCGAACAGAGCGTCAAGAATATCTCCCGTCCAATCCGCGTCTTTCAGGTCCGGCTTGAGCCGGCCGCAACCACCGGGCGAGAGGGCGCGAAGGACGCAGCGGTGACGACAACGATCGCCAAGAAGCCGTCCATCGCTGTTCTGCCGCTCGTCAACATGAGCGGCGATCCGGAGCAAGAGTTCTTCGCGGACGGCCTCACCGAGGACATCATTACGGAGCTGTCGCGCTTCCGCGACCTGCTCGTCATCTCGCGCAACTCGACGTTCGTACACAAGGGCAAGGCGGTCAAGGTGCAGGAGGTCGCGCGCGAATTCGGGGTCGATTACGTCCTCGAGGGGAGCGTGCGAAAGGTGGGCGATCGCATCCGCGTCACCGTGCAGCTGATCGACGCCGAAACCGACCGGCACGTTTGGGCCGAACGCTACGACCGCAAGCTTGAGGATATCTTCGCCATCCAGGACGAGATGACCTGCGCTATCGTCGCGACGCTCCCCGGCCGCGTCGAGGCCGCCACGCATGACCGTGCGAAGCGCAAGCCGACCGACAATATGGCTGCTTATGAGTGCGTGCTGACCGCCAGGGTGCGGCACCACCGCTCTAGCCGGGAGGACAACGCCGAGGCACAGCGCCTGCTCGACCGCGCCCTCGCGCTCGACCCGAACTATGCTCACGCTCACGCCTGGAAGGCATGCGTGCTGGGCCAGACATGGATTTATGAGTGGTGCGCGGATCGGGACGCCACCTTCCAGCAGGTGGCCGCGGAGCTGGAAATCGCGCTAGCGCTCGATGACAACGACAGCGACGTACACCGGATCCTCGCCGCGCTGAACTTGACGCGCGAGGATCATGACCAGGCCGCGTATCATCAGGAGCGGGCGCTCGCGCTCAATCCCAACTACGACCTTGTCGTGGTGCAGCAGGGCGAGCTTCTAACCTGGCTCGGGCGGCCGGAGGAGGGCATCGACTGGATCAAGAAGGCGATGCGCCTCAACCCGTACCACCCAGAGCGCTTCTGGCACCACCTCGGGCGCGCCTGCTACTGCGCCGAGAAATACGCCGAAGCCGCCGAGGCTTTTTCACGAATCACACGGCCTGACCACACGCATCATGCCTTCCTCGCCGCCACGTTCGCGCGCATGGGCAACGCGGTCGCGGCTACCGCGCACGCGGCAGAGGTCCTAAAGCGCGAGCCGAAGTTTTCGGTGGCCGTCTACCTCGCCACCCAGCACTACAAGCGCGAAGTCGACCGCCGGCGCCACGAAGCTGGCCTGCTCTCGGCAGGCCTGCCGCTCTGACCCGACGAAGCGCTGGCGCGGAACGTCCTGGAGCGCGCTGATCGCCCGCGCCGATACAGTGATCGAATGAGATTGTTCACTTCCGATGTTGGCACCATGCCGGGGCAGGCTGACGACGTCTGCTGAGGGTAAAACGGACGTGCCGCATTAACCTTCAGACTGCCAAAACGCTCGGTATCAGCGTGCCAGCCGGTCCGCTTTCGCTCGCTGACGAGGTGATCGAATGAAGGAAACTTCCGTGAACAAGATCTAACCAGCGCTATGCAGCCAATCGGTTGCTCGGGAGGATTGCCATGATCGAACTCAAACAAATACGTCGATCCTTCCTGCTCGGCCTCGCAGGTCTCGGCATCAGCCAGACGTTGCCGCAGGGGCAGACTGCCGCTCAGGCAGCGACGCCACAGGGATACGTGCTCGGCCCCGATGGCGGCGACCATCTCGTTCACTTCCGCAATCCAGGCAACATCTTCATCAAGGTCGACCCTGTCAAAGGCTCCCCCAATCTCGCGTTGGGGACCCAACAGGTCCCTGTCGGCGCTGGCATCCCGATCCACAGACATTTCGAGATGGACGAAGCCTTCTACATCCTGGAAGGCGGCGGAACATTCATGCTGGATGAGCAACCCCACCCATTCGAGAAGGGTGGAACAATATACATTCCCAAGAACGCCTGGCACGGGTTCGCGAATCCCGAACACGAATTGCTACTGCTCTGGATTGTAGCGCCTCCGGGCCTGGACGGCTTTTTCCGGGAAACCTGCAATCCGCCCGGCGTGCCGCGGAAGCAGCTCACCAAGGACCAGATCAACGAGATTGCTCGCAAATATGCGACGGAATTCCGCTGATCGTGCGCCAAGCTTGCGGTGCCATCTGCGCGGATTGGGGCCTCGCTGCTCTTCGCCCGCCGTTCCACCTGACTTCCGAGTCTTGGCACCTTTGAGACCTGCCGATGGACACCGACAATGTCCGCTTACTGGGGAAGACCAGAGGTTATCGGCGCACGGTCAAAGCGACGAGATTGTCACACCGTGGCTGCGTTGCGGTTCTTCTCGCTCAGGCGCTCCGACGTCATCGAGCACACGACATTCGTCCATGAGTCCCGCAAGCTGCGTCCTGGACACGAGAGCAATATGCTCTCGCCGCGGTTAGGTGATTTGCCCGTCGGGCGGCTTGTTGAATGGGGTGTCCAGCCCTATTCGAAAAAATATTTTGGTTTTCACACCCCCCAAATCACATCTAGAACTTTTCGTGTCCCACCCCACAGAGGGGCGTATCATGATCGTCACGAACGCGGGGTGGGATGCGGTGGACGCGGCAGCGTTTTGCGCGCGATGGGATCGCAGGGCGGGTTCTTAGGGACTTGTGAGCGATCAA
>WNFO01003136.1_pt1 | contig 13889 bp, 15 predicted proteins | sample 5400251 | NCBI WGS metagenome assembly WNFO01 (sample SAMN13153354, study PRJNA577476) | soil metagenome | isolation source: 100 cm saprolite under Madrone tree | place: USA:California | collected 2016-06-14 | reverse complement strand
GGCCGCGCTGCGTGAGGTCACCGTGAGCATGGGGCTCATGCTCGAGACGACCGCCGAGCGTCTGCTCGGGCCGGGCCAGGCCCACGACCGAGCGCCGGACAAGGTCCCGGCGCGCCGCCTGCGGACGATCGCGCTCGCGGGCAAGCTCCAGATCCCGTTCACCACGGGCATCCTGATCGGCATCGGCGAGACCCCGGGCGAACGCGTCGAGGCCCTCGTGGCGATCCGCGACCTGCACGAGCGCTACGGGCACATCCAGGAAGTCATCATCCAAAACTTCCGCGCGAAGGGGCGGATCCCGATGCGCGATCATCCCGAGCCGTCGCTCGACGACCTCCTGCGCACGCTCGCGGTCGCGCGCCTCCTCCTCGGCCCCGACGCGAACATCCAGGCGCCGCCCAACCTCGCCGCGACCGACTGGCCGCGACTCCTCGGCGCCGGGCTCAACGACTGGGGCGGCATCTCGCCGCTGACCCTCGACCACATCAATCCCGAGCGCCCGTGGCCGCTCATCGGCGACCTCCGCCGCCGGAGCGCCGCGGCCGGCTTCGAGCTGCGCGAGCGCCTGGCGGTGTATCCCGAGTACGCCCGGCGGACGGAGTTCGTCGCCGAGCCGCTGCGGGCACGGGTGGCGGCGCTCGTCGACGGCGACGGGCTCGTGAAGGAGCGGTATGAACGCTGGCGACGCTGGTAGTCTCGCCCCCGCGCTCGACTGGGCCTCGCCCCGCACCCGCCAGATCCTCGGGCGCTCGCTCGACGGCGGCGAGCTCTCGGTGGAGGCGGCCGACCTGCTCGCCACGGTCACCGGGCGCGACCTCCACGCGCTCGGGCTCGTCGCCGACGAGATGCGCCGCCGGCAGGCGGGCGACCTCGTCACGTTCGTGGTCAACCGCAACATCAACTTCACCAACGTGTGCGTCAAGCACTGCACGTTCTGCGCGTTCAGCCGGGACCACCGCGCGGAGGAGGGCTACTTCCTGCCGGTATCGGAGGTCGTGCGGCGCGCCCGCGAGGCGTGGGAGCTCGGCGCGACCGAGGTCTGCCTCCAGGCCGGGCTGCCGCCGAAGCTCGACGGCCGCTACTACATCGACCTCTGCGCGGCGGTCCGGCGGGAGGTCCCGGGCCTCCACCTCCACGCGTTCTCGCCCGAAGAGATCCTCTACGGGTCGGTCCGCTCGGGCCGGCCGATCCGGGAGTACCTCACCGAGCTCCGCGCGGCCGGGCTCGGGACCCTGCCCGGCACCTCCGCCGAGATCTTGGACCAGGACGTCCGCGACCGGATTTCCCGCGGCCGGATCACCGTGGCGCAGTGGGTCGAGGTCATCACGACCGCGCACGCGCTCGGCATCCGGACGACCTCCACCATCATGTACGGCCACGTCGAGACGCCGGCCCACTGGACCCGCCACCTCGGGCTGCTCCGCGGCATCCAGAAGGACACCGGCGGGTTCACCGAATTCGTGCCGCTGAGCCTCATCCACCAGGAGGCCCCGATGTACGCCAAGCGCCTCGTGCCCGGCGTCCGTCCCGGCGCGACCGGCGCCGAGGTGTTGCGCATGCACGCGCTCGCGCGGCTGATGCTCGGCCCGACCTTCCGGAACATCCAGTCCTCGTGGGTGAAGGAGGGCCCGAAGCTGTCGCAGGTGCTGCTCACGGTCGGCGCCAACGATCTCGGCGGCACCCTGATCAACGAATCGATCTCGACGAGCGCCGGCGCCCAGTTCGGGCAACTCGTCGCGCCCGCGGAGCTCCGGCGGCTCATTCGTGACCTCGGCCGGGTCCCGGCCCAGCGCAACACCGTCTACGACCTCGTGCGGGTCTACGCCGAGCCCGCGGCCGACGAGGTCTCCCCGCTCGACAGGGTGGACAACGCGGACGAGCGGTTCGGCTCCTACCGGCGGCTGGCGACGGGGGGGGAGTTCCGTTTCACTCGGCGGTAGCCGGGGGACGCCGGCTGTGGTATTAATTTCCGTCGTTGCCGGATGCGACAGGTGTGCCGAGTGAACGCCCAACCACGGAGGATCCAATTCATGGCGAAGATGATGACGAAGTCCGCGACGATCGCAGCCATCGCCCAGAAGGCCAACCTGTCGAAGAAGCAGGTCACGGAAGTGATGGACGACCTCGTCGGCCTCGCGACCAAGGAGGCCAAGAACGGCTTCGTCCTCCCCGGCTTCGGCAAGCTCGTCCTCGCCAACCGCAAGGCCCGCATGGGGCGCAACCCGCAGACGGGCGAGCCCCTCAAGATCCCGGCCAAGCGCGTGCTGAAGTTCCGGATCGCGAAGGCCCTGAAGGACACGGTGCTTGGCAAGAAGTAGTCCCCGACGGCCGTTCGCGTCGACGGCGCCGAATCCGTCCGAACCGGGCGGGGCCCCCGAGGCGTCTCGAACGTTGCCCCGTGTCTGGCGGGGCGTCGAGTACCGCCGGCTCGACGACCTCGAGGCGGCCCGCGGGCTGTTCGAGTTCGCCGCCGCGGCGTGGCCGCCGCAGCCCGCCCCCGGCTGGGCCCTCGGCGCGTGGGCGGAGGGCCGCCGCCTCGCGGGCGCCGTGGTGACCGAGCGGGCGGGCAAGGCCGCCCTGCTCCACGGTCCGGTCGTGGTCGAATCGCGGCTCGGCTCCCCCGGGGGTGCGCGCGAGCCGGGCGCGGCCGAGATCGACACCGACCCGCTCGAGGTGGCCATCCAACTCGTGAGCGCGGCCGTCGACACCGCGACGGCCTCCGGAATCGAGACCGTGTTCGCGCGGCCGCAGGGGCTCGACCGCGTCTGGGTGCGCTTCGGCTTCTTCCCGGTTCCGGAGGTCGCGCTGCCCGACGCCCTCCGCGGTCGGGGCGGCGCCGGCCTCTTCGCGTACCGAGGGGGGAGCGCACTCTGGAGCCCGCGCCCGGAGCCCGAGGAGGCCCTGCGGGAGCTGCCGGGCGCCCGCCGGGTGACGGGCGACCCGCTCCCCGGCGAGTCCGCGGCGCCGCCGACGTCGCCCGCCGCCCCGACCGCGCGTCGACGCCGCAGAGCCCGACACGCGAGCTGACGCGGATGCGGGCCACGGCGCTGGCCGGCGGGACCGGGGCCGCGAAGTTCCTCCGGGGTCTCCTGTCGTGCACGAACCCGCGCGACCTCACGGTCATCGGCAACACGGCCGACGACGCGGATATTTGGGGGCTCCACGTCTCGCCCGACCTCGACACCCTGACCTACGCGCTCACCGGACGGCTCGACCTCCGCCAGGGCTGGGGGCTGGCCGAGGACTCCTTCAACGCGCTCGCCGCCATGGCCGCCCTCGGCGGCGAGGCCTGGTTCCGGCTCGGCGACCGTGACCTGGCGACGCACCTCTACCGGACCTGCGCGCTCCACGCCGGCCGGAGTCTCAGCGAGGTGACCGCGGCGATCGGCCGCGCCTTGGGCCTCGGCGTCTCGCTGCTCCCGATGAGCGACGACCCCGTGCGCACGCGCATCCAGACGCCCGACGGCTGGCTCGCCTTCCAGCACTACTTCGTCCGCGACGGCGCGCGTCCCCCGGTGATCGGGATCGAGTACGCGGGCGCCGAGACGGCCGCGCCGGCCCCCGGCGTCCTCGACGCCATCCGCACCGCCGACGTGGTCATCGTCTGCCCGTCCAATCCGATCACCTCGATCGGCCCAATCCTCTCGGTCCCGGGCATCCGCGAGGCGCTCCACGAGACGATCGCAGTCGTGCTCGCGATCAGCCCGATCGTCGGCGGCGCCCCGGTCAGCGGCCCGGCCGGCGACCTGATGCGCGCGTGCGGCTTGCCCGTGACGGCGGGGGGGGTCGCCCGCGCGTACGCCCCCTGGCTCGACCTGCTCGTCATCGACCGCCAGGACAGCACGGAGACGCACGCCGTGCTGGAGGTCGGCGCCGAGCCCGTGCTCGCCGAGACGCTCCTCACCGACCACGACCGCGAAGTCGCGCTGGCCCGCCGCGTCCTCGAGGTGCTGGCGTGAAGGCCATCGCCGCCGTGCCCGCCAAGGACTTCGGCGCCGCCAAGCAGCGGCTCGGCGCGCTCTTGGGGGCGGCCGAGCGGGCCGCCCTCGCCCGGGCGATGCTCGAGGACGTGCTCGACGCCGTGTGCGCCGCCTCGTTTCAGACGGTCCTCGTCGTCACGCGCGATCCCGAGGTGGAGGCGTGCGTCAGCCGGTTTCCAGTCGAGGTGCTGCGGGAGGATTCGATCCGCGGCCATACGGCGGCGGTGGCGCTCGCCCAGGCCGCCGCGGTGGCGCGGGGCGCCGACGCCTTCGTCACGGTCCCCGGTGACGTGCCAGAAGCGACCCCCGCCGAACTCCGCGCGATCCTCGAGGCCGGGCACGTCGCCGCCGCCGTGTTCGTGCCCTCGGCCTCCGGCGTCGGGACGAACGGCGTCCTCCTGCGGCCGCCGGCCGCCATCTCGCTCACGTTCGGCGAGCCGTCCTTCGCCGCTCACCTCGCCGCCGCGCGCCGCCACGAGCTCGTGACCGCGGTGCTTCGGCTGCCCGGCCTCGGGCTCGACATCGACACCCCCGACGATCTGGCGGCGCTCGGCGCGCGCGAGAGCCGGACGCGCAGCGGCCGGCTCCTCGCCCGGCTCGAGGCCGGCGGGCGCCTGGCCCCCGGGGGCTGACGGTGCCGCCGCGCTTCGAGGCGATCGGCATCGACGGCATCCCCGAGATTCGGCCGGGCGACCTGGTCGCCGACCTCGTCCACGCCGCGGCCGCGCGCCAGGGGACGCCGTTCGCGGCGGGCGACGTGCTCGTCGTCGGCCAGAAGATCGTGTCCAAGGCCGAGGGCCGGCTCGTGCGGCTCAGCGACGTCACGCCCTCGGCCATCGCCGCGACGATGGCGCGGGAGCTCGGCCGCGATGCCCGGTTGGTCGAGGTGATCCTCCGCGAGTCACGGCGAGTCGTCCGCATGGACAAGGGGGTCCTCATCGCGGAGACGCACCACGGCTGGATCTGCGCGAACGCCGGCGTGGACCAGTCGAACGTCGAGCTGGACACGGTGGTGCTCCTCCCCGAGGACCCCGACCGATCCGCCCGCCAGCTCCGGGAGCGGATCCGCGCGCTCGCCGGCGTCGACGTGGCCGTGCTCATCGCGGACACCTTCGGGCGCCCCTGGCGGGAGGGGCTCACCAACGTCGCCATCGGCGTCGCCGGCGTGGCGCCCCTCCGGAGCTACCTCGGCGCGCGCGATCCCGCCGGCCACACGCTCCAGGCGACGATCCTCGCCGTCGCCGACGAGCTGGCCGGCGCCGCCGAGCTCGTGATGGGCAAGCTCGCCCGCATCCCGGCCGCCATCATCCGCGGGCTCGAGCTGCCGGTCGCCGAGGAGGGCTCCAAACCCTTGCTGCGCGACCCGTCGCGCGATTTGTTTAGGTGACGCGCATGAAGATCGCCATCATCGGCGGCACCGGCAAGGAGGGCTCGGGCCTGGCCATCCGCTGGGCGCTCGCGGGCCACGACATCATCATCGGCTCGCGCGATCCGGAGCGCGCGAAGGCGCGGGCGGCCGAGCTCCGGCAGCGGACCGGCAAGATCCCGATCGTCGGCGCGGACAACCGCGAGGCGGCGGCGCTGGCCGGGGTCGTCGTGCTCGCGGTGCCCTCGACCGGGCTCGGCGAGACGCTGCCGCCCCTGCGCGAGGCGTGCCAGGGCAAGCTCGTCGTGAGCACGGTCGTGCCGCTCACGTTCGGCGGCCCGCGCCTCTTCACGCCTCCCACGGCGGGCTCGGCGGCCGAGGAGGCGCAGACCCTCCTCGGCCCCGGGGCGCGCCTGGTCGCCGCCTTCCATCACATCGCGGCCCAGGAACTCGCCGAGACCGACAGCGCCATCGACTGCGACCTGCTCCACTGCGGCGGCGACGCGGGGTCGAAGCAGACCGTGACCGACCTCGCCAAGAGCCTCGGTCTGCGCGCGATCGACGTGGGGCCGCTGTCGAACGCGGCGCTGCTCGAGGGCATCACGGCCGTCCTGGCGACGATCAACCGTCGCTACCGGCTCAAGAACTCGGGCATCCGGATCACCGGCCTCGAGTAGGATGGCCAGACACGACCCCGGCGGCGCACCGAGGTCCGGCCCCGCGGCCGCGGCGGGGCTCCGGCGAGCCTGCCGGGGAGCGAGGCCCCAGCTGATCGGGCCGCTCCCGGCCGGGGTTGGGCCGCGCGGCCCTTGGCGGGTATCGTAGAGCCGATGTCTCGAGTCAGGCAGCGGGAGGCCGAGGCCCTGTTCCCGATGGCGACCTGCCTCCTGCCGGTCCCCGCCTCCGACCCTGCCGATCGGGGCCGCGCGCTCCTCGAGCGAGGTGAGCTCGAGGCCGCCGAAGCGGCGCTGCAGGAGGCGGCTCGACTCGATCCACGCGGCGCCGGCCACCGGCACAACCTCGGCGTGGTACTGGACCGGCAGGCCAAGTACGCGGCGGCCGCGGCGGCGTTCCGCGAGGCGATCCGGCTCGCGCCGGACGCCCTGGCCTCCCACTTGGCCCTGGCGCTCGTGTCGAGGCGGCGGGGCCTCTGGTCCGAGGAGGCGGCGGCGTACCGCGCGGCCACCCGCCTCAGACCCGAGGACGTGCACCTCCGCGCCGAGCTCGCACGGGCGCTGAGCGCCGACGGGCGCTTCGCCGACTCGATCCCGGTGCTCCAGCGAGCCGTCGGCCTCGCGGCCGACCAGGCGGACCTCCGGCTCGAGCTCGGAATCGCACTCGGCCGGCAGGGCCGGCACCTGGAGGCCGAGGCCCACCTCCGGGAGGCGATCCGCCTCGACGTCGACAACGTGGTCGCCCACGCCAACCTCGCGCTGGGCCTGGGCCGCCAGGGCCGGTACCGGGAGGCGGAGCAGGCCTACCGGGAGGCGATCCGGCTCGACCCGCTGAGCGCCCGCCTACACCGGGGCCTCGGCGTGACATACTTCTTCGAGCGCGACTATGCCCGCGCGGAGGCGGCGTTCCGGGAGGCGGTCCGGATGCGCCCCGACTACGTCACGGCCCACATCGACCTCGGCGACCTCCTCAACGACCGCGGTCGCTACGCCGAGGCGACCGCGGCGTTTCGCGAGGCGATGCGCCTGAATCCGCGGAGCGCGCCTGCCGCCCGCGGTCTTGGAAGCGCGCTCGTCTCCCAGAACCTCTTCGCGGAGGCCGAAGCCGCCTACCGCGAGGCGCTCCGCCTCAAGCCGGACGACTCCCGGAGCCACTTTGCGGTCTGGGACGTCCTGGAAAAGCAGGGCAAGTACGCCGAGGCGACGGCCGCGTACCGCGCGGCGATCGCCGTCAAGCCGGACCTCGCGGAGGCCCACTCCCGCCTCGGGCGGGCGCTCTACAGGATCGGCCAGTTCGGCGAGGCGGCCCGAGCCTACCGCGAGGCGCTCCGGCTCAACCCCGAGGACGCCGACGCGCGAGCCGGCCTCGAGCGCGCGCAGGAGATGCAGCAGACCGCCACCGGACGGTGACGGCCACGCCGGTCACGGGGCGCCGTGGGCCAGGCGCGCCACGACGACGCCGAGGTAGATCACCACGACCGCGAGCAGGAGCACAGCGTGGTCGAGCCAGGCGATCGCCCGGAGCGCGGCGAGCCCGTCCGGACCGAGCAGGCGCGGGACCTGGCCGAAGTCGCGCTGCGCCGCCAGCGAGATCATGGCCAGCACGAGGATGAACTTCCCGGCGAGAACGGTCCCCGCGCCGCGCTGCGGGCCCGGGGCGAGCGGGCCGAGCCCGGTGACGTTGTAGAGGCCGGTCAGCACGGTGAGCGCGGCGGCGCTCCAGGCCGTGCGGCGGCCGCGACGGGCGACCTCCGCGAACAGCCGCGGGTCACCTGCGCGCCGCGCCGGGGGAAGCAGCACGTGAGCCTGGTAGGAGAGGCCGCCCATCCAGACGGCCATCCCGACCAGGTGAAGCGCGATCGACACCAGGCGCATCAGCGGACGAGGCGTGCCACGGCGGCCGGGACGTCGCCGAAGTCGCGGAAGATCAGGTCCGGCCCGCAGGCCCGAAGCTCGTCGAAGCCGTGCTGCCCCGTGGCCACCGCGACCGCGACCGCTCCACACGCCCGCGCGCACTCGACGTCGAGCGGCGTGTCGCCGATGATGGTCAGCTGCGCCATCGACACGGGGGCCCCCGTGAGGCGTTCGACCCGGGCCGCCGCGATCGCGGGCAGCCGCGTGCGGTCGGGGTCGTCGGAGCCGTAGGCGCCGACCCGGAAGTACGGCCAGAGCCCCGTCGGCCCGAGCTTGAGCCGCGCGCCGGTCTCGACGTTCCCCGTGAGCAGTCCGAGGAGCAGGTCGCCGCGCGCCCCGAGCGCCCGGACAAGCTCGGCCACGCCGGGCAGCGTCTGGACCCGGCTCCCGTCCCCCACCGCCTCCGCGAGCGCCACCGCGTAGGCCGCGAGGCAGGCGGGCATGAGAGCCTGGATCCGGGCCTCGGCCACGCCGGCGGCCAGCATCAGGTCGCGGATGATGCGCGGGTCGGTCTTGCCGCGGAAGTCGTAGGTCTCGATCGGGCCCCGCGCACCGAAGGTCTCCTCGAGCGCTCGGCCGAGCGCCGAGCGTCCCGCTCCGCGCGCGGTGATGAGGGTGCCGTCAACGTCGAAGAGGACGACCCGCGACGGCAGCACTCAGGCCGTCGGCGCGAGTCGTCGGAGCCGCTCCACCACCGACGGGAGGAGCTCGAGGAGGAGGTCGACCTCCGCCGCGGTCGTCCAGCGCCCGAGCGTGAAGCAGAGCGAGCCCTCGCGCTCGCCGGGGTCGCAGCCGATCGCGCGGAGCACGTGCGACGGCTCGCCGGTGCTCGCGGTACACGCCGAGCCCGACGAGGCCGCGATCCCGTGGAGGCCGAGGTCCATCAAAACGCTGTCGGCCTTCACGTGCCGCAGGACGAAGCTCGCGTGATGGGGCAGCCGCTCCCGCCCCGTGGCGCCGGTCAGGCGGGCGACCGGGACCGAGTCGAGCACCCCGCGGATCAGGCGGTCGCGGAGCGCGCCCAGCCGGTCCATCTCCCGCGCCCGTTCGGCGCGGACGAAATCGGCCGCCACCGCCATTCCCACGATCCCCGGCAGGTTCTCCGTCCCCGCACGGAGTCCGCCCTCCTGGCCGCCCCCGACGATCAGCGGGGCGAGGCTGGCGGCGGACGGCCGGGCCCACAGGGCCCCCGCGCCCGGCGGCCCATAGAGGTCGTTCGAGGAGAGCGTCAGAAGGTCGATCGCCTGCTCGTCGACGGAGAGCGGGAGGCGCCCGGCGGCCCCCACCGCGTCCACGTGGAAGGGCACGCCCCGCGCGCGGGCGGCGCGACCGATCTCGCGCACGGGTTGGACCGTGCCGATCTCACCGCTCGCCGCCTGGATCGACACGAGCGCGGTGTCCGGGCGGATCGCGGCGGCGACGGCTTCGGGGTCGACCCGGCCCAGCTCGTCGACCGGGACCCAGCTGACCCCGTATCCGCGCTTCTCGAGGTCGCGGCAGGAGTTGACCACGGAGATGTGCTCGACCGCCGACGTGACGATGTGTCGGCGCTCGCCGCTCCGGAGCGCGACACCCTTGATCGCGAGGTTGTTGGCTTCGGTGGCGCTCGCCGTGAAGACGACGCCGGCCGCCGCCCCCCCGATCAGGCGCGCGACCTTGGCGCGCGCGGACTCGAGCGACGCCCGCGCCTCGAGCCCGACCGAGTGACCCGCGGACGGGTTGCCGATGCCGCCCTCGAGGAACGGACGCATGAGCGCGACCACCCGGGGATCGACGGGGGCGAACCCCCCGTAGTCCAAATAGACGCGCGCGACCTCGCCGGGCGCCGGCTCGGCGCCGCTAGCCGGTCTTGCGGACGAGGAAGCGGTAGACCGCGCCATCGCGGGTGGCCTCCAGTAGCTCATGACCGGTTCGCCTTGCCCAGCTCCGCATGTCAGCTTCCGACGCGGGGTCGTCGGCGAGCACCTCGAGCGCCTGCCCGACCGCCATCTGCCGGATCGCCTCGCGGGTGCGGACGATCGGCATCGGGCAGAACAGGCCGACGCAGTCGATCCGCTTCGCCGGCTGTGTCGGCATGACTTGAGAAATTTCTACACTGACCGGCGGCGCTCGGCAAGCGCTCGTTTCTGCGACGAAGGCGGACGCCGAGCGCCGATCTGCCAGAGCCGACCGAGCCGGCCGCGCGGAGGTCGAGCGAGAGGCGGCGGCCAGTGGCGGGCAAGAGGGGGAGGCTCGGATCTGTCGGACAGAGGGTGGGCCCGAGAGGGTCTACCGACTCCACCCACCCCCACGCCGCACCGGACGCAAACGGGGCTGGAGCAGGGGCCGCGGGCGGGCTCCCGCGGCCCCGTGACGCTCCGTCTACGCTCGCGCGGGTGGTTGGGGCCGACCCACCATGACGGCGGGCCGGAGATCCCGCGCCGCAGGGCTCGGCACTCCCGCAAGGCCTGGGGCGCGGTCCGGGGCCAGGTCACGCCCCGGAGGCGCACCCCGCGGTGACGGGGCCCGAGCCGTGCCGCGCCCTCGAGTCACCAGGACGGGCGATGGACGAGCGCCCAGCCGTCGGAGCGGAGGCGCTCGCCGATCAGGAGACGATCGCGCCGTTCGCCCGAGCGCCGCTCGGCGCCGACCCCGCGCGGCTCCTGCCGCCGGTCACCGCGCCGCCGATCGAGAATCACGCTGACACTCTCGGACCCAGCAAACGCCGCTGTCACGCACCGACACAGCGTCGCGTCCGTGTTGGCAACGATGACGAGAAGCGGGACCGTCTGGGCTGCCTCGGGCTCGGGGTAACCCCGAGGGATAAGACCTTCGCGCCGCGTGGCCGCGGCAGGCGCAGGAAGGTGCTGCCGTGTCGGCTTCTGGGCCGGCATGCGTCGCCCCTTTTCGCTTGGCTGCACGCCCACTGGGGCGGACAAGCGGCTACCGGCGGGCGGCCGGTAGAGCGGTCGTAGGTCTATTCTTTGTACCGCGCGCGGGGTGGACAAGTCAAGCGCACGGAGCATGGAGCGCCTCGCCCAAAGACGGCGAGCCGGCCGCACCCGGGCGCCCCGGAGTCCCGCGCCTCTCTATCCTGGAGCGATCGCACGGTCCCACGGGCCGCCCCAGACCGTGGGAGAGCCCGCCTGCGGCCCCGGTTCGGGCTCCGCACCACCTGGCGTCGAGTTGAGGCCGCCCGGCGAGCAGCGCCGGAGGCGGCGGGCGGAGAGATTCCGGTCGCGCCCGTGCCAGGTGGTCTGGCGACTCTCTGGCCGCGGCCCAAACGAGCGCGCGGCGAGGAGAGCAAGCGCCTGCGGCGGCGGGCGATTTCTCGCATTGACAGGGAGCGCGGCCAACAGAAATAATGGTTTGCATGTCGGCGCCGCACGGAGAGGTCGCGTTCGCTGGGCAGCGGGTCAAGCAGAAGATCCTCATCGCGCTCGTCCTCTCGTCCTTCATCCCGCTCCTGATCCTCACCTATATCCTCTACGCCCACATCCTCCCGCTGCTGACCGGCGAGGCCCATCGGCTCGTCATGCTGGGCCTCCAGGTGCTTCTCCTGTTCACGGGACTGCTCATGGCCGCGGGTGCCTACGTGATCTGGGACGTGGCGGCCGCCGTGGCCCGCACCGCCGAGATCATCGAGGAGGCGAGGCCGCCGAGCCCGCTCAGCCACCGCTCCGACGAGATCGGCACCCTCATGCAGGGCTTCTCCCGCATGCTCGGCACGATCGAGGGCCAGGCCCAGGAGATCAACACGTTTGCCGCCCGGCTTGACGCCGCGTACAAGGAGCTCGAGACCACCAACTCCCGCCTGAAGGAGTTCTCCTTCAAGGACGACGTGACCGGGCTCTACAATCGCCGCTTCTTCTCGATCCGGCTCGAGGAGGAGATCAGCCGCTACCGCCGGTTTAACCACCCGGTCTCGGTCGTGCTGCTCGACCTGGACGGGTTCAAGGACGTCAACGATCGGCTGGGGCACGCGGCGGGCGACGAGATCCTGCGCGACATCGCCCAGATCCTGCTGAAGCACTCCCGCGGCATCAACGTCATCTCGCGCTACGGCGGGGACGAGTTCGTGGTGCTGCTGGTCGAGACCCCCAAGGCCGGGGCCCGGCTCTACGCCGACCGCATCCGGCAGGTCGTCTCGACCTACCCGTTCAGTCACGGCTGCCGGATCACGGCGAGCTTCGGAGTCTCGAGCCTCCCCGAGGACATCGCGGCGGCGCCGGACGACATCGTCAAGACGGCGGACGAGGCCCTGTACGCCGCCAAGCGCGCGGGCAAGAACAAGGTGGCGGGCTACGAGCAGGTGGTCGGCGACCGGCCGGTGGAGTCGGGCAAGCAGGGCTGACGGTGGACAAACCCCAGATCCTGATCGTCGACGACGACCGCCGGGTGCGCGACGTCCTCCATGAGATTTTCCTCTCGAACGGCTATAAGTGCCTGGTGGCCCAGAACGGCCGGGAGGGGCTCGAGATGTTCGGGACCGCGCGGCCGCCGCTGACGGTCACCGACGTCAAGATGCCGGTCATGGACGGCGTCGAGTTCCTCAAGGCCGCGCGTCAGAAGGATCCGGACGCGGCGATCATCGTCCTCACCGGCGTCGGCGACGTGAAGACCGCCATCGAGAGCCTGAAGCACGGCGCCCACGACTTCATCCTCAAGCCGGTGAACGTGGAGGAGCTCTTGATCGCCGCCGAGCGCGCCCTCGAGCGCCGGGAGCTCCTGATCGAGCGGCGCGAGTACCAGGTGACGCTCGAGCGCCGGGTCGAAGAGGCGACGCGCGACCTCGACGCCGCCTACACCAAGCTCCAGGACACCTATCGCGCGACGCTCGAAGCCCTCGGCTCCGCCCTCGACACCCGGGACGTCGGCACCCAGTCGCACTCGCGCCGGGTCCACGGCTACTCGCTCTCGATCGCGCGGACCCACGGTGTCCCCGGCCACCAGCTCGAGGACCTCGAGCAGGGCGTCCTCCTCCACGACATCGGGAAGATCGGCATTCCCGACGCGATCCTCCTCAAGCCGGGCCCGCTCACGCCCGAGGAGTGGAAGATCATGCGCACGCACCCGGAGATCGGCAAGCGCCTCATCGAGCGCATCCCGTTCCTGCGGGGGGCGGTGCCGGTCGTGTGGTGCCACCACGAGCGGTGGGACGGGACCGGCTACCCGCGCGGCCTCCGGCGCGAGGCGATCCCGCTGGCGGCGCGCATCTTCGCGGTCGCCGACGCCTTCGACGCCATGACGTTCGACCGGCCGTACTCGCGCGCGATCTCGTTCGCGGCCGCGCGCACGGAGATCCAGCGCTGCGCGGCCACCCATTTCGATCCGGCGGTCGTCGCGACCTTCCTTTCGATTCCGGAGAGCCTGTTCGAAGATATCCGGCGGCGGAGTCTCGAGCCATGAAATACCTGCACTCGGGTGTGACCGTGCGCGACCTCGAGCGGTCGAAGCGGTTCTACGGCGACCTCCTCGGGCTGAAGGAGGTCGACCGTCCCGACCTCGGCTTTCCGGGCGCCTGGTACGCGATCGGCGACACACAGCTCCACCTGATGGTGCCGTCGCCCGACCGGCCGGCGGGCGACGCCGACCCGCAGTTCACCGGCCGCGTCCGCCACATCGCGCTCGGCGCGCTCGGCTGGGACATGCTCGTCGGACGCCTCCGGACGGAGGGGGTGCCCGTGCGCGACTCGGCGCCGTCGCCCGGGGGACCCCGGCGCGTGTTCGTGAAGGATCCCGACGGCAACGTCGTCGAGCTCGTCGACGCGGACTAGCCCCGCCCCACGCCGCTCAGCAACCCCTCGGGATCCGTCGGTAAACATCACCCGGCCTGAAGTCCGGGGCTTTTGAGGAGCCCAGGAACTTGGACAGTCGAGTGTCCGCGCCTCACAACGCGGAGTTGCCGTTTCACAGGCCCGCTAACAGCGCGGAAGCCTCCACGGCCAGCATCCCCGAGGTTTCCTCGGCTGAGGA
>WNFO01005890.1_pt1 | contig 13891 bp, 11 predicted proteins | sample 5400251 | NCBI WGS metagenome assembly WNFO01 (sample SAMN13153354, study PRJNA577476) | soil metagenome | isolation source: 100 cm saprolite under Madrone tree | place: USA:California | collected 2016-06-14 | reverse complement strand
GGGCGCGCAATCTGACCGCGGCGGTGTTCGACAAGACCGGAACCTTGACGGAAGGACGGTTCGGCGTGAGTGACATCGCCGTGCTGGCGGATGGAGACGAAGCGAAGGAACTGCGCTTCGCCGCGTCCGCCGAAAGCCGGTCCGAACATCCGATCGCACAAGGCATCGTGGCCGCTGCAAAGGAACGGGGCATCGCTGTTCCTCATCCGGCCAGCGTCCGCAATATCACGGGCGAAGGGATCGTCGCCGTCGTGGAAGGCCAGGAGATCAGTGTCGTCAGCCCTGGATACCTCACAAGGCTGGGCCGGACTATAAGCGATCCGCGTCTGCGTGAGTTCGAGGCGCAAGGCAAGAGCGTTGTCGTCCTGGTCCGGGATGGCGAGCCGCGGGCACTGTTCGCGCTGGCCGATATCGTGCGGCCGGAATCCAGGGAAGCTGTGGCCCAATTAAAGAAGCTTGGAATAAGTCCGATAATGCTGACCGGCGACGCGGAAGGAGTTGCAAAGGCTGTTTCCGCCGAACTAGGCATCGACGAATACCTTGCGGAGGTACTGCCCGATCAGAAGGCCACAAAGATCAAGCAACTGCGTGGCCGCGGCTTGCGCGTCGCCATGGTCGGCGATGGCGTTAACGACGCTCCCGCACTTGTCGAGGCCGATCTTGGAGTCGCCATCGGCGCAGGCACAGATGTGGCGGTGGAATCCGCCGATGTGGTGCTGGTCCGCAGCGATCCGAGAGACGTGGCCGCGATCCTCGGCCTGTCCCGCGCAACTTACGCGAAAATGGTGCAAAACCTGATCTGGGCGACCGCTTACAACGCGGTTGCCATCCCCATGGCGGCCGGTATCACCTTCGGCACCGGCTTCATGATGACGCCCGCCGTTGGGGCAGGTCTCATGTCGGCTAGCACGATCATCGTGGCCATCAACGCGCAGCTGCTTCGGTTCTATCGGAAGAACGGCTGAGCCCGCCCACCCTTAGCGCGAGCGATGCGCCCGACATGAAGCGCGGGCAGGTCGAGCGAACGCCGCCCAGCAAGTCAACGAGATTCCGCGGATTGGCTTGAAAGTCGAAGTCGTCCTAAGCCGCGACACCTATCGCGTCACTTTTGGGAACGCAATTTGCGGTTCAGGACCGACTCCAGCAAGGATGGACCGGAGAAGGGTGCTCCCGCGATCACGCCGGCCGGAATGATGGGCGACAGGGCCTCGGTGATTTTCGCAGCGCCGGAGGAGATCAACAAGCTTATCGAAGCGCTATGCTAATCGCCGAACCGTTCGGTTCGACGGGCGCAGGTCATGCGCATCTCAAGCACAGAGCGGCCAAATTAGATTCAATCGTCGGGTGGCGGCGGAGAGAGCCCGCTAACTGAGGCGCCTAGCGCATTCCCGGAGGCCAGCTTATCTTGTCCGGATGGATGAATGCTGCGCCCCGCCGCCTCTCAACCTCGGCGGCTCAAAAAAACAGGATGACGTCTATCGCCGTGTGCTCTGGACGGTGCTGGGGATCAACGCTGCAATGTTCGCGGTGGAGGTCATCGCCGGAGTGGCCGCAGGATCGGCGGCGCTTCAGGCCGATGCGCTGGATTTTTTCGGTGACGCAGTGAATTACGCGATTAGCTTGCTGGTTGTCGGTATGGCGCTGCGCTATCGGGCCGCGGCTGCTTTGGCGAAGGGCGCGACGATGGCTGCCTTTGGCCTATGGGTTATCGGGACGGTAGTCTGGCACGCTCTGCATGGAACGCTGCCGAGCGCATTCACCATGGGCACCGTCGGTGTTGCGGCGCTGATAGCCAATGCCGCGTCGTTCGGACTGCTTTGGGCCTATCGTCATGGTGATGCCAATATGCGCTCCGCGTGGATTTGCACCCGCAACGATGTCCTCGGAAATCTGGCGGTTTTGCTTGCCGCGCTCGGCGTCTTTGGCACTGGCACTGGATGGCCTGACACTATCGTGGCGGCGATCATGGCTACACTGGCCATACAGGGAGCGGCACTGGTAATCCGGCAGGCCGGCTATGAATTGCGATTCGGCAAGTTAGATGGCGCCAAGCAAATTTAACTCGAAGCCTTTGACCCAGCCGATCGTCAGACCAAGATAGCCTCCAAGCGATGCATAGATGCCGGTACCCAGTGGGGATATAGGGGGGCGAAGATAGAATAGCTGTCCTATTTCAAGCCGGCGACTAATTGTGATAGAACGGCGCATGCGCGGACCGAACCAGAAAGTGGGATTATTGGCGGCTATGGTCTGCATGATCCTGCTGTTTGCGCTCCCGTCGCGTGCTGATGCGCATGCCGGTCACGGCGGGCACGCTCCTGCCGTTAGTACCTCCGTCCCGGAGTCCGAACCCGTTGCGTCGTCCGAGAAAACATCGAAACCGATCGCTCCGAATCTCCGGCTAGTCGTATCGGCAGCCGATCCGGCCACAGATCAATCACCTTCGGGCTGCGGCGGTTGCTGCTGTGACAGTGCATCGCATGCCTGCGGCGCCTTCACATTGTCCAATCCACCAAGTGATGACGGTCCTGTTTGGATTTGGGCGCGGGCCTGTAGTGCCACCATACCTGTGCCTACTGGGCGCGACCCCACCGCGCTGCGAAAACCCCCCAAGACCTTCGCCTGATCTGATCGCATTCCGTGCGTTTAGCTGCGCTTTTTGCGTGGCGGCGTGTTCGTCGATGCGACCCATGTTTAACGGCGAAGGAATTCTCATGCGTTTTTTACTTGCAGCGGCCCTAAGCGCGGCTGTGTTCCTCGGTCTCCTCTCCGCACGTGTCGGGGCGCATGAGGGGCATGACCACGAGCAACCGAAACACGTTGCCGGAGCATCCACGACAGCGCGCGGCGAAGCCACATCTGCGGAGTTCGAGCTTGTCGCTGTCGCGCGCGGCGACGTGCTGGCCATTTATCTTGATCAGTTTGCGACCAACGAACCGGTCGAAGGTGCAACGATTAACGTCGAGACGCCGACCGGTCCGATTGCCGCCAAGGCAGCGCCCGGCAATGCCTACACCCTTGCCGCACCCTGGCTCGGGCAACCGGGCACGGTGGAACTGACTTTCACGGTCAGCCTTGGTGATACCACTGATATTCTCCCGATGACGCTGGTCGTTCCCGGTGCGGCTCGCGATGACATGACGCAGCCAGGTGGTTTTTCATCTTTCAAAAGCGTATCTCTTCCCATCATTGGCGCGATGCTCGCAGGGTTGCTCATAGGTGCGGGTCTCATGGCGTTGCGACGCCGAACCTTTGCAGTCGTGCTTGTGGGCTTGTTTGTTTTGAGCGCCACGTCGTTGTTCGCCCACGAGGGCGAGGACCACGCCGATCAACCCAAAACCGTACCCACACCGACTAGCGATCTGGCGCAACGTCTGCGCGATGGAAGTGTTTTCGTTCCCAAGGCCGCGCAGCGAATTTTCGCGGTACGCACCATCGTGACCGAATCTGCCGTTCACCGGCGCACCACCGAATTGCCGGGGCGTGTTATCCCCGATCCCAATGCCAGCGGTTTCGTACAGGCCGCCATCGGAGGGCGCTTGTCCCCACCGCAAGGAGGGTTTCCGCGATTGGGAACCCCGGTCGCGGCAGGGGATATTCTGGCTTACGTCACGCCGCCAATGCAGGCGATCGATGTTTCGGATATGCGCCAGAAGCAAGGCGAACTCGATCAGCAGATTTCCATCGCGGAACGAAAGCTTGCGCGTTATGAAACGCTGGCGCCCTCGGGCGCGGTTGCGCGCTCGCAGCTAGAAGATTCGCGCAGCGAAGTGGCGGGGTTGAAGGAACGCCGCGCCATGCTGGATAAATCTCGGCGCGAGCCGGAAGCGCTGATTGCCCCAGTCTCGGGTGTGGTGGCGGATGGCAACGCCGTGGCGGGTCAAATCGCCCAGCCCAACGCGATCGTCTTTCACATCATCGATCCCCAAAAACTCTGGATCGAAGCGCTGAGCTTCGAAGTCATACCGGACGTGCAAGGCGCTTTCGCGAAAACGGCCAGCGGCAAAACTTTTAACGTGAGCTATCGCGGCTCCGGCTTTGCCGACCGCAGCCAGTCCATACCGGTGCATTTCGCGATCGAGGGGAGCGATCTATCGGGGCTTCGTGCGGGGCAGTTTGTCAGCGTGATGGTGCGCACGGAGGCTGAGCGCCCCGGCATCGCGATTCCGCGCAGCGCGCTGGTGCGCGCGGCCAACGGGCAGGACATCGTGTTTGAGCATGTTGCCGCCGAGTTATTCGTCCCGCGCATGGTGCGGATCGCGCCGCTGGATGGCGAACGCGTGCTCGTGTCAGCCGGTCTGGAGGCGGGTAAACGCATCGTGACGCAAGCCGCCGAACTTCTTGATCACGTGCGCTAGGGGGAAAAACCATGTTCACTTTCCTCGTCACTCAATCGCTGCGTAACCGGCTGCTGGTCCTCGCGTTGGCTGCCGTTCTGATTGTCTTTGGCGCCTACAGCGTCACAAGGCTGCCGGTTGATGTTTTCCCGGACCTCAACAAGCCGACCGTGACCATCATGACGGAATCGGAAGGCTTCGCTCCCCCCGAAATTGAACAACTCGTCTCGTTTCCCATCGAAACACAAATGAACGGCGTGCCTGGAGTATCCCGGGTGCGCTCGGTTTCGGGTATCGGGTTGTCGATTGTCTATGTCGAATTCGAATGGGGCACCGACATCTATCGCAACCGCCAGCAGGTGATTGAACGCCTGGCGCTGGTTCGCGATCAGTTGCCGCCCAACACCGTGCCGCAACTGGGGCCAGTCAGTTCTATCATGGGACAGATTGTTCTCATCGCGTTGTCGAGCGATAGCGCGAGCCCCATGGCGCTGCGCGAGGTGGCGGATTTTACGGTGCGGCCCCGGCTGCTTTCCATTCCGGGCGTCGCGCAAGTGATTCCGATTGGCGGCGAAGTCCGCCAGTTCCGGGTTTCACCGCAGCCAGCAGCGGTGCGGGCGCTGGGCGTCAGTTATGAACAGATTGAAAAAGCGCTTGGGCAGTTCGGCGTCAATACCGGCGGCGGCTTCACCGACCAGCATGCCCGAGAGTATCTGATCCGCAACATCGCGCGCACCACCAATCTCGACGATCTGCGCAGCGTCGTGGTCACGACGATCAATAAAGGTCCCGTCTATTTGCATCAAGTGGCGGATGTCTCGTTCGCGCCGCGCTTCAAGCGCGGCGATGCAGGCTATATGGGCAAGCCTGCGGTGATTGTTTCCGTAGAAAAACAACCCAATGTCGATACGATCACGCTGACGCGTCAGGTCGAGGCGGCGCTGGAAGAGATGAGCGCCAGCCTGCCGCAGGGCGTCAAGGTCAATCAAATCCTGTTTCGGCAGGCGGATTTTATCGAAACATCCATTGCTAATGTAAAGCGGGTCTTGATCGAAGCCGCCATAGTCGTGGCGGTTGTTTTGTTTGCTTTCCTGTTGAATTGGCGCACCACGGCGATTTCCTTGACCGCCATCCCTATCTCCATACTGACCACGGCGGTGGTGTTTTACTTTGCGGGATTGTCGATCAACACCATGACGCTCGGCGGCATTGCGATTGCAATCGGAGAACTGGTCGATGATGCCGTTGTCGATGTCGAGAATATCTTCAGGCGGCTGCGGGAGAATCGCACAGCCGAAATTCCTCGCCCCGCGTTGGATGTGATCGTATCGGCCTCGCAGGAAGTCCGCTCTGGCATCGTTTACGCCACGGCGATCATCGTGCTGGTATTCGCGCCGCTCTTTGCGCTATCCGGCATCGAGGGACGGCTATTCGCGCCATTGGGCGAGGCTTATATTATCTCCATTCTGGCCAGCCTCGTGGTCTCGATCACGCTGACACCGGTGATGGCGTATTTTCTGCTGCCCGGCCTCAGGCGACTTGACGAGCATGAAAGTCCGCTGGTGCGTTTTCTCAAGCGCGCTAACCGCGCCGCACTTAAGCGCGCCCTTGCCAGTCAACGGCTTGTCCTGGGGATTGTCGCGCTGCTTGTGGTGCTCGCCGCGTCGTCGGCATTTTACCTGCCGCGCGCATTCCTGCCGCCTTTTAACGAAGGGACGTTTACGATCAATTTGCTCTTCAATCCAGGCGTATCGCTCGCGGAATCCAACCGTGTTGGTTTGATTGCCGAGCGCCTGATCCTCGATGTCCCGGAAGTCAAATCCGTAGGACGCCGTACCGGACGCGCCGAACTCGATGAACACGCCGAAGGCGTCCATTCCTCGGAAATCGACGTCGATCTCAAGGAAACACCCCGCAGCAAGCCGGATATCGTCGCCGATATCCGGTCGCGACTGGCCGTCTTGCCCCTATCGACCAATATCGGGCAACCGATTTCACACCGGCTGGATCATATGCTCTCGGGCGTGCGCGCCGAGATCGCGCTCAAGATTTTCGGAGAAGATCTTGAAGCGCTGCGAGCGACTGCCGGAGAGCTGCGTACGAGACTGGCTCGCATCCCGGGGCTGACCGATCTCCGGGTAGAGAAGCAGGTTCTTATCCCTCAACTTGAAATCCGCGTCGATTACCAGCGCGCCGCGCTCTACGGTGTTCAGCCGGGCGCTGTGGTCGAGCAATTAAGCCGCCTTTCGAATGGCCGCGTCGTCTCGAGGATCGCCGATGGGTATCGGCGCTTCGATGTGATGATGCGCCTGCCTGACAATCTGCGCACCACGCAGCGTCTTGGGGATCTTCTTATTGAGACGCCTTCGGGCTGGGTGCCCGCGCGGCAAATCGCCGATATTCGCGAGACCGAGGGACCCAATCAGATATTACGGGAAAACGGACGGCGGCGCGTCGTGGTGCTGGCGAATACCGACGGCCGAACTGACACCGCACAGATCATTGACGCTATCCGGCAAGAGCTTAAAGGCGCGAAATTACCCGAAGGCGTTTCCACAAGCTTGGAGGGCACATTCCAAGCGCAGGAACAAGCAAGCCGCACCATCGGTCTGCTGTCCTTGTTGTCGCTGTCGCTGATATTCGCGATTCTTTATAGCCGCTACCGGTCCGGCGCGCTAGCGCTGATCATCATGGGATCGGTGCCGCTGGCGCTGATCGGATCGGTGGCGGCGTTGTGGATCGCGGGGCAACCATTATCCGTAGCCAGCATGATCGGTTTCATCACGCTGACCGGCATTGCCGCTCGGAACGGCATTTTGAAGATCAGTCACTACGTCAACCTTGCGATTCATGACAACGAGCCCTTTGGGGCGGACCTCATCATTCGAGGCAGCCTTGAACGGATGACGCCGGTCTTGATGACGGCGCTTTCCGCCGCTGTGGCCCTATTGCCACTGCTGATCGACGCGGCGACGCCCGGCAAGGAAATCCTGCATCCGGTCGCGGTTACGATCTTCGGCGGGCTCATCAGCGCGACATTGTTGGATGCGTTCGTCACGCCGATCCTGTTTTTGCGCTTTGGCCGCAAGCCGCTCGAACGCCTGCGTTCGCTCAGCCTTGGCGCAGAGGGCAGTGGCCACGTCGCCGGAGCACCCGTTCAAGCCTTCTAACAACCAAAGGAGAACCCTCGTGAAACGATTGAAACTCATGCTTCTCGCAGGCGGTTTGCTGGCGGCAAGTTCGCTTGCGGCGCACGAAGTCAAAGGCCCGCATGGTGGGCGGGTGGTCGATGCAGGAAACTATCATCTGGAACTGGTCGTTGGCGGTGCCGACGTCACGGTCTTTGTGACGGACGGCAGCGACAAGCCGGTCGCGTCGACCGGCTTTAAGGCCGTGGCGATCCTGAATGCCGATGGCAAGGCGCAGCGCATCGCGCTGGAGTCGGGAGATCCGGCCAAGCTTAGCGGCAAAGCCGAGACGCCTTTGCCGGCCGATGTCAAAGGCGTAGTGCAGCTCACCGCTGCGGACGGCAAGGTCCGGCAAGGACAGTTCAAGTAATCAGTACAGAAAACGGCCCTCGAACAAAAAACTCAAAAGGCGATCGACATGACTAAACTTACACCCCTCGTTCTTACCACAACCCTGACGCTGAGCTTCGCCGGGCTTGCCATCGCGCAAAGCAAGGACACCGCAAAACAGCCGCATGGCGCCGACCACACGACAGCTGCCATGAAGCCGCAACCGACCGATGCTGCGTCTACGAAAACCTTCAAGGAAGTGCACATGAAAATGATGCGCGACATGACGGTGCCGTACACTGGCAACAGCGATGTGGATTTCGTGCGCGGCATGATTCCGCACCATCAGGGTGCGATCGATATGGCCAAAGTTCAATTGGCGCATGGCAGAGATCCCGCCATTCGCGCCTTGGCCGAAAAGATCATCACGGATCAAGAAAAGGAAATTGCCCAGATGAGTGATTGGTTGAAAAACAACACGCCTTAAAAATCGACCTTTCGGAAGTTAGCCGTCATTACCGCGATTCAGAAATCGAAATAGCTCCCACTCCCTCAAATCGAATTGTTAAACGAGGATACCACCATGAAGAATCTCCTTCAGATCGCCGCCTGCGCCGTCGCTGTCTTCACGGCGCTATCGTCTACAGCCCTGGCGCAATCCAGCCAACCCTATTCAGGAATCGGCGGGTTACGACGGTGCGATTTGTTGAACCGGATCAATCTGATTTGCCCGACGGGCTGTTTGGTGATTTGCGTGTCTAGCCCTGTTTGCAAAAATATTTCCGTTCTCGCCTGACCCAAATCAGATTTATATCCCTTGCGTCTCGTCCCTCACAGGGGCGTATCGCGATCGTCACGGACGCGGGGCGGGATGCGGTGGACGCGGCAGCGTCAGGCGCGCAACCTAATCGCGGGGCGGGTTTCCCGTGAGCGATCAAACGGCGTGCGGACGAACGGCGCTGATGCGGACGGCGAAGTCGTGTGGTTCTGACGCCTCGACGCCGGCGTCAAGTTTGCGGAGGCGCGCCGGCCCAACCGGGTGCAGGCAAGCCTTAATCCGTAAACGACGGTGACAAAAGAGCCCGATCACCGGGGAGAGCACGAAGGAAGCCGTTAAAACCATTGCGTGCGGAACGCCGGGTGAACCGGGGTATCTGTGGTGGCTAACTCGTGTGTTTGTTTTATTTCGCACGCGAGGCTGCGGGTGCATCGGGCACCCGGCGTTCCGTACGCCCTCTGTTTGCGAGGCGAATGGATCACTCAACTCGGGCGCATCGCGCCGCGAGATCGCGGATGCACATCTGCAAGTGGAATGGGATGATTTGCCTGCGCCGCTTCGATCGAATCAAGGCGTCTTATGCCGCGATCTCCGGCTCCGGCGGGCGCGGTTCGGCGCGGCGCTCCGGCGGGCACACGGCGACGCATTCGACGGCCATAAAATGCTCTGACACGGTGATGCGCTCGACCAGCGTCGCTTCTTCGCCGGCCAATGCTATTTCTTCAGCCGGAAGCGGCGTCTCTTCGTCAATCTCCTCAGGAACAAGCGGCGGCGACTTGATCGCTTGTGGAAACACGGCGAATTGGCCCGCTACCTCCTGGAGCGGCTTTTGCTTATCGGCCCAGTGCAAGGCGGTGTAGTCGAAGCCGTGCACGATGGTGGGTTTGACGACTTCGAAATAGGGCGAGATGTCGAAATCGCGCGGCATGTAGAGCGACGAATCGCGGATGTGCAGGATTTCGCGCCGGGCCTGCCTGGAGCCCGCGCGCGTAATCTTGGGCAATATCGGATAGCGCACGGCATCGAATGCCTGCGCGATCAGCGCCGAGCAGATGATCTTGGTGGGATCGCCCGAGCCGAACGCGATCATCCGCCGCCGCCAGCGCTGCGGGATCGGTAGCGGAAAGAGATAGCGCATCAAATCGAGGATGTTCTTGGTGTCGTAGCCGAAGCCGATCCGGTTGATGGCATAGCGGCACACCGTGGTGCGGTCTTCGAACGACAGGCCGACCGGCCGGCACAGCCTCGTATGGTAGGGGTAATATTTCGAAAGCGGCGCCGAAGCCACGCCCTCGCCGATATTGGCCTCGATCAAAACATGCGGTTCGCCATTGGACTCGGATGCCCCGTCGATCGGACCGACATAGAGCGCGGCGTGCGACCAGGTGGATTGCGTGAGATATTTGATGATGCCGGAAATCCGGTTGTTGCCTTCGATCAGCAGGACATCGCCCTGCTCGATAATGCCGCGCAAATGCTCCGGGTCGCTCGGCGTGAACGGTTCGTAACCCGGCACTTCCTTCTGAAGGTAGCCCGCGATTACCTTGCCGACGGTATCGAGAACGACGCCCATGATATTTCTGCCCCCGGCGGACTTGCCGACCGCTTTTTCTGATTTCTTATCATGGTCGAAAGCCGTTGCAATTTAGTTCATGCATCGGTTCGATCAATCATGATTGATTCACCATGACGGTTGCTGCCCGCGTCCGGATACGGCAAGTTCGCTAAAAGTTCCGCTGATTATCAAAGGTCCGGAAACCATGACATGACAATGACGCGGCGCGGCTTTCTCTCGGCGTCCGCAGCATTTGCGGCGACGCCGGCGCTTCGAGGGCGCGCGTGGGCGGCGCCATTGCCGCGCGACGCCGACATTGTCGTGATCGGCGCCGGCGCCCGTTCGATCGCGGCGCGCGGTGGATGCACAATCCCGATACCAACCCGATGATCAGGCTGGCGCGCAATGCCGGGCTCGACATCTCTGCGGCGCCGCCAGGCCAGAAAATCCGCATCGGCCGGCGCAACGCGCGCGCCGGTGAAACCGAGGAATTCCTGGCCGCCCTTGTGCGGGCCAACCGCGCCATCGACGACGCGTCGCGCGGCAGAGCCGATGTGTCCTGCGCCTCGGTGCTGCCGAAGGATCTCGGCGTTTGGGCGGGGACGGCGGAATTCGTGCTCGGCGCCAACGCCACCGGAAAGGATCTGCAGGACATCTCGGTGATCGACAAGGTCCGTGCGCAGGAGCGCAGTGCCGCAATCGCCTGCCGCCAGGGTCTCGGCACGCTGATCGCAAAGCTTGGCGAGCAGGTTCCGCTTTCGCTGTCGACGCCGGCAAGCCGCATCGCCTGGAGTAACCGCGATGTCACGGTGGAAACGCCCGCGGGCAAGATCGCGGCGCGTGCCGCCGTCGTCACGGTGTCGAGCAACGTGCTGACCGCGGGCAATATCAGATTCACGCCGGATCTTCCCAAGCGCCAGCTCGACGCCGCGGCAAAACTGAGCCTCGGCAGCTACGACCACATCGCGCTGCAATTGCCGGGCAATCCGCTGGGGCTCGTCCGCGACGAGATCATCATCGAGCAGAGCAACTCGACGCGCACCGCGCTTCTGTTCGCCAATATGGGATCGTCGTCTTTGTGCTCGATCGATGTCGCAGGCTCGTTCGGCCGCGATCTCTCCGCGCAGGGCGATAAGGCAATGATCGCCTTCGCTGTCGAATGGCTGACAAAACTGTTCGGAAGCGAAGCGGCGTCTGCCGTCAAGAAATCGAGCGCAACGCGTTGGAACGCCGCGCCGTTCGTGCTCGGCGCGATGTCGGCGGCCATGCCGGGCGGGCAGCCTTCGCGAAGGGTTTTGTCGGAGCCGATCGGCTGCGTCTTTCTCGCGGGCGAGGCCACCCACGAGACCCTGTGGGGCACGGTCGACGGCGCCTGGGAAAGCGGCGAGCGTGCGGCGGAGGCGGCGCTGCGAAGGATCGGCGCGCTCAGGGATACCGAGCCCGCGGCGCCGCCAGCGCGTGCTCCGAAACAGCGGCGCCGAACAGTGGGAGCGCCGATCAATTGAAACAGCCGCGGCCGAAGGCACTGATCTCGTGGTCGAGCGGCAAGGACAGCGCGTTCGCGCTCCACGAGATCAGGCGCGCAGGTGAATTCGATGTTGTCGGCGCGTTGACGACGGTGACCGAGACGTTTGAACGGGTGTCGATCCACGGCGTGCGGCAGGAGATCTTGCGGGCGCAGCTGGATGCAGCGGGATTGCCGCCGCGCATCGTGCCGATACCCTATCCCTGCCCAAACGCGATTTACGAGGCGCGAATGGGCGAGGCCGTGGCCAGCGCCGTCCGCGAGGGCATCACCCACATCATCTTCGGCGATCTGTTCCTTGAGGATATCAGGGCTTACCGCGAGCAGAAGCTGGCCGGCACCGGCATCACCCCGCTGTTTCCGCTGTGGATGCGGCCGACCTTGCCGCTGGCGCAAGCGATGATCGCGAACGGGATGGAAGCCTATCTTGCAGCCGTCGATCGGAAGAAACTGTCCGCGGAATTTGCCGGGCGCAAATTCGATATGCAATTGCTCGACGACCTGCCTGATGGCGTCGACGCTTGCGGCGAGAACGGTGAGTTTCACACCTGCCTAGTGGCGGGGCCGATTTTTTCGCACCGGATTCCCGTTGCGTGCGGCGAGCGCGTCGAACGCGACGGTTATGGCTATTGCGATTTGGTGATGACCGAGGAGAAAGCGTCATCCTGAGGTGCGCGCTCTTGCGCGCCTCGAAGGATGAGCCGCAACTTACGCGCTTTCCTCTCATCCTTCGAGGCTCGCCGAAGAGGCTCGCACCTCAGGATGACGCATCGCGTCATTCAACGCAGCACGCCGTCAAGCGCGGGTAGGCCGATAATCACGGCCGCCGCGATCAGGACGTAGCAGATCGCGCGAAACAGCATCTCGCTGGCACGGCCAAACAATGCTGCGCCGAAGGCGACGCCGATGCCATAGACCGGACCGACCAGAAACGAAAATCGTATCGCGTCCGCAGTGATGAGGCCGGTTAATCCATAGCTGACGGCGGAAAAGAAGTCGGAGGCGGCAAAAAACAACAGGATGTTGGCGCGCGCGATCACTGCTGCGATCGGCCGGCCGAGCCAATAGCCCACGATAGGCGGTCCGCCGGTCTGTGCCAGTCCGCTGCAAAAGCCAGACAGCCCGCCGATGCCGATGGAAATCGCAGGATAGTCCTTGCCGCGATAGCGCCAGCCTGACAGCAGCAGCATCAACAGCGCGAACACGAAGGCGGAAATGATCCAGCGCGCGGTCACCGGATCTAGCCGGCTGAGGAAGTAAGTTCCGATCGGCACGCCGACCAGGGCGCCGAGCACCATCACGGCAGTTGCCTTGCGGTCTACGTGCTTCCACGCATTTGGAACCAGCGGTGCCGCAGCGACGAAATCGATAATCAGCAAAAGCGCAGCGGCCAGGCGCGGCGCCGCCATGCTGCTCGCCAGCGGCATGAAAATCAGCGCGGAGCCGAAACCGGAAAATCCGCGCGCTGTTGCCGATAGGAACGCAATGGCGCAGATCGCGATGGCGGCGTTGATGCTGACATCGGTCGGGATGAGACCGGTGAAGCTCATGCCCTTGACGTCTGGAGCATGATGTTTGCCGAAAACCGCATCGCACGCCGCAATGTCATCCCCGCAACGTGCCGCCGGTCTTCCTGGTCACCTCGGCCACGATCCTGGCGGCCGCCGCCTCGATCTCCTGGTCGGTCAGGGTTTTCTCGTGCGGCTGGATCGTCACCGCGATCGCGATCGACTTCTTGCCCTCATCGATGCCCTTGCCTTCATAGACGTCGAACACCGTGACATCCGTGATCAACTTCCTGTCGGCGCCCTGCGCAGCGCGGACGATATCGCCGGCTTTGACGCCGCGATCGATGATAAACGCAAAATCGCGCGACACCGGCTGGAACGGCGAGAGTTCAAGCATCGGCTTGGCGCGGGTCGCCTTCTGTTTGGCGTCGGGAATGCGATCGAGGATGACTTCGAACGCGATCACTGAACCCTCCGCGCCGAGCGCATCCAGCGCGCGCGGATGCAGCTCGCCAAAAAATCCCAGCACGTTTTGCGGACCGATCTGGATAGTGCCGGAACGCCCCGGATGCAGCCAGTTGGGGCCGCCGGGCACGACTTGCAGCGCCTGCATCGGCGCGCCTGCGGCCGAAAGCACGGCAAACGCATCGGCCTTGGCATCGAGCGCGTC
>WNFO01004519.1_pt1 | contig 13893 bp, 16 predicted proteins | sample 5400251 | NCBI WGS metagenome assembly WNFO01 (sample SAMN13153354, study PRJNA577476) | soil metagenome | isolation source: 100 cm saprolite under Madrone tree | place: USA:California | collected 2016-06-14 | reverse complement strand
CGACGATGAACCATTCATTGGTTCCAGCACATTGGTACTCGGGGTCTATTCTCGCAGTTCCAGCCTAAACGCTATTTTTATCGAACTGCGACGAGGCTGGGACGAACAGTCTCGACGTGTATAACCCTGGCAAATCGAGAGTAACTTGAGACTTCGTACAAAGTTTATGCTGGCGTTCGCCCTGGTCACCGCGGGGCTAACCTGCGCTACTTTGCTCATTGTGCGACGCGCGGCCGAAAAGCGCGTGCAGCAGGAATCAAGGGGGAGGCACGCAATGCACTCCTCACATTCCAGGTCCTTCAGCACCAGCGTCAGGTTGCGCTGAGCCACAAAGCGGACTTATTGGCGTCATTGGCTTCGATGAGAAATGGCGAAGCAACGACAATCCAAGACGTCGGTGAAAACCCATGGCAATCGGAGTGCGATCTCTTTGTGCTCGCAGACCCGAGCGGCAAGATTATCGCCCTCCACTCAACGATGGCGAAATTCCCGCTGGATGTCGCTCAAGACATGCTCAGTCACGACTTGAAGCAAGGCAACTCCACTGGATGGTGGTATAGCGGCACGCGTCTGTATCAAGTCGTTCTACAGCCCTTCTATGACGATCAACCGACGAACAGCAATTTGTCGGGCACTGTGATTGTAGGCCACGGCATGGATCGATCAGCCAATGAACTTCGTCGGATTTCATCGAGTCAAATGGCATTTCGATACGGCAGGGATATTGTGGCCAGCACGCTTCCCGCGTTCAAGGAGCAGGATTTTGCGCGTGCGCTGCAGTCCGGCTCCTCGCCAGAACAGATCAACGTCGACGGGCAGCGCTTTTTCGCAAGTTCCGTCGAGCTAGCGTCAGGCCCGCAGCCAGTAAACTTTATCGTTCTTAAATCTTACGATGAAGCATTGGCCTACCTGGCCAGGGAGAATCAACTACTCGCCGGTTTGGGCTTTCTGGCTGTTCTGACAGGGGCAGTGCTGGTGTTTCTAATTTCGGACAAATTCACGCGCCCTCTTGCGTCTCTTGATGAAGGCGTCCACGCGCTCGAACAGGGTGATTTCGCGTACCCGTTAGAGACCAACGGTACCGATGAAGTAGCACATGTAACCCGTGCCTTTGATCGCATGCGCAGGACATTGAAGAACAATGAGTCGCAAAAGCAGCAGCTCGAAGATCAACTTCGTAAAGCACAGAAGATGGAAGCGATCGGACAGCTTGCTGGTGGAGTTGCTCACGACTTCAACAATCTGCTGACGGTTATCAAAGGACACGGCGATTTGATGCTTGACCGGTTGCGACCTACCGATCCTCTCCACGGAAGTGCCCACCAGATTGAGAAGGCAGCCGATCGCGCCGCATCACTGACCCGTCAGTTGCTGGCCTTTAGCCGGATGCAAGTCCTGCAGCCCAAGGTTTTGGATTTGAATTCCCTTGTTGCGGAGATGTGCAGTCTGCTCAAACGGTTAGTTCGAGAGGACATTACATTCACCTTCCGGGCAGGTGAATCGCTGGGACGAGTGAAAGCTGATCCCGGGCAAATCGAACAGGTAATTATGAATCTGACCGTAAATGCGTCCGACGCTATGCCAGCCGGAGGCGAATTGATCGTTGAAACCCGAAACGTGAGCGTGGATGAAGCATTTGCAAAGACTCGACTACCTGTCGTTCCCGGTGAATACGTACGGCTCACTGTCGAGGACACCGGCGATGGAATGGACGACGCGACCAAGGCGCGAATTTTTGAACCTTTTTTCACAACAAAGGAACTAGGAAAGGGAACCGGCTTAGGTCTGGCAACGGTGTACGGCATAGTAAAACAGAGTGGCGGATGGATCTGGGTGGAGTCGGAGCCAGGTGAGGGAGCACGATTCGAAGTCTATCTTCCTGTTGTCGCTGAGCCTGAAGAGCGTTTGTCACCGGAACGAATTACCACCGCGCCTACTCGTCGTTCTGAGGTCGTGCTCATCGTCGAGGACGAAGAGGCCGTCAGGGAATTGGCCGGTGAGTTCATGAAGTCCGCCGGATACACAGTGCTGACAGCGAGAGACGGCAGAGATGCGCTCGCAGTTGCTGAGCATTCGGACCCACCGATTCGAGTCCTGGTGACGGATATCGTGATGCCGCATCTGCGCGGTCCAGAACTCGCTAAACGCCTGAAAGATCTGTCCCCTGATCTAAAGATCGTTTACATGTCTGGCTACCTCGAATACAACAAGGCCGACGGAGAATTCTTGGAGGAAGGTTTCTTCCTTCAAAAGCCTTTTTCGCGCATCGCCCTTGTCTCCAAAGTGGCCGAAGCATTGAACCACGAGCAGCTCATCGCGAGACCTTAATCGCTTGCGTCGCTTACAAGTAGTCCGCCCATGAAGCGGACGTTGCTCCATTTCACTTTGAAATGTTCTTATCCTGTTAACGTATTTTATATTGATGAAGATCGGTCGCCTTGGCGCGTCTTTCGGTGCGTAAATGATTCAATCATGGCCAACATCTTCTATTGCTGCGGATCGTCCAATCCGCTCGGCACCTTGCGCGCGGTCATTCAACTTTCTGACCTTGGTGGCGTGTTGTATGAAGCGTTTCCGCAACTGACGGACGTGGAGGTCCGCGAGTTTCTGAGGAAGGCGGACGAATTTCGGACTTCTCCCACTTCCGATCACGGCATGCGCGTGGCTTGAAGACAATCGACGTGGCCCGCCGTAAAGCGTGCGTCAGCGGTCATGGTCCATCTGTTCGGCGGTCACACGGCTGTCGGAGTTATTTGCTGCACCGCCGCTTCCCGGCGGTAGAAGCGGTTGTCACAAGCGACGCAACGATAAGGGCGGATTTCCAAGACGCGCAGGAAATATCGTTCCACGATTCCGCGGCGATGAGATCGGTAAACTTCCTTACCTCGACAAGTTGGGCAGATTTTCCGCTTATATTGCGACGATTCCATAAAACGCGCTCGTCACGCAGCCGACCCAGAGGAAGCCAGTTGGCTCTCCTCTCGCAGCGCACGAAGGACCGCCATTTCCACATCCGCGGCGTAGCAGGGAGACCGAATTACGTCGAAGGCGCCTTTCGTCACAGCTTCAAAATATAGATCCCATTCTCCCGTTCGAGTGGTGACAACAACCCGCGGAATTACGTGATCCCAGTGATTCGAGTGAATCATCTCGTCGCAAGAACCGTCAGGCAAATGCTCGTCGCAAAAAACTACCTCGACCGTTTGCCTCGATAATACTTCCTCTGCCTGCGTCCGAGCGGAGCGTCCAATCACGTCTGTCGAGAGCGCCTCAACTGTTCCGAGCAGAGCTCGGCGGACCTCAATGTTAGGACTTACAACCAGAGCACGGACATGCCGTTGCAAGGTGGTGCTCTCATGAACAGGATTCTTGACGACAACGTCGGACCGAACGTCTACCGACCGTGAGGGCATGGCAAAAAAAAACCAACGAGAATCGCGGCCGGATGAGGAAAGAGCGACCTGTCATCACGCCGTTCCTTCCCCAGCCGAGGCTCCCATAGTCGAACTGAAGAGCGATCGCGAACACGGAAGGAGCGCAACCGCGGCAACGGCGTCTGTAAGCAATTTAGCGCTTTCGTCGCGCTCTCTATCATGCTGCTCGCTGTTGACTACATTCGGACAAGTTCCACTCGACGATTCTTGCTCCGACCCTCGTCCGTTGAATTGCGAACCTCGCGCGCTTAGCTAAAAACAAGCCGCTGCAATCAAGCATCTATAATTATGCCACCTTATGTGGTATATTTACTTATTGAAAAGGAGAGTCCTATGGCCGAACTCTTTACGCTCGACGAGGCAGCCGCAATCGCGGAGATTGAGCGCGACACCGTCCGGACTGCACTTGAAAAGAGAACGGTGATCCCTTCGCGCAAAACCAAAACAGGCAAAGTCGTCCGTTACCACTTTTCCGAGGGTGACGTTCTCTTCCTATTGGTCCTTACGGAATTCCCCTTCCCGCTCACAAAGGACGACAAAGATTCCCTTGCCCAGGTCCTTGCCCGTGGAAGGAAGATAGCGAACCACTGGATTTCCGAGGGATCGGATATCATCTTTCATTCGGGGGAGATGAAGATATACATTGAATGCAAGCCTTTTCGCGAAACCGTGGAAAGGAATGTGGCTGCCTATCGGTGGGGCAAGGAACGTATCGTTTCCTCGCCGGACGTCCTTAGCGGTGAGCCCGTCTTCCGGGGCACTCGAATCTCCTTAGAGCACATCGCCTCGCTATTCCGAAAGAACGTACCAGAAGAAGAGATCGCCCAAGATTTCCCTTCCCTTGATGCTAGAGACTTGGAATATGCCCGGCTGGCCGCTCGATTCGGAGCGCATCCTGGACGACCGAGGAAGCGTCTGCGAATCGAAAGGGAGCATGGGGCGGGCAAGTGATTCGCCTGCTGCTCGATGAAAACCTGTCACCGGCATTGGTTGGCAGACTGGGTGAGCACGATATCTGTGCGCTGGCTGTGGCACACGTTGGTTTGTCCGGTCAGTCGGATCATTATCTGGACCTATGCATTCGACCACGACTTTAGCGTCGTTACGACCAACGCCCGGGACTTCATCAAACTCCTTAATGTGGACGTGCACCCGGGCCTTATTGTTCTTCGTCAGAGCGGCCTAAGTCGCGACGAACATGGGCAAACCTTTTGCCCGTCATCGAGCATATAAAAGTCTCAGGTGACGACAACTTCCTCCTCAACAAGCTTATTGAGATCTCGTCTCTCGGCCACTGGGACATCCGTGAAATCCCAAAAACCTAAATTTTGGCTTCCGAAACGTGGTGTCACTGCCAGGTGTTGAATGCACTTGACACCATTTGACACCAATTGGAAGAAGGGTGGCGGCGCTACGCCTTTGACAACTCAGGACTTGTGAAAAGTGGATTCAATTTCGATCCCAACCGCCCCTACCAGAACCCTCCGATACAAAAGCACTTAGCTGCGGACCGCTGTACTACTGGTACAAATTGTACTGATTGAGATTTGCGAAAGCGCATTCCGCTGGGCGTCCGTATCGCTGTGGACGTAGTAGCGGAACGTGGTCTTGATATCCGTATGCCGCAAGATTTGCTGCACGGTTTTAGGCGATACCTTGCTGTTGGACAGCGCCGTTCCCAGTTCATGCCGGAATGCGTGCAGCCCCACATCCTTCGTCGGTAAGCCCAGCTTCCGCAGCAATGGTTTCAAGCCGAACTTCACAACGTACTGCCGCTTGCATGGGCGGCCATTCCTGTTGGGAAATAGGAGGCCGCTGGGATTCACCTGCCATGCGTAGCGCAAGTAGCTTCCTAGTGTTGCCTCGATGTCCGTAGTCATGGCTACCGGTGATTTGGATTTTTTCGTCTTCAACTCGCGCAACTTGCGGGTTGAATCGTCCGCCTGCCTTCGCGGAATAATCAGCTTGCGTTCAAAATCCAAATCACCCCTCGTAAGGCCGAGCAATTCACCTGCGCTCAGTCCTGTGCACCACGCAAGTGCGAATATCGTTTTGTATGGTTCCTGCGCGCTTGCGATGATGCGTGCTGCGTCACTCGGTTTGAAGTAAGGCGTTTCCACCTCGCCCCTATCGGCTGTGATTGTCAGTGCTGAGAGGTTGGTTTCCGGCACGCGCATGCCGCACTTGCGCGCGTAATCCAGAATCGCAAGGAAAGTGCCCAGCACATTGAGAATCGTTTTACGGCTGTTGGCTTCCAGCATTTCGGTAGCGAATCGCTAGCGCGCGGATATCGAGCGCCATGAGCGCCGCTGTACCGAATCGCGGTAGCAAATGGAAGCGCAGGTGTGATTGTCTCTGTCGTACGGTTGAGCAGGATAAGTGCGGGGCAATGCTTTCGACGTAGGCATCGGCGGTATCTTTGAACGTTTCGCCGTTTGGTGCTGTTGGAACGCTGCCCCTTTCGCGGTTTATCTTCTGCCGCAAGCGGTCATGTTCACGGCGGGCTGACAATTCTGAAACCTCGCCAACCTTGCCGTGGTCGAACCGCTCCTTCACCGATCTCGCGTTACGGTCCGGCATGATTCTGTCGCGGTAGAAAAACGAGTAGTGGCGCCCGTTTTCCTTCCTGAATGTCCCTTCCTGATCCTAACTTGTAGACGACAAACGCGTTAAGAGTGGGAATCACCTTCAGCGAGAGCATGTCAGTGAGAAATCGCTAGGGGTTGTGTGGCGCCGCGTCGAGAGCCTATACGTGGTGTCAGGAACCGTGTCGGAAATAGTTGGAGATGCTGGTAGCGTATCGATTTGGCGTCCGTCAAAGGATATAAGGTTCAGCCCGCTCAAAACGCAGTTCAACCAATCGAAGGAAAGGAGATAAGGAACATGGACGGAAAACCGACGCACGAACAAGCACAACTTCACCTCCAGGTCTATGACTTACGCCGAGAAGCCCGCTTACGTCAGGCACGTGATTGGTTCGCCAAAAACTACATCGTGAATTCCCTCGACGACGCCATGCGCATCGCGGCTCCCGGAACCGAAGCTGGGGCGTTCGCGGGAATGGTGGTCGGCTATTGGGAGCAAGCCTGCGCGTTACTCAACTACGGCCTCCTGCATGAAGATCTATTTTTTGAAACCAGCGGAGAGTTTTTCGGGGTGTGGGAACAGGTCAAGCCTATCGTCCCGGAGTTTCGCGAGCGATTCGCGGATAAACAGCTCCTCGCGCACTTGGAAAAAGCAGTCCAACGCTACGAATCTTGGGCGGAGCAGCGTAAGCCTGGTCATGTCGCGGCCATGCGGCAATTCATGAAGCAGATGCGCGCCCAGTCTGCAGCAGCGGCCAAAGCCTGATTAGGGCAAGGTGCATCGATCTATATTGGGACGGGCCGGGGCCACGCCTTTACATGCCGGCCCGTGTTTCTCTCGTGCTGTCGTCGGCGATGAGCCTTGCTAGAAATTAGGCTTTGAGGCGGGTGCTGGCGCACGAAAGATGACTAAGAAACCCGAATTAAAACTAGGCGCGACCGTTCGTCTCAGAGCGCAGTCGGGCGAAATTGTCGAAGGCCGTGTCGTATATCTGTGGGAAGACAAATCCGTGCTAGTGGTCCGAGTTGTATCTAGAGACCTGGTGTACAACGTTCCGGCGCGGATGCTGGTCGATGAAACAAAATCGAAATGATATTTGCCATGCATGATTTCAACTCTGTACTTGTGAGACTGCGATAAGCAGCTATGAAAACATCTGTGCGCTGGCTGCTATTTGAATACAAGGGCCTCGAACTTATCATCTTGTCGAAACCCTTCAAGACCAAGAAGCTGGCGGAGGAGGCGCGTCTCAAATATCCCGAGCGCGTGCGCAGGCAGATCGGAATCGGCGTGGTTCGCGTGTCAATCCAGTAGCGAGACGCTTCTCAGCTAAATTCCTCGATTTCAACGGGCCGTTTGTCGATTCTCAATCGCACTGAATCTCTGGCGGGAAGCGGAGCCGGGTTGCCAGCATCATCCGACACCGTAAATAAAACTTGCGCGGTGGTTTCAGTTGTTGGTGCTGCCGAAATCTGAGAGGGAGAATCTCCCGATTGCATCGCAACTTGCGCTGAGGTATCTGTGGCTATGAACGAGACAAGGAAAGCAAAAAGCACTGTCCGCAAAGATGTACATTTGCCTCCAAATCAGTGATAAGCATTTGAGATTATATCCTTCATCAAACCGACACGTTATGGCACTTTGCTTGAAATTCGGGACTTGGCACGCAATCTCTTTCTCTGCGTTGACTTGCCTCTTGTCCGCAACCTAACATGTGCTCCACATGCCAGGCACCGATTCGCTCATTGGCCAGACCTTCTCGCACTACCGCATCCTCGAGAAACTTGGCGGTGGAGGTATGGGGGTGGTGTATAAGGCGGAAGATACAGACTTACGCCGCTTCGTCGCTCTCAAGTTTCTGCCTGATGACGTGGCTGGCGACCCGCTTGCATTGACACGTTTTCAGCGCGAAGCGCAGGCCGCTTCGGGGCTGAACCATCCCAATATCTGCACGGTTTATGAAGTGGGGCTGCAAGACCGGCGGCCTTTCCTTGTCATGGAGTTTTTGGATGGTCAGACGCTGAAGCATATGATCGCGGGCCGCCCGCTCGATACGGAATTGCACCTCTCTCTCGCCACAGAGATTGCCGATGCCCTTGATTCGGCGCATGCTGAACAGATCGTCCATCGGGATATCAAGTCAGCGAATATCTTCGTCACGAAGCGCGGCCACGCCAAGATTCTCGATTTCGGATTGGCCAAGGTGGGGATGCGTCCGACGGGCTACTCCTCAAGCAGCATGGAATCGGAGAACACCTTAACGAACGGGGAAGGGGAGCCGTACCACCTGACTAGTCCTGGCTCTACGCTGGGTACCGTCGCATATATGTCGCCGGAGCAGGTACGGGCCAAAGACCTGGATGCCCGCACGGACCTGTTTTCTTTGGGCGTCGTGCTCTACGAGATGGCCACGGGGCAGCTGCCGTTCCGCGGCGAAAGTTCCGGTGTCATCTTCAAAGCGATACTGGATTCTGCTCCCTTACCTGCGGTGCGGCTGAATCCAGACTTGCCACCGGAATTAGAACGAGTCATCAATAAGGCTCTGGAGAAAGACTGCAACCTGCGCTACCAGCATGCCTCTGAGATTTGCGCCGATTTACGGAGGCTCAAACGTGACACAGAATCTGCCCACTATAGAATTGCTGATTCGCGCACCGCTGAACTCGCCCCACGGAGTTCTACGAAAGGGCGTTTTCCCAAACTTACAGCGAGATGGGGTTGGGCAGCGGTTGGCGCTGCAGCACTGCTACTGTTGTCCACGACTGTAATCTGGCGGTCTCTCCGAAAGCCTTCAGAATCGCCACTGCCCTCGGTTGAGGTAGTTCCATTGGTCTCTCTGCAAGGCAAGCAGACCACGCCCGCATTCTCCCCAGACGGGAATCAGGTCGCCTTCGTAGGATTTGAGGGACAGCCAGGCTCTGGAATCTACCTGACTCTCGTCGGGGGCGAGAAGTCACTGCGGCTCACCAACAACCCAGCCGACTGCTGCCCAACTTGGTCACCGGATGGCCGGCAGATCGCTTTTGTCCGCCGCTCTGAATCCACAAGAGAAATGGGTTTCTACGTGATTTCCGCTCTCGGGGGCACGGAGCATAGATTGTACCCGGGACCGCTAAACACCAGGACGGAGTGCAGCCGGCTGGATTGGTCGCCGGATGGAAAATCCCTGGTATTTTCGGAACCCGGCGAGGATGGGGTGCGCGCACGGATTAGCTTGCTTTCCCTGGCGGATTCGACCGTTCGGCGATTGACATCACCACCCGAGCAGGAGATCGACTGCGAACCAGCCTTCTCGCCGGATGGGTCGAACGTGGCGTTCGTGCGAGGGAGCGCCGGCGGTAATCTTGGAGACTTGTTTGTGACGGGAGTCTCGGGCAGCGACCCTAAACCGCTCACATCCGGTAATACCGGCGGTACTCCGGCGTGGACTCCGGATGGCACCGAAATTGTCTTTTCTTCCGCCATGGGAGGTCTGCGGAGTTTGTGGCGCATCCCGGTTTCGGGAGGAACTCCACGGCCCGTTGCGGGCGCCGGCGAATTGGCCTTTAGCCCGTCGATCTCGCGCAAGGGCAATCAGCTCGTTTACTCGCATATCGTCATGACTGCGGTTCTCTGGCGCATTAACCTGAAGGACGACAAACACTCTCCAGGTCCTCCGGTTCGTGTATTTTCTGCTCGCGGATTCATACGGCGGCCGAACTTTTCTCCGGACGCCAAAAAAGTCGTGTTTGAGTCCAACCGCATGGGATATTCCGATATATGGTACTGCGAGAGTGACGGCTTCGACTCCGCACAGTTGACGTCGATGCACGGCACGTCGGGAACCGCGCGTTGGTCGCCGGATGGGCTCCATATTGTGTTTGAGTCTCGATCACCACTCTTTTACGACGTCTATGTCGTCGATGAGCCTGGTGGCCAGCCTCGCGTCCTGCCCACTTTTCCGGGAGCCGATAATGGCGCTCCCAACTGGTCGCGAGACGGCCAGTGGATCTATTTCTATTCCGACCACGGAAAGGGACCCATTCAGCTGTGGAAGGTACCGTTCAAAGGTGGATCGCCAATCCAGGTGACAAAGAATGGTGGCGTTTATGGGATCGAATCCGATGACGGACGCTTTCTTTATTTCTCCAAAATTGCACAGCCTGGTGTATGGAAAATGGCTTTGGACGGCGGCGAGGAATTCTCCGTTTCGGATCAGCCTTCGGGCTGGTTCAACTGGGCACTAACCGGGAGCGGAATCTACTTTCTCAATGTGACCGTTACTCCCAACACAATAAAGTTCCTCGACTTCGCAACCCGCCAGATAACCCCGATCTTCAGTCTTGAAAAGGCCGCGCCGCCCTTTGGTGGTCTGGCCATCTCCCCGGACCGCAAGGCGCTTCTCTACAGCCAGATTGACCAGGACGACTCCTACCTCATGTTAGTGAAGAACTTTCGTTAGCCCGCAGTTTTACGCTTACTGGCGGCAGACTAAAATACGATAGTCCGATGGGGCGACCGCGTGCGGTTTGTCCTGGGCCATTAAGGAGTGACTGAAAGCGAAGCACACCAGAAGCATCGAACCGAAGCAAGCTCGAAGAATATTCGACGTGAGCATGGCAAGGTCCTGCTTCTGATGGCGATGATACACCTATTCAGGCCACAGGGGATTCTTGGCTGTTGTGGACGGAATGGAGCGAACCGCTATTTGCAACTGCCTGCAAGAGAGGCGGAGACTGGATTTTTGGTTGCGAGGAATTTACGGCGGTCCATGAGGCCAAAGGCTACGTGCGACAATTCCCGAAAGGCACACGTGCGAATGGGCGGACAAAGCGACAGAGGCGAAGATTGCGCACGTGTGCGCGCCAGTCCCAAATGCCCACGTGTGCGGGTCGAACGGTTTGCCCTTCCCGAAAACCAATGCGCACGTGCGCAACGGTCCGGAAATAGGCCAAAAAGTGTTTCCGGCTGAAAAGTACGCACGCGCGCGCACGCGTGCGTGCTCCCTCACACCCATGTTGGGCCGTCAAGGGGACGGTGAGGGACGACTACCGCACGTGCGCAAAAATTTGAGAGCTTCCGCTGAGAAGGCGCCAGAGGAATCGTCTAAGTCGGAATAAGTGAGATTTCTCTTGACGAGTTTATCGCCATACGAGGCATGTGGGCGCGTGCTCGAGACCGACTTCAGTTCTTAAGTACTAACACAGTCGCCTCCAGCGCCGCCAGCAGACCGACCAGCGTAGCAGTCAAAATCGCCGCGCTCAGCCAAAAGTATTTTCGGTGACAAATCTTCGCGAGGGAATATAGATGGTGTGAAAGACATCCGCTGAGATCGCCGTCTGTCTGAGTTTCGTATTCCGATGCAAACTTGGTCGGCGTTTCGAAGCGAGAGATCGCTTCCCAAAAGATAAATCCCTTCTCTGAATTGTCCAGAGCTGGGGACTAATTACTCTGATAGCGATCAAGACTGAAATTGCCAGTAGCGCGAATGCTCCTAGACTCACAAAGGCCACTGTCCAATGCTGTGGGATGGTTTTGATAAACAATTCGTGCGATTTTGACGCGAACAGAGCGCCCATCAGTGCTGACGGGATAAGTACCAGGAAGCAGAAACACGCAAGTGATTTCATCGACAAGTTTTTAATCGCGCTAGGTTGGGACGTTAATCACGATCTTCAGACCAATCCCTACGCGCAGGAAGTGAAGGTCGAACGTACCGGAGGCTTTTCGCAACGCCGGGCCGCGTTCTAGCGGCGATTGAAAATGAAGGAGTTAACGGATCGACCTTTGTGCGTTGTTTTTCAAAGAATGCGAAAAAAGTGGAAGAAGCCCGAATCGGAAACGACTTAACGCAGAGTTCGGAGGGATAGAGAGCACAGAGATTCCTTCGGATGACCCTCTGACCTTGCCTAGGGTAAATGCTTTGGCTTCGCTCGGCGCAAGGCGAACTCATGCGCAACGGTAACATAGCGGTACTGATTATCAAAGGATTAAGCATTGAATGGGGAAAAATAGCGTGCGAACGGGGATTTTCGGGATTGAATGGATTGGTTCGAACGGGGTGAATGTTGTTTTAAGCGGGCCACAAGTACAGCCTGCACCCGAAAAGACCCACCCTCGCAAAAAATCAAGTGCGCAAGGATGGGGCGCCCAAAATCGTTCTTGAGGTTAAGCCTTCACCACCGCCTACGATACTAATGGGAAGCGGGGGCTTCGTGTTTGCGCCAAAACCGTTTCACCTTTGCAATTAAATTGTTCCGCGTTAGAAACTTTCTTACCAAGCGGTCCGCTAGCAATACCGGGCTCGAAAATAAATTGACTCCCAGTCCCCGCAAAGTGCGCCCGTAGATGTGAACCAAGCCCTCCTTAAAGCAACAGTTGCTCAATAAGGACTTGTACTCGGCGTCTCCGAGTCCGAAGTCAATCTCGGTAATATCGTCGTCCCACTTATGATCACAAAGATCACCCAGGCCGCTAAGAAGGAGGTACATCCCGGGCGAATACGAGGAATACGCAGGGTCGTAACCGACATGGTCACCCCAGAGAACTTTATTGTATGCCATCGCAATCCAGTAAGCGCAAGGCTCGCCAGCAACATACAGGATAGACACCCGCAGCCAACCCTTGGCGGCTGCCAATTCCCACTGGCCCCGTATCTCCGGAGTGTCTTTGAAGCCAAAACCCAGACCTCGTTGGTAGGTCTTGCGCGCGATGCTCTCCACTTCGCCGACCATAAGATCCGAGACCTGCCTGTACCGCTCGATGTGCACAGCACCCGAGAAATCCCTGAGCAGCTTCCTTGCCTTCCGCCGATAATTCTGCCTGTGCTTGGGAGAAAGAATTTTGTGCAGAGCTTCGGAATTCTCCGGCAATTGCAGGCGACGATGAGTTCTGTGCTCGGGAGAAATTCCACGTTCGAGAGCCCCGGGCAAAACGCCGACCGCGTGATAGAGGTGCGAATGGACAGGAAGATGTTCAAAGACAGCCAAGTCTGCCTCACCGTCCCGCAAAGATTTCAGCACCTTACTGATCAAAACAGCGGTGTTTTCCGGGCTGGCATTTCCTCGCAAGCCCCCATAGACAAAATCCAGCACGCGAACGCGAGGAGTGGGAAAATGAAGATACCCAAATTTGACCGGCACTCGTCGCTGTTCCAGCCTTCCAATTAACACGGCCTCGGGGATATCTCGGCGGTACGCCACCAGCACATGGGGGCAGAGCACTTCGGGCCTGGCACTAACGATATAAAGAAAGAAGTCCAGGTCGGAATCCCGGCTTCCGGGCCACGAATTCCAGAGGAAACGGTGCTCTAGGATTTCAGTGGGTGTCTGCAAAACTTTGACCGACAAGGAGCTATCGTGAGGTAACACCAACTTGTCTTCGGACGGCCCTCCGACCCGGTCAGGCAAGTCTTGGCGCGGGCCAGCCGCGCGTTTCGTCGCCGCAGAAGGCACTGATTTCCTCCCTTTTCTTTCTTGATGGAGTGAATCGCACTCTGATCGAGGGGACGAGTCTCAGATGCGCAATCGCCTGGCGGGGATCAGTCCCGACAACTTTTTAGTGATGAATCTAGTTTTGTCAAGTGAGGATAAAGCTGTAGACGGACCGCTGTTCAAACGCATGCCGTGCAACTGGCACTTTTCAGTCCCAATGCCGCACGCCATCGATGTGCGATTACGAAAGCTAACGGGTTACCGGCGGATCAGAAGCTATCCAACCTCGAGGTCATAGCTAACAACGCCAACAGCTGTCCTAGCGGCGATTGAAAATGAAGGAGTTAACGGATCGACCTTTGTGCGTTGTTTTTCAAAGAATGCGAAAAAAGTGGAAGAAGCCCGAATCGGAAACGACTTAACGCAGAGTTCGGAGGGATAGAGAGCACAGAGATTCCTTC
>WNFO01011372.1_pt1 | contig 13894 bp, 19 predicted proteins | sample 5400251 | NCBI WGS metagenome assembly WNFO01 (sample SAMN13153354, study PRJNA577476) | soil metagenome | isolation source: 100 cm saprolite under Madrone tree | place: USA:California | collected 2016-06-14 | reverse complement strand
GCTTCACGAACAGCCGGTACGGCTATGATTTGTCGCCATTCCTCCGGGCTCAGAGGATGCGGATTCATGTCCTTCATATCCTCATCCTAGCGCTGACAACAGATCCGTCAAGGTGCGTTTGACCTGTCTGGCGGATGTCTCAGAATCGCCATGATCCATGGAAAGCATGGTTTTGCGAGCATTGGCCTCCTGGTCAAACTTCATGTTGAATAGCGAGGATTCCGACCAAGGGTCAACCACAGCACAGATTGATCCTGGAACCGAGTTGGATAACAGGGCAGGGGCTGCGGTTTGCGGGTTCGGTGTTTGAATGGGTGCATTGCGAAGAGTATGACTATCGCTGACACTGCTCGAAAGCATTATGACGGAGCTCGTTCAGAAATAACGCTTCGGATGCAACTCCGCGACACCGTGCTGCTCGCATATCTCGGCGCCGCCGGCGCGATTTTCGGTGTTGCGCTTGGCAGTTCGCTAGCGAAGCCACAAATTTTATGGGTACTTCCATTCTTGTCACTCGGTGCTGCGATCTTAGTAGCCCAACACCATGAGGTGATCGGCTCGCTTCAACATTTCTTGGTTACAGAATTGCAAACCGCGTATGCTGACGAGGGAGCACCTCAATGGAACTCATCAGTAGCCTTCACCGATAACTCGCACCGTCAAATATGGTAGCGTGTTGCCGCACATTTTGTTCTCATCGTGGGCCCGGCATTGTTCGGCTGGTACTTGTACGTCCAGCAAAGGCAAATCGATGTCTGTGACCGACGCTCCCTATCATATGGCTTAACGATCGTCTTATCGTTTGCGGCGCTGGTCATCAGCCATTTGCACCGCCGGAAGCTTTACAAACGATTGGCGTGAATCAATGCCACACGAACCGTCAAACAATAGAGGCAGGCTAATGTCTCAAGAATGGAAGAGGGTTACAACCCCTAAGATTTGGTGTACAAACACCATGATCCATCGACACACTAAACACGAATCACCTCAGCCAGTAGCGCCGTGGCTCCAGCGGGAACGACCATGATCCATGGTACGGTAGGCCGCACTGGGAGGCTGATCTTGAAAAATCGCATTGTCACGATCTGCTGATCCAACCGGTTATGTTGGACAAACTCATCGACGAGGGCCGGCTCCTCCGACTGCGCATCGAGGAACATTTTAAGGCTGGACCGGATGCATTACCACCTGAAGAGCGCATTTCCATTCCTGAACTTGAGGCCTGGTACAAAGGCGTCGGCCATGTACTCGAGAACCAGTTCGGCACCGAATCCCCCGAAGCTCGCTTATGGCGCGATGGTCTGGAGCGGATACGTAAAGAATCATGGGAAGGAGTCGGCCGGGTTCATCCGCACGGCGGCCACTGGCCGATTCACAACCTCGTAGAGTCCCTTGGTCTGCTTGCTCAAATCCGCCTTCTCCAAATAAGTCAAAAACAATCCACCCAGATCGCCCTGTCAATCACGGCGCTTCATCCGAAAATTGTGGACCGCTGCGAATCGCCGTTCATGGCAGGCAAATATGATTCGGCAGTGTTAGAGGCGTTTAAAGCGGTAGAGGAAGCGGTCCGTGAACGGGCCGCGGCTCCTGCGACGGAGGTCGGGGTTGGGCTCATGACATACGCCATGAATCCAAAGAACGCACGCTTGCATTTCAGCGCGATCCCGGCAGAGCAAGAAGGGTATTATGCGCTCTTTCGAGGGGCCATAGGCGCACTTAAGAATCCGCTAAGTCACAGATCTATCGGCCACAACGATCCAGCGAGAGTGCTCGAGCACCTAGCATTTGCAAGTCTATTGATGCGTTTAATCGACGATTTACCCAAAGACTCAGTGACTTTTATCGGCCAAACGCCATGATCCATGGACAGAAGGGCGAAGAGCCCCTGTTGCAAAGAACGTGGCTCTCGTTCCCCCAACCAGTCAGCTCGGACGCGCAGCGCCTCTAGAGCCTTCGAAGCGACTGCGAAATTCGGCGTAGAGCTGATCGACGTCGGATAGAAAAGTCTCGAGTGCCCCCTGAGCCATTAGATCGCGGATCAGTTCATCGTTTGTCACGAGGCGCGTCCTGAACGCTCCAGGCGCCGCTTCCACCATCACGAACATGAGCGCCATCAACTCTCTCGGACCGGTTGGCTCTAAAGGCTGACCTTTCGAGTCGCGTAAGTCCTTTCCACGTTTCATGACGTGCGATTCTACTACTCACGAGAGCGGCTGTCCGCGCTCCGCGCAACGACCTTGACCACGTAATGCTAAAAATCCCGTGCATGCGAACCTGACGTTGCCACTGGCACACCGTGGGCCAGTCCTCTGCAGACGTAGTGGCGCGGGCCGCAAAGGAAGTGAAAAACTGAATTCAGATCGGTACACACAGATACTCCTAGCTAAGCTAGGCCCTAGGCCATTCGACGCTTGAACGTCCCCTTCGGAGCCAGGGTTCCTCCGACCGTGGCTCTGTATATCTCAAAACTTTCTGGCGCCGCTGTTTCTTCATTTTGACGTAGAGGACTGAGCTTCGTTTTTGAATGTGGGCATGTACACACCTGTTAGTGGGAAGAACTCAAAGTAGTCCTTTTCGTCGAACCAGCCGCACTTAAAAGCTTTCAGCGGCAGGCTGGTCCTGCGAGCGAGGGCGAGCGCGTAGATGGTGAGTTGCACATGCGCGTGCGTTTCGCTGCGTGCATCCGGCTTGTAGTCGAGGATGTGGATGTGTCCGTTGCGAATCTGCAGGAAGTCGATGTGTCCGGTGATAACGTCAGTCTGGAAATCCAGGTCGAACCCTCGCATGCAGTAGGAGCGCACGTCCTCGCGTGTAAGGAATACCGGTATCTCCACCGCTACCGTTACGGAATCGTTGACCCGTGACCCTCATCACAGGTTCAGGGTCGATAGCCGCTAATCCCTGCCGTTCTGATTGCAGTACATGGTTCTGGCAAATTCATGCGTTCCCGCCCTTGGCATCTGAGAGGCTGCGGTCAATCTTTTCCATAATCTTACGCGCACATTGCACGGAGGCTGAGATGAGCTTGTCGGTTTCCGGTGATCCGCTTGGGGTTCCGAACAGATCGCTGGCTCTGGGCATATGGCTATCGGCTCGTTTACCCTACTGTCGACAAGTGCCTTTCGATCAAGTCGCATCTGTACGCAGATGGGCAGGAATTCTTGCGATGACGGTTTGTAGAGACGCCTCGTCCCAGAAGTAGTAAATCCTCAGACATCGCTTAGGGTCATGGGTATTTCCCCCATTCTTGATATGCCACTCCACCTGTCTTTTTCTCCCCTGCCACTCGATTTCAAAAGAATCGTTGCCGCAGTGCGCATTGATTATTCCCGATTCGAGGACTCGATCACGCAGCGAGCCGTCAGCCCCTTCCAGTTTTAATGTACGAAACGTGTTGGCCAACCAGAGTAGACATCGCGCAACGAGTTCCACATCTTCGAAGGTAGGTGATTTCACCCCTTGTCGTGCCTGAGGCGTAAGAACGATTCGACCGGCCAGTTCCTCGTCACACCAGTCGCTAAACTCGTACCAGTTTGCTGGATGGCGAACGCTCTCGTCCGGTGCCCCTCCTCTGTCCGTAATCTGGGCTTCGAGCTGCTGAATGCGGAAGCCGGAAGCTCTGGCTAGAGTCTCGGCAGAGTCGGCGCGTTCCTCAGCCTCTGCCACCAGTCTGTACAGATCGTCTTCCCACCTGCTCTTTTCTATCAACTGCTCAGCAAGCAAATCGATTCTCTTTTGCGCGGCCGCAAGTTGATCTTTCTCGCTCGCACCTTCGGCATTCAGTTCGAGTTGCTTTTGCTCAAGTTGCTTGGCTCTTAAAGGGGCAAAAGAAAAAACGTCACTGCCAAGTTGAAGGCGCCGGACACTCCCACTGGCAGCCGTCCATCTCAGGCGCGTTGATGCTGCCATTGTTTGAGACGGGTTAGAAATCCACTGTGGAAGTATGAGTTGGTGCCCACCAAAAGGACTGGCATCCTCATTAAAGCCCGGAAGATAAACGCGGGCTGCACCCTCATATACCGAGAGCTTTTTCCCGAATCTCTCCGTGAGAGCCCAACTGAACTGTGCTGGCAGAACAACCACCAACGCCAACCCAGCGCAGGCCTTTGCCAACGAGGCGGCATCGAGCAGCGGCTCTTCGGGGTCGGATGCATTCGATGGCACACTAAGAACGATGACTGGCAGTTTTCGAGCGGGATCAAGTAGCGCATCGATCAATAGCTGCGCGTCGATCTCCGATCGGATTACGACAGGCTTATCGCTCAGACGACGGAAGTTCCCGGACGATAAGCCTGGTGAGTCGATAAGTTGCAGGACCACACCGGGTACGTGTGGCTCAATGGTTAACATCGGCTCAGTTGAACCCGCGACAAGCCTGAGAGTGAATCGTGCACCCTGTTCGCTCTCCTTCAAGACCGCGACTTCAGTTGTCCAGACTCTACCAGCAACCGTTTTGTCGGGGTCTTCAGCTCGAAGCACCCAAATATCTTCGCCTTCTGAGCTTAGGCGCACAGCAGAACAATTCCTGCCACCGGCGAGGTGATCGAACGATTGATGAGTCCATGCCGCATCCGGAAGCCGCCCAACCGTTCGGGTTTGCACCCACTTCAGAACAGTGGTACGTGCTGTCTGTAGCGATTTGTCCGCACTATCACCGCCCAGAGATGCTGAGATGCGGAGTATTTCGTGTTCTGTTATTAGGGGACGAGAACGCCGGAGGTGAACGTCGGTCCTCACCGTGGAAGGCTCTAAAGGCGAGAGTTTCACGCGGGAAAGTCTCACATGGAAGGTCGGACCAGTCATAGTTCCTCAGTGCCGAGATGCCGGAAGTGTGGGGAGGTTACAGCTTCCCCTGCGCAGATTGGCGGTGCAAGATGACCTTAGTCACGTCGCGCTACTTTTTGCGGGTTCACTCCACTGTGGTCCAGAACGAGGGAAGGGGTGTCCCCAGATGGCCTAAACCTCTTCTTCGCAGGCGGGTCATCGGCAGCCTGCATGACCAAGAACCTCGAGAGATTCGGGCATTCATTCTTTTGCATCCTTGATCTACCAAGCCTACAAAACGGCGCTCGACTACTTTACGGAATCATGCACGAGGGCGACGGTGCAGGAGATTCAGCGCGCTGATCTGCTCAAGTTCTCAGCCTTCCTCCGGGACAAAAAGAAGCTGTCGCCGCGTACCTATTGGAACAAGTTCTCCAACGTGATGTCGTTCCTCAAGGCACAAGGGATTCGCGGGCTGGTGACCAAGAACGACTGGCCCAGGTACGTCGAGGATGAGCCCGAGGTGTACGAGCGCGAGGAGCTAAACAAATTCTTGGCGGCTTGCGACCAAGAGGAGCGCCTCTGGTTTGAATTCTTCCTAATGACCGGGATGCGTGAGCAGGAGGTGATGCACGCAACGTGGGACGATATCAATCTCACGCGTGGTGCGGTGAGTGTTCGGTACAAGCGGGAATATGGCTTCTCGCCCAAGAACTACAAGGGCCGCGAGATTCCAATCCCCAACAAGCTTGCCCAGGCGCTCAAGAAATGGAAGGGACGGGCCTCCGAATCCTGCCCGTTGCTATTTCCCACCAGTGGATGCAAGCCAAAGCTCAATTTCCTCGACTGCTGCAAGGCCATCGCGACTCGCGCCAAGCTGAATCCTGATGACTTTTGGCTCCACAAGTTCCGGGCGACGTTCGCGACGTGGGCGCTGTGGGCGGGCGTTGATCTTCGGACGATGCAGCAATGGATGGGGCACACGGACATGGAGTCAACCATGCGGTATCTGAAACCCAACCGGAGTCAGGCCGTGCGTGAGGGCGGCGTCTTGGGTGCTTCCTTCGCCACTGGCCGCTCACATGGGAAGGCTTCGCGTAGTGCCGCGATCGTCAGAGTGCCCTTCAGTTCGTGGAGTCGTTCAGGATGTTCGCGCAGCCACTTAACGACGACGCGCGCCAACTGCAAGATGGGTATTTTATCGTCGGGAACGCACGCAACATTGAGATTATCAAGCCAAAACGCTTTTGCTTTATCCGGCCCCTCCAGCGTCACTTTTGTCACCTGCATAAGGTTGAGATTGACGTGAATTTGGACGAGCAAGTCCTGTATCGCATCAAGGTAACCTACGCACCAATCGACCTGACCCAACTTCTCCGCGAACCTGTCGCTACTCAGGGATGTCAGATGCGATGGATTATCAGCAGCGTCAATCATCGCACCGCAGGCATCAAGCGGCCCGTTTCCATCTCTCGGCAGGTCGCTGGCACAAACAGCTGACGATAGAACACAAGCGAACCGGAGAGGGGCCAAGGGTTTCATCAGCGCCTCCCATCATCGGTGGCTTTTGATTTCTTCCCTGTCTCTTGGTTCTTATCCTGATATTTCACACATGCATTGCAGAACGCCTCACGTGCGGTAGCGTCTTTAGTTTTTTGATGCGCAATCGCCAAATCGAGCAGCGCCTTAAAGTCGGCCGGTAACTGATCCACGCCGACGTTGCGGAAATGAATTGTCCAAGACTCTAAGACTTCATCAGCCATCGCGTCCGCGTTGGCTAGGCAGTATTCAAGTGTGGTCATGCCCAAATCTTAGCATCAACGTGCAAGCGCCATGAGCGGAGTTTAGCAAGGAAGCACTCCGCGCGCCAGTGAGCGCCCACCATACGCGCCATCTTGGCGCTACTTCCTGCCAGTGCTTTTGCCCGTCCCAGCGCCTTTCGGGAAGGGGTCTCTTTTCAGCTTGCGCCGTGCCGATAGATGGGGTGTGGCCACGGTATGTGTCTTGGCTGTCAGCACAAGACGTTTCTGCTTCGGTTTCTTGCCAATTTTGATTCTGCGTTGTCGGTTCATCATAGGTCCTCGTAGGTCCGCGCCATGAGCGCGGAGTTTAGCAAGGAATCACCGTCGCGCGCCTGCGCAGCCTAATCCTGCTTTGGTCTCAACCATACAGGTCTGTTGTTTTCGGCGTTGTTATTCAGCCAAATTCGGCCCCAATCGTTGTGCGCAATTTCAGCGAGAAGAAAGAGTACAGATACCACGAAAAATTCACAGCGCCACGAAGTCAGAGTTGCAGGAGGTTTCTTAAACAGCAAGATGAGATAAGCGATGTAAACCATCTTGGCAGGCGAAAACAGCGTGGCAGGTATTTTCCCCAATGCCTCCCCGAATTCCTTCATGTGCCAACACCTCCGCGCAACGAGCATACCAAAGAGAGAAAGCCCACCGCGCGGTACGTTAGTGAAATGTTAATTCGCCATCAGTAAAGTCCGCGTACACGGTGGAGGGAACGAAGCCGACTACACCGTTCGGTGTGTCCTTCAGCCCCGAATGGTTGCTCAGGAACTCCACCCTGACGGCGCGGTGCGCAGATTTATCATCCGTATTCAAATCGAACTCTGAAGCGACAGAACCAATGGCGCGGTAGGCGGTAAAGAGCAATGCATTCTTTAGTTCGTCGTGGTCTTTCGGGAGGTGCTTTTCGTAAACGACTGCTTTAACAATAATGCGCCTGTGGTCGTCGCTAAGAGCACTGATTTCCGGGACACCGATGCCGTTGGGGATGTCAACGTAGCCTTTAATCATGTCTTGGTTTGCGCGAACGGCGTGGTAGTCCAACTCCGAGATTTTCGCTGGCACCATGAACTTGTCGAAAGGCGAAATAGGATTCGACTTCTTAATTTGCAGCGCAAGAGACAGCGATGACAGTAGCAGCGCCAGCGTGGCAATTGATGTTTTCATGGCGACGATTGTGCTCTGGAGTTGACCGACAAGGCAACCGCAATTTTGTCATCAGAGCCGTTTTCACCGCGCCGTGGCTGTGGCCTTGTTGCGGCCTATTCGTTACGCCTGCCGGATGTTCGTCGCGATGGCGCAACTCGGGTTGCCGTCTAAATCCGTGGCCCGCGTAATGTCAAACATCACGAGTTGCCCGCGCTCAACCGTGCTGTTTTCGATTGTGAATTGCAGACGCCAAACGCCGATTTCATCCGAGTTGGCATTCGCAAGCGTTGACGGTGGGGTGTCGTATGAGTTGCATGAAATATCCACCAGAACCGCGCCCACGCAAATCGGAATATAGGAACCGTGACGAAAAGTCCTCCACAGGCCGCCATGGCGCTCGTACATCACGTACCCGTAAACAGCAACGTCACCGATTTGCGGATACCGGGGCGCCGGTACAACTTCCGATGCGGTCAACCCGTCAAGAATCTTCTGTAGTCCGGGCACGCAATCGAGCCCGGCCAATGATGCAATCTCGGTGGTCAACGCGGAGATAAACCGCGTCTTGGATTTAATGGCAGGCACGAGTTGGGAGCCGTCGGAAGACGCGAAGTAGAAATTGCTCGGGGAGTAAAATTCACCGGCATCACGTGCGGGCGCTAACCAGTACAGATCATCAACGAGCGGGTACGACAGCCGAGTTTTGTCGGCAACCTTCACGCCGGGCTCACTCCGGTCGCATTCGCGCCGTCAATTTCAAAAAACACGCGGGTGTTTTCCGGCAGGTCGCCGGTGTAGCGGAATTTGCCGGTTTGCACATCGCAGCCAAGTAAGGGACTTTTCCTTCTTGCTGTACGTACTTTAGTGGCCCGGTGCCGAAGCGTTGAACATAACCAAGTAAACTCATGCTGTTGCTCTCCTCTGAGATTCCACCCGTGTGTTACTACTCCCATCCCACGGTAATCGGCACGCGATACCATGCGGGTGCAGGCTCGATGTGCACACGCTGCCCGCCGATGCTGTACTGTGCGGTACGCGCTTCCTCCGCTGTCGGGTACAAGGAAACTTGCGGGGCTTGATTGAATCGAGAGCGCACCAAGGCAAATGCGCCCGAGCCGGTTAGTACACAGCCGGGCCATTTCATGCGTGCCGCAATTCGGAATAAATCCGCTTCACTCAAGGTACAACACCTCAAACTTATCACCGGTGTGTTAGGCAAGCCGCGTGGTGCGGTCATCGCTTGAGCGCCCACGCCATGCCGCGAGGCACTTACTCACTGCATCACGGGTGACGCCAAATTTCTCGCCCACTTGGTTGTGCGTCCAACCTTCAACGATCACGAGGCGTAATACTTCGCCGGTGTCCGAAATCTTCCGAGGCGACACGCGCTCCTTGGCAACCTTTCCTTGGCGGCCACGTTTCAGCGCGGTAAATACCGAGTTCACTCCGCGCCCGAGTTTATCGGCAATCGCTTGGTACGAGAGTCCCGCTTTACGCAACCGCACAGCCTTCGCGTAATTAATAACTTCGCCTCCATCCCAACCGGGATGCTTGCCGGAGGGTTTATACAAGCCTTCCTTGATGAGGAGTAGTCGGAGCCCATGAAACCCGCTATAGCCGATCCGCTTGGCAACCTTGTCCCATCTCATTCCGCGCCGCCGCAAGGCAAGTGCAAGCCTCGGCTTCTCGGCGCGTGGGAGTGCGAGCCCTTGTTGTAAGCGAATCTCTTGCCAGCAACGATTCAAACGAAAGAGAACTTGGCGAACATGTGGCGGTTTGATATGGAGGACTCGTGCAGTGTCAACGCTGTTCCAACCTTGTAGGTAGTAGTAGCTAATTATGCCGGTCACGAGCAACGCAGCTTTTGCCGCAACAACAATTTGCGTATCCAAATTCTCAACGAGCACCGCCAACTTTTCGCGGGCCTCGCCCGACGCCTCCATGTGCCGTTTGCAGAGGCGAACGAGTTGCTCTCTCTGTCGTGGGAGGTCCGCCTTGATCTTCCGCTCGGCATTGCGGATTCTGTTTTTGATGGTGAGATGTGTTTGCGGTTTGCGGATGCGTGCTCTCATCTCCATGAAACGAGCAACAACTTGTGCAATCAACTCAGGCTTAACAGTCCATTCGGGCTGCTCCTTTTGCCGCCCAGATGCCAAGTTGTGCTCATGCACCGACATGCGAGAAAACGATTCATAGGTGGCCGACGCCGCGCTAATACCGGCATTCGCCACAATCTGTACGCTGCTTTGGAACCGAATCGCCGCGTAGTTGGCGATATATCTTAGTACTCTATCGACAAGTGCGCCGGCGCCTAGCTGTCGGGTGGGCCGGAAAGTTTCCCGCCGGGGCACTTGCGATAGGGGGATTTGGAGGAAGTCGCTGGCGTTTGGGGCGGACGCGGGAGGAGCTTATCTTTCTCTATGGGTTTTCAATAGTCGTTTCGCCATTTGATCGCCTCGGGAGTTCCAGAAGCCGGATCGTTGCGGGCGGCGGGCTGGCACGATGAAGCCTATTATCGCTCAAATCGGGAATCTCGCAGCTAAGAAAAAAGCCCACTAACTTCGAGCACGCGATAGCGTCCGTCGCGCCAGCGACTTCGTCCAAATCGCGATTTCACTCATTGGCGCACCCCAAAAAATGCACCTCACTAGTCAATCTCTTGGGCTGCAAGGGCTTGCGACAATAAAGATGTAATGAAAGAACTGTTTGCGGCTTTCAACACCGATTTTTTCCGTGCCCTCACGACACTGATCATTCCTGGCGCCATTGCAGTCAGCACATGGAGCGTCCAGCTAGTTTTAACCTTTGATCCCCTTAAGAATCTGGTCAAGCAAAATCATGTTGAAACGGCTTTCGTATTGTTCATTGTCGTAGTGTTCATCGGCCTAGTCATTGAAGATATCGGTTCCCGCATAGAATCGTTCTTGGATAGCCGCGCTGATCGGGACACGCAGGGGGAGCACACGAAAGAGTGGTATGACTATTTAAGAACCGTGTTTATTTGCGAGCCGATTGGAAGGCGCTACATAAGAACGTTGGTCACACGGCTAAAATTCGAACTCGGAACAGCCATTGGAATACTCATTGCCGATAGCGGTCTTGTCGTTCTCTGGGTCGGAGGCTTCTCGTCCGGCAAGCTGTCGGTCATTTTGCTCCTCCTATCGCTGGTAGTGGCCGCATACTTGAGTTTTTGGGAAGCCCCGGCCAGTCACAAACTGCTCGCCAAGGCGCGGACCCAAATGCTTGGTGAAATCAAATTCGTGAAACCTTAGACGCACATTTGTGGGTTACGTCTGAAGCCTTCGGATCTTCTCGTTCGAGTGCGGAGGTTGTTCGTGATTGCGCTAATTTCAGAACCTTTCGCAAGTGTGCTCCGCTTTACGGGATCGCCTTTAGCAATCAGGGCAACTGTTTCCCGATCGACCCCGGTCTCGCGGGCAACCTTGCGAATCGCAATTTTGATGATCCAGTTCCTTAGTTCCAGGTCTGCAACGACTTTGCCGTCGCGGTACTCCCTGCACCGGAAGTCCACCATGCTGATGTCGTCACCTTTTTCCCAACGGCGCGACGTTTCTTTTCCGATGTAGCGATGGCGGTTCGCAACAATGTGGCTCCGTCTCAGCAGGCCGCGCGTGAGGCTGTCGCATGGGCTCCCGCTATGGTCCACGAACTTGGCCTCTGGGTGCTCCCTGTAGGCGCCAAGGACATTTCCGTAACACTTGACTTCGATTTTCTTGGTGCGCCCCTTGGGGTCCAACAAGGCGATCGGATATTCTTCCCCGCTATGCGCGTCACGGGCTTTTGTGTCCAACCACTGCTCCCGGTGTTTGGACAAGGGCATGATGAGGCTAAAGTTTGACGCGGACGCTAAGAGTATCCCAGACTCCCATGTTGACTCAATCCCTCCGCGTCGCAACGTACATCGACGCGCATCAATCTATATTTCATCTTGTGGCTAACCACCCAGGAAACACAATGGGTTGGAGGTGCACAATTTCTCCCGTCGTGTTCTAACCCCGTCAAACCGTGGGGGGTGGAAGGAAGGGACGGCAAAACTGCCACACCCCGGATCACTTAAACTAGAGCGCACGCACGCGCGCGCCCCGTTCCGATTTTCAGCCGGTCCATGGTTACGGCAATTCGAATGATGGCCTGATGAAAGAACTCCTCGTCCGCCGGGAGCCTCGCTGGATAGACGTTTCCGTCTCCCAGACCGTAGCCTCGGCGGACCCGACCGTGTCAAACTATCTCTATGGTTCCCATCGATATACGACAGCGCTACGCAGAAGAGATCCGTGCCAATACCAACGTTACTTCGTCCGCTTTGCTGAAAGCATTCGCAAGCGTTCCACGCGAGGAATTTGTTGTCCCCGGTCCGTGGAAAGTGCTGTCACGAATGGCGGGACAGATGCAACCTCAAGTGGACGAAGTCACGGACCCGACGGAGCTGTACCATGACGTGGCTATAGTGTTGGACCCATCGCGCTCTCTCACAAATGGCAATCCCGGCACACTGGCACCATGGCTTGAAGCCCTGAATCTCTCAATGGGGAAATCCGTTTTTCATCTCGGCTGTGGAACGGGATATTACACCGCAATCATGGCTCAGTTGGTGGGGTCAAAGGGCCGCGTGACAGCAGTCGAGATAGACCCGGCGCTAGCAGCCCAAGCTAGAGCAAACCTGTCGACCTATTCAAACGTTGAGGTAGTCCACGAGGATGGAGGTAGGGTAGACACCGGCGTTAGAGACGCTATCCTGATCAATGCGGGCGTGACCCATCCGAGGGAAAGTTGGATTGACAACCTGCAGTTTGCGGGCACTCTCGTCCTGCCGCTAACGATTGAAGTCGGGATACCGCATGTGGGTAAAGGAATGGTGCTATGCGTGTCAAAGCTCCGCTCGGGTTATGTAGCTCATTTCCTTCCCATTCCCGTGATGATTTATTCATGTTCCAGCGTTCGAGACTCCGAGTTCGGTCGTCTTCTGAGAGAGCCGTTCATGTCGGGCACCTTCAGTTCGGTGAAATCGCTTCGTCGCGATCCACATTCTCCCGAACCCGGCTGCTGGCTGCACGGGTCGACGTTCTGTCTGTCGACCCGTCCATTAGCAACATCTATGGAGTAGGGGGCATCGCCGCGCAGCACGCGCACAAGGCAAGCAGATCGGGTGTCGGCGCGCCAAGGCTCGGCGGCCATCAACGATCACGTCTGCTTGGAGCGCGAGGACGGGTCTCGGCCCGCTGGGACGGCGACGTGCTTGAAGTGACGGTCTCGTTCCTCACTCCGCACGCCGCACGCGCTAGCCGAGACCAGCGTGGATCGTTTCATCAACGGGCAAAAGACGGTATTCCTTCGTATCGGCCCAGCGACCCTTGCCAAATTCCATGCGCGTGCACAACTCTTGTCTACCGGGGGCAAGCCTTTTTGGCATGCGCCAGTGCTCATTCCCTCCGCCGCGCGCGAGCTGTTCTTCGATGTTGAAGTCGGTCGACCAGAGACCTCGGATGAACAACTTAAACTGCCTGGGCTGGATTAGAAAACGGGATAGATTTAAGAGCCACGGTCGATACGACCGTGGCTCTGCAATTTCTGGGCTACGAGTGCGACGTTCCGCAAGGATCCTGCGTAATAGGCCAGACTTGACCTTTCACGCCTTGCCGTGGGACTAGTTCAGGCGTGTCAGATGTGCTACGCCATTTGGATCACTTCCTGGTTGCTCGTCATTCGGGGGCAATCGGCGACATGAGCCAATGGAGGATCCAGACCTGGACAGATAACGCCTCAGACCAGCACTTGTGTACGGGAGATTTCCTGCAAACGCTCTCACAAGAGCGTAATCTCAGAGGGTCTCTTCTAGCATCTTTCCGCTGCGCCAACTGGGCGACGGTTCCTTGCAAAAATCAGACAGCGTTTTCGCTGCGCAAGGAGCCGTTATGGCGAAGAAGTATTCGTCCGTCCCCTCCAAGATCACGTCGCCATTCGCTCAAGTGAAGCGGAAATCCAATGCAGCCTCGAATCCGCACATTTACCCGGGAATTGTGCTTACCGTTTCCGTGGCAAGCATTTTCTCGGCAACCAGTCAAAAGCGTTCGTCAGGTTGTCACGGCTGGCGTTTGACTGTTGGCTCGTGACTCAAAACCAAAAACTCAAAACTACTCTGAAGGAGGACACCATGACCCAAACCATTG
>WNFO01003134.1_pt1 | contig 13895 bp, 10 predicted proteins | sample 5400251 | NCBI WGS metagenome assembly WNFO01 (sample SAMN13153354, study PRJNA577476) | soil metagenome | isolation source: 100 cm saprolite under Madrone tree | place: USA:California | collected 2016-06-14 | reverse complement strand
CACGCCAAACTCCATGTGCCCGAGGGCGCGGATATCGAACGCGCGAAGAAGCTGCTGGAAAAGGCCGAACTCACCTGCCTGGTTTCCAACTCACTCAGCAGCGAACGCCATCTCAGCGTCGAGGTCGTTACAGGCTAGGCACCGCGATGTTGAGCGGGGTCGCATAGGCTTGGGGGGATGGGCAGCGTCAAGGCAACGGGGAAGCAGTTGGCTTGACGCTGCCCATCCCCCCGAGCCCTTCACGCTGGGCCGGTCAACATTCCTAAGCAGGGAGACGAGTTCCCAGGAGTTATCATCGCTCGTGTGGCCTCATCGCGCCCGTCGGCCGGTATCGGGTTTCCAACACCCGCCAGTAGCATCGGCACTCGAATGCTGACCGATTCCAGTAATCGTCCGGGAGGGTAAGAAGCCTCAAGGCAACTGCTTCTTCGTTGCCTTGAGGGTTCTTACCCTCCCGGGCGAGAACTACAGCTACCCAGCCCTGTGCCGAATACCGGTGCGCTTCAGTCGTCCATCAAGAAGCTGCGCAGCTGCTCGCTGCGGCTGGGGTGCCGCAACTTGCGCAGCGCCTTGGCTTCGATTTGCCGGATCCGTTCGCGGGTCACGTCGAACTGCTTGCCCACTTCTTCGAGGGTGTGATCCGTATTCATGTCGATGCCGAACCGCATGCGCAGAACTTTTGCCTCGCGCGGCGTGAGCTGCGCCAGTACCGAGTGCGTGGTTTCACGCAGGGACTCCGTGGTCGCCGAATCGATCGGTGAAGAGACCGACGTATCCTCGATGAAGTCGCCCAAGTGCGAATCCTCGTCGTCGCCGATCGGCGTCTCCATGGAGATCGGCTCTTTGGCGATCTTGAGGACCTTGCGTACCTTGTCCTCGGGCATTTCCATGCGCACCGCCAGTTCTTCCGGCGTGGGTTCGCGGCCCATTTCCTGGAGCATCTGCCGGGAGATGCGATTCAGCTTGTTGATCGTTTCGATCATGTGCACCGGAATACGGATGGTGCGGGCTTGGTCGGCAATCGAGCGCGTGATGGCCTGGCGAATCCACCAGGTCGCATACGTCGAGAACTTGTAACCGCGCCGATATTCGAACTTGTCGACGGCTTTCATCAAACCGATGTTGCCTTCCTGGATCAGATCCAGGAACTGCAGTCCGCGATTGGTATATTTCTTGGCGATCGAAATCACCAGGCGCAGGTTGGCTTCGACCATTTCCTTCTTGGCGCGCCGCGCCTTGGCCTCGCCGATCGAGACCTCGCGGTTGATTTCCTTGATCTCGCTGATCAGCACATGGAACAGGCCTTCGAGGTCCTTCAGCTTGTTCTGGCGGCGCTCCACCTCATCCTTGAATTTGGCGAGCGGCGCCGAATAGCGCTTCTTGGCCTTGATGTGCTTGTCGAGCCAACGCGTGCTGGTCTCGTTCTTCGGAAACGTGGAAATGAAATCCTTGCGCGGCATGCCGGCCTGCTTGATGCAAAGGAACATGATCTCCTTTTCGAGCAGGCGCACTTCGGTCACGTGCTGGCGCAGATTGTCGATCAATTGATCGAACATCTTCGGCGAGAGCTTCAATTCCATCAGCTCGCCGCAGATCTTCTTGCGGATCTTCAAGGTCTTGGGATCTTTGGAGCCCAGCTTGTCGAGCGCGTTCAGGAACTGATGATGGATCTTGGCAATGGAGCTGAAGCGCTTCGCGGCTTCTTCAGGATCCGGGCCGGTGTCGATGACTTCTTCGTCTTCATCGCCCTCGGTCTCGTCATCGTCGTTGGCGGCCTCTTCGCGCTCCAGCGCCATCATCTTCGGATTTTGCGGCTGCGCGATTTCATCCGGGGCGTTGGGGTCCACGAAGCCGACGATGACGTCCACGAGACGCATCTGGCCGGCCTTGACGGTTTCGTAATGCCGCAACAGCAAATCGTAGGTGCCCGGGTAGCTGCCGAGCGCGATCTTGACCGCTTCCAAGCCTTCTTCGATGCGCTTCGCGATGCGAATCTCGCCTTCGCGCGTCAGCAATTCAACCGTCCCCATTTCGCGCATGTACATGCGCACGGGATCGGTGGTGCGTCCGAATTCCGCATCGAGATTGGCGAGCGCCGCGGTGGCTTCTTCGACCGCTTCTTCGTCGGGGGCCGCAGTGGCGTCGGTCAACAGCAAAGACTCGGCGTCCGGTGCCTTTTCGTACACCGGAATACCCATGTCGTTGATCATGTTGACGATGTCTTCGATCTGTTCCGGATCGACGATTTCGCTCGGTAGATGATCGTTGACTTCAGCGTAGGTGAGGTAGCCCTGCTCCTTGCCGCGCGCAATCAATAATTTCAGTTGCGACTGACGCTCGTCCGCGATTTGAGTCGCTGTGCCTGCTGGCGCTTTTTTGATCAAGTGGACGCCTCGTTGAGAGATCTGGACATTTAAAAATGCAAGCCGACAAGTATACGATTCTGGGCATTCCGTAGCCACCGATTCTGGCGACTCCGTAGCAGCCGGTACTTGCGGCGGAGGGGCGCGCTCAGGAGCGGCCCTTCGACTTGAGAAGTAAGCTTAATTCGGCCTTTTCGTCGTAATTCAAGCCCATTTCCTCCGCTTTTCGCAATAATTCGTCCATTCTGCGACCCGGACCGTATTCCTCGAGCAGCTTTTCGACCGCCATTTGCAGCTCTTTAGCGGCCGCTTCCGGCGCCGCCACCAGGGGTTCGGCCATGGCAAGCTCTGCCAGGCGGTCATATTCCGGAAGATCCCGCCAGCGCTCGAGCAGCATGGCCGTGCTAGGGTTGGACGCCGCCGCTGCTTGTGCCAGCAGATCCTTGAGCACTCCAACACCGGGTTTATCGACGCCCCTGAGCGCCTCAGGGTCCCTCACCGCGGCCGCCGCCGTCGGGTGGTGCAGGACCAGGGTGATGGCCTGAGTCAGCAAATTGCCGCGCCCGACACTCATCCGACCGCGGCCCTTACGGGAGGGTTCCGGTGGATCTGCGGACCGGCGCGCACCGTCGCCCGCCATGAACGACTTCTTGAGGGCCGCCGCCGGCATGCTGACTTGCACCGCGAGGCGGTCCGCCAGCATTTCGCGATAAATACCCTCGGGCATGCGCGCGAACAGGGGCGCCGCCAGCGCTTTGAGCTTGGCGCGGCCGTCGATGTGGTTGAGGTCCACTTCGGCCATCAGGTGTTGGATCAGATATTCGGACAAGGGAAGGGCGGTGTTCAACCGGTTCTCGAAAGCTTCCGGGCCTTCTTCCGCGACCAGCGTGTCGGGGTCGTGGCCCTCGGGCAAGAACATGAATTTGAGCTCTCGCCCATCGCGCGCCAGGGACAGGGAATTCTCCAGGGCCCGCCAGGCGGCCTGTCGACCGGCGCGATCGCCGTCGAAGCAAAATACGACCTCGCTGGTCAATTTGAAGATCTTGTTGAGATGCTCCTGAGTGGTTGCGGTGCCGAGAGTGGCCACGGAATAGGTAATCCCGGCTTGATGCAGACGCACCACGTCCATGTAGCCTTCGACGACCATCAAGCGCTTGAAATCCGTGCGCGCCTGCCGCGCTTCGTACAATCCGTAGAGTTCACGTCCCTTGTGGAATAGCGGCGTTTCCGGGGAGTTCAAATATTTGGGCTCGCCCTGATCGATGATTCTGCCGCCGAAACCGATGACCCGTCCGCGCGAATCGCGGATCGGAAACATCAACCGGTCGCGGAAACGGTCGTAAAAGCCGGCCGCGCGTTCGCCGCCCTGGGTGTCGCGCTCGATGATCATGCCAAGCTGGAGAAGTTGACGCCGGTCCTCTTCCTGGGCCCCGAAACGGTTGAGCAGGGCGTCCCAGGAATTGGGGGCGTAACCTAAGGCGAAACGTGCACCGGTGGCTGCGTCGATTCCGCGCGCGCCGGCATACCTTTGCGCGCGCGCATTGTCCGCCAAGTTCTGCTCGAAAAAGCGCGCGATGCGCGCCATCACGTCGTGCAGGTCGGCGCTGTCGGGATCGCGGGGCCCCATTGCTTCGCGCGGCAACTCGAGTCCTGCGCGCTGCGCCAAGTCCGCTACCGTATCGAGAAATCCCAGCTTTTCGTACTGCATGAGGAACCCGACAACCGTGCCGTGTGCCCCACAGCCGAAGCAGTGATAGAACTGCTTGTCGGGACTCACCCAGAACGAGGGTGATTTTTCGTTGTGAAACGGACAGCAGGCCTTGAATTCCCGCCCGGACTTCTTGAGGGGTACGCGTGCGCCGATGATCTCGACGATGTCGGACCGCGCGACAATCTCGTCGATGAACGCCTGTGGAATGCGGCCGGCCATGGACCGCCTGCGATCAACCGCTCAAGCGGGCTTTGATTTTCGCGCCGACGGCCGCCATGTCGGCACGGCCCTGCGCCTTGCCCTTGATGAGGCCCATGACCCTGCCCATGTCTTTGACGCTGGCTGCGCCGGTCGCCCGGATGGCCTCGCTGATCAGGGCGTCGACCTCGGCATCGCTCAATTGGGAGGGCAGGTAGCCCTGCAGCAGCGTGATTTCCGCCGCCTCCTTATCGACCAGATCCTGCCGATTGCCGGCTTGGAACTGCACCAGCGACTCTTTGCGCTGTTTGATCATTTTATCGAGAACGCTCAAGACCTGGGCGTCGTCGAGGGTGATTCGTTCGTCGACTTCGCGCTGCTTGATGGCAGCCGTGATCATGCGGATCAGCCCCAGCCGCTCCTTCTCGCCGGAGCGCATCGCCGCCTTCATGTCATCCGTAATTCGTTCTTTGAGAGACATCCTTACGCGGCATCAACCCTTAGTAGGAGGGCCGAGGCGGAGCAGCCGGCGGAGCGCTCGAGGGGGCGCCGCCCGTCCCGCGCATATTCTCCCGCGAGAGGCGCTTCAAATGCCGTTTTACCGCAGCGGCCTTTTTTCGCTTACGCTCTTGGGTAGGCTTCTCGTAGAATTCACGTCGCCGAAGCTCGGTGAGGACGCCCGCCTTCTCACAGGCACGCTTGAAGCGGCGCAAGGCGGCGTCAAAATACTCATTCTCGCGAACACGAACGCTGGGCATTCAAACCTCAAATGTATGGCGCGGCCGCCGGCATTCGGCGACAGGGGGGCGCATTCTAAGGTGCGCTCCGGTAAAAGGCAAAGGCTGCGCTCGGGCTTCAGGCCCTTAGGACCCGTCGACAGGCGGTTTGGCTGGGTTTCATTTGATTTGGCGGAGATTTATGCGAATTAGTCGGGGTTTTGCCCGAATCGGCCGGGTTGTATGCGTGTAGTCGGGATTGAGACCTCGTGCGACGAAACGGCGGTTGCCGTCTACGACGCCGATTTGGGCTTGCTGTCCCACCGGCTGTACAGCCAGGTCGCGATGCACCAAGCCTACGGCGGCGTCGTGCCTGAGCTCGCCTCCCGGGACCATGTTCGCCGGCTTTTGCCCCTGTTCCGGGAGGCGCTGGCCGACGCCAAGTCCGATCGGGAGTCGATCGACGGAATTGCCTATACCGCGGGCCCCGGTCTCATCGGCGCCTTATTGGTCGGAGCGGGCTTTGCCGCCAGCCTGAGTCTGGCCTGGGGCAAGCCCGGCGTGGGTATACACCACTTGGAAGGACACCTCCTCGCCCCCCTGCTGGAGCCCAATCCGCCCGCCTTCCCGTTTCTGGCGTTGCTGGTCTCTGGCGGCCATACCCAGCTCGTGGATGTGCAGGGGCTCGGTCAGTACCGGATTTTGGGCGAAACATTGGACGACGCCGCCGGCGAGGCCTTCGACAAGACCGCGAAGCTTCTCGGCCTGCCTTATCCCGGCGGCGCGGCATTGGCGAAGCTGGCCGAGACCGGGCGCAGCGATCGCTTCGTGTTCCCGCGGCCCATGCTCGACCGGCCGGGCCTCGATTTCAGTTTCAGTGGCTTGAAGACCGCTGCCCTAGTAGCCTTGCGGGGCCGCGTTTTGGACGACGCGATCCGAGCAGACGTCGCGCGCGGTTTCCAAGAAGCAGTGGTCGAGACCCTGGCCGAGAAATGCCGCCGCGCGCTCGAGTTCACGGGCCATCGGCGTTTGGTGATCGCGGGCGGGGTCGGCGCGAATCGCCGGCTGCGCGAGCGGCTGGCGGAGGTCGTGCTGGCGGCCTCCGCGGAACTGTATTTTCCGCGCGCCGAGTTCTGCACCGACAACGGGGCAATGATCGCGCTGGCGGGGTGTATGCGATTGACGGCCCTTGCCGGTGAGCCCGGCACGGCCGGCAGGGGCCGCATGATCAGCGCGCGAGCGAATTGGGAGCTGGGGGATAGTGGGGAGGCAGTCGCCGGCAACGGGGGTTGAGACGCTTTGATGGACAAAATTTTCATACACGCGCTCAAGACCGAGGCGATCATCGGCATTTTCGATTGGGAACGGCAGGTCAAACAGACCGTCATCGTCGATATCGAAATCAGCGCCGACATCCGCAAGGCCGCCCTGTCCGATTCCATCGGCGACACGCTCAACTACAAGAAGGTCGCGAAGCGCGTGCTGGCCTTTGTCGAAGGATCCCAGTTTCATTTGGTGGAAACCCTGGCCGAGCACATCGCCATGCTCCTCCTGGAAGACTTCGGCATTGCCTGGGTGCGCCTATCGTTGAGCAAACCGGGTGCCATCCGCAGCTCGCGCGATGTGGGGGTGCTGCTCGAGCGAGACCGCAGCGATCTGGAGACGTGGCGGGCGCATGCAGCCGGCGTCAAGCCCTGAGCTCCCCAATCGAAACGCAACTGAACCCAAGCGCACCGTCACATGCCGCAACCCATTCTTCTCGATCGATCCCTTTCGTGGCGGCAAGTAGGCGATGTCGCCGAAGGCGCGCAGCTCGCGCTGTCGGACGATGCGCAGCAGCGAATCCGCGCCGCGCGCACGCGAGTGGAAGCCGTCGTCCGCAAGGGCATTCGTGCTTACGGAGTGAATACCGGCGTGGGCGCGCTGTGCGACGTGGTGGTGGACGAATCCAAACAGGCGCAGCTGTCGCGAAATATCGTGATGAGCCATGCCGTGGGCGTCGGGCCCCCACTCGCGGCTTCAGAGGTGCGCGCCATCATGGCCGCGGCCATCAACAATTTTGCGCACGGCTTTTCCGGCCTTCGACTGGAGGTGGTGAACCAGCTGTTGGCGCTCCTCGCCCATGATTGCGTACCGGAGGTGCCGGCCCTGGGATCGGTGGGGTATCTCACGCATATGGCGCACATTGCGCTGGTGCTGATCGGCGACGGCAGGGCGCTGTCGCGCGGCCGGTCGATCAGCGGCGCCGAGGCGCTGCAGTCGACGCACCTCGAGCCTTTGGTCTTGGGGGCCAAGGAGGGCTTGAGTCTCGTCAACGGAACTCCCTGCGCGACGGGTCTGTCGGCGGTCGCCCTGATGAGAACGCGGCGCTTGCTCGACTGGGCCGACGTGACCGCCGCCATGACATTCGAGAATCTGCAAGGTCAAGCCGCCGCATTCGATGCGGAGGCCTTGGAGCTGCGCGTGTCCGCGGGAGTGCGCGAAGTCGGCGAGCGATTGCGCACGCTGCTCCGCGGCAGCGCCATTCTTCGGCAGAGCGCCGGCCTGCGAACCCAGGACCCCTTGAGCCTACGGGCGGTGCCGCAGGTGCATGGCGCCGCGCGCGATCTGTTCGCCCACGTGGCCCAAGTCGTGGACGATGAGTTGGCCTCGGTGACGGACAATCCCGTGGTCGTCGGCACACCGGAGGAGCCTCGCGCACTGTCCGGTGCCAACGCGGTGGGCGCCGCGCTCGGCCTCAACATGGATTCGCTTGGAATCGCTGTTGCGGAAATCGCGGCCATGTCGGAGCGGCGCATGGACCGTTTGGTGAATCCACTGGTGAGCAATTTGCCCGCCTTTCTGGCCACGGACGAGGGCTCGGGTTCGGGCTTCATGATCGCGCAATACACCGCCGTTTCACTGGCCGCCGACAATCGCCGACTTGCGGCGCCGGCGAGCTTGGACGGCGGAGTCACGTCCGGGCTGCAGGAGGATCATCTCAGCCATGCGACGCCGGCGGCGCTCAAGCTGCTCAAGATCATCGACAACGCCGAGATCATCCTTGCCATCGAATTGCTGGCGGCGACGCAGGCTTACGAGCTGCGGCGAGATTCTCTCTCCCGCGCGGCGCAAACCGACGCCGTTTATCGTAGGGTGCGCGCCCTGATCCCTCAATTCAGGGACGATCGCCCCTTGAGCGGCGACATTCAGCGTGCGCGGGAGCTGCTCAAAGCACCGTTCTAGGGGCCCTAAATACTGCGGCCGCCGTCGACGGCGATGATTTGACCGGTGATGTACGGCGCATCTTTCGCCAAGAACAGGGCGGTGCGCGCGATGTCCTGCGGGGTGCCGTGCCGCTTGAGCGCGGTCTTGTCGATGATTTCCCGTTTCAGTTCCTCGTCCATGTCGCCCTCGGGCCAGAGCACCGGCCCCGGTGCGATGCCGTTGACGCGGACTTCCGGACCGAGCTCGCGCGCCAGCGCCCGGGTCAACATCGCAAGTCCCGCCTTGGCCGTGCTGTATACCGGGTGCGCCTTCAGCGGGCGCAAGGCATGGATGTCGATCATGTTGATGATGAGTCCGCGCTGCTTGGCCAAGCTGGGCGCGGCCGCTTGCGAAAGGAACAGCGGTGCTTTCAGATTGCTGCCCATGAGGTCGTCCCACTGCGGAAGCGTGATTTGACCGACCGGCGTCGGGTAAAAACTCGAGGCATTGTTGATTAGAATATCGAGGCGCCCATATTCCAGCAGGGTGGCGGCCACCAGCTCTTCCGGGGCCTCCGCGGTCGACAGATGCGCCGAGTGAATCGCCGCGGAATGGGGACGCACTTGATTGAACTGGTCAGCCAACGCGATCGCGGCGGCGGCAGAGGAGCGATAATGAATGAGTATGTTCGCCCCGGCCGCGTGCAGTGTGCGCGCGATCTCGGCGCCGACCCGGCGCGCCCCGCCGGTAATCAGCACGACCTGGTCCCGCAACGAAGAATTCTCGATACTGGGTTTCATGACCTCACAACGATACCGTAATGCCTCCGCAGCGTGAAATCGCGCTGAACGACCCGCAGGCGCGGCAATACGCGCTCATGCACGCGTATCTGACCGAACAAATCGCCGCATCGGCGGGCTGGCTCTCTTTCGAGCGATTCATGGATATGGCGCTATACGCGCCGGGCCTGGGCTACTACAGCGCGGGTGCGCACAAGCTGGGCGAGGGCGGCGACTTCACGACCGCGCCCGAAGTCTCGCCCCTGTTCGGCGCGTGCGTGGCACGGCAGTGCGCCGAGATCTTGAGCGCGCTCGGAAAAGGACAGATTCTGGAAATAGGCGCCGGAAGCGGGCGCCTTGCGGCGGATGTCCTGTTGCGCCTCGAGACTCTCGGAGAGCTACCCGATCGTTATTGCATTCTCGAGATCAGTGCGGACTTGCGCGAACGTCAGCGCCGCCACGTCGAACGGCATTTGCCGCCGCGCTTGCAGGAGCTCGTCCACTGGCTCGATCAGCCGCCCGAGCAATCATTCGACGGCCTGATCCTCGCCAATGAGGTGCTGGATGCTCTGCCGGTGACGCGGTTTCGCTGGCACCACGACCGCGTGGAGGAACTTGGCGTCGTGATCGACGGGGCCCGATTCGCCTGGGAAGCGCGGCCGGCAAGCCCGGCGGTGACCGAGGCGTGTCGGCGGCTGGCGAAGGCGGGCGGCGCCTGGGACGATGGCTATGAGTCGGAATATTGCCCCCGCCTCACCGACTGGACCATGAGCGTGACACGCTCGTTGCGCGCCGGTGCGGCACTCTGGTTCGACTACGGTCTGCCCCGATCGCAGTATTACTTGCCGGAGCGCCGCGAAGGCACCTTGCTGAGCCATTTCCGGCAGCGCGCGCACGGCGATCCGTTGCTCTATCCCGGCCTGCAGGACATCACGGCGTGGGTGGACTACACCCTGCTCGCGGAAGGCTCCCGCGCGGCCGGTTTCACGCTGTCGGGCTTCACGACGCAGAGTTTTTTCCTGGCGGGCCTCCGGGTGGACCACGAAATGCAAATCATGGCCGACGGCGATGACGCTCGATTTGCACGCTTGGCCAATCAAGCGCGACAGCTGATGTTGCCGGGCGAAATGGGAGAACGCTTCAAGGCCATGGCGTGGCTGCGGGGCTTGGATCTGCCCCTGGCCGGCTTTGCCTTGCAGGACTTGCGCCACACGTTGTGATTACCAACGAGCGGGCGGGCGTCGCGTCTGGATACGATGCGGTCGCAATATCGCAAGCCTTGACCACACTGCCGACTTAACATGCAGCGTGATCGGGCCGCAAAACGTAGGAGTTGCGGCTCGCAAATCAGCAGAGGAAGAGGTTCGATAATAATTAAGAAGACTCGAGTGCCGGATAATGAACTACTGAGAGGGATGAACCGTGAATTCAAAATTGTCCTGTGCGATAGCCGTCATTCTCAGCGGATCATCCGCCGGCCTCGCGAACGCCGCTCCGGCGTCCGAGGCCGAATCCAGCTCCGACATGATTACAGAAATCACGGTCACCGCGCAGCGGCGCTCGGAGAACGCGCAGGACGTGCCGATCTCGATTCAGGCGATGACGGCGGAGACGCTCCAGCAGTTGAACGTGTCGACGTTCGACGACTACATCAAGTTTCTGCCGAACGTTACGACGGCGAACAACGGGCCGGGCCAGAACGAGGTTTTCATGCGCGGCCTGAGCGCTGGTTCACAGCCCAGCCAGGGCAGCGCTTCGACGGGCTTGTGGCCGAACGTCGCGATTTACTTGGATAATCAATCCGGCCAGCTCCCGAATCGCAACCTCGACGTCTATGCCGCCGATCTAAATCGCATCGAGGTCCTGGAGGGACCGCAGGGGACGCTGTTCGGTGCAGGTGCCGAGGCGGGCGTGATCCGCTACATCACGAACGAACCGAAGCTCGACGTGACCGAGGCGAACGTCAAAGCCGGCTACGGAGTGACGGCTCACGGCGATCCGAATACCGACCTGACGGCGGTATTGAATCTCCCGCTGATCGCCGACACCATGGCCGTGCGCGCGGTGATCTACAACGACAGACGCGGCGGCTACATCGACAACGTGCCGGCGACGTTCACGCGCAAGGACACCGACATCGGCATCCACTATGGCGGCTATGCAACGGGGTGCTCTGTCGGTACTCCGGTGGGCGGCCAGTGTGCAACGGGCACTCCAACGGCCTACGGTGTACCGCCCGGCAGCCCGGCCATCAATAACAACAGCCTGGTTGGAAGAGCCATCAACCCCGTTACGTACCAGGGAATACGGGTAGAGGCTCTGTACAAGTTCAACGAGGACTGGAACGCACTGATCACGCAGTCGTACCAGGATCTGAACTCGCAGGGTGTGTTCTACCAGCAGCCCAATGCCTCCGATGGCGCGCCGCTCCACCCGCTCGAAGTCACGCTGTTCAACCCTTCCTACGACAAGGACAAGTTCGAGAGCACCGCGTGGACGGTGAATGGCAAGTTGGGCTATTTGAAGGCGGTCTATACCGGCGGCTACCTCGTGCGGAATGTCCAGCAGGTCGGCGACTACACGAATTACGCGCGCGGCGTATACGCCGAATACTATCAGTGCTACGGCCCGAGCGCGGGCCTCCCGTCAACCTGCTTCTCGCCGAGTGCCGCTTGGCACTCGGCGGAACGCAACACCCACCAGCAACACGAATTCCGCGTAAGCACGCCGGACGAGTGGCGTGTGCGCGCCATCGCGGGCGCGTTTTGGGAGGCCAACAAACTATTCGATCAGACCGGCTGGGACTACAAGACGGTTCCTTCGTGTACGTCGAACGGGGCGCCGGGCACGCCGGGCAATACCGGCTGTTTCACGAACATAGGCACGGCGCCCGGGACGACCGTCGTGAATCCCGGTGTTCAGGGCCCCAATACCTCCTTCTATCAGGACACCGTGCGCGAAACCAAGCAGACGGCTTTCTTTGCATCCGTCGACGTCGACCTGATTCCGAAGGTCTTGACGCTCACGGCGGGCACGCGTCATTTCCGGTTCGACAACTCCTCGGCGGGCAGCGTCACCGGCAGTTTCGGCTGCTTCGAGCAGGGCGCGCCGGCCACTGGATGCATCGCACCGGCGTACAACCTCAACGCACAGAATCTGCGCGACACCGAGTCCGGCTACAAGAGCCGTGGGAACCTGACCTGGCACATCACACCGGATGTCATGGTGTATTACACGTACTCACAGGGCTTTCGCCCGGGCGGCTTCAACCAGAACGGCGGCACGCAGCATGCTTACGGCCCGGATGCGGTGCAGCAGTACTTGATCCCCAGCTCGTACCAATCCGACAAGTTGACGAACAATGAAATCGGCTGGAAGACGGAATTTCTCAACCATCGCCTGCAATGGAACGGGGCCGTGTACCGGGAGAACTGGGATAACGTTCAGGTCGCATTCTTCGATCCCGGCTTAGTCGGCAACATTTTCTACAATACCAACGGCCAGAACTTCCTCATCAAGGGTATCGAGACGTCGCTGGTGGCCCGGGTGATCAACGGGCTGACGTTGCAGGGTGCGGCAGCGTGGAACAACAGCAGGCAAACGAACTCGCCGGCGCTGATCGACAACAATCCCCAAAGTGCGAACTTCGGCAAGCCGATCACGCAGAACTGCGACAGCACCGGTGCCAATTGCGCGCCGATCACCAACCCGTTCGGTCCGATCGGTTCCCCGAGCGCCAATGCGCCGCCGATTCAGTTCAGCCTGCGCGCCCGCTACGAGTGGACCGTCGCCGGATACACCCCGTTCGTTCAATTCGACGCCACCCACAGCGGCCATTCATTCACGCAGGCGGGTTCGAATCCTACGATCGCCCAAGCCGGAGCCGTCTCTACCGGCAGGTTGCGGTTCGAGAATCCCGCCCACACGACCTACGACGCGTCATTCGGTGTCGCGAAAGACGCCTGGTACGCGACCGTGTACGGTGAGAACCTCAGCAATTCGAACGTCAGTACGTTCATCAGCACCGATCAATTCATCGTCGCGCAGACGCCCCTGCGGCCGCGCATCCTCGGTGCGTCGTTCGGGTACAAATTTTGAGCCCGCTTGCAACGCCCCATTGGCGAAATCATTTCGTCCAGCGATACACGGCGCCGGGAAACGGCGCTTTCCATGGGTCAAAAACGCCTGTGATGTACACGGTAGCCGCCCCATCGGCGCCGAAATTCATATTGGTCACATAGGGTGTGGGGACGGTGATGATCCGCACCAGCTTCTTTGCGTCGTTCACCACCAGCACCCGGCCCGAGCCGTTTTGCGCGATGTAGTAATTGCCGTCGGGACCCAATTTGAAGCCGTCGGGGCCATCGTAGGCGTCCTCGTGGGGTGTCGGCGGCGCCAAGTCCTGCATGCGCGCCCACACGGTGCGAGGACCCAATGTGCCGCCGGCCTCGACCGGAAATGACAGGATGCGGCCGGCCAGCATTTCCGCCACCAGCAGGCTCTTGCCATCCTTGGAGAGCGCCAGGCCGTTCGAATAGTGGATGAGGTTGGCCACTTCGACGAGCGTGCCCTTGGCCTTCGATAGATAAAGAATCGTTCCGCTGATCGGCGCCTTCAGGTCGTAGACGCCGGAGGCGGAAAGATAGATGCCTCCAGTGGCGTCCGCCGTGAAATCATTGGGGCCGATGAAGGGCTTGCCGCCGCTGTCTTTGTCGATGGCGCGGATTTGTTTGCCGGTTTCGTCCAGCTCGACTACCTCGTTCGCATCGTAACAGGCCACCAAGATGTGATTGCGCCGGTAGGTGATCAGCCCGGAAGCGCCGCAATGCTCGCGGCCCCAATAGGGCTTGGCCTGCTTTCCGTCCCACATCTTGATTCCCGGCCCGGCGTATTCGACGTACAGGAGCCTGCCGTCCCGCCACAGGGGTCCTTCGGGATAAGC
>WNFO01013826.1_pt1 | contig 13896 bp, 14 predicted proteins | sample 5400251 | NCBI WGS metagenome assembly WNFO01 (sample SAMN13153354, study PRJNA577476) | soil metagenome | isolation source: 100 cm saprolite under Madrone tree | place: USA:California | collected 2016-06-14 | reverse complement strand
ACCGTTGGCGCGAGCTGACAGGACCCATCCCATGTCGCTGCTCGAATTCCCCATCAGACGCTATCAGTTCACACTGGTCGCGTTTCTGTGCCTGGTCGCGCTCGGCTGGTTCGCATTCAGCAGCGTGCCGCGCGAGGAAGACCCGAACTTCAAGATCCCCGCCTTTCTGCTCACCGCGATCGATCCCGGCGCGGACCCGCAGGACCTCGAGCGGCTCATCGCCAAGCCTATCGAAGATCGTCTCGCCGAGCTCGATGACGTCTACAAGATCGAGACGACCATCAGGGATGGAGCCTCGGTCGTCTACATCGAGTTCAACGCGAGGACGGACGCCGACAAGAAATATGACGAGGTCACGCGTGAGATCAACGCACTGCGTCGCGAGCTGCCCGCGGAATTGACCAGCATCGAGGTGCGCAAGATCAGTCCGGGGCTCGTCAACATCGTGCAACTCGCGCTGGTCTCGGAAGAGGCCCCCTACCGGGAGCTCGAGGATTACGCGCGCGCCTTGAAAGACGCGCTCAAGACCGTAGACGGCGTACGCACGGCGGAAAGCTGGGCGTACCCCGCGCGTGAGCTGCGTGTGCAGGTCGATTTGCCGCGCATGGCGGAGCTGGGTGTCAAGCCGGCGCAGGTCACACAGGCGCTGCAGAGCGAGAACGCCAATGTGCCCGGCGGGTCTCTCGATGTCGGGGCGCGCACTTTCGCGCTGAAGACCACCGGCAGCTACGTCTCGCTCGAGCAGGTGCGGGACACGGTGGTCGCCGCCGCCGGTGAGCGGACCGTCCGCGTGCGCGACGTGGCGCAGGTGAGTTGGGACACGCAGCCCTGGACCTACATCGGGCGTTTCAACGGCAAGCGCGCGGTGTTCGTCACGGCAAACCAGAAGGAAGCCTACAACATCCTCGACGTCAGCCGGCGAATCGACACGGTCCTGGAGCGATTTGCGCAAGACCTGCCGAAGCGCATCCGGCTGGAACGCGGCTTCGACCAGTCGCGCAACGTGGCGAGCCGCCTCGATCACCTGTACACGGACCTCAGCATCGCCATCGCGCTGGTGCTGCTGACGCTGCTGCCACTTGGCGTGCGCGCCGCGGGCATCGTCATGGTGTCGATTCCGCTGTCGATTGCGTTCGGACTGACAGTGATCTACTTCCTCGGCTACTCGTTGAACCAGATCTCGATCGCCGCGTTCGTCGTAGCGCTCGGTCTTCTCGTCGATGACTCGATCGTGGTCACCGAGAACATCGCACGCCATCTGCGTGAGGGCGGTGCACGCATCCAGGCTGCGCTGCAGGGGACGCGGCAGATATTCGTGGCGATCGTGGGCTGCACGGCCACGTTGATCTTCGCCTTCCTGCCGCTCATGGCGCTGCCCGGCAACCCGGGCAAGTTCATCCGGGTCCTGCCGCTCACGGTGGTGGCCACCATCGTCGGATCGCTGCTGATCGCGTTGTTCATCATTCCGTTTCTGGCGAGCCGGGTGTTGCGCGAGGGGACGGATCCGCACGGCAACTCGGTGCTGCAGCGGGTGATGGGCGCGATTCACCGCTATTACCGACCGGCGCTGCACTATTGCCTCGCGCGGCCGAAGGCGACCGTGCTCGCGGCGATCGGCGGCTCGCTCGCGCTGTCGGCAGCGATGGCGCCGATTATCGGCAGCAGTCTGTTTCCGAAGGCGGACACACCCCAGTTCCTCGTGACAGTGGAGACCCCGGACGGCACGAGCTTCGCGACCACGGATAGCGCGTTGCGGTTCGTCGAGCAGCGCCTGGCCCGGATGCCCGCCGTGAGGAGCTGGTTCGCGAATCTCGGCCACGGCAACCCACAGATCTATTACAACATCACCTCGCACGGCGACGCCGTCAACTACGCGGAAGTCTTCGTGCAACTGCGAGAGTACGACACGCGCGCGACGCCACGGCTGCTCGATGAGCTGCGCGCGCAGCTTGCCCGCTACCCGGGCGCACACATCTACGTGAAGGAGTTCGTCAACGGGCCGCCGATTGCGGCGCCCATATCCGTGCGGGTCATCGGGCCGGATCTGGAAACCATCGAAAAGCTGGCCGCGCGCGTCGAGCGTCTCATCGCGGCCACGCCGGGCACGCGTGACGTCGAGAACCCGTTGCGAGTCGCGCGCACGAACCTCTAGCTGGCGGTCGACTCGCAGAAGGCCGCCATGCTGGGCGTATCCACGGTGGAATTCGAGCGCGCGGTTCGTCTGTCCGTCGCCGGCGTTCCCGTCGGCACGTTCAAGGACAAGTCGGGCGAGCAGTACGACATCGTGGTGCGCACTCCAATCGGTGCGCGCGCCGCTCTCGATTCCCTCGACCAGATACGCGTTCCCGCGGTCTCCGGCGCAACATTGCCGGTCTCGCAGCTGGCGATACTGCAGTTCGAGAAGGCGCCGACGCAGATCGAGCGCTACAACCGCGAGCGCACCGTGAGCGTGAATGCGGAGGTGCTGAGGGGCTATAACACCGCGAAGGTCACCGCCGAGCTCGTGAAGCGACTGCAGGCGATGAGCTGGCCACGCGGCTACCGCTATGCGCTCGCAGGCGAGGCGCAGTCCAGCCAGGAGGCTTTCGGCGGCATCGGCACGGCGATCATCGTCGCCGTCTTCGGGATTTTCGCGATCCTGGTGCTGGAGTTCGGCAACTTCAAGTCCACGCTGATCGTTCTCACAGTGGTGCCGCTCGGCGTGCTGGGCGGACTGGTGATGCTGCTGCTCACCGGGAACACGATCTCGTTCACGGCCAGCATCGGCTTCATCGCTCTGATCGGTATCGAGATCAAGAACTCGATCCTGTTCGTCGACTTCACGAACCAGCTGCGCGCCCGGGGCGTGCCGGTCGGCGAGGCGATCGAGCGCGCGGGCGAAGTCCGTTTCCTGCCCATCCTGCTCACGTCGGCGACGGCGATCGGCGGTCTGCTGCCGCTCGCGCTGCAGAACGTCGCTCTGTACTCACCGATGGCGTGGGTGATCATCGGCGGACTGATTTCCTCCACGCTGCTGGCGCGGCTCGTCACGCCGGTGATGTACAAGCTGCTGCCGCCGGCCGCTTGACGTTCAGCGGCTGCGGATATGGGGCGCTGCCGCATGCTCCCCGAGCGCGCCGATCGTTGCGGCCGCCCAGTGCACGATGGGCTCCAAGCGAGGGGAGGCGAGCGACAAGGCTGCATCGAGGTTGACCCAGCGCCACTCGTTGTGCTCCGGCCGGCCGAGCTGCGGGTTGACAGGCAATGTGATGACTTGCGTACGGGTCTCGGCCAGATAGTAGCGGGCTACCTTGTTGTGGCCGTAACGCGCGGTCTCGCGAAACACCTCGCCCCAGTTGAATTGCAGGTCCTCGATCGACGTCTCTTCGCGCACTTCACGCCGGGCGGCAGCCAGCGGTTCCTCGCCGGGCTCGACAACACCTTTCGGGAAGTCCCAGTTGCGATACGCGCGCAACAGCAGGAACAGCCACTGCGCAGCGGCGGGGCGCACAACTACCACTCCCGCGGAGAGTCGCGGCACGCGGCCAGCATTCACCGGCGTGCGTGCCGCTGAGTCCCAGAGCGTGTGCTTGGCATCGCTTGCCCTCAGACCTGCTGGTGCTGGCGGAGGCCTCAAGAATAGCTGCAGCGGCCCGCCCGCGCGACTCGGTAGCGCGGGTGCGGCGAGCCGTTACGCTGCCTCGGCCTCGACCGTGCCGCGGAGATTGACCGCTTCCAGCACACCCGCCACAGCGTGCACGGTAGCGGCAATGCGTACAGCGCTCTGAACGGCCTCGCGGGTGACACCGTGCTGACGGACCTGGCGCTCGTGCGAGGCCACGCACGTGCCGCAGCCGTTGACGGCCGACACCGCGAGCGACAGCAGCTCGAAGTCGATCTTGTCGATGCCGGGGTTGCCGATGATGTTCATGCGCAGGCGGGCCGGCATCCGGGCGTACTCTGGATCCTCCACGAGATGCAGGAACCGGTAGTAGATGTTGTTCATGCCCATGATCGCCGCTGCGGCGCGCGCGCCGTTCAGATAGGCCGAATCGAGATGCGCACCGGCAAGCGCCTCGATCTCGCGCGCAAACTCCACGTTGCGTGCGGCGATCGCCGAGGCGAGCGCCACCGCCCAGATCTGCTTCTCCGACAGGCCGGGAGCGCCCGCAGGAGTGAGCACCGTGCCGAGGTTGAGCTTCAAATCGCGCGCATACTCGGGCAACGCGTCGCGGATGGTGTCGAGAGTCGTCATGTAAGGCCCTCATGACCCTCGGTCACAGCAGCGTGCCCGAGGGTCAATGTGCTGAAGCAAGTGATGTGCGCCGTCGCCGCCTCAGGCGGCCTTCAGAGTCTCCTCGCCCTGCTTCCAGTTGCACGGGCAGAGCTCGTCGGTCTGCAGCGCATCCAGCACACGCAGCACCTCCTCAGGGCTGCGGCCGACGTTGAGATCCGTGACGTACACGAAGCGGATCACGCCCTGCGGATCGACGATGTACGTGGCACGCTGCGCAACCCCCGCCTCCGGATCGAGAATGCCAAGGCTGCCCGTCAGCTCGCGCTTGATGTCCGAGAGCATGGGGAACGGCAGATTCTTCAGCTCGTCCTTGTCGCGACGCCAGGCGAGGTGCACGAACTCGCTATCGACGCTCACGCCGAGCAGCTGCGCGTCGCGCGCCTTGAATTCCCGCTCGAGCTTGCCAAAGGCTGCGATCTCGGTGGGGCAGACGAAGGTGAAGTCCTTCGGCCAGAAGAACACGACCTGCCACTTGCCGGGGAAGCCGTCGTGCGTGAAGGTCTGGAAGCCGCGGGCCAGGTCGTTGGAGACGACGCCCGTGAGGGAGAATTCCGGAAAACGCTGACCAATGCCTAACATCGTATGAGCTCCATCAATCGAGGTAGTGGATAGCGAAGCCCTTGCGGCTTCGGCGGGCATGATGCCCACGAGCAGGCCATTGTTCCAATCGATTGACTTTATAATCTCGATAGACACCATATATCGGTACCACGATGATCGACATCAAGCTCAAGGACCTGCGTTATCTGGTGGCGGTGGCCGATAGCCGCCATTTCGGACGGGCTGCCGTGCGGTGCTTCGTGAGCCAGCCGACGCTGTCGGCGCAGCTCAAGAAGCTCGAGCAGTATCTCGGCGTGCAGCTGATCGAGAGGCAGCCGAACAACGTCACGCTCACGGATGCCGGCGAGCAGATCGTGGCTCGCGCACGGCGCATCCTCGAGGCTAGCGAGGAAGTGGTGACGCTCGCCCGCGCCCATCGCGACCCGCTCGCCGGAGGCTTGCGACTGGCCCTGCTGCCGACCATCGGGCCGTACCTGCTGCCACGGGTGTCGCAGGCGATCCGCAAGTCGCTGCCGCGCCTCGAGCTCGGCCTGTATGAGTATCAGACGGCTCCGATGCTCGCGAAGCTCCAGTCCGGGGAGATCGATGTCGGCATCCTGGCGCTGCCGGTCGAGTTGGACGGGCTGGAAGCGCGCGAGCTTTACTCCGAGCCCTTCACTGTGGCCGTGCCGGCCACTCACAAGCTGGCCAAGCGGGACACGGTGCGCGTGGAGGAACTGAAAGGCGAAACGGTACTGCTGCTCGAGGACGGCCACTGCCTGCGTGACCAGGCGCTGGAAGTGTGCAGCCGCATCGGTGCGCAGGAGAAGCAGGATTTCCGCGCCACCAGTCTTGAGACCCTGCGGCAGATGGTCGCGACAGGAGCGGGGATCACGCTGCTTCCGGAGCTGGCGAGCCGCGGGGCCTATGGCAACGCCCGCGGAGTCGCTGTCCGGCCATTCAGCAAGCCGCAGCCGCTGCGGCACGTGGGTGCCGTGTGGCGCAAGACGAGCGCGCGGCGGACCGCCATCGACGCCGTCTGCAAGGTGATTGCCGAGCACGCCAGATGAGCTACTCGCTCTCACGAGCAGTGCTCGGCTGCACTGCAGCACGCGGCGCGTGAGCGGCAGCCGGCTCGGGCGAGGCGCGCGCCGTGCGCGCCAAGGCGATCGCCGCGAGAACCACACACCCGCCCACGATCTGCACGGGAGCAAGACGCTCATTGAGGACGATCCGGGCGCATACGGCCGCGGCGATCGAGGTGACATACAGCCCCACCGAGCCGAACGTCGCGGGCAGATGCGCCAGCGCGTACGCGATCAACCCCTGCCCGAGGAACTGCGCAGCCACTGCGCAGCCGGCGAGTATCGCCCAACCTGCCAGCGTGTCAGGCAGGAATTTCTGCGTGAGCGCGAGTGGCAGCAGCAGCACGGTGAACACGATGGTCGTTCTGAACAGCACCATGCCTGTGCGGTAGCGCTCCCGCAATCGCGCTATCGCGACAAGGTAGGCCGCGTAGAAGCACGCGGTCCCGAGTCCCAGAGCGTCTCCCACGAGTGACGAGCCGCCGTGACCGAGCTTCGGGCTGACAATCAGCACCACGCCGGCGAGCGCCAAGCCGATCGCAAGGAGAAATCGCGGCCGCGGCCGCTCTCCCCAAGCCAAAGCGAGCAACCCGCGCCAGAACGCGGTCGCCACCGGCCCCGTCTCGGACAGTCGCACCAGGAGCCCTGCGCTCCCCGTGCACAACCCGCCGCTGAACAGCGCGATCAGTGCCAGAAATTCCGCTTGATTGCGCTGCTTCTGCATGCGGGCGTGAGGCGGGAATCATAGTCGGTTGCGCGGGACTCGTCTGGCATAATTGACCCGCCTCGTTGGAAGGATAGCGACTTGAAGAATTCCGCCGCGCTGCTGTGCCTGGCGACGCTGGTCGCATCCTCCTCGATGGCGCAGACGCCGGCGCTGGTCGTGCAGAACGCCTGGACGCGCCTGACACCGGGAACGGATGTCGCCGCTGTGTACCTCACACTGCGTAACGTGAGCGCCAGGCCTGTCATCGTGATCGCGGTGCAGTCCCCCCTTGCGAGTCAGGCGATGATTCACGAGACGAAGACCGAGAGCGGACAGTCGCGGATGCGGCCTCATCAGCAGCTCGTGATCGCCCCCGGCCAGACCGTGAAGCTCGAGCCGGGCGGCCTGCATGTGATGTTGCATGGACTGGCTCGCCCCGTGACCGCCGGCCAGAGTCTGCCGCTCGTGCTGCTGCTGGATGACGGCGGCACGGTCCAGGTGGCGGCGCTTGTGCGACCCTTGAACGCCCAGTGATACGGAGGCCGCCCCACTGGACCACGTCACTCCATATGACCGGTTCGCCTCGCACGACGTCGACGTCGAGGAACTGCTGGTCAGCGGTGAGCGCTCGCGCGAGCTGATCGCATATTTCGGGGCGGATGAATATCGCGACCTCGTGAGACTCGCCCGGCGCGCGCCGCCCGCGCCGCCCGCCCAGGAGGCGCCGCGGGTGATCATCGTGCCGGGCATCATGGGCTCGCAGCTTGGCCTCATACGCCATCCGCCCCTGCCCAACGATATTCTCTGGGTCGATCCCATCGACATCCAGCTCGGGCGCCTGGCGAGGCTGCGGCTGCCCGGCACGGCGCACATCGTGCCACTCGGCGTCGTGCCGTACTCGTATCTGCGGCTCAAGTTGCAACTGCGCGCCGCCGGATTCGCGGCAGTCTTCCACGCGTACGACTGGAGGCTCGGCGTTGACCAGCTCGGTCGCGCTTTTGCCGAGTGGCTGCGCGCTGCAGCCTCGGACCGGCTGGCCATCGTGGCCCACAGCATGGGCGGGCTGGTGAGCCGTGCGGCGCTCGCGTTGCCGGGCACGGAGAAGGTCAGGCGGCTCGTGTTGCTGGGTTGTCCCAACTTCGGCTCCTTTGCGCCCGTACAGGCGCTGCGGGGGACGTATGCGGTGGTGCGCAAGATCGCCCGGCTCGTCCACAACGGCTCCGCGGAGGCCCTCGCCGGCGAGATATTCAACACGTTCCCAAGCCTCTATCACATGCTGCCAACATCGGGCTGCAACGGCGGGACGGACCTGTTCGATGCCGCCCTGTGGCCGCGGACAGGGCCACAACCGCAGCCGCAGCTCCTTGAGCACGCACGCACGGTTCACAGCGCGCTCGCCGAGCCCGACGAGCGCGTGGCGGTCATCGTGGGTGTCGGCGAGGAGACCGTCACCTCGGTCACCCGGCGCAATGATGATTTTGTGTACACGATCACCCGACACGGCGATGGCACCGTGCCGACCGTGAGTGCAGCGCTCCCAGGTGCGCTTACGCACTACGCACCCGTTGCGCATAGCGAGCTCACGCGAGATCCGACCGTCGCCGCGGCGCTCGTGGATCTGTTGCGCCAAGGCTCGACGCGGCGGTTGGCGACGAAGTGGTCGAGCACCAGCACCGCACAGGCGCGCATCAGCGACACTCAACTGCGCCGCACCCACGCGCAGAAGGTGGACTGGGCGCGCCTCGCGCCCGAGGAGCGCCGCATTTTCCTGCAGAACCTGAACGAGCCGCCGAAGCTGCAATTGCGTGTCCCCGGCGGATCACGCACCCGCCGGCCGGCCCGGTCCCGTCACCGCTAAAGAGGCGAGAACCATGCACAGTCCCGACCTCCTGGCCATCCCGGACACTGCTCAGCTCGTGCGCGTTGGCTCGCGGCTTGTCATTGCGATCTTTATCGGGGCGCTGATCGGAATCCAGCGCGAGCTGACGCACAAGCCCGCGGGATTGCGCACTCACATGCTGGTGGCGTTGGGCACCGCCTTGGTGGTGGTCACCGCCGCGGAAGCCGGGATGAGCTCGGCGGAGCTGTCGCGCATCATCCAGGGAGTGATCACGGGTATCGGTTTCCTGGGCGGCGGGGCGATCCTCAAGCTGACCGCGGAGCACCAGATCCATGGGCTGACGACGGCGGCGGGCATCTGGATGACGGCCGCGGCGGCCGCGGCCGCCGGCCTGGGTCAGCCCGTCATCGCGCTGCTGGGTGTGGTTCTCGGCCTGCTGATCCTGGGCGCCTGCGTGAAGTTGGAAAAATGGCTGGGCGAGCGGGTCTCCCGGGACGCCACCGACCGCCGACCACCGGACCGGCCGTAATTTCCGGCCGAGCGCGCGGGTCGCGCCGGTCGGTCCCACGACGCCGGGCGTTGGCGACGCACACCCGCAGCCGTTCAGGCTCCGCCGAGCGCCTGCGCGATCTGCTCGCGTTGGCGTGCGTCCGGCAGCCGGCCGCGGCCGCCGCCGAGATTGTCCTGCAGATGCCTGACGTTGCCCGTGGCGGGGATGATGCACGTCACAGCCGGGTGTGCGGCAATGAATTTGAGGAAAACCTGTCCCCAACTCGCGGCATCGAACTCGGCGGCCCAGGCAGGCAGCGGCTTGCCCCGCACACGCCCGAACAGCTCGCCATCCTCGAACGGTCGATTCACGAGCACGGCGACTCCCCGCTCCGCCGCAAGCGGCAGGAGGCGCTGCTCGCCGTCACGGGTGCCGGCGGAATAGTTGCACTGCACGAAGTCCAATTTCTCACGGCTGATCACGCGCGCGAGATCCTCATGCGAGGCCACGGTGTAGTGTGTGACGCCGATGTAGCGCACGCGCCCTTCCTCCTTCCACTTGCGAAGGGTCGTCAGCTGCGTCTGCAGATCGCGCAGATTGTGAACCTGGATCAGATCCAGACGCGGCGCTTTCAGAAGCTGGCCGGAGCGCCTCATCTGCTCGATCCCCGCCCGCTCCCCGCTCGTCCAGACCTTGGTCGCGAGAAAGGCGCGCTCGTGCATTGCGGGCGTCAGCAGATCGCCGAGCACGCGCTCGGCCGTGGAGTACATCGGAGAGGTATCGATGAGACGCGCCCCCGCGGCGAAGAACGCCTCCAGCACTTCCTTGAGGGGCGCTCGCTGGGCCGGCGACTCCCCGACCTCGAACGGGCCGGAGGTGCCGAGGCCGATGATCGGGATCTCCTCGCCGCTCGAGGGAATCTTGCGCGCCAGCAGCGCCTCGCTGGCGCCTGCGCCGGATGCCCGTCCCGCTACCGCAGCAGCCACCAGCATGTTGACTCCTCCGGAAAGGATTTGACGTCTGTTCACGGCTCCTCCGGCACCTTCTGTGACTGGTCAAACGAGCGCGGCGTCGGTCTCCACTACGCTCGTCGCGCCGCTCTCGACCACGCGCGCCAGAGCGATGGCGTTGGGCAACACCTGCTGCGCATAGAAGCGCGCCGAGCGGATCTTGGCCTCGTAGAACTCGCGCTCCGGACTGCTCAGCTTTGCGGCAGCGATTGCGCAGGACTTCGCCATGAGCCAGCCGCCGATCACGAATCCGCACAGCTTCAGGTACGGCACTGCGACGGCCAGCGCGCGGTCCGGGCCCGACGCCCCCATCTTGAGAAGCGCGCCCGTCGCGGCCTGCAGCAGCCCGACGCACTCCAGCGCCGCCGTGCGCGTCGCGTTCGTTGCGACATGATCTGTGGTGGTCGGCGCCTGCAGCTCGCGCGCCATGTCGGCGATCAGCGCGCCCATGGCCGCTCCGCGATCCCGACCGAGCTTGCGGCCGATGAGATCGTTCGCCTGTATGCCCGTGGTGCCCTCGTAGATGGTTGTAATGCGCACGTCGCGCATGTACTGGGCGGCGCCAGTCTCCTCGATGTAGCCCATGCCGCCATGCACCTGGATGCCGATGGCGGCGACCTCGTTGCTGATCTCCGTGCACCAGCCTTTGACAATCGGGATCAGCAGGTCACCGCGCGCCTGCGCGGCCGTGCGCCGAGCCTCGTCGGGGCTGTGTGCGCCGAGATCGAGCTGGAAGGCGGCATACAACGCCAGCGCGCGCGCAGCTTCGGTCGACGATTTCATCGTGAGCAGCATGCGCTTGACGTCGGGGTGATGAATGATCGTCGCCGCTCCGTGCGCCGCCTGCGTCGCGCCCGGCACGCCCGGCGGCTTGCCTTGCACGCGGGTGCGCGCCCATTCCGCTGCCTGTTGGAACGCGCGCTCCCCGACGGCGTAGCCTTCGAGGCCGACCGAAAGGCGCGCGGCATTCATCATCACGAACATGTATTCGAGCCCGCGATTCGGCTCCCCCACCACAGAGGCGGCGGCGCCGTCCCGGTCGCCGAAGGCGAGCGCGCAAGTCGGGCTCGCGTGGATCCCGAGCTTGTGCTCGATCGACACGCAGCGCACTTCATTGCGCGCGCCGAGCGAGCCGTCGTCGTTCACGAGAACTTTGGGAACGATGAACAGCGAAATGCCCTTCACGCCGGGCGGCGCGCCTTCGATCCGCCCCAGCACCATGTGGATGATGTTGCTGGTGAGATCGTGATCGCCCCACGTGATGAAGATCTTCTGGCCAAACAGCCGATAACGTTTGCCGTCCGGCACGGCCCGCGTGCGCACCTGCCCCAGATCCGATCCGGCGTGCGGCTCGGTGAGCACCATCGTGCCGGTCCACTCTCCGCTCACCATCTTCGGCAGCAACAGGCGCTTCTGCTGCGGCGAGCCCGACAGCTCGAGGGCATGTACGGCGCCGTGCGTGAGCATGGGGCAGAGCTTGAAAGCGAGGTTGGCGGAGCCCCACAGCTCCTGCACCGCGGCGCCGAGCGCCAGTGGCACGCGTTGCCCGCCGAATGCGGGGTCGGCCCCGAGCTGCGGCCAGCCGCCCTCGACAAACTGGCGATAGGCCGCGCGAAAGCCCACAGGCGTGACGACCCCCTCGGGCGTCCAGCGGGCGCCTTGAATGTCGCCGGGCCGGTTCAGCGGCTCGAGTACGCCTTGCGCGAAGCGCGCCGCCTCTTCCAGGACTGAGCGCGCCAGCTCGGGAGAATAGTCGGCCAGCGCGGGCAAGGCGGCGAGACTGTACGAGCCCAGCAGCTCCTCGAGCACGAAACGCAATTCGCGAAGTGGCGCGCGGTACATCTGCAATCCCCTTACGATCTGACACCGACAGCGGAGCGTGCCCGGGCCGGCGACAGCTAGTGTAGCGGGTCCGGCGCAATCCTACTCGCCGGTAACATGAGCGCAGCCGCCGGCGCCGTGGAGCGGCCCTTCGAGCCGTTAACGTCCGCAGGCGGGCATCAGGCGGAGGCCGCGTTGGCGCGGGTCAGAGCGGGGACGATGTTCGCGGCCAGGAAGTCGATGAAGCGCTGCACGCGCGCATCCGCTTCGAGCGAAGCCGGGTAGAGCGCATACAGGGACGCGGCAGGAGGCACGGTCCACTCCGGCAGCACGGCCTTCAGCCGGCCCGTGGCGAGCCCCTGGCGGCACAGGAACTCCGGCAGAACACCGATGCCGAGCCCGGCCGCCGTCGCGGCGTGAATCACGGCCGGATCGTTGACAGCGAGCCTCGGAGACAGCAGCACCTCGGCACGCTGCGTGCCGCGTTCGAGCCGCAGGCGGAATTCCGGCAGATCTGTGGCCTCAGGCGTGAGCAGCCCGTGACCCCGCAGGTCTTCGGGCCGCAGCGGCAAACCCCGCTGCTGCAGATATGCTGGCGTCGCGCACAGCAACGCAGGCGGTGCGCCCAGCAGGCGATGTGCGATCGCGGAGTCTGCGGGTGACTGCGTCCTGATCGCGACGTCCCAGTCTCCAGCGTTACGCTCCATATCCAGCGCCGTATCGAGCTCCACTTCGAGCGGGACGTCGGGAAAGGCCTCGAGGAATCGGGGCACAAGCGGCGTCAGGAGGAGCCGTCCGTAAGGTGGATCCGCAACGACGCGCAGCGGTCCGGCAATCGGGGCATGCAGCTTTGCAATCGCGGCCCGGGCGGCGTCGGATTCCTCGACGACGCGCTTGGCGTGTGGATACAGCAGGCGGCCCGCGGGGGTCAGCGCGATGCGCCGGGTCGTACGCTCGAGCATGCGCACGCCGAGTGCCTTTTCCAGGTCGGCGACTGCACGACTGACGGCGGCCTTGGGCACTCCCAAAGCACGGGCGGCGGCGGAGAAGCCATTCAGCTCCACCACCTTGGCCAGAACGGCCAGCTGCGCCGGTGCCCAGATGAGACTCAAGCTGGTTTCAATTCCCTTGCAAGCCAGACCATATTGTTTCACCGAGGAGGCACCCGGGCCAACTCTCGCAAGCATAAAAAGGACACAGGGCACCAGCAGCAGGGCCCATGCGGGTAGAATTCGCGGCCCAACGCCCGTCTACCCCGGTGGAGACCCCATGAAAATCTCGCTTCACGCGTTCTCGGTGCAGATCTACACGAACACGCTCGGCAACCTCTCGGGCATCCTCGAGAAGGGGCTCGCCCACGCCACGGCCCGCAAGTTCGAGCCCGCCGTGCTGGTGAACGCGCGCCTCGCGCCGGACATGCTGCCGCTGTCGAGCCAGGTGCAGATCGCCTGCGACATGGCCAAGAATTCGGTCTCACGCCTCGCGGGACTCGAGCCGCCCCGCTTCGCGGACACCGAGCAGACCTTCGAGGAGCTGCTTGCACGAGTTGCGAGAACGATCGATTACCTCAAGGGCGTGCCCGCCAGCGCACTCGAGGGATCGGAAGACCGCGACATCAAGGTGCCGGCCCGCGAGCGCACGCTCCAGTTCAAGGGGCTCGACTTTCTGCAGCGTTTCGCGCTACCCAACTTCTTCTTCCACGTCACGACGGCGTACGACATCCTGCGGCATAACGGCGTCGAGCTTGGAAAACGCGACTTTACGGGCGGATTCTAGAATCTTCCGAAGGAGCCTGCAGCTGCAGCGCGCTTCAAGCCATCTGCCAGGAGCCGTCGCGGACGCGCGGCCATGCGCCGCAACTGCCGTCAGGGCCTGCGCGTTGAATATGACAAACCGCGTGGAAACGTACGCGCGTTTGCGGATGGAACGCGAAGGAAATCACGGCACGGCAGTGAACGCCCTGCCACCCTACGTATACGCGAGCGTCGGGCCAAAGGTCGGATAACACCGTCTGCCCGGCTCGCGAACACTCCGGGGAGATGGGGAAGTCGATGCAGCCACAGAACGCCATGGCCGTGCGTCCGCCTGCCGATACGCCAGACACGGCCGCCCGCGCGGTATCCGAGCC
>WNFO01006486.1_pt1 | contig 13896 bp, 14 predicted proteins | sample 5400251 | NCBI WGS metagenome assembly WNFO01 (sample SAMN13153354, study PRJNA577476) | soil metagenome | isolation source: 100 cm saprolite under Madrone tree | place: USA:California | collected 2016-06-14 | reverse complement strand
GGTCTCTATTCCCATGCGGCGGGCAGTCTTGATGACCCGGCAGGCGATCTCGCCGCGGTTGGCGATCAGAATTCGTTTGAACATTTTCTTGACTGCAGCCTTTGGGCGGGATCCGGAGCCACAAACTGGCACTCAGGGGCGTAACAATTCCGTCGTACAGCAAAACCAAACAGAGGCAACGGCTTATATGCCGAAAATCCGCTTGTCAGGGTAGATATTCCCGCGCCGTTCAGTCAGGCTCCGCAGCGAGGGGGCGGCCCCCATCCTCGGTATCGGTTTCGCGTTTCACGCCCACCGCCGAACCGGGTTCTCTCTACATGATGCGCGGCGAATCCAGGCAGATCTGGCAGCACAGCATCCCCGCGGTAGAGTAGCGCCGATACTCGATCACCTTCCGGACGATGAGGGAGAAGATGCTCGCAAGAGGGATTTTGGAGGGTCCATGATTGTTGGACAGCCCATGGACAACCCATGTAACAAATCCGTCATACAGCAAAACTAAAGAGGCAACGGCTGATACGCCGGAATCTGTTTCCAGGGGGAGATCTTCATGCGCCGCTCAATCCTATTGCTGTCCGCTGGCATGCTCGTGCTGTCCGCCGGCATGGCATCAGCGCAGAACAGCACGCCCCATAATCTGATCCTGTTCGTGCCGGATGGATTGCGCGCCTTGAAGGTCACGCCCGAAACCGCGCCGGCGATGGCGGAAGTCCGCGACAAGGGCGTCAATTTCAAAAATCCGCACTCGCTGTTCCCGACCTTCACCATGGCGAACGGATCGGCGATGGCGACCGGGCATCACCTCGGCGATACCGGAACGTTCAGCAACACCATCTACACCGGTTTTTCGTCGGCGCCCGCCGGCGACACCGTCGTCCCCTTCATCGAGAACGACGCTGTGCTGGGCGATGTCGACGAGCATTTCCACGGCGATTATCTGAATGAGGAAACCATCCTGAAAATGGCGCGTGCCAAGGGTTTTAGCACGGCGGCGATCGGCAAGGTCGGCCCGACGCTGATTTTCGACCACACCGACCGCGCCGATAGACCCGGCCTGCATTCGATCGTGATCGACGACGCCACCGGCAGCAAGAACGGCGTGCCGTTGTCGGAGGAGATGAAGGCCATGTTGACAAAAGCCAATCTTCCGCTCGCGGCACCGTCCCGCGGCGACAACGGCAAGGCAGGCGACGCCAAGACCCCCGGCACCATGGTGCCGAATACCGCGCAACAGGCCTATTTCGCCGATGTCGCCAGCCAAATCGTGCTGCCGCTGTTCAAGGAGCGCGCAAAGCCGTTCGTGCTGGTGTTCTGGTCGCGCGATCCCGACGGCAGCCAGCACAACACCGGCGACAGCCTCAACACCATCACGCCCGGCATCAACGGCCCGACCTCGCTCGCCGGCATCAAGAACGCCGACAACAATCTGGCGCAATTGCGCAAGGCGCTCGACGATCTCGGCCTCTCCGCCACCACCAACGTCATGATCGCCGCCGACCACGGCTTCTCGACCATTTCGAAGGAGAGCAAGACCAGCCCGTCGGCGAAAGCGACCTATGAAGACACCCCGAAGGATTTCCTCCCGATGGGTTTTCTCGCGATCGATCTGGCGAAAGCGCTTGACCTGCCACTGTTCGATCCGAACGACAAGAACGCGCGTATTGCGGAAAATGCCCACCCCAAGGCCGGCAACGGCGTGCTTGGGCAGGATCCCGCAAAACCCGATCTGGTGGTCGCCACCAATGGTGGATCCGACCTGATCTATTTGCCGAAAAAAGACAAGAAGCTGGCGGGACGCGCGGTCAAGGCGCTGCTGGAGCAGGATTACGTCAGCGGCATTTTCGTGGACGACGCGCTTGGGCGTTATCCCGGCGCGCTGCCGCTTTCCGCGCTCAATCTCAAAGGCAAGGCGGTCACGCCGCAGCCGTCGATCGTGGTCAATTTCCGCTCCTACGCCAGCGGTTGCGACGAACCGACCACATGCGCGGTGGAGGTAGCGGACACCGTGCTGCGGCAGGGACAGGGCATGCATGGCAGTTTCAGCCGCGGCGACACCATGAATTTCATGGCGGCGACCGGGCCCGATTTCAAGGCGGGGTATGTCGATGCGTTGCCGGTGAGCAACGCCGATGTCGGGATGACCATCGCGCAGCTGCTGGATTTGCATGCGGCAGCCGTCGGCGGACTGACCGGCCGGGTGATGTCGGAAGCCTTGCCAAACGGAATCGTGTCGAAGTTTGCCGACGGCACGATCAGTTCAAAGCCCGATCCGAACGGCTTGCAGACGGTCGTGAAATTCCAGCGCGTCCTCTCGCAGCGCTATTTCGATGTTGCGGGATTCCCCGGGCGGACTGTTGGGCTTGAGGCCGGCAAGCAAAAAACGGCGGGGAAGTAGCTCGCGCCGCTCAGGCCGCGTCCATCATCGACATGATGTCCTGGCGGTTGCCGGAGCGCGACGAGAGTTCGTAGACGAGAGTTCGTGGGGCGGGTTGGAGCCGAAGGCGTAACCCGTCATCTTGGGGGTTCATAACGGCGGATCAAGATCCGCCCTACAAACTGTTTTTTAGTAAGCGTATCAGCTATTTAAGGTATAAAACTAGACCATGACTGAAGGTTCTAACGATGTGTTGCCCAGCAGCGCCGTCCCGCGGGCACTTTATCAAATTTCGGAATTTCCGAATTTTACTTGACGGCCCGGTAGGAACAGGAGTATTGCGATTTGGTCCCGTCCCACTCAGAGGGGCGGCTCGCGATCGTCACGGACGCGGGGCGGGATGCGGTGGACGCGGATGCGCTCTTGACGAATGGCGCGGAGGCGGACGGAGAAGTCGTGTGGTCCTGACACCCCGACGCTGGTGTCAAGTTCTTGAGAAACAAGTTTCTCAGGGATGACGGTGGCAAGAAAGCCCGGTCGCCGGGGAGAGCACGAAGGAAGCCGTTAAAACCATTGCGCGGGGAATGCCGGGTGAACCGGTGTGACCGGACTAACGCGTGTGCTCTCTACCACTACCTCTGCACACGCGGCAGCGGGCGCATCGGGCGCCCGGCATTCCCTGCGCCCTCTGATTGGAGAGGGCGGCAAGTCGCTAGCCAAACTCGGGCGTCTCGGGCCGCGAGATCGCGAAGGCGTGTCTGAGAACACGAAGGCGTGTCTGAGAACACGCGGTTGTTTGAAAATTGAGCCTGAAGCAAATCACGGCATGCGCGCGCGGTGCGGTCATCGTCGTTTCCGATGGGATGAATTCCTATGCCGGCCGATAATGAGAAACGGCGGGGCAATAACCCCGCCGCTTGCGATATCCGGGCCTCAAAAGCTGAATTTACATTCCGATGTCGAACACGTTCGGCAGCTGCGAGAACGGCAGCGCCGCCGCGCCGACAATGGTGGCGACCATTCGCATCAAGGTGCGATTGCTGCGGTGCTTGCCGCGCATCTGGCTTGCGATCCACTCCAGCACCTCGGTATCGACGCCGGCAGTCCTTGTCGGCGCCCAGCTTTCGATCGCGGTGTCCGGCGACAGCGCGACGGTGCGCGATGGCACCGGCAGACCGGACTCGGAGTGATCTCAAACAGCGCCTCGGCTTCCGCCCGGCTGACCGGCTCGTGCTCGACCGCGGTCGCGGTCAGGATGCGCGCGCACCAGGCGGCGTCATCGGCGTCCAGCGCACGGGAAAAATGAACGCGACCTTTGGTGGTCGGACCTTCGCCGGTGATTACGCCATCGCGCACGACAGTGAGGGCAAGTGCCGCGCTATCGCGGCAGGAGATCTCAGATGGTTCGAGGGCGGGTTCGGCGGGCATTCCGGCAGAGGCAGACATTGGAGTTCTCTTTTGTCTTTTTCCAATCCCAGCAATTTTCCATGCCGGGCGTGAACGAGTGGTTAACGATTCGGAACTTGCGTGCCGACTCTTGTAAACAGTTGCTGATTGGTCGCTGTGACGTCCGTCACGGTCCCAGAGGCGCCGCAAACTGGCCCGGCAATGGTGCGGTGCGCAAGAGGCAAAATCGGGATAATGATGCTTTTGAAGACATTGTGATTTTTCCGTCGCAGTGGGGGGTATTAAAAGATGCTGCTAATTGAACTCTCAACTGGAGAAGCATGTTTTCCTTTTGCAGGAACGGTTCCATTGAGCCGCCGTGCGCCCTATATTGAAGCCGAATGGCTACTTCGCGGGTTGGAACGAGCGCGTGAGCGATGAAGGCTCAACTGGCACGGTTTGTCATTTTCCAGATAGCGATGCTGGTCGCGCTTGTTATCTTCATGACAATGGATGTCGGCTGGCTATCCGCCGTGCTCATCGTCATATCGGTCATAGCCGGCCTTAGCCTTAGCGATTTGGCCTTTCACCGCCTCGCCGACCCGGAAACAATCCAGCGCGATCTGGAAGAGCGGGTCCGCAATCAGCACCTCTAACGCCGGCCGTCCGGCAATTTCATCCGTAACCCGAACGATATGAGGTCAAAAATGGCACTCCAGATTGGCGCTGTGGCCCCGGATTTCGAGGCTGAAACCACCGAGGGCAAGATCAATTTCCATGACTGGATCGGCAACAGCTGGGCGCTGTTGTTCTCGCATCCGAAGGATTTCACCCCGGTCTGCACCACCGAGCTTGGCGCGCTGGCCAAGCTGAAGCCGGAATTCGACAAGCGCGGCGTCAAGCTGATGGGGCTCAGCGTCGATCCCGTCGACAAGCACGCGAAATGGTCCGAAGACATCAAGGAGACCCAGGGTGCTGCGCCGAACTATCCGATGATCGGCGACACCGATTTCAATGTATCGAAGCTGTACGACATGCTGCCGGCCTCAACCTCCGGCGATGTCGCCACCCGAACCGCCGCCGATAACCAGACCGTCCGCAACGTCTTCGTCATCGGGCCGGACAAGAAGATCAAGCTGGTTCTGGTGTATCCCATGACGACGGGGCGCAATTTCCAGGAAATCCTGCGGGTGATCGATTCGCTGCAGATGACCTCGAAGCATCGTGTGGCGACGCCTGCTGACTGGAAGCAGGGCGAAGATGTCATCATCGCAGGCTCCGTCAGCGACGACGAGGCCAAGACGATCTATCCGCACGGCTGGAAATCGCCAAAGCCGTATATCCGGATCGTGCCGCAGCCGAAGTAAAGCCCCAACTCAAAAGTCGTCATTTCCCGCTGTGCAATTGCACATCGGGGAATGACGGACGTCATTGGATGTGTGCATCGACCAAAAATGAAACTGCTCACATCCTCGGCGTAATCCAGTTGGCGATCAGCAGTCCGAGCGTGGACGACACCGCCCGCGACCGGCCCGATCGCCGGGGAACATCAGGGCTGTCGCCGCACCTGCGCTTTCGGCGAGATCAGTCCGCGGCAGGTCTGGCACGCCGCCCGCTTTGCCGCGGCCGAGCGCCCTGCCCGGGCAGCAATCCCGCCAACTGGCAATGGGTCGCCGGCTCCGGCGCCGATGCAGCACCCAATTTCCGCGTGTTCAATCCGATCCTGTAAAGCGAGAGGTTCGATCCCGACGGGGGGTATGTCCGACGCTGGGTGCCGGAGCTCGCAATTGCCGACGGGCCTGATCCACCAGCCATGGCGCGCAGCGGCGCTCGAACTCAAAGGCCCGGCGTGGAACCTGGCACGACCTATCCGGGGCCGATCATCGATCACAGAGCGGGCCGCGAACGCGCGCTGAAAGCCAATGCGAAAGTGCGCGCGATGTGAGTACGCCACGGCATCCGCTTTACACATCGGCAAATCCGGCTATCGTTGCGTCATTGACAAACACTGGGGGACGATATGGACGACGAGAAACCCGATCTGGAACCGATGCCCGACGCGATGAGCAGCGATATGGAGGCGCCGAAGGAAGCCAAGCCGGCGGTCAAGAAGCGCAGGAAGACCGCCGCCAAGAAAGTCGCGAAAAAGGTAGCGCCGAAGAAGAAAGCCAAGAAGGCGAAGAAGGCTGCCAAGAAGTCCGCAGCGAAGAAGTCGGCCAAGAAATCCGGCAAGAAAGCCGCCAAGAAAACCGCGAAGAAAGCCGCGAAGAAAAAGAAGACCAAGAAGTCGAAGCGCTAGGCTCTGATTCGGCTTCGCCGAATCAGAGCTGTCGCTTTTCCGAGGGTCTGCTTTCCGGGATCATGCCCTGACCGCGCCGCGCGCAGGAGCCTCCGGATGAAAGTCCGGGGGCTTTTGTTTTGGGACTTGTGTTTTGGGACTTCTGTTTTGGGACTTGAGGCCTCGTCAGGCGTGCGCGCGCCGGTTGACCAGAAAAACCGCGGCGGCGCAGACAAACATGCCCGCGATCGCGATCCCATCGAGCCGCTCGCCGAACAGCACATAGGCCATGACAGCGGTCACCGCCGGCACCAGATAGAACAGGCTTGCCACCGAGCTGGCCGCCGAGCGCTTGATCAGCCAGTACAACAGTCCGATCGATCCGATCGACAGCATCACCGCAAGCCAGATCAGCGACAGCAGGAACTCGCTGGTCCAGTGCACCACATTGCGCTCGAACAACGCCGCACCTGTCGCAAAGAAGATCGCGACCGCGACGAACTGCACGAGGTTGCCGGCACGCCAGTCGATGTTGCCGCAATAGCGCCTCTGATACAGTGTGCCCAGGGTGATGCTGACCAGCGACACGCCCGAGGCCAGCCAGCCCCAACCCGCCTGGCCGCTCATCGGGCGGCCGTGCATGATCAACAGCACACCGGCGAGCCCGAGCAGCAACCCCGTCCATTGCAGCGGCGTGACCCGCTCGCCAAGCCAGCGGTTTGCCAGGGTCGAGGTCAGGATCGGCTGCAGACCGGGAATCAGCGCGGAGAGCCCGGCGGGAATCGAATGCGATATCGCGATCGCGATGCCGCCCAGATAGAATCCGTGCACCAGAATGCCTGCGACGATGCTGTGACCAACGCCTGGCCAATTTGGCCACTTCGGCTGTAGCGTCCAGACAATGACCGCCATCATCCAGACCACCAGGGCCATCCGGATCGCGAGATAGGTCAGCGGGTCGGCATTGTGCACCACGTATTTGGTGGCGATAAAACCGGTACTCCACAGCACGACAAATATCGCCGGCGCCGCGCGCGCGGCAAGATTTTCAAGGTCGCTGTCCATCTGCGGCTTTGATTGCCTGAACATAGGCTATCGGGCAATCGTGAAAGGCTCGCAGGCCGCCATGCGCGCTGTATCGGATACGAGGCTGCGCAGCATCCGGGCACGGCACCCGCACTTCATCATACTCCGCTACCGGATCGCGCCGTTGCCGAGTTCGACGACGGCGGAATTCGGTCAAAAATTCAGCACGAGTAGACGTCCTGTTACCGCGGAGTCTTTGAGCAGTTTTCGCGCATCCGGTCGGTTGCACCGCGAGCCGAATGCACGAAATACTGAAAGCGCGAACGCCAATTCGCGCAGCGGTCCGCGGATTTTTTGCCGTCGGTCTTCTAGCCTTGCTGCGCGATGCAAGGCTCGCAGATGCAACTTGCAGGACGAGCGCGATGAACCAGACTTATGGTTCGAGACGCGCGCTAAAGCAGCGCGCTCCTCAACATCAGGGACAAGTGAATTAAAAATCTTCCGGACAGGGGTCGACGATCTTCCAGAGATCGACGCCGTTCTTGATCTTCTTCATCTCGGTGGTCAGCCCGCCATTGCGGCGGATCCAGTCTTTCACCGGCTGCGGATAATAGGACATCAGGTCGGATGTCCCTTCCGCGCTGGTGACCTTGATGCCGAAGGTAAACGCCTTGTCGTAGTAGGCCTGGTGGAAGCCGAGGCTGGCGCGCGGTGTCACGCATACCTTGTTCATCGGCACGATGCCGAACACCAGGGTGCAGGCCGAATTGCAGATGCCATCGATGATGACGCGCTCGTGGCGGTCGCGGATCCGCTGGTACTTCGCCTTGTATTCCTCGACATAGCCGCCGTGATCGCGGGTGATATGCAGATCGGCGCGCGCCGGCGCCGCAGCGAGCGGCAAGAGCAACAGCAGGGCGAGAGGCGTGATGCGCATGGATCGATCGGGAACCGAATAGGGCCTGTCGGGACGCGGGTAAAGCCGGTCCGTAAGGGAACCAGACGGCACAACTCTGGCCTTACTGTGTTGGGATTTCGTTAAGCATCCCGATTTGGTCAGAAATCACCGCCCTGTGGCGGATTTTCCGCATTTTTTTAAGGATTCTGCTCTGGATGGGAACCGGGGTTGCCCTAGAATGTCATCTTTACAGCTCAATTGCCGGAGATTTCGAGATGACCCGCCTGAAGCTCCTCTCTGCCACTGCAATCCTGTCCGCGTTGGCCGCCGCACCCGGCCTGGCGCAGGCGCGGACCACCCTTCACCCCTATTGGCTGCCCTACCCGATCAGCTTCAGCCACAATTACGGGCCCGGACCGCAGCCCGGCACCTTTGCCTATTACGATGGCCCTTCGACCAATGCCTGCCGGCAAGGGGCTGCGACCTATCTCGGCCAGGACCGCCGCCGGCATCCCTGCTTCTGAGCGGTCGCGGCTAGCGGCTCTCATCCGTCGTCGGCTACCCCCTCCGAATTCAAGCTTTTGCTCGTCAGCAAATGGTTGAACTGATCGGCCGTATATAGATGCCCGGTCGGGCTCCTGATCGAAACTTCATATCCGTCCGCCGCAAGCTTGCGGGCGAGTATCACGGCAACGATGGCAGTGGACCGGATATCCACGGTGTGGTGATCGTCTTTTGTCGCTTCGATGATGAATGTCATGTTCCAAAATTGCTGTTCGAGCGCCTATCGCTTAATCGCAAACCAATCAGCCCGCTGAACCTGAATTTGGATCGGTTCGGGGGCCTTCGCTGCGCGCCAAATTGTGCGTGCAACTCGATTATGTATTGGAGAAAACAATACCGCTCACAAGCAGCGATTGACGCTGTGGGGGTGTCACCATACCCATATTGGGTAGGACCAGACGACGCCAGCCAACCACGTCCGGCAAATAACCGCTGCAGGGCATGAGCGTTGGGGCCTAAACCATTCGCAGAAATGGATTTTTCAATGGTCAGCACCAGCAACGATGACGCCGCCACCTCGGATCTGATCCGAACCATTTCTCGTCATTCGCTTGCCTATATGCTGTGTGCGGCCAGCGAAATGTTCCGTCACTACGATTTTGATCCCCTGGATTTGCTCATCATTCATGCCGTCCTGAACGCGAACGTGCTCAACGTCATGAAGGACCCCAAGCTCGATCGCCGGTTTGGCAGTCTGCATACCGTCGAGCCGGACGAGATCAAGCAGGGCGTTTCCCGGGCCGCGCTGTCGCGGTTTTTGGCCCTGCCCATCGAAACCGTCCGGCGACGGGCCGATCGATTGAAGAAAGAGGGCGTTCTCCGCGAGACCGGCCATGGATTGATCGTGACCGAGGCCAATCAATTCAAATTCGGCAACAATCACGAGTTGCAAAAAACCAACATCCTCTTGGTGCGGAAATTCCTTCGTGACTTGATGGAAGCCGGCATTGACGTCCCTGGGGGCATCTGATGGTGGGGAAGAGGTTTTCTGCCAAACGCCGCCGCCAGAGCCCCGCCCGGCGCCAGGGCGGCCCCGGCGGCAGGCTGCTGGCCCTATCCGGCCAAGTCTGGTAATCGACCCCACGCACGCGCTCGTAGCTCAGCTGGATAGAGCATCGGACTTCGAATCCGAGGGTCGGGAGTTCGAATCTCTCCGAGCGCGCCAACCCCGCCTTCGCGACGCTTTACGCACGATCGCCGGCCGTCGTCACGACGTCAAGGAAAGCCCCATAAAATAAGGCTTTCTTGCATTGCTGGCGGTCGCTGACCGTTGCGCATCGTCGCCGACCACCCCGCCGTCGGAGTGCCCCTTTAACTGTCCCTCGATCTGAGTTAGAATCTCCCTTGCGTAAACCGCGCAGTTTCCCGCCAAGGGACAGGAGTTCGAATCTCCCATGGAGAGTTTCTAACTGAAAAGCCGGAGATCACCGCAAAGAACTATCTTTCCGTGCGCCCCGGCGAATACCCCTGCGGCAACAACCTCTATTTGATCGTCACGCCAAGTGGCGGGATCGCCTTGTAGATGGATGTCTGGCCGAGAGAGGAAAGTGCCGCAGCCTCCGGGACAGTCAGGCCGAGCTTTTCCATCATAGGTCCGAGCATCAATTCGCGTTTTGCCATCCTCATGGATCTCGCTTCACTTGCGGTACGTCACAGTGCCCTACTCTCCCGATCCACCACGGTCTGATTGCTCGCGGCGCCAGATGCCCCCCATCGAAAACATTCGGACTCGGCTGCTAGAGCCGAGGCGAGCGTTCGGCAACATCCGAAAACCAGTCAGCGTAATTTCGGATGCCATGGCGTACAATTCGGATGATGAAATATGCAGCCGCGCGTGGTTCCGATCATCACTCCCCGACGGCAGCGGCGGCTCGGCGGACCTACCAAGTTAAGCAACGCTGCGTAGTTCTGCTCACGATGACAGTTGTCGATCAGCGCGTCTAAGCAAGGGGCCTCCTGTGTCCCGAACGTAAATAGCGATCGAAACCATCAATAAAAACAATCGACTTTGCCTGCAATTGGCCCCCATTATTGCCGCTTGTTCACGGGGTTTCGGTGGTCAATCGGTGGCCGGCCGCGCAGACGTTACCTTGGCTTTTGGTTGAGACGCGCAGACCCACTTTTGGGGGCCCTGTGCCATTTTGAGAGGCCATGACGGAATGTTGTGGTCTGCCGTGTTCAGCCCAGACGGGACGCGTATCATCACCGCATCTGCGGAAAAGAGGCAGCGGCGCGATGAAGGTGGTGCTAAGAGTGATACAATTGGCTAACTGCCCCGCAATGATGCTCGCTCGGGAAAGAGGCTAACGACGGCCGGTTCGTGGTTGTCATGAAAGATAATCGGAACCTCCGTTTCACCTTTGGCGCGAGCCACAGCTAAGCGGTGGTTTCCACCAACGAGACCAAGTTTACCGGATGCGGTCGGACAGACCCAGACAGGTGAAAGCTCTCGTCCTTCGAAGCAGTGGACGATCACTTTGGCAGCCTTACGCTTGTCGCCTATCGACCAGACCTCCTCCGCCGTGCGCAAATTCCAAGCCTGCAGAACCGCATCAAGCTCGGAAAGCGTCACCCACATCAGGTAACGTTTGAACCGTCGAGGGCTTCATGATCAACGCCGTCCTGTGAAAAATGATAAGACGATGGGTCCGTGTCCCATTCCATGGCGAACAGCGGCCACGCGTGGATCGGCTTCCCACAATCTTTTCTGCTTCTTTATTGATCCATCTACGTTCCGCGATGCGCGCTTCCGCCTTTTCCTGTGTCGCGCCTCGAATCATCTCTAATGCGACTTCTGAGCTGACCGTTGCTGCCTCCCACCTTCATCCCGCTCCTACCCCATAGGGCCGTGACACCAGCAAAATCTAGCCCCAGCCGCTGGGTCGTTTGAAGACGAATATCACTTCTTCACTCATGTTTGCGACGCCAACCAACTCCCACCCCTTAGGGCCAGCCTCGTGGAGTACATTTCGGCCAAGGCGGCCTGATTACTGGCGGGCTGTCGAGTGGCAATGGGAGAGGCAAATGGCTGAACCGTGAGAATACAGCACGACCGTGTTCAATTCTGACGATAAGCAATCCGATATTGACGGTGTGAGCGTAGAAGGGCGGCGTGTCCTGGTCGAGTGCCTCAGTCGGCGGGGGCTGCCGTTTCACCACAGCAGGCGGTTCAATTTTGCCGTCGAACTCCGCGTCGTCCTTACTCTCGCCAACCGTCGCCTCCGCGCCGAACGGATCATCGCAAGAGCGCTTCGAGTGCCCCGGCGAATAGATAACGCAAAAAAAGGATTGACTAAACGAAGTCCGTTACAGAAGGGCGGATTCGCGACTTGTCCGCCGTAGCTCAACGAGCGAAGGCGGAAGTGTGATCCGCCGCATTTGACAACCCAGGCAACACCAGCCGGTTGCGCCTGACACCATTCTCGAAGAGAATGAAACTGTCGGTCGTCGCACCTACGATGCCCATGTCGGTGTGCGACATCGTCCGGCGCTGAACCACTCTGACACCACTCCTTATCACACCACGCCGGCCGGCTGTCGCATGCCGGCGCACAACAGGCCAAACATCCGCGTGTCCTCGCCGCGCACTGCCAAGTCCCGCTCTCGCAAGACGCGCGTCAGGCAAAGCAGGAACAGCTTGCTCCGCCGCGTCAGCCGCTGGCGAGGCGCGCGCTTGGTGCGACGGACGCTGAGCGCAGCACCGCGGGCGGTTCGGATCGTTTGCCTCGCGGCGCTCGTCCTCGCGGCATTCTCGCTGACAAACCTCGTCTATCCACGTTGTCCGCAAGCCGAGCGAGCTGCTCTTTTTCGTCGGCGGGGAGCTCGACAAGGAACCGATCGAAACGTGGCGGCAGTACGAACCGCTCTTCCACACGTATTCCACCAGCACGATCACGCCCGAGCTGCTGGCCGCATTGGCGCAGGTCGAAAGCACCGGCAATCCGGTGGCGCGCACCTACTGGCGCTGGCAGCTCACCTGGAATCCCTTCGCTGTGTACAAGCCCGCCTCGAGCGCTGTGGGCATGTACCAGATGACCGATGCAGCTTACGCCGAGGCGGCACGCTACTGCATCCGAGGGAACGCGGTCGTAAATACGGACTGCGGGTTCACCGGCCTCTATACCCGCGCGGTCCCGAGCCATGCCATCGAGCTCGCGGCCGTGTACCTGGACCACAATGTCGCGGCGGCTCTTGCCCGTGCGCCAGACGCCGCGGCAAGCCCGCAGCAGAAGCAGGATCTCGCCGCATTCATCCATCTCTGCGGCGCAGGTCCCGCCTCGGCCTTCGTGCACCGTGGTTTTCAGATGATGGCCGGCGAGCGCTGCGGCGATCACCTCGTCGCGGCATATCTCGCCAAGATCAACGCGATGAAGCGGCAATTTCTGCGCCTTGCTGCCGACGCCCAGAATTAGCGTCAAATGAATGTGCTACGGTGCCAGCCCACTCAACTGACGCGACCGGATGAGCGTCCGATGGTCCGCGGTGATCAGGCCGCATTGAGCACGCCTGCCGATTGCGGCTTGATCCTGCGCCGGGTGCTGGCAGCGTCCGATCGCGACCTTTATTTTGTCTTGGCTTCTAGCCGCGTCACCAGCCGCTCGCCGCTCCAAAGCCCGCTGTCATCAGTTTTTACCTTGCCATGCCAGCCGTCGACAAACATGGAAGACCCAAACACCCGCTCCACCTGACAGAGCACCGCTGCCTTGGCTACAGCTACACCATGAACACCGTGGTCTGGCGCTTCACAAAGGGCCGTAAATCCGCCGGCGCGAGGCCCTCGGGTCCGCTTCGCGTGAACAATGGCGATGCGATGATGCCGGCACTGATTGCGGGTACCGGCCTTGGTATCTTACCGGAAATTTTCCTACGCGAGGCAATCGAGTCTAATCGGCTCGAGCGGTTACTGCCCGATTGGTCTATCCCTTTAGGCGCTGTCTACTGGTTGACGCCGCCCGAGGGACCTTTATCAAAGCGCGTCGAAGTCCTTGGCGGCTATCTGATCGAGAAGCTGGCCCAAGCCGCAGTCGCGGAAAATCATGGGCGTTCCGCATCCGTAAAGCGATGACTCGGTAGTTGGGTCGCCACCAACGAAAAAGCTGCCAAACACCTTGCGCCAAATTCGGATGTGAATAAATCACTTCCCGCGCATAGCCGTTCAGGCGCTTTGAAATGGCTCAGCGTGGACCCCATCTAATCGATGTGTTTCGTTAAAGAAGCTACTCTGACAATGCTTTGGAGAAATTATTATGAAGAAACGTTCGCTTTACGCGACGGCAATAATCTGTTTTGTTGCCCTAGCGCATACCGCAAACGCGCGATCGGCCTACGATGGTTCTTGGGACCTCGTCTTCGTGACGCAACGAGGCGCAT
>WNFO01003133.1_pt1 | contig 13899 bp, 13 predicted proteins | sample 5400251 | NCBI WGS metagenome assembly WNFO01 (sample SAMN13153354, study PRJNA577476) | soil metagenome | isolation source: 100 cm saprolite under Madrone tree | place: USA:California | collected 2016-06-14 | reverse complement strand
TGCGGGCTCCCCCGCCCCTCGCGGATCTCACGCATGATGCAGCGCGCGACGTGGTCGCGGGTCAGGAGCTCCGGCGGCCTGCGCGCGCTCTTGTCGCCCTGGGTGTAGCGCCAGCCTTCTTCCTCGTTGTCGGCCGTCTGGCTGCGATAGTTCTCGGGAATGGCGTCGAAGAGGAAGCGCCGGCCTTCCTTGTTCAGCAGCACGCCGCCCTCGCCGCGGACACCCTCGGTGACGAGGATGCCCTGGACGCTGGGCGGCCAGACCATCCCGGTGGGATGGAACTGGACGAACTCCATGTCCATCAGCTCGGCGCCCGCGTCGTACGCGAGCGCCTGGCCGTCGCCGGTGTACTCCCAGCTGTTGCTGGTGATCCGGTAGGCTTTTCCGATTCCGCCGGTGGCGAGCACGATCGCGCCCGCGCGAAAGAGGTGGAGCAGCCCCTTCTCGCGATCATACGCCAGGGCACCCGAGACGCGATCCCCGTCCTTCAGCAACGAGACCACCGTGTACTCCATGTGGACGTCGATGCCCTGGTGGATGCCATGGTCCTGGAGGGTGCGGATCATCTCCAGTCCGGTGCGATCCCCTACGTGCGCCAGCCGCGGGTAGCGGTGCCCGCCGAAGTTGCGCTGGAGGATCCGACCGTCCCGGGTGCGATCGAAGAGCGCGCCCCAGGCCTCCAACTCGCGAACGCGTGCGGGGGCCTCCCTGGCGTGCAGCTCCGCCATCCGCCAGTTGTTGACGTACTGGCCGCCGCGCATGGTGTCCGCGAAATGCACCTTCCAGCTGTCGCGCTCGTCGACGTTGGAGAGCGCCGCGGCGATGCCGCCCTCGGCCATCACCGTGTGCGCCTTGCCGAGCAGCGACTTGCACACCAGGCCGACGGAGACCTTGGCCGTGGAAGCCTCGATGGCCGCGCGCAGGCCGGCGCCGCCGGCGCCGATCACCAGCACGTCGTGCTCATGCGTCTGCACCTGGGCCGTCAGACGATTCTCCAATCGCGGATCACGCCCATCGCGCACAGCCGGACGTAGAGATCGGCCAGGGCGACGCCGAACAGGCTCGTCCAGGCCCACGCCATGTGCCGGCGGTTGAGGCAGCTGACGCAGTCGTAGGCGGCCCTGCGCACCGGCGCCCCGGCCATCCGGTCGAGAACGCCGCCAGCGAGGTGGCGCAGCGAATGGCATCCGAGCGCATACCCGCCGAGCAGGATCGTGTTGGCCAGGAGGACCAGCGTACCCACGCCGATGCCGAAGGCGGGCCCCGAGGGCCCCGGGAACCACATCGCCTTCCAGACGTCGTGGGCGAGGATGAGCAGGAACAGCAGCGCGAGGTAGAGGAAGTAGCGGTGGACGTTCTGCAGGACCAGCGGCAGCGAAGCCTCGCCCCGGTAGCGCGCGCGGGGCTCGCTCACCGCGCACGAGGGCGGGTCGGCCCAGAAGGCCTTGTAGTAGGCGCCCCGGTAGTAATAGCAGGTCAGACGGAAGCCGCCGGGCGCCCAGAGGATGACCAGCGCCGGCGAGAAGACCAGCCAGGCCGGCCACCACCCCGGACGCGGCCCGAACCAGGCGTTGGCCGATCCGAAGAGCTCGGGCGAGTAGAAGGGGGACAGGTAGTTTCCAAATCTGTAGTGCTCGCCCTGGAGGGCCGCCCAGGTCGTGTAGACCACGAACGTGCCGAGAACGACGACGGTGAGGAGAGGCTGGGCCCACCAGCGGTCGCGCCGCGCGGTGCGACCGAAGCCGATTTGCGTCAACGGCACTGCGGGAACCGCCATTGCGACCCCCTGGGATCCGGGCCGGATCAGCATAGTCCAACCCGGCCCGAAGCTCGAACGGCGGGCCGTGTCTGGCGCTCAAGCCCCTAAGGTGTAGCGGCGCCGGGGCTAGAACTCTACCGCGCAGAGCGTGTAGCTGCTCGGCTCCGAAACGGTGGGCACTTCGCCGTCGTCCGCGACGAGACATTCCTCCCCGCGCACACGCCAGGAGAGCGGGCGGGAGTGGACCGGGCGGACGACGCTCTTGCCGCCTGTCGCGGAGTAGCGCGCCTGGGATCTGGAGTCGAGCGCCGCGATCGCGGTGACACGGTCGAAATCTCCGGGAAGATCGAACGTCGGCGTGTCGCTCGGCCGGACCGAGATCTGGCCCGTGGTCAGATCGACGATCGAGATCATCCTTCGCATGGCTCCTCCGAGACGCCAGGCCGTTTCAGCGGAAACCAGAATGATGAAGCCAGACAGGCGCTACGGATAGCATAACAGGGAATCGATTCGATTGCTCTCGAATCGAGGAGAAACCGAATGCGCTCCCTTCAGGCGCTGCGAATCCCGGTTCTGGTCGCTCTTGCCGTCGGGGTCGCTCGGCCGGTCCCAGGGCAGGCCACCACGTACGACGATCTCCTCTCGCTGTTCCAGGACTGGCGATCGTTCCAGAAGCCGAAGCTCGCCGGCGGCGTTCCCGATTACACGCCGGCGGCGATGGCGACGCAGCGTCGCGCCCTGGCGGGCTACCGCAAGCGGCTGGCTGCGATCGATTCCGCCGGCTGGCCCGTCCCGCAAGAGGTCGACTATCAAATCGTGCGAGCCGAGATGAACGGGCTCGATTTCGATCACCGCGTCCTGCAGCCCTGGGCGAGAAATCCCGCCTTCTACGTGACGGTGGTCGCCGACGAGAGCGATCAGCCGGCGCGCGAGGGCCCCTTCGCCTACGGCACCGTCGAGCTGTTCCGTTGGCGGTTCCCCCTCACGGAAGCCCAGGCCGACGAGCTCGCGGCACGTCTCGCGCCGGTTCCAGCGTTGCTGCAGCAAGCGCGGGGCAACCTGACGGGGAACGCGCGCGATCTGTGGAGGCAGGGAATTCGAGCGCAAGAGCAGCAGCGGAAGGTCCTCGCGCAACTGCGCGACCAGTCTGCTTCACATCCCGCGCTCGCGGCAGCGGCCTCGCGCGCGCTGGACGCGACCGACGAGCTCGTCCGCTGGCTGAAGGCGCAGGCCGCGTCGAAGGAAGGTCCCTCCGGCGTGGGGGTCGAGAATTACGACTGGTACCTCGCGAACGTGCAGCTCCTCCCGTACACCTGGGCCGGCGAGCTGACGCTCGCGCAGCGCGAGCTGGCGCGCGCGACCGCCGCGCTGGCGCTCGAGGAGCACCGGAACCGCGGCTTGCCGCAGCAGGCGCCGGTGGCGAGCGCGGAAGAACACCAGCGCCGGTTCAGCAGCGCGGTGACGGAGTACATGGCGTTCCTCGCGCAGCGCGACATCCTCAGCGTCCAGCCGGACATGGACGCTGCGCTGCGCGCGCGGGTCGGGCAGTACACGGCAACCCGGCCGCTCGAGTTCTTCGCCGAGGTGGACTACCGCGACCCGGTGCTGATGCGCACGCACGGCTACCATTGGTTCGACCTGGCCCGGATGCAGCGCCAGCCGCACCCGAGCCCGATTCGCCGCGGAGCGCTGCTCTACAACATCTTCGACAGCCGCACCGAGGGGCTGGCGACCGCCATGGAAGAGCTGATGATGCAGGCCGGATTGTGCGACACCCGGCCCCGCTCGCGGGAGCTCGTCTACATCCTGCTTGCGCAGAGAGCGGCCCGCGCCATCGGAGACCTCCGCATGCACGCCAACCAGTGGTCGATCGAGCAGGCAGCGCGATTCGCCTCCAGCAATACTCCGCGCGGCTGGCTGCGGCTGGACGGCGAGACCGTCTGGTTCGAGCAGCACCTGTATCTACAGCAACCCGGGTACGGGACGAGCTACGTGATGGGGAAGCTCGAGGTCGACCAGCTGATCGCCGCGCGGCACCGTGCGCTGGGCGGCGATTTCACGCTGCGGCGGTTCATGGACGAGCTCGATGCGGCGGGCCTGGTCCCCATCTCGCTGGTGGGATGGGAGCTCACCGGCGACGGCGATCGGGTCCCGGGCGTGGGCTTCGCTCAGCCGAGGAACAATCGATAAGCGGGGTTCCGCGTCTCGTCCACCCAGGGGTAGCCGAGGGTGCCGAGGAAGCGCCGGAACTCGGGCAGCTCCCGCGAGGGCACCTGCATCCCGACCAGCACGCGTCCCGAGTCGGAGCCGTGGTTCCGGTAGTGGAACAGGCTGATGTTCCAGTCGGTCCGCATCCGGGAGAGGAATTGGAGCAGCGCTCCGGGGCGCTCGGGGAAGTCGAAGCGGTAGACCAGCTCGTCGCGCGCCAGCGGCGCATGCCCGCCGACGAGGTGGCGCACGTGCAGCTTCGCCATCTCGTTGTCGGAGAGGTCGAGGGTGCGGAACCCGTGCCGCTCCAGGGTGCGCACGATCCCGGCCGTCTCTTCGCGGCTGTGGATGCCCACGCCGACGAAGACCTGCGCTTCGTTGGCGTCGGCGATGCGGTAGTTGAACTCGGTGATGTTGCGCGGGCCGAGGACGGCGCAGAAGCGCCGGAAGCTGCCGGGCCGTTCGGGTATGGTGACCGCCAGGATGGCCTCCCGGCGCTCGCCGACCTCCGCCCGCTCGGCGACGAACCGCAGCCGATTGAAGTTCATGTTGGCGCCGCACGACACCGCGATCAGCGTCTCGCCCTCGATTCCGGTCCGCTCCACGTAGGCCTTGGCGCCCGCGACGGGCAGCGCGCCGGCCGGCTCGAGAATGGAGCGGGTGTCCTCGAAGACGTCCTTGATGGCGGCGCAGATCGCGTCGGTGCCGACCAGGATCATCGCGTCGACGTGCTTGCGCGCCAGGTGGAAGGTTTCCCTGCCCACCCTCTTCACCGCCACCCCGTCGGCGAAGAGGCTCACCTGGTCGAGCGTCACGCGCCTGCCCTTCTTCAGCGAACGCGCCATCGCGTCCGAGTCGACGGGCTGCACGCCGATCACCCGGACCTCCGGCCGCAAGGCTTTCACGTAGGCGGCGACCCCCGCGATCAGGCCGCCGCCGCCCACGGCGACGAAGATGGCGTGGATGGGCCTCGGATGCTGGCGCAGGATCTCCATCCCGATGGTGCCCTGGCCGGCGATGACGTCCGGGTCGTCATAGGGGTGGACGAAGGTCATTCCCCGGCGCCGTTCGAGGACCTTCGCGTGCCGGTACGCCTCGTCGTAGGAATCGCCGACCAGCACCACCTCCGCGCCGCGACCCACCACCGCGTCCACCTTGATGCGCGGAGTGGTGATCGGCATGACGATGGTGGCGCGACACCCCAGCCGCTGCGCCGAGAGCGCGACCCCCTGCGCGTGGTTGCCGGCGGACGCCGCGATCACTCCTCGCTTCAGCGCCGTCCTGGGGAGCCCCGACATCTTGTTGTAGGCGCCGCGCAGCTTGAAGGAGAAGACCGGCTGCATGTCCTCGCGCTTGAGCAGCACCCGGTTTCCGAGCCGCGCGGAGATGCCGGGCGCCTCATCGATCGGGGTCTCGATGGCCACGTCGTAAACGCGAGCGCCGAGGATTTGCTTGAGGTAGTCCCTGGCTCGCGTCGGCATCGACGCGAGCATGGTAGCAAATCAGACCGCGAAGCGAACGTGCAGGATGTCTCCGTCCTGCACCACGTACTCCTTGCCCTCTACGCGCAGCTTGCCGTCGTGTCGCGCCTTGGCCTCGCTGCCGGAGGAGATGAAATCCGGGTAATGCATCACCTCGGCGCGGATGAAGCCGCGCTCGAGGTCGGAGTGGATGCGGCCGGCGGCGCGCGGGGCGCGGTCGCCGCGGCGGATGGTCCAGGCCTTCACCTCGTCTTCGCCGACCGTGAAGAAGCTGATCCAGTCGAGCAGCTTGTAGGCGGCGCGGATGAAGCGGGCGCGGGCAGGCTCGGCGAGACCCATCGCCTGCAGGAAGTCGGGCTGCTCGGAAGGATCGAGCTCCGAGATCTCCGCCTCCACCGGGGCGCAGAGCGAGATCGCCTCGGCCCCCCGCTCGCCCGCGGCCGCCTCCACCTCCGCGGGAGGGGCGCTCGCCGCCGCCTCCTCGGGAGCGTTCACCACCACCAGCAGCGGCCGCCGGGAGAGAAACCCGAAATGGGCCAACTCCTTCTCCTCCGCGTCGCTCCAGCGCATCGCGCGCAGCGGCTTGCCGGCGTCGAGCTGTCCATGCAGCCGCTCCAGCTCGTGGAACTCGCCGCTGGTCTTGCCGTGCTCCTTGCGCAGCCGATCGAGCCGCTTCTCCACGATGCCGAGGTCGTGCAGCAGGAGCTCGGCGTCGAAGTCGCTCAGCTCCCGCGCCGGCCCCGGCGCCGCTCCGTCGAGCCCCGGAAATCCGCGAACGACGAGGCAGAAGGCGTCCACTTCCGCCAGCGCCCTGAGCGATTCGAGCGGCAGCCCGGAACCCTTGGAGGGCGCCCCAGGCACGTCGACGAAGAGCATCTCCGCCCAGCTGGTCTTGCGCGGCTTGAAGATGGCCGCGAGCGCTTCCACGCGCGGGTCGGGCACCTTGATCGCGCCCAGGTTGACCTGCCCGCGCGCGGCAGCCCCACCCTTGTGCAGCCCGGTGAGCGCGTTGAACAGCGTGGTCTTGCCCGATTGCGCGTATCCGACGAGGCCTGCCTTCATGGCGCCTCCCCGCGGCGGGCCGCGAGCCGCGGGGCGACGCTACCACGCGCGGCGGCCCCCAAAATAGGGCCGCCTGCCCGCCGGACATTTTGCGCGACAGGCGGGTCACATCCGCGCACCCGAGGGCGTTTTGTCGACCGCGGATCTCACGAAGGTATGATCGGGCCGTGCAATCGATCGTGGGGCCGCGCGCGAGGGACATCGCAATCGACGCCGCCGTCGCCGCGCTGATCGTCGGACTCTTCCTGGGATTGCTGGTCGCGTCGGATCGCGTCGCCACCGGAAGCAACCCCGACCAGTGGTTCCACTTCGCGATCAGCAGGATGTCGCAGCAGGGATTGGTGCGCACCCTGCCGCAAGCAGAGAATCTCGGCTGGGGAGCCGGCTTCCCGGAAAAAGAGTTCCTCTTCCATCGCCTGACGGCGCTGGCGTACCGGATCGGCGGCGAGCACGCGGTGGTCCTGGCGTGCCGCGCAGTCTCCGTGGCCTCCCTCGTGCTCCTCTACTGGCTCGCGCGGCGGACGGCGGGACGGGTGGTGGCGGCAGCGTCGGTCGCAGGACTGGTGGTCGCGAATCCATACCTGCTCTTCAGATTAGGCATGGTCCGGCCCCACGTGCTCGCCATCTTCCTGCTGCTGGCCATCGCCGCGGCGCTTCTGCGCCGCTCGCGGTTGCTGGGGTTCGCCGCCGGAGCGTCGTTTGCGCTCGCCTACCACGCCGTCTACCTTCCCGCGGTCCTTGCGCTGGCGTTCGGCGGCGTGGCCCTGTACCGGCGGGCCGCTCCGAGCGAGCCGGAGGACGGCGCGTTCGCAACGAGCGTTTTGCTGCTCGTTGGCCTCGCCTGCGGCGTGGTGGCGAACCCCTACTTTCCCGCGAACTTGGCGATGGGCCTCGAGCACCTCGGCTTCGCCTTCTCCGCCTCCGCCTCGCTGCCCGGTGTGCACGTCGGCGCCGAGGTCCTCCCCATGGCCCCCGGCAAGTATCTGCGCCTCTTCGGCATTGCGCTTCTCGCCGCCATCGCCTCCGTGGTGTGGCTTCGCCGCGATGCCGCCGGCGGTGAGCAGCCGTGGAACCGCGCCGTCCTGACCGTCGCGGCGCTCTTCCTGGTCGGCGCCGGACTGAGGTCGGTGCGGGCGACCGAGTACGGACTGCCGCTCCTTGCGCTGGCGGTGGCGGCGGCGCTCGGCGACGCGCGGCGCAGCGCGCGCACGCGAGCCATCGCCGTGTTGGCCCTGCTGCTGCTGCCCGCCGGCCCCCTGCTCGCCCATCTGTCGCGGCCACCGGATCGGCGAAACGAGCAGCTGGTGAAGGACCTGTTCGCCGCCATCGCCGCGATCCCGCCTGGCGCTCGAGGAGCGAAGGTGTTCGCCTGCGACTGGAACTACGGAAGCTTCCTGCTTTACGCCCGTCCGGACCTGCGCTTCGTCGATCTCCTCGATCCCCGCTTCCTGCTGGTCAACCCCGAGCTCTTCGAGACCAAGCGGCTGCTCGACCTGGACGAATCGCCGGATCCAGCGGGGACGATGCGCGCAGCCTTCGACGCGGACTACGCCCTGTGCGCCAATCCGGCCCTCGGGCAGCGGTTGGAACGCGACCGGCGGGTGCGGCTGATGTTCGCGGCACGCTCCGGTCTCCGCCTGTACGCGCTGCCCTGATTGCAGTCCAGGACGGATTGCTCCTATGCTAGTGCGGGAAGCAGTGGAGCCCGCATGGCCCTGAAGGTCATCGCAATCGCGCTGTTCCTCGCGGCTTGTGCCGGCGCGGGCCACACCGTCTCGAAACCCGATGCGCTGCGGATCTCCGCGTCTCACTACCAGTCGATGACCGGCGTCGCCTTGAGCAGCGGCATGGGCCCGATGACGTGCAGCAGGGGACTGATCACCGGCAGCCACATCCTGCGCTGGTACTGCCAGTTCGAGACGGACCCCACGCAGTACCGGCTCGAAGCCCCCATCCTCTTCGTCGTGCGCTGACCCCGCGCAGCCGACTCGAGATTCGGTCGCGTTTCATCTGCCGCGGCTCGGTTCGATGCCGGCCAGATCGGGACGAAGGCAATTCATCATCTTGCCCTTCACCTTCACGGCTGGACCCGGACCGGGGGTCGCGCCCGGTTCGGCTTCCGTCACGCTCACGATCTTGCGGTCCTTCCAGCCGAGGCCATCGGCTCGAGCCGTCCCGAAGAGGCAGCGCGCCACCGGCACGCTCGCATCGATGACGTACCGGCCGGCCTTCTGCTCGACCAGGCATTGCGGCCCTCCGTCGATCACGGTCACGATCACCGAGAGTCCATTCCCTGGATTGGCAATCTTCAACAGCTTGCCGCAAGCGGTCATGCCCGAGCCGAAGCGTCGGACGCCGGTAGAGAACCACTTGAGCCGGTTTTCAGCGGCGATGCCGCCGACGCTGTACTGGCGTTGCAGGGTGTCGTCCCAGCGCCGTTGCTCCTCGACAGTCGAGATGCGCTTGCCGCAATTCGGCATGCAGTTGTCGCTCGGATCGAGATGTTGTCCTGCCGGGGTCATCCAGCATCCGAAGCTGGTGAGAACGTACAGGCCGTCCGGGCTTCGGGTGGAACCGGTATCCGTGTCATTGCGACAGCTGCTGTCGGGATACCCGGATGCCCGCGCATGCATCCGTCCAGCGCGCTCGGGTTGAGTCGCGGCCATCAGTACAACCGCGATGCAAGCTCCCAGGGTCATGGCTGCTGGGCGCAACCTCCTGAAACCCGTGACCCTACATCTCACCGACGGGAATTGGCAGCGAAGGTTCACGACGGCGGGCGGTTTGCTCGCACCGTGCCGGCGCCGGTGCTTCAAATTTCGATGTTTGACTCGACGTGCATTGACTTGCGTCCCCTGAAGTGGGCAAGCGGGGCCCCTAGACGGGGAGGTCATCATGACGATCAGGAAGCAATCGCGTCGAGCCACGGTCGCGGCCGCGCTGCCGCTGCTGTTCGCCATGCCGATGGCCCTGTCCGCGGACGAGGGAGCGGAGCGGGTCAGGGCGCATCTCGTCGGTTACCAAGAGGTGCCGACGCTCTCCAGCAACGGCAGCGCGGTCTTCCGCGCGAAGATCGCGGAGGACGAGCAATCCTTCGACTGGGTGTTGACCTATACGGGTCTGGCGAACGTGACCCAGGCGCACATCCATTTCGCGGCGCGCGCCATCAACGGCCCGATCGTGATCTGGCTCTGCTCGAATCTGGGCAACGGTCCCCCTGGCACGCAAGCTTGCCCGACGAGCGCCGGAACGGTGCGTGGCACGGCAACTGCCGCCGACGTGACAGCTGGCGCCGCCGCGCTGGGAATTCCCGCCGGCGATCTGGCCCGGATGCTCGACGCCATCCGGGCGGGAGCCGCCTACGCGAACGTCCACACCGTGACGCGTCCGGGGGGTGAGATCCGCGGCCAGATCCACTCGCACGACGACTAGCGAAAACCCGCCGCGACATCAACCCCTGAGTTGCGCTTCAACGGCCCCGTCGTCGCCGCGTTCCATCGCCGCCTCGACGAGCAGGCTCTCGCGATCGCGGTAGATCGAGGCCACCGCCTGCACCCTCCCCGACTGGCGGTAGGCAACCAGGCAGTTCCGCGCCGCGACATCGCCCGCGATCTCGATCGAGTCCCACCCCTCCGCGTGCCCGACGTAGTTGATGGGCACGTCGTAGTGCTGGCTCCAGAAGAACGGCAGGGCGCGATATGGCTCTCGCGCGCCCAACATCGCCCCGGCCACGTGTTGCCCCTGGCGCTCGGCGACGACCCAGTGCTCGACGCGGATGGGCCGTCCGTTGCGCGGATCGGGGAAGCGCGCGATGTCGCCCGCGGCCCAGACTGCTTCCGCGCTGGTCCGCAAGCTCGAGTCCACCAGGACGCCCTTGTCCACTCGCAGCCCGGCTTGCTCGGCGAGCTGCAAGCGCGGCCGCACGCCCACCCCCATCACCACCAGATCAGCGGGCAGCGCGGTGCCGTCATCGAGGGCGACGCCATGGTCGTCGATGCGGGCCGGCTTGCGGCCGAGCCGGAACTTCACGCCGTGCTCCTCATGCAACGCCCGCACGAAGTCGCCGAGATCCGGTCCGAGAACGCGTTCGAGAGGGCGGGCCTCGGGGGCCACGACGGTCACCTCCATCTTTCGCTGGCGCAACGATGCCGCGACCTCCAGGCCGATGAAGCTGGCGCCGATCACGACCGCGCGCCCGCCAGGCGCCGCGCGCGCCACGATGGCCCTGCTGTCCGCCAGCGTCCGCAGGGTGAGCGCCCGGTCCGCGCCGGGGATCGCCAGGCGGATGGGCTCCGCGCCGGTTGCGAGCAGCAGCGCACCGTACGGTAGCGACCGTCCGGTCGACAACCGCACCTCTCGCCGTTCGACGTCCACCGCGGTGACTTCGACCTGCTCGAGCAGGTCGATCCGCCGTTCGGAGTAGAACTCGCGGCCGCGCAGCGGGATCCAGTCTTCGGGAGCGCTGCCCGCGAGGTAGTCCTTGCTCAGGTTGGGCCGGTCGACGGGAGGTGTTCCTTCGCTCCCGAACATGGTGATCGGGCCCTCGTACCCCTGCCGCCGCAGCTCCTCGGCGCAGGCGTTGCCTGCCGCACCCGCTCCGACGATGATCGCGCTTTCCGGGCCTGCCGATCGCCCGACCCTTGGCGGCGCGAGACGTTCCCCGACGCGCACGCGTCCATCCTGCCGCTCGATCCGATAGCAAGGGATGGGATCGCGGCCCGGGCGCGTGGGCGCGCCGGTGCGCAGGTCGAATCGCGCGTGGTGCCAGGGGCAGCGGATGGTGTCTCCCTCGACGATCCCCTCCGCAAGCGGGCCACCGTAGTGCGTGCAGACGGCGCCGACGGCGCACACCTCGCCGTCGCGCTGGACGAGCACGATCGGCTCGCCCGCCGCGTGTCCCAGCAACGGCTCGCGGTCCTTCAATCCTGAGGCATCGATGCCGGCGGCGAGGTCGGGCCCCTTCAGCTCTTGCGGCGCGCTCATTTGTCCTCCCGCTCGTCAGGGAATCTGGCATGATACGGAGCTGCACATGGCCTGCAAGCATCTGAAGAACGTGAAGCCCGCCGCGCCGCGGTCAAAGGGCTGCGAGGAGTGCCTGACGATGGGCGATACCTGGGTGCACCTGCGCCTGTGCATGGGCTGCGGTCACGTCGGCTGCTGCGACTCGTCCAAGAACAAGCACGCGAGCAAGCATTTCAACGCGACCCGCCACCCGGTCATCCGCTCGCTGGAACCCGGAGAGCAGTGGGGCTTCTGCTATGTAGACGAGGACTCGTTGGACCCGCTGCCGGTGTGAACCTTCGAATCCGGTGTCGCCATGCAGGTCAGCTCCTGGGTGTGGGCGCTCTTCGCGTTGATGGTCCTGGCGGTGCTGGCCGCCGACCTCGGCGTCTTCCGGCCCTCGCGGCGCGGGCCGCGGGAGGTCACGCTCGGCTCCGCCGCCTGGTGGAGCGCCGCCTGGATCGGGCTCAGCCTGCTCTTCGGTGTGGTCATCCTCGCCCTCTTCGGCCGGGGTCCGGCGCTCACCTATCTCACCGCCTACCTGCTGGAAAAATCGCTCTCGGTGGACAACATCTTCGTGTTCGTCCTCATCTTCTCCGAGCTCCGGATCCCGCCGGACCAGCAGCGCCGGGTGCTCTACTGGGGCGTGCTGGGCGCCCTCGCCTCGCGCGCACTCCTGATCGCCGGAGGCGTGTTCCTGCTGCGGCGCTTCAACTGGATCGTCTACCCGTTCGCGGCGCTCGTCCTCTTCGCTGCCGTGCGCATCCTCTGGGGGCGGGAAAAGGAGCGCGAGCTGGTGGCCACCGCCTGCGGCGTCTGCAGCACCTGGGTCGCGCGCATCATCCCCATCACCCCGGTGCTCCGCGGGGGGGCGTTCTGGGTCAGCCAGCGGGGGCGGCTCGTCGCCACTCCGCTCTTCATCGCGCTCGTCGTGGTCGAGTCCACCGACGTGATCTTCGCCCTGGACTCGATCCCCGCGGTCTTTGCTGTCACCGGCGACCTGTTCCTGGTCTACACCTCCAACGTCTTCGCGATGCTCGGCCTGCGCTCGCTCTACTTCCTGCTCTCGGGCATCGTGGAGCGCTTCCGCTTCCTCCGCGCCGGCCTCGCCGCCATTCTCGCCTTCGTCGGCCTCAAGCTGCTCTCCAGCAGCATGGTGGAGATTCCCACCTGGGTGTCCCTCGCGGTGATCGCCGCCGCGCTGACGCTGGCCGTGGCCGCTTCCCTGACGATATCGCGCAAGTTGGCGCCCGTCAGCGGCGCTCGAGCGCGCTCGCCCGAGCCGCGCTGACGAGGGCGCGCGTGGCCGGGTGGCGGGCCTCGCTCACCAGCGCCGCCGGTTCCGCGATCTCGACGATCGCGCCTCGCGAGAGAACGGCGATCCGATCGCAGAGCCAGGCGGCGAACCGCAGGTCGTGCGAGATGTACAGGCAGGCGATGGAGAGCGACGCGCGCAGGTCGCGCAGCAGATTGGCCATCTGCGCCTGGAGCGAGACGTCGAGAGCGCTCAGCGCTTCGTCGGCGACGAGGAGCGCAGGACCCGTGGCGAGCGCACGGGCCAGCGCGACCCGTTGCGCCTGGCCGCCGGACAGCTCGTGCGGATACCGGTCGAAGAGCTCCGGCCCGAGGCCGACCTTGCGCAGGAGCTCGAGCACCTTCTCAGCCCTCTCGCTCCGATGCCCCAGCCGGTGGACCGCGAGCGGCTCCGCGACGGCGGTGGAGATCGTCATGCGCGGGTCCAGGGACGTGGCGGGATCCTGGAAGACGATCTGCATCTCGCGCCGCACCTCCCGCAGCTCGCGTTCGTCGAGCGCCAGCAAGTCGCGGCCGCGCCAGCGCACCTTGCCGCGGGCTGGCTGGAGAAGGCGGAGCACGGCGCGCGCCAGCGTCGATTTCCCGCTCCCGCTCTCGCCGACGATGCCCAGGGTCTCGCCGGGCTGAAGCGCAAATGAGACCGCCTCGAGGACGCGAACGCCGCCGCGGTCGACGCAGAGGTCTTCGACCGCCAGCAGGGGTACGGTCATGAGGCATCCACAGGATGGAAGCAGGCGACTTCCCATCCACCGGTCCCGACCAGCTCTGGCTCGGTGATCGAGCAGTCGCTCTGTGCACGCGGACAACGGTCGCGGAAGGAGCAGCCGGAAGGGCGCGCCCACGGCGCCGAGGCAGATCCTGCGATGGGCTCCAGGCGCCCCCGGCTCGGACCGCCGAGCGGAGGTGGCAGGCTGCGCAGAAGACCCAGCGTATAGGGGTGGCGCGGGCGCGCCAGCAATTCCGCGGCCGGCCCGCGCTCGACGATGCGGCCCGCGTAGAGGACGGCGATCCTGCCGCAGAGCCGGGCCGCCAGGGCGAGATCATGCGTGGCCAGCAGCAGGGCCACGCCTCGCT
>WNFO01003132.1_pt1 | contig 13901 bp, 13 predicted proteins | sample 5400251 | NCBI WGS metagenome assembly WNFO01 (sample SAMN13153354, study PRJNA577476) | soil metagenome | isolation source: 100 cm saprolite under Madrone tree | place: USA:California | collected 2016-06-14 | reverse complement strand
TTGTTCGAGCAAATGACCAAGCGCGAGACCTTCGACGAATTCCTGACGCTCCCCGCCTATGAGCTGTTGAGCTGACCGTCCGACCATGAACGCTGCTAAACCGATGCCCACGGCCGATGACCTGCGGCGCCAGTGGCGCGAGGCGCCGCGCTGGCGCGGCGTGCGCCGCGCCTATGACGCCAAGGACGTGGTGCGCCTGCGCGGCACCATCGCGGTCGAGCACTCGATCGCGCGGCTCACCGCGGACAAGCTGTGGCAGTACCTGAGCGAGCGGCCGTTCGTGAACGCACTCGGCGCGCTGACGGGAAATCAGGCGATGCAGCAGGTGAAGGCGGGACTGGATGCCATCTACCTGTCCGGCTGGCAGGTGGCCGGTGATGCCAACCTCGCGGGCGAGATGTATCCGGATCAGTCGCTGTATCCGGCGGATTCGGTGCCGGCGGTCGTGCGGCGCATCAACAACACCCTGCGCCGCGCGGATGAAATCCACCATGCCGAAGGGGACGACTCCATCGATTGGCTGAAGCCGATCGTGGCCGATGCGGAAGCCGGCTTTGGCGGCGTGCTCAACGCCTTCGAGCTCATGAAGCAGATGATCGATGCGGGCGCCGCCGGGGTTCACTTCGAGGATCAGCTGTCGTCGGCCAAGAAATGCGGTCACATGGGTGGCAAGGTTCTGGTGCCCACCCAGGAGGCGATCAACAAGCTCATCGCGGCGCGCCTGGCGGCGGACGTGTGCGATGTGCCGACGGTGCTGATCGCACGCACCGACGCGGAGAGCGCCGACCTCCTGACCTCGGATGTCGACGAGCGCGACCGGCCCTTCATCGACACCACCAGGGGCCGCACCGCGGAAGGATTCTTTCCGGTCAAGGCGGGACTTCAGGCAGCGATCGCCCGCGGCCGCGCCTATGCTCCGTACGTGGACCTCCTGTGGTGCGAGACCGCCAAGCCGGACCTGGAGGAGGCCCGCGAATTCGCCGCGGGAATCCACGCGCAGTTCCCGGGCAAGATGCTGGCGTACAACTGCTCGCCGTCCTTCAACTGGAAGCGCAAGCTCGACGATGCGCAAATCGCCAGATTCCAGCGCGAACTGGGCGCGATGGGCTACCGCTTCCAGTTCATCACGCTCGCCGGTTTTCACGCGCTGAACTTCTCGATGTTCGAGCTGGCGCGCGGTTACAAGGCCCAGCAGATGTCCGCGTACGTGGAGCTGCAGCAGGCAGAGTTCGCGGCCGAGGCCTCCGGCTACACCGCCACCAAGCACCAGCGCGAGGTCGGTGCCGGCTATTTCGATGCGGTCACCCAGGCGGTAACCGCCGGAACTTCCTCGATTACCGCACTCAGCGGCAGCACCGAAGAGCAGCAGTTCGAGAAGGTGGCTTTAGGCAAGGTGTCCTGAGGCGGCACCTGCCGCGCCGTTACCCGGCGAGCGCAGCCGGGCTACCCGCTACTTGGCCGTCGGCATGCTGAATTCCGCGCCCTTGGGCGTGCTTTCCGGCCAGCGCTGCATGATGGATTTCTGCCGCGTGTAGAAGCGCACGCCCTCCTCGCCGTAGGCGTGGGTATCGCCGAACAGGCTGCTCTTCCAGCCGCCGAACCCGTGCCACGCCATGGGCACCGGGATCGGGATGTTGATGCCCACCATGCCCACCTGGATACGCCGGCCGAACTCGCGTGCCACGTTGCCGTCGCGCGTGTAACACGCCACGCCGTTGCCGAGCGGGTGCGCGTTCACCAGCTCCACGGCCGCGGCGAGGTCGGGGACGCGCACGCACGCCAGCACCGGGCCGAAAATCTCCTCCTGGTAGATGCGCATCTGCGCCGTCACGCGGTCGAACAGGGTGGCGCCGAGCCAGAAACCATGCTCGTGGCCGGGAACCGTGAGGGCTGCGCCGGTTCCCGCCTGCCGCCGGCCGTCGACCACCAGCTGCGCGCCGCTCGCGATACCCTCATCGATATAACCGCGAATGCGCTCTAGCGCCTGGCGGCTGATCAGCGGACCCATCTCGGTGTCCGGCCGCATGCCGTTGCCGATGCGCAGCTGCCGTGCGCGCTCGGCCAGCTGCGGCACCAGCGCTTGCGCGCTGTCGCCCACCAGGACCGCCACCGAAATGGCCATGCAGCGCTCGCCCGCCGAGCCGTACGCCGCGCCGATCAGCGCATCGACCGCCTGCTCGAGGTCCGCGTCGGGCATCACGACCATGTGATTCTTGGCCCCGCCGAGCGCCTGCACGCGCTTGCCCGCCTCGGCGCCGCGCCGGTAGACGTAGTGCGCGATCGCGGTGGAGCCCACGAAGCTCACCGCGCGCACCTGCGGATGCGCCAGCAGCGCGTCCACGGCCGCCTTGTCGCCCTGCACGATGTTGAACACGCCGGCCGGCAGGCCGGCCTGCGCCAGCAGGCGCGCCAGGAACAGCGATGCGGACGGGTCGCGCTCGCTGGGCTTGAGCACGAAACTGTTGCCGCAGGCGATGGCGAGCGGAAACATCCAGCACGGCACCATGCACGGGAAGTTGAACGGCGTGATGCCGGCGACCACCCCCAGGGGCTGGCGCAGCGTCCAGTTGTCGATGCCGGTAGACACCTGGTCGGTGAAGTCGCCCTTCAGCAGTTGCGGGATCCCGCACGCGAACTCCACGATCTCGATGCCGCGCGTCACTTCACCCTGCGCGTCGCTGAACACCTTGCCGTGCTCGCTGGTGATGAGCGCCGCCAACGCGTCGCGCTGTTCATTCAGCAACGCCAGGAAGCGCGCCAGCACCCGCGCGCGGCGCACCGGCGGTGTCTCCGCCCACGAAGGCCAGGCCGCCTGCGCGCTCGCGACCGCGGCGCGCACATCCTCCTCGCCTCCCATCACCACCTGACGCGCCACCACGCCGGTGGCGGGATTGAACACCGGCAGGCGCTTGCCGGCGCCGCTCGCCGGCCGGCCGCCGATCCAGTGCTGCACCAGCTCGGCCGGCGCCGACACCTCGGTGGCGGCAGGAATGGACGGAGGGAATGTGGAAACTGCCATGAGGGGATCCGTCGCAGGTGGCCGCAGGAATGCGCCGATCATAGACCACTTCAGTGCCGCCGACGCATACTGGCGCGCATCGCATGAGAACGCAGGTCCTGTTTCCGACACTGGTGTACCAGGCGCGGCTGCGCCTGCGGGGCTGGCGGCGGTTGAACGCGCGCCTGCTGCGCGAATGCCGCCAGCTGCGCGCGGACGATGCGGCCGGGAGGCGCTGGTCGGCGCGCAATTATCCCTGCGGCTACACTTCTTACAACTCGGCGCACCGCATGCACCGGTTGTCACCGACGTTCGCCTCGCTGGCACGCGAGCTCGATCGTCACGTCGCGGCGTTCGCGCGCCGGCTGCAGCTGGATCTCACCGCTCGCGCGCTGACCATGACCGACTGCTGGGTAAACGTCATGGGGCGCGGCGCCGTGCACGGCCTGCACCTGCATCCCCTGTCCACGATCAGCGGCACCTACTATGTCGCGGTGCCCGAAGGATCGCCGGGGCTGAAGCTCGAGGATCCGCGGCTCGAGCGCTTCATGGCTTCACCGCCACGCCTGCGAGGTGCACGGCGCGCCAACCGGCCGTGGGTCACCCTGAGCGCGCGCGCCGGTCAAGTGGTGCTGTTCGAGAGTTGGTTGCGCCACGAGGTGAGCCCGAACGCCGTGGCCGCGGAACGCGTCAGTGTCAGCTTCAACTACAGTTGGTTCTGATGTGGGGCGATGAGATTGTTCGGCGTCCGAAGCATTCGTTTACGGGTCGTGTGGGGTGTCGGCTGCCTGGTGTCCGCATGTTCGCCGTTCCACGAGCGCGAGACTCCCGGGGTCTTTTACGATGTGCAGCTTGGCGCCTCAGCGGCGAGTTCCCTGTGTCTGGAATTTTCAAGTGCTGTGACCGCGCGCACGAGTTTTAAGCTGCGATGGCACGGTCCGCTGCAACGCCCGGATCAATGCGCTGCACTCCTTAACGACCGAGCCGACGCGCCCAGGCGCGAAATCTGGATCACGCTGGATGCAAAGCAGAGCCTGTTATTCGTGGATCTGAGAGAATTCGGTCCCTCCGGACCCGAGAAACCGTCACGGGAGACGAAAGAGCTGGGAAGGCAACTCGCACAGTTGATCCACGAGCGATTCCCCACTGCCAAAGTAACGCAAGGAACGAGGTTCTCTGGCCTGCTGGCTCCCGGACCAACTGTGGACTGAGCAGCACAGCCGCCGACGTCAACGCCCGCAGCGCGCACGCGTTGCACGTAAGTGACGCGGCGCGCCGTGCCGACGTCGGGCGCGGGCGACATTTGCAAATTCAGCCGCGGTTCAGTATTGGTCGGTCAAGGTTTCGAAAGTAAGGAGAGCATCGCATGCGTAACCTGGTCCGCGGTCTGCTGGCCGCCGTGTTGCTCGCGGCGCTTCCCCTGATGTCGAGCGCCTCGGTGCTGATCGGCGTGTCGGTCAACATCGCACCTCCCGTGCTGCCGGTGTACGTGCAGCCGCCGTGTCCGTCGCCGGGCTACATCTGGATTCCCGGCTACTGGGCGTGGGCTGACGAGGGCTACTACTGGATACCCGGAACCTGGGCGCTCGCGCCAAGCGCGGGCCTGCTATGGACGCCCGGGTACTGGGGCTGGGAGAGCGGGGTCTATTTTTGGCATGGCGGCTACTGGGGTCCGCACGTCGGGTTCTACGGCGGTGTCAACTACGGCTTCGGCTATGGCGGCGTTGGGTACGAGGGCGGCTACTGGCGCGGCAGCCGGTTCTACTACAACCGCTCGGTGAACAACATCAGCAACACCAACATTACCAACGTCTACAACCGTACGGTCATCAACAACGTCACCGTCAATCGCGTCAGCTTCAACGGCGGCGCCGGCGGCGTGGTGGCGCGCCCTTCCGCGGTGGAGCAGCGGGCGGGGAATGAGCGCCACGTCGGGCTCACTCCGGTGCAGAGACAGCACGAGCAGAAGGCGCAGGCCGACACGATGCTGCGCGCCGCCGTGAACGGCGGCCGGCCGCCGATTGCCGCGACCCAGCGCCCCGCGGCGTTTTCAGGCCACGGTGTGGTCGCCGCGCGCGGCGCGGCCCCAGCGGGCCAAGCGCACGCCGCCGCGATGAACCGCAGCGATCGGCCGCCACAGCCGCAGCGCCCCGCGGTGAGCAACCGTGCCGGCGTCCCGCCGGTGGATCGGCCGCTGCAGGCGCAGCGCCCCGCGATGAGCAACCGCGCCGGCGTGCCCCAGGTGGATCGGCCGCCACAGGCGCAGCGCCCCGCGATGAGCAACCGTGCCGGCGTCCCCCAGGTGGATCGGCCGCCACAGGCCCAACACCCGGGGCCCATGGTGAATCAACAGTTCCGCGAGCGTGGCAACGCCGCAGCGCCGCCCCCGCGCAGCCCGTCCCCGGGCGTCGGGCGCGCGGGACCTGAGGCAGGCCCGCGCGGAGCGCCAGGCTATCCGCAGGCCCGCGGGCCGGCGCAGCCGGGCGGCGCGCCCGCGCCTCAGGGTGCAGCCCGCGAGCGCCAGGCAGCCCCGCGCCCGAGCGGGGAGCGCCAGGAAGATCACGGCCGCGGCCGGTAGCCGTACCGCGCGTCCCAGCCCCACTGGTAGGGAGGTTTCTCGAGGCCGCCTGTACGGGCGGCCTCGCCGTATCCGGTGCCCGTAAGCATGGATTTGCGAAGTGAGTCGGCGGAATTCGGCAGCGGATCCTGCCATGCTCATTTTCCTGGCATATGTAAGCGATCGGTCTGTGGAGGGTTGGTCTATGCGTATTGCCCTGTTTGCCCTGGCGCTGCTCGTGGGCGGGTGCGTGATCCAGGTGCCGCGTGAAGTGGTTCAACCGGCCCCCGTTGTTGAACAAGCCGCGCCGCCCCCCGTCAGCGTGTACGAGGAGCCCCCGTTGTCGGAGCCCGCGCCCATTGCCGTTGGCTGGGCGCCGCCCCCGATGCTGGTGGAGGTCCCACCGCCGCCGCCGTTCCCCTATGCCGCCTGGGTGGGTGGTTACTGGGTGTGGCAGGGCAACTGGGTGTGGGCACACGGTCACTGGATGGAGCCACCACGCCCGCAGTATGCCTGGGTGCATCCGTACTACGAACACCGCGGCGGTGTCGTGATTTTCATCAGCGGGTACTGGTCAGCGCCCGGTGTCGTCTTCGTGCCGCCTCGGCATGAACTGGTTCTGGCGGTCGAGCCTGCCGCGGTGGGTGTCATCCCCGGTCCGCGCCCGATTGGTCCGGAGGGCTGCTTCGTGCCGGCCCCGCCCGGCTCGCGTCGCGGCATCATCATTCCCGCTCCCGTGGGCACCGCTCCTGCGGTCGTCACCAGCGCGCCGCCGGTGGTGGCCGTGGGCATGCGCGTGACCACGAACGTCACCAACATCCACAATACCAACATCACCAACGTTACGAACGTGACCAACGTGACCATCGTGGCGCCGCCTACCGCGACGGCGAACGGCCGGACCTTCAGCTCCTCGGTTCCCGCCGCGCCGCACCTGGCTGCGGCGCGTCCGGCTGTCGTGCAGGCACGGGCGCCGGAACCGCAGTCCAAGCGACCCGTAGCGCCGTACGTGTCCGTGCATGCGAAGCCGGCGGCGCCGCCGTCTCAGCCCCACGGGGCCGTAGCCGACGCACGTCTGCAGCCCGTGGTTGCGCGCGAGCCGCAGCCCGTGCACCCCGGTTCCGCCGGCAGCGCGCAGCCGGAGCACCCGGCACAACGCGAAGAGCGCGCGTCTCCTGCTGCTGCACGGCCCGTGCAAAGCGCGCCCCCGAAGGCCCCAGCCGCCGGGACACCCGTTGCGAGGACACCGGACGCCAAGGCGCCGGCCAAGGCGCCAGCGGCCGCGACAGCTGCCTCGAAGACCGCGGCGACCAAGACAGCGCCTGCGCACCCTGACAACGGCAAAGCGCCCAAGCCGGATGCAAAGAAGGATGCGAAGCAGGACGCCCACCCCTGAGCTAGCGGCTCAGAATGAGCGTCGCGCGTGCTCAGAGCACCCGACGTAACCAGGCGGCGATGTCGGCGACCTCCTGGGGACAGACTGCATGGGGCATGCTGTACGCGTGCCATTCCACCGCATAGCCCGCCGCTTGCAGTTGGCGGCGGGCCTCTTCCCCGAGAGCCGGGGCGACCACAGGATCCTGCGTGCCGTGCGCGAGGAACACCGGCGTTGCCTGATTGGCCGCCGCGCGCTCGGCCGCCAGGCGCGCAGCGAGCAACAGGTAGCACGACAGTCCCATGATGCCGGCGAGCTTGTCCGGATAACGCGCTCCGGCGAACAGCGCCACGGCGCCGCCCTGGGAGAACCCCGCCAGTACGATGCGCTCGCTCCTGATGCCGCGCGCGTTCTCGCGGCGGATCAACGTTTCCACAGTGGCCTGTGAGGCGCGAATCCCCTTTTCGTCCTCGGGCCCGTGGCGATCGAGCGCGGTGATGTCGTACCAGGCGCGCATGGCAAATCCACCGTTGAGCGTCACCGGCCGGATCGGCGCGTGCGGAAACACGAAGCGCAGCGCCCGCTCTGCCGGGCGCACGAGCTCAGGCACGAGGGGCTCAAAGTCGTGGCCGTCCGCACCCAGGCCGTGGAGCCAGATCACGGCGCCCGCGGGATCGCGGCCGGTTTCGACTTCCACTGCATCACGTGACACGTGCGACCCCCGCTGTCTTCATGCTCGTGCGGCGCATGTTAGTGCACCGCTGTCCGCTCGTGCACCGAGGGCCTAGGTGATGGCGCGGCGGTCGCGGCGCCTGCGGCTGTGGCCGGCGCCGGCAGTGCGGCGGCGCTGGCGGCGGGCACCGCCGGGCGTGCGCGCCTCGATCGGCGTGCTGCTCGTTGCAATCCTGACGCTCGGGGTGAACGGCATCTACCAGGTCGTCCGCAAGCCCACGGAGCTGTTCTTTCCGGTGAGTGGCACGCTGTACAAGACCCCGACGGAAACCTGGCGGGTATACGCACCGATCTTCCGCCGCTACGCAACCCGCACCATTACGCCGGAGCTGCTGGCTGCGCTCGCGCAGGTGGAGGCGTCGGGCAATCCGCTCGTGCGCACCTACTGGCGCTGGTCATGGGCGCTCAAACCGTTCGAGCTGTACCGGCCGGCATCCAGCGCGGTGGGGATGTACCAGATCACCGACGGCACGTTCGCGGAGGCGCGCCATTATTGCATCCACCATCACGCGCTGGCGCGCGAGGGCGCCTGGAATGACTGGCGCGCGTGCTGGTTCAACGCCGTGTACTGGCGTGTGGTGCCCAGCCATGCGGTGGAGCTCACCTCGGCGTTCCTCGATCTGAAGGTCACCGCTATCCTCGGGCGCTTCGGTGTCAGCCGTGCCACGCCCGCACAGCAGCGCCACCTGGCTGCGGCCGTGCATCTGTGCGGCGCCGCGCTTGGGGCAACCTACGTACGCCAGGGATTTCGCTTCACCGACACTCAGCGCTGCGGCGATCAGGATCCGCGCGCCTACCTCAGTCGCGTCGACGCCATGCAGGCGCTGTTCGTGCGCCTGGCATCCGCAGAGGAGGGCGGCGGTGAGCCGGAGTCTCACTGATGGTGGTCGCCGGGGCCGTGCACGTGCCCGTGCGAGAGCTCCGCCTCGGTGGCTGCACGCACCTCGGCAACCTCGACCTGGAAGTGCAGGCTCTTGCCGGCGAGCGGATGATTGCCATCGAGGGTCACCAGGTCGCCGGCGATCTGGGTGACGGTCACGGCCCGCGCCCCGTGCCCGGTTTGCGCCTGCAGCCGCATCCCCACCTTGAGGTTCGCGAGGCCCTTGAGGGTACGGCGCGGCACGCGCTGCACGAGAGCTTGGTCATACTCCCCGTAGCCATCGGCCGGCGAGACCGTCACCTGCAGCTTGTCCCCAGTGTGCTTGCCCGTCAGCTCGCGCTCGAGACCCGGTATGAGATTGCCATGGCCGTGCAGGTACGCGAGCGGCTCGCCCCCGGGAGAACTGTCGATGATATCGCCCGCGTCATCCTTCAGGGTGTAGTGGATGCTGACGACCTGGTCCTGAGTGATGCTCATACGAGTCCTGTGTGCTAAAACGAAGCGCGCGCACCAAGCCGCGCCAGAAAAGAACGCCTGGGCAAACGGTCGCGCATCGAAGGGGCGCGAAGGATACCATTGCGCCCTGCCCGTGGCCCAACCAGGAGGTCCGCGGGCTCGAACCTAAGGGCACCACCATGAGACGCGTGTACCTGGCGATTCTCGCCGCTACCTTCCCAGCCCTGGCCCTCGCCGGACCCAAGACTGCAAGGACTTCCGCAATGGCCGACAACCCGTTCATGCAGCCGAGCACACTGCCCTTCGAGCTGCCACCCTTTGACCGCATCCGCGACAGCGATTATCTGCCCGCCTTCCACGCCGGCATGCGCGAGCAGCTCACGGAGGTGGCCCGCATCGCTCACAACCCGCAATCCGCCACATTCGACAACACCATTGTCGCTCTCGAGCGCGCCGGGCAGGTGCTGCAGCGCGTCGACACAGCCTTCGGACGGCTCAATGCCTGCAACACCAACCCCCAGATGCAGGAGATCGACACCGAGATGGCCCCGAAGCTCACCGCGCAGCAGGACGCGATTCATCTGGATCCAGCGCTGTGGGCGCGCGTCGAGACGCTGTACGAAAAGCGTGCCAGCCTGCAGCTCGATCCGGAGTCCCTGCAGCTGCTCACGCGCTACCACACCGAGTTCGTGCGCGCCGGCGCCCGCCTCACGGCCGCCGAGCAGACGCGCCTGCGCACGCTCAACACCGAGATCTCCTCCCTCACGACGCGCTTCAAGCACAACGTGCTCAAGGCCACCACCGATGGCGCGGTGGCGGTCGACAACCTCCAGGACCTCGATGGCCTGTCGGCTGGGCAGATCGGCGCCGCGGCGCACGCGGCGGCGGCACGCGGTCTCACCGGCAAGTGGCTCATCACCCTGCAGAACACCACCAACCAGCCGGTGCTGGAGCGGCTCACGAACCGCGCGCTGCGCGAGCGCATCTACAAGGCCTCGATCGCCAGGGCGTCGGACGGCGCGACCGACAACACCGCGGTCATCGCGCAGTTGGTCAAGCTGCGCGCCGAGCGTGCCACGCTGCTCGGCTATGCGAACCACGCCGCTTATCAGCTCGAGGACGAGTCGGCCGGCAACCCGGCCGCGGTGCGCGACATGATCAGCCAGGTGGCCCCGGCGGCGCGCGCGCGCGCGCGCGCCGAAGCCGCCGACATCCGGAAGCTGATCGACACACAGGCGCAGGTGAGCGGCACGCCGTCCTTCACCCTGCAGCCGTGGGACTGGTCGTTCTATGCGCAGCAGGTGCGCAAGGCACGCTACGATTTCGATCAGGCACTCGTCGCGCCGTACTTCGAGCTCGATCACGTGCTGCTGGACGGCGTGTTCTACGCCGCGCACCAGCTGTATGGCTTGAGTTTCAAGGAACGCCGGGACCTGCCCGTCTACCAGCCGGATGTGCGGGTGTTCGAGGTATTCGACGCCGACGGCCAGCCGCTGGCGCTGTTCCTCGCCGACTACTTCGCACGCGACAACAAGCAGGGCGGGGCGTGGATGGTGTCCTACGTGACGCAGTCGCGGCTGCTGAATCACAAGCCGGTGGTGGCCAATCACCTGAACATCTCCAAGCCGCAGGCCGGCCAGCCGGTGCTGCTCAGCTTCGATGAAGTCACGGCGATGTACCACGAGTTCGGTCACGCCCTGCACGGCATGCTGTCGAGGGTGCGTTACGCGAAGCTCGCCGGCACGGCGGTGCCGCGCGACTTCGTCGAGTACCCCTCGCAGTACAACGAGATGTGGGCGCGCGAGCCGAGCGTGGTCGCGCATTACGCCCGCCACTACCAGAGCGGCGAGCCGATGCCGGCCGAGCTCCTCGAGAAGGTGCTGGCGGCGCAGAAGTTCAACCAGGGCTATGCCACTACCGAGTACCTCGCTGCGGCGCTGCTCGATCAGGCCTGGCACCAGATCAGCGCCGCCCAGGCGCCCGGCGCCACCGAGGTGCGCGCGTTCGAGCAGGCCGCGCTCAAGGACAGCGGCCTCGACTACCCCCCGGTGCCGCCCCGTTATCACTCGACGTACTTCTCGCACATTTTCGAGGGTGGTTATTCGGCCGGCTACTACGCCTACCTGTGGAGCGAGGTGTTGGCCCGTGACACCGGTCAGTGGTTCCACACCCACGGGGGACTTACGCGCGCGAACGGCGATTACCTGCGCACGCAGGTGCTGTCGCGCGGGCGCAGCGAGGACCCGCAGGTGCTGTTTCGCAACTTCTACGGGCGCGCGCCCGAGATCGCCCCGTTGCTGGAGTATCGCGGGCTCGCGGGCGGCTCCTAGGCCGCTCCCGCGGCCAGCGCGTCGCGCCGCGCACGGTCAAGACCGGCGATGAGCAGCGCAAAACCTTCGAGCAGGGGCAGCGTGAGTGCGAGCTCGCGGGCCTTGGCGCTCGCGTAGCCGAGGGTTTCGTTCACTTCGAGCGGACGGCCCGCCTCCAGGTCCTGGAGCGAGGACATGCGGTGGCCCGGCGCATTCGCCCGAAATTCGCGCCCGGCCTTCAAGATGGCCGCTAGCGCCTCACCTTCCGGGCCGGCGCACATGCTCGCGACCGGCAGGATCGAGCGGTCACTCAGACCTATGCCGAGTGTGCGCGCCAGCACCCCCATCTCGCGCACCAGCCGCGCGAGCACCAGGGCGCAGTCCGGGTCCAGCAGATACTTCCAGGTGAGCGCACGCGTGGTCACCGACAAGGCCATGAGTCCGGCCCAGGCACAGAACTTCGACCATTCGAGTGTCAGGATCTCGGGGGTAGCGGCGGCGCGCAGGCCTGAGGTGTCGAGCGTGCGTGCCAGGCGTTGCGCGCGCGGACTGTCACCGCCGCTCAGCTCGCCCAGCAGTATGTTCACGTTGCGTGTGAACAGCACCGTCCCATCCGCCAGCAGCTCGCCGCTGGTGTCGGCGAGCGCGCCCAGCACGCGCTCCTTGCCGAACGCCTGCGCGAGCAACTCGTTCTTCAGCGGCCCGTTCTGAATCGACAGCGTGACCCCGAAGTCGGCATGCCGCAGCGCGGCGAGCGCCTCGGCGGTAGCGGGCGTCTTCATGGCGACGATCAGCGCGCCGGCGCTCTTGAGGGCCGCGGCCTCGCGCAGGGAGACCGGCGTTGTGAAGGCCGCCAGCCCCTTGATGGTGAGCCCGTGCCGCTCGAGCTGCTGCGCGCGCTCACCGCGCGCCAGCATAGCGACCGAGTGACCGGCGCGCGCCAGGTGGCCTCCGACGATCGAGCCCATCGCGCCGGCGCCGAGAATGGCGAAGTCGAAGTCGGGCATGACGGAAGCGCTACAGCGCCTCGGCGATGTCCTGCATGAGCCCGCTGTCCTGGGGTTTGGTCTCGGGCGGGTAGCGCTTCAGAACCCGGCCGTCGCGGCCGATCAGGAATTTCTCGAAGTTCCAGCTGATCTCGCCGGCGATACCGCGGTCCTCGGAGGTGAGGAAGCGGTACAGCGGATGGCGGTTGGGGCCGTTCACCTCGAGTTTCGCGCTCAGCGGGAAGCTCACGTCGTACTTGTCGCGGCAGAACGCGGCGATTTCCGCTTCGCTCCCCGGTTCCTGGGCGGCGAACTGGTTGCACGGGAAACCCACTACGGTGAAGTTCTCCTCCCGCAGCTCACGGTGCAGCTGCTCGAGCCCGGCATACTGCGGCGTCAGGCCACAGCGACTGGCGACATTCACCGCCAGCGTTACCTTGCCGCGCAGCGCTGCCAACAAGTCCTCGGTCCCGTCAATCCCAGGTACCGCAATATCGTAAAAGCCGCTCATGATGTGCGCTCCCGGCGGATCCGCGTGTCCATGTACCATACACCTGTGCATGGCTTAACATCGGCGCGCACGCCTTCGCGGAGATCCTCATGGCCTCTGAACTCAGCAGCGCTGAAACCATCAAGGTGGTCGCCACCCTCAACCGCATTCTCGAGCTCGAGCTCGCGGGACTGGTGCGCTATCTGCACTACAGTTTCATGATCTTCGGCCACAACCGCATCCCGATCGTCGCCTGGCTGCTCGCCCAGGCGGATGAGTCCCAGGCGCACGCGGTCAAAGCCGGCGAGCACATCACCAATCTCGCAGGCCACCCGTCCCTGAAGATCGGCCCGCTGTTGGAAACGCACAAGCACAACGTCGATGAGATTCTGCGCGAGGCGCTCACGCACGAGCAGGAAGGACTCGCCGAGTACCGCAATCTCCTGGGGGCGGTCGCCGACCGCAATATCATGCTCGAAGAATACGCGCGCGCGCAGATTGCCGCCGAAGAGGCCCATGTTGCCGACATCGGCAAGATGCTGCGCAAGCCCGGCTCCATCAGCTGACTGTGGACCGGCCTCTCCCTAAGGGGTGAGGCAGGGGTGCCCACAAAGGGCCGCGGAGCGTTGAAATACGCCTCAGGCGCCGCCATTACGTGCGCTCGGTCACTCACGGGCAACAATAGATGCGTAGACTGCGTGCCCGACAGACTCGAAAGGATCTTGCATTCATGGAATTGATCGTGTCATCGATGATCGCGGCAATGCTGCTGCTGCTGGGCCACCTGGGCGTACTGGTGCACAGGCGCTTCGTCCGAGGCAGCTAAGCCCGCACCGCGCCCGCACGCCGCCGCGGGCCTTTTCCGCTTTGTATCCGCGCGGGCGTATGCTCGCGCCGTGAAGATCATCGCGGTCACCAATATCAAGGGCGGTGTCGGCAAGACCACCACGGCGGTCAATCTCTCCTACCTGTGCGCCATCGGCGGCTGGACCACGCTGTTGTGGGACCTCGATTCGCAGGGCGGTGCGACTTACGCGCTGCGCGGCGAGCGCCAGGAGCACGCTTCGGCGAAGAAGCTGCTGGCCGGCAAACGCGAGTTGCCGGAGTTGATTCTCGCC
>WNFO01003319.1_pt1 | contig 13902 bp, 12 predicted proteins | sample 5400251 | NCBI WGS metagenome assembly WNFO01 (sample SAMN13153354, study PRJNA577476) | soil metagenome | isolation source: 100 cm saprolite under Madrone tree | place: USA:California | collected 2016-06-14 | reverse complement strand
ATCCGCGCGTATTCGAGCCGATGAAATCCCGTTCGGCCGGGTCGCTTTGTTCGCAATTTTTCGCTGCTGAGTCGCACCATGTCAAAAGCAACCGTGATCCGCCGCGCTTTTCTCGATTTCATCGTAGTCTCTCCTTCACTGGCTCTATGCATCGTGAATAGCTCAGGCAAAGGCACTGCTCCAAACTTGGGAGTAATTTGCGTCAAGGAGAATTTCTCAACCGGAACCTTGTAGAGGACATGGATCGGCGGCAGCGAAATCCCTGCGACCTCAGGCATGCTTACGCCTTGAAGCACATGGTTCTGTCGTATCGGCATCAACGTTCGGTTCATTAACCGATGCTAACCTAAATAAATCACCGCTCAATCGACCTGTGGCATGACCGTGGAACGAGCCCTAGTGAAGCAGCAGGGCGGCTCATTACGGGAAAATGCCGGCTTTGTAGTCGCTGAGGATTTCCATGTTTACGGCGCGGGCTCCCTCTTCCGCCCCGCCTTCCATGAAGCCCTGAAAGTTAATCGAGCAGTGTTCACCGGCGAAGTGGCATTTGCCGGATCGCTCGCGTTCGGACCCGCTGAACTGCGTGTATTGCCCGACCTTCCAGTAGGAGTAAGAACCCAACAAGTAGGGATTCCCGGTCGGAAAGTCGAGAGTCGCTCTCCCGTTCCACTCTTGTGTGATTCCGGGAAACAAGGGCTCCAGTTGACGGAGAAACGTCTTGGCGTACTTCTGAACTGACACAGGGTCGTTCGGGTTTCCGTCGAAAGATGCTCCGATGTTGCCTCCTGTGTAGTCCACCAGGATCCCGGAGCCGCCGCTCTGGGCGCGGCTGACTTCCCAGGTGTTCTGGTAGCCGGTATCCGCATAAGTTAGGCCAGTGCTTGTGCCCCACGGGCCGGTCTGGTTCCACAACCGGCTGTTGAATTGCAAATGTAGCTTGCTATTCGTTCCATAGCCGAGTTGCTGAATGCCGGTGACCTTGACCTGATTGAAGCCAGCCTGAGAGTAATCCAAGTTACGGAGAATCGAGAAAGGAATGGCCATGATGACCCGGTCCGCCGTTTTGGTGAACTTCGTCCCGCCCGAGGTGAAACTGAGCGCGTAACTTCCGTCGTTATTTTTCGCGATGGCAGTCAACGACGTGTTGAATTGAATCGTTCCGGGTCGCAGGGCTGCGGCAATCGCTTTCGGCAAACGCTCATTCCCACCTCGCAGGTGATAGCGCTCGTCGGAACGCCCAAATTCGCGAAAGTTGCCCGGGTCGGGTTGGAAAGCCAGCAAGTAGACAAGGTTCAGAGAGCTCTGGATGGGAGTTTCCGCGCCGTATTCAATGTTGTACGCTACGTCGAGAAGTTGACCCATTCTGGACCCGTGACCGCCGGGGACGCGCGTCTCGATCCAGTCGTATAGGCTCAGGTGATCGAGGTCCCAGCCAGCTTGATTGTAAAGGTTATAGAGCGTTGGGAAGCTGGCTGCGGTAAGGTCCTTCTTCACGGCATTATAGACCGGCTTGAAGTCGATGTTGGCCTGATCGCGGGTGTAGTAATCCCCAAAAAAGAAATAAGTTGCCGTTGATTGTAGCGGTTGCGCACCAAGAAGATCGTCCACTGGAATATCGAAGCGATTGGCCAGTCCAAGAATCACTTTATGCACACTGTCTATTAGTTCTCCGCAGTGCTCACTGACCTGGCCATCGGCCCAGGAGGTAGTGTCCGAATGCATGCGACCACCCACCCGGCTAGAAGCCTCGTAGATTGTGGAGCCATAGCCGGCGTCTTGGAGCGACAGCGCCGCGTTGAGCCCGGCTATTCCGCCACCGACAATTACAATTCTGGGCGCGGGTGCGCCGAAGAGGCGCGCTGGACCAAGCACAGTGGCGGCGGCGAGTGCGGCTCCGCCTGCCTTTAGGACCTCGCGGCGAGTCGGTCCGCGATGGAGACGTTGCTGCTGGACGTCGCCAACCGTGCGTCCCGTAGCCTCCGCCTCCGAGAAGTCTTCAAACAATTGCTGAAATTTGGTGAGTAAGGGAGTGCGAGCCATTTTTAGTCCTCCTCAAGCGAGGCATGACGATCTTGTCGTCCGCAAAATCGTTTCCAATTTCGTATTCTGGATGTCCAGGGTAGGTCGATTCGCAAACGACCATGTGCCCGTTGGGTAAAAGAAGTAAGCGCCAACATCGCCACCCCGGAATGCGCCGAATGCCAACCTTACTATAATTCGACAAACTCCATTTTATTGGCTCGAAGCTACCTTGAGTTTCGGTGCGCTGTCAAGAAGAAATATGTCGCGCTGAAAATCTGGAACATTGTAGGGGCGCCTCGCAAACGTATCGACAAGTTAGAGGGGATTGACTTCCCGCTTCCTCGGAACCAACCAGCTTCGCGTAGACGCAACCGTGTGCCCGTCCGATTTTCGGCGCGTCGTCAACTTGACACTCCGATTGAGTCGGCCTACACTACGTAGTTTTTAGATGGCCCCGAAATTGGGACATGGGGGCGGGACATTCATGGACAAGAAAAGGCTCGACTATTACAAAAAGAAATTGCTGGTGCGACGCGAAGAATTGATGAAAACGATTGCGCGGACCGAAGAAGAGGGACGCCAGGCCGACGACGATCCTACGGTAGACCTTGCGGACAAAGCGGCGAACTCCTACACCAAGGAGTTCCTGTTCGGGATGACCAACACCGACCGGACGATCCTGAATATGATTGATGCCGCACTCAAGCGCATCCAGGCCAATGAATACGGCGTCTGCGCGAACTGTCAGGAAGAGATGCAGCAGAAGAGGCTTGAAGCTGTGCCGTGGGCCAAGCACTGCATCAACTGCCAGGAAAAGATGGAGCAAGGCCTGCTATAACGTCTCCGTGAAAAATGGGGTTGAGAATTCCCGGTCTTTCCACTTCTGATTACTTCAACGTACAGTTCTTCTTTGCTTATGAGAGCAGGAGGAGTAAGCTTGCGCCTGCGTGAGGGAGCGATCCATCTATCGTGAGCGCGCAGCGCGCTGGCTGGCAGAGATGTGCGACGCCATCGTCAGCGTCTTCTTCCCCGCCGACTGCCGGATCTGCGAAGAGCTGCTGACACGAGCAAACCGCATACCGATCTGCTGCGAGTGCCTGGCCTCGTTTGTTCCGGTAGGGGAGAAAGTGTGCGAGATTTGTGGACGCCCGATGCTGCCGGTGACGTCCTCCGCGACGTCGGCCGAGGGAGCGAAGCAGCTCTGCCCAATCTGCCGGGAGCAGCCGGGGCAAGAGAAACGGATCTATGCGTTCGACCGTGCGCGCAGCTATGCCGTGTACGACGGGACGCTCGTGCGCGCGATACTCCTGCTGAAGTTCGAGCGAATGGAGCCACTCGGGGTATGGTTCGCGGAGCGGCTGGCCGAGGTCGTCAAAGCCGAGGGGCTAGACGCGGACGTGGTGGTGCCTGTACCGCTGCACCGGAACCGCGAGCGCGAGAGGGGGTATAATCAAGCGGACCTGATTGCGAGGCCCTTGGCCAGACGGCTGAAATTACCGCACCGGGCCGTGCTACTAGTACGAACCCGGCCCCGGCCGGACAAGCATGTCCTTAGCCTGGAAGAGCGCTGGGAGTCGGTACGTGGCGCTTTTGCCACGCGTCCAGGCAGCCAGGTTGACAACCTGCGCGTCTTACTGGTAGATGATGTAATGACGACTGGAGCGACGCTTGATGCCTGTTCGCGGGCGCTGTTGGATGCCGGAGCCAAGTCGGTCATCGGACTGACGGTGGCCCGGGCGATGCGGAACCCCATTGCAGGCCCCAGCCAGTCATAGCGCAAAGGAAGCAAGATGAGCGCAAATAGGCCCAATCCGTTTCAACCCCGGGGACGCCATGCTCCCGAAGCGCCTGGGGCGGCTGCGCCAGCTTCCGACAACCCCGGAGTCAGTAGATACCCAAACACGTTTTTGAACCGGCGAGCTTCGCTGATGCAGGATCCGGTCCTCGTCTTGAACGCGACGTATGAACCGATTAACGTGACGGCGGTACGGCGCGCCATGGTGCTGATGTTGAAGGGCGTGGCGCAGGCCGAGGAGCTGCACAGCACGGAAGTGCATTCTGCGGCGAAAGCGCACAAAGTGCCGTCCGTCATTCGTTTACTGGCCTACCGGCACATTCCGCAGCAGAGCCGGGCACTCTCGCGGAAGAACATTTTACTGCGAGACCGCAACACCTGCCAGTTTTGCGGGGGCATGTTCCCCAGCTCCGAGCTCACCCTGGACCATGTAGTGCCAAGGTCTCGCGGGGGGCGGTCCTCCTGGGAGAACCTGGTGGCATGCTGCTACCAGTGCAATAACAGCAAGGGTGACCGCACGCCGGAGGAGGCCGGGCTGAAACTGGTGCGGCGTCCGCGGCCGTTTACTCTGCATACCTCCCGGCAGCTGATGAGGCTGATCGGGCACCGCGACGAGCGGTGGCGTAAGTACCTTTTCTATTAAGGATTTTCGAGAATTTGGATGACGGGGATGGGATTTCAGGTGGCAAGGTAACCTTTTTAGCTCCGGCGCATCTAAATCAATAACTAACCACTTCGAGGACACACCCCGGGAAGCAGTTAGGGCGACCCCCTAGCTGCTTCTCTCCTTTTGGGGCCGATTTTCTCCAGCTAAATTCCTCAGAGCTCTTTTTTGTTTGCGGATTCCGGAAAACTTCACAAGAGAGCTTGCTCATCGCTAAGACTGTTGACGCATAACGACGCGCAGTCCACGCCGCCAGTTTTCCGCCAAACCCACACGAATGATTTCAAGCTCCCGCGAGAGATAGCGAAGGAGTGTGTCCGTGGCAGGATGGAAATGAAGCGCCGGTGCGACCAGGTAAACGAGCGGCGGCGCGGCCTGCAACTCCACGCCGGGGAAATAGCCATAGCGGGCGAAATCACCTTGCTCCAGATGACGACGCACGCGAAGCCAATAGTCAGCGGCCTGCAACGGGAGATGAATGTGCTCGGTGGCTTTCAATTCGAGGATGGCCAGGCGCCCCGAGCGGGAGACGGCGAGAAGGTCCAGGATGCCATGTTCGCCGCCGGCGTTGGCGAAGACTTGGGCGTAGACGTAGCGCGGATCGAGCGCCGCATCAATGCGGGTGACGTCCTCGCGAACGAGCGATTCGAGCCAGCGCTCGGCTTGGGCACGATAAAAAAGATGACGTGTGTCGCTGGCCAACAGATGGCGGTGAATCTCGAGGTCATGGAGCAGGCGCTTAAGAGAAGAATGCGAAGCGGCGGTGAGCTCTTCGCGTGGATCCACGGTTCCGAAAAAAACGCGATCGTCAGCCCAGCGAGCAAAAGGAAGGCCGCGAAAGCGAAGAAAGACTTCGCGCGATGGAACTACCGCATGCACGGAAATGGCCTGCCGTGCCGAGGCTACGATGGGTTCGAGAGCGGAACGAGCTCGATCGAGGAGCGCTTGCGCTTCGCGATGCGGCACAAGCCAACTCGAAAGATTGCCGAGGGAACGCAGATCGATTTTCTGGAGCGTATCGCGATCGGAATCGTGCTCGTAAAGCTCGAGGGGGAGGCGCGCATCAAGCGCCGCAAGACGCTGCGCGACCCCGCGGCTTTCACCTTTTGGAAGAATCAAACGGAGAGAAGAAACGGCGCCGCGGCGCACAGACTGCCGAGTACGATCGAGCCACAGCAGCGCGAAAGTAAGGCTATTTCCCACACTATCCGCACAATCGCCCTCGGGCACGCCGAGCACGGCAGTGTGCGCCGAGCCACGACGAAGCAGGCCACGAGCATAGTTGCCGGAGAGGGAGTGCTCGAGATCCGGCGAGATGACTAGCGATTCCAGAGTTTCGTCCGGGAACTGTTCCGCGAGGAGTCGGGATAGGTGGCTGCAGAAATCCTCGCGGGAAAGTTCACGGGCGGAGCGCTCGAAGCTCATGCGGACAAATTCGAGGCGGCCGGGTTTGGAGCGCCCAAAACGCTGGACGGCTAGGGCTAGTCGCGCTTCGGAATGATCGGTGATGGCTAGGACGCGCCGAGTGAGGTTGTGTTGCTCCGACCAAAGATGCAGCAGTGGATTCCCCCTCGCACTGCGGACTTCCCAGGAGAGCACGGTGAGGGAAGCAAGACGACCTCCGTTTTCGCGCACTTCGACGGGGCCGTGAGCCGAAAATTCGCGCAGGCTGGCTTCCAGTTCGGCGGCGAGTTCCACGCGCAGGATTATAAAGGATATACGTACAGACAGAACTATTCTTTTGCGGGAGCGAACTGCAAGCCGCTGATGCGCACGGAAGGCTGCTGCATGTTCCAGGATGAGGGAATGTGCTCGAAGGAAATCTCAAAAGAACGGTGCTCCCCTGGAGCGAGCGCCTGCGAAGGGGCGCTCAGGACCTGGCGTGATTCCCGGAGAACGACTTGATGAAGCTCATCGAAGAATTCGATGGTGAGCTCCAAGCCGGTCAGCGAGCGCTCGCCACGGTTGGTCAATTCGCCGGAGAGGACCGTGACTTCCTGACGTAGAAAATTTTCTGCGCGGCTGAGGGAGATATTTTGGATATCAATCTTTGCGGCGTAGGCCTGCTCGGCGGGGCCAAAGGGCAGGCGCACCGGCGCTGGCGGAGCCGCGGGACCTGATGCATGGCCGGACCAAAAGTAGAAAACACCGGCAACCAGCAAGATAGCCACCGCTAAAATTGTCCAGGCGAAACCCGAGCCGCCGCTGTCCGGCGGCGCGATAGATGGAGACTGATTCGGCTGCAGGGCGTGCACGGAATCAATGTAGCAAAAAAGACTGGCTTTGCGGCAAGCGTCAGCGGCCGATGAGCAAGCGTTGCACCAGAGGATCGGGAAGCCTCGCGGCGCGCATGCGGTCCTGCACCGCCGCAATGTCGTAGGGAACGCGCCAGAATTCCACGGTCTGATGATCGAGATCGGCGATAGCGAGTCCCGCGCGCGGGTCGGAGTCGCGCGGCTGCCCGACGGAGCCGGGATTCAGCAGATAGCGGCGAGGCAGTTCGATACGCAGCGCGGCAAATGATTCCGAAGGGCGCGGGCGAATCTGCAGAACTTCCAGCATGGAGTCCTGGTAAGAAAAACCGCCCTGATGGTGCGTATGGCCAAAAAAAGTAACCGGAGTGGAAGAGTCGAGAAGGCCGTCAAGCGCCTGCGCGGGAGTGAAAACGTATTCGTCTTCATCGTGAAATGCTCCGTGAATGAGCACGATGCCGTCTGTGGAAAGGGGACCTTGCGGCAGCGCGGTCAACCAAGCGAGATTATCGGGGGTGAGTCGGGCGCGGGTCCAATCCACAGCAGCTTTGGCGATGGGATTGAAGTCGCCGGTGGGCATCAAGCCGGTGACGGCTTTGTCGTGATTTCCGCGAATCGTTTGCGTGCCAAGTTCGCGAAGGCGGGTAGTAACTTCGTTGGGGTCGGGGCCATAACCGACGACGTCACCCAGACAAACAGAAGTGTCCCAGCGGCCTTTCACCGCATCGAGGGCCGCGTCCAGCGCAGCTGCATTGGCATGTAAGTCGCTAAGAACGAGAATGCGCATACCCTGGCATCCAAAAAGCGCATTTGAGTATAGATGAACCCGCGCAGCGATGCACCAATCCGCGCCCACGGTAGCGCGAAATTTTGGAGACGACCGAGGAGGCAAAAGGTTTCGGAAAAATTCTTGATTTTTTATAGGCAGTTTAGAAAAACTTAATAACAGAAGGACTTGGGAGGCGAGCTTGCTGGCGTCAGGTGGAAAAGCCGGGCTGAATTTCCCGAAAGAAATAGGCCCGGCCAGCGAAACATTTGCTACAGACGGTTCGTCTATACAAGTGCAGCCGCGAACGAAGCTGTTCCGGGTGAGTCAGAGTAACAAGAAATCAGAAACCCCGCGGTGGCAGCCGCGGGGCGACGACACGCAAGTCTTTCCGGCCGTTAGTCCAGGAAGAAGTGGTGTCTTTGGGGCGAGATTACTCGCCCTGGCCTTGCGTGTCAACTCTGCCTGTCCTGTTAGCAGTCTGCTTTACGGCTGACTCGATCCCGACCGAAAGGAAACTGACACGCATGAAAACCAACTCTTTGTTCCGCAGTGTCGCTCTGCTTGCCGCCATTGCCCTGGCAGTGCCCGTGTTCGCCAAGCCCTTCACCAAGACCATCAACATCGCCCAAGCCGCAAAGGTCGGCAAAGCTGACCTGCAAGCAGGTGAGTATCGCCTGTCGATCGACGGCAACAAGGTTACCATGCAAAAAGGCAAACAGATGGTGGCTGAGAGCGAAGGCCGCTGGGAAGACCGCCAGACAAAGTCAGCGAATGACTCGGTGCTCCTGGGAGAGAGCGGCCAACTGCTGGAAGTGCGCTTCGCCGGCCAGAACCGCGTATTTGTCCTCAACGAATAGGTAAGGAGCCTAAGTGACTCCTGTCGAATGGACGAGAAGGAGCCTGCACCTTGTGCCGGCTTCCTTCTCCGTCATCCTCCCCGCAGAATTCTTGAAGTGGCGAAATACGCCAACGGCTTCTAGAGAAACGGTCACCTTCCTTGCCGCAGGCATTCGAAAGAAATCTACAACACAAACCTCCCGCGCCATACCTCGCTAGCGGATCAACATGCAGTCACCGTAACTGTAAAAGCGGTAGCCCGCTTCGACGGCATGGCGGTATGCCGCGAGAACATTTTCACGTCCGGCGAAGGCGCAGACCAGCGCAAGCAGCGTGGAGCGCGGCAAATGAAAATTTGTCAGCAGGGCGTCCACCACGCGAAAGTGAAACCCGGGAACAATAAACAGGCTCGCTTCGGCCGCACCTGCGAGCAAGAGTTTTTTATTTTTCGCGCAGTCCCCTGCGCGCAGGGCCGCGTCTTCCAGAGCCCGAACTACCGTTGTGCCAACGGCCAGGATGGGGCGCCCGGCCGCGCACGCCGCGCCGATCCGCTCGGCCGTTTCCTCGGGAATCTCATAGAGTTCGCCATGCATGACGTGGCCTTCAAGCGTTTCACCGTGGATGGGCTGAAATGTGCCGAGGCCGACGTTTAGGGTCAGCTCACAGATTTCCGCGCCGCGCTCCCGAATTTTCGTCAGGGTTTCGGCGGTGAAATGAAGGCCAGCCGTGGGCGCGGCGACGGCGCCGGGACGTTTGGCAAAAACAGTTTGATAGCGTTCACGGTCTGAAGCTTCGTCGGCGCGATGGATGTAGGGCGGCAGAGGAACGTGCCCGAGAAGCTCGAAGTGCTCCGCAACGCTATGCGCGTCATGCGAGACGAAGCGGACGGTGCGCAGGCCCAATTCTCCGCGGGAAGTCACTTCTGCTTCAAGCTCGCCCTCGCCGAAAAGAACTTGCTCGCCGGTTTGCATTTTGCGGCCAGGTCGTACAAGCGTTTCCCAGATATCAGGACCGAGTTGACGCGTCAGGAGGACTTCAACCGTCGCCCGGAGATGTTCCCTGCGCGTGGCGCGTGACGCGGGTTGCGAGTGGACACCCACGCGGCGGCCGAATAGACGAGCCGGAGTGACACGGGCGTTATTCAGGACCAGGAGCTCATCTCCACGGAGCAGATCCGGGAGTTCTCCAAAATGGCGGTCGTCCCACGCACCATGAGCGCGATCCAGCATGAGAAGGCGGGAAGAATCCCGCTGACCAAGCGGCCGCTGGGCAATCTGTTTTCGCGGTAGATGGTAATCGAGCTCTTGGAGAAGCATTACAGGCGAGTCTAGCAGTAAACTGTCTACGCCGAAGAGGAGAGGCAACATCGAGCAAGCCACCTGGCCTGGCGCTATCCTAGGTGTTAGCGCTCTCTACCGGGGTTTCTTAGTGAAAACACTCTAAGCAACTCATTCCAAGTGAGTTACTTAGCATCTGTTACGCTCTAAATCTGTACTTGACAACGATACACGCATATTTTATTATCCGCCTGAAGTCACTTTATGGAGGTGCACAAACATGAGAGCTTTGAACCGTTGGGAACCCTCCCGGGGGGCCACAACTCTGCAGGAACAACTGGGTCGGCTGTTCAGCGATGTCTTCGAGCGCAGCGCTGAGGAAAATAACCTCACCGCGTGGGCGCCGGCTGTTGACATCTTCGAGACGGAGCACGAATTGGTCGTGAAGGCAGATCTGCCGGATATCGATCCGAAGGATCTGGACATCCGCGTCGAGAACAACATTCTTACCATTCGCGGCGAGCGCAAGTTCGAGAAGAAAGTGGACGAGAACAACTACCTGCGTGTGGAACGCGCGTATGGCTCGTTTGCTCGTAGCTTCACGCTTGCCAATACCGTGAATGCGGATGCCATCAAGGCCGATTATCAGAATGGCGTACTGACGCTGACCATCCCCAAGCGCGAGGAAGCCAAGCCCAAGCAGATCAAGGTGAACGTGGGGACACCAGCGGCGGCCGCGGCTGCTTCGGGAAGATAACCCGGCAACTAAGTTGTGTTATGAATAGGGGCTGGGAAGCGGGCCAGCCCCTTTTCCTTCGGCAGTGAGGCAAACATGCTGCGATTCGAAAAAATGACGGTGAAAGCCCAGGAAGCGGTGCAGGCCGCACAAGAAGTCGCCGCGCGTCACGAGCACCAGGAGATCGTGCCACTCCATCTGCTCGAGGCGCTGGTGGGGCAGACTGACGGAGTAGTGCCGCCCCTTTTGGCGCGTCTGGGGATTCGCAGCGAGGTATTGTCGCAGGAAATCGAGCGTGAGCTGGGGCGGTTGCCCAAAGTACAGGGCTTCGCGCAGCAGCATATGGGGCGGGCGCTGAACGAAGTCCTGGAGAAGGCCTTCGACGAAGCCGAAAAGTTCAAGGATGAATACGTCTCCACCGAGCATCTTTTTTTGGCGATTGCCGGGCAGGAACGCGATCCCGCGGGGAAATTGCTGAAACAGCAAGGCGCATCGCACGAAGCCATCCTGCAAGCGCTGACCGGCGTACGGGGAACGCAGCGCGTCACATCTCAAAACCCGGAAGCGACCTATGAAGCGCTGGAAAAATACGCGCGCGACCTCACGGAGCTGGCAAGGCGCTCGAAGCTCGATCCCGTAATTGGGCGCGACGAAGAGATTCGCCGCGTGATGCAGATCCTGGCCCGGCGCACCAAGAACAATCCGGTGTTGATTGGCGAGCCCGGCGTGGGCAAGACAGCCATCGTGGAAGGGCTGGCGCAACGCATCATTTCCGGGGACGTGCCGGAGGTGCTGAAGACCAAACGCCTCGTGGCGCTGGACCTGGCGGCGCTGGTGGCAGGCGCAAAATATCGCGGCGAATTCGAGGACCGCTTGAAGGCCGTTCTGAAAGAAATTACCGACGCAGAAGGGCAGATCATTTTGTTCATCGATGAATTGCACACGGTGGTGGGCGCAGGAGCGGCGGAAGGCGCGATGGACGCATCGAACATGCTGAAGCCGGCGCTGGCCCGAGGCGAGCTCCGCGCGATCGGCGCGACCACGCTGAATGAATACAAGAAGCACATCGAAAAAGATCCCGCGCTGGAGCGGCGGTTCCAACCAGTGCTGGTAAGCGAGCCGACCGTCGAGGATACGATTGCCATTCTCCGCGGCTTGAAGGAACGCTACGAAGTCCATCACGGTGTGCGCATCAAAGACGCTGCGATTCTTGCCGCCGCCACGCTTTCGCATCGCTACATCTCGGACCGTTTTCTGCCGGACAAAGCGATTGATCTGATCGACGAAGCGGCGGCGAGCTTGCGCATGCAGATTGATTCGCTGCCCGTGGAAATCGACGAAATCGAGCGGCGGATCATGCAGCTCGAAATCGAGCGCCAGGCCTTGCTCAAGGAGACGGACGCGCATTCCAAGGAGCGCCGCGCGCAAATCGAGAAGGAGCTGGCCAAGCTGCGGGAGGATTCCAGCGGCCGGAAGGCGCGGTGGCAAGCGGAAAAAGAAGCCATCGGCAAAATCAGGAAGCTGAAAGAGCAGATCGAGCAACTCAAGGCCGAAGAGCAGAAATTCGAGCGCGCCGGGGAACTCGCGAAGGTCGCGGAGATTCGCTACGGCAAAATTGCCGTGGCCGAGCGCGAATTAAAGCAGGCGCAAGAAAGATTTGCGGCCATTCAAAAAGATGCCCCGATGCTCAAGGAAGAAGTGGACGAAGAAGACATCGCGAAACTGGTGAGCAAGTGGACGGGGATCCCCGTGGGGCGCTTGCTGGAAGGCGAAGCGCAGAAACTTGTGCGCATGGAAGAGCGCCTGCGGCAGCGCGTGATTGGACAAGAGGACGCGCTGGCGCGCGTGTCCAACGCCGTCCGGCGAAGCCGCGCGGGACTCTCGGATGCAAAGCGGCCGATCGGATCCTTTATCTTCCTGGGGCCGACGGGCGTCGGTAAGACGGAACTGGCGCGCGCCTTGGCGGAATTTCTTTTTGACGATGAGAAGCTGATGATCCGCATCGACATGTCCGAGTACATGGAAAAGCACACCGTGTCGCGGCTCATCGGCGCTCCGCCGGGTTACGTAGGTTATGAAGAGGGTGGACAGCTCACGGAGCAGGTGCGGCGGCATCCCTACTCTGTAATTCTATTCGACGAAATCGAGAAGGCGCATCCGGATGTGTTCAACGTGCTGCTGCAGATTTTGGAGGATGGCCGGCTCACGGACGGCAAAGGCCGTACCGTGGATTTCCGGAACACGGTGCTGGTGATGACCAGCAACGTCGGTTCGGCGGCGATCTTCGAGCTATCGAACAAGGAGCCGGAGCAGGCGCGAAAGCTGGCGATGGATGCGTTGCGGGCCGCGTTCCGGCCGGAGTTCCTCAACAGGATCGACGAAATCGTGATCTTCAACCCGCTCGGCAAGGAGCAATTGGAGCGCATCGTCGACTTGTTGCTCAAGAACGTCGAGAAACTCCTCGCGGAGCGGCAGATTACGCTGGAGCTGACCCCTGCGGCGAAGGAGCTCTTGCTGCGCGAGGGCTACGATCCAGCCTATGGGGCACGCCCGCTGCGGCGCACCATCCAGCGGATGATTCAGGACCCGCTGGCGCTGCAGATCCTGGAAGGCGCGATACTCCCGGGAGACCACATTCGCGTGGACCGCGATGCGAAGAAGGACACGATGCGCTTCGAGCGTGTGCCGGCCAAGCAACCGGCTTCTGCCGCGCGAATCTAACAATGTGACCCAGAGCGAAGTGCTTCGAACGGACGTGCTTCGCGAGATTTCCGTAACCGCAATGAATCCGGTATTCTTTACGTATATGGAAGTGATGAGGTTCTCATGAAGATTCTGCGTACTGGCGCGCTGCTGATTTTGCTGAGTGTGCTGCTGGTCGTTGCCGGCGGGGCCATCGGCGGACGGAACGGCTTGAAGATTGCCTTGGGGTTTGCCGTTTTGATGAACGGCATATCCTACTTTTTCTCCGATAAGATTGCGTTGGCGTCCAGTGGAGCCCAGCCGGTTTCACGCGAGGAACTGCCGCGGCTCTATGCCGTGATGGAACGCCTTGCGGCGAAAATAAATATCCCCGTGCCTCGGCTATACGTGATCCCGGATGCCGCGCCGAACGCATTCGCCACGGGGAGGAATCCCCGCCACGCTGCCGTGGCGGTGACGCAGGGGCTGCTCCAATTGATGAACGATGACGAACTCGAAGGTGTGATTGCGCACGAACTTTCGCACGTGCGCAACTACGACATTTTGACAAGCTCGATTGCCGCCACCATTGCCGGCGCGATTACGTATTTGGCTTCGATGGGCAAGTGGGCCATGATCTTTGGGGGATGGGGAGGCGGGCGCGACGACGAGCGCGAGGGCGGCGGGTTGGCAGCTATCCTGATGATATTTCTCGCGCCGCTCGCTGCGCTGCTTCTGCAGCTCGGCATATCGCGGCAGCGCGAGTATTCCGCGGATGCCACGGGCGCGCGCATGGTGGGCCAGCCATATGGATTGATCAGCGCGCTGCAAAAACTGGGCGCTTATAACCAGCGCATTCCTACCACGG
>WNFO01003131.1_pt1 | contig 13902 bp, 11 predicted proteins | sample 5400251 | NCBI WGS metagenome assembly WNFO01 (sample SAMN13153354, study PRJNA577476) | soil metagenome | isolation source: 100 cm saprolite under Madrone tree | place: USA:California | collected 2016-06-14 | reverse complement strand
AAGGATCGCCGCTGACCGAAGCCGACGCGAATAATCTTTTCTCAGCCTACCTGGCCCAGATCGAGAGCGTCATCGATGCCGTCGACCGGATCGAAGACGAGTAATGACCAGAGCAGGGCGCTAGCCCGACCTTCCGACGAGAGGTGTGTTGACAATGGGCAATGACGACCATAACATTGCGCATAGATCATCCCAGTTAGGTTGGGCGCAAGCCCAAACTGCTGGCCCCAGCCTCCTAGTGGGGCTGGGTTTAATTTTGTCTGGCATCTGAGTTTCCCATTTTCATGAGTCGAATCATTTTCTTGATCGATGGGTTCAACTCGCAATTTATTTGTTCCGGCTTGCAGTTTCCGACTCTTACGATAAAGCAATAATCATCTCTGGAGACACTGACCTAACGCCGGCAGTCAAAGCGGTTCAGGCAACCTTCCCCACGAAGCAGATTGGAGTTGTCCTTCCAATTGGTCGCGCCTCTGAGGATTTCAAGCAGACCGCCGACTTTCACTATAAGATGAAAGAGAAACATCTCATGACGAGCAGGTTTGATGATACCGTCATCTTGGCCGATGGAAGTCGACTGATTTGTCCGCCGAATTGGCGGTAGTAAAGCCCTGAGGAAGCGCTGCATCGTCAAAGCATCACACCGGCGTTTTGGCGCGTAAAGCAGGACAGAATCTAGACAAACTTTATTACCATTTGTATTACCAACCAACGTCGCTTTCTCACAGCACGTTTACCTCGGTTCTGGAGCGCGTAGTCTCTAAGGAAGATGGTTCGTTTTCTTTTGAAAGTGACGGGCAGCGGAACCACGTTAGACAAGTCTTGCTTAGCGGTCATAATCTCTTGCTCAGCGTCTTTGACCTTCAGAACAAGCATTTCAAATTAGGTTTAGACGCTTAGATAGAGCAATGTGTGCGGGATTACCTAGTGTAGTGCGTCACAAATAAAGGAACAACGAATCAAAGGCATCGTGTAACCTTTTAAGGAGGTAGACATGATGCGAGTTGCAGCCGCAGTTGAACTTTCTGACGAACAACGGCAGCAGTTGGAGAAGCAAGCCCGAGCGCGCAGTGTAAGTGTGCGCTTGGCCCAACGGTCCAAAATGATTTTAAAGGCCGCTGCTGGATTATCAGATTCGAGAATTGGCGTCGAGTTGGGCGTCAAGCGCCAGACCGTGGCCCGCTGGCGCAGTCGGTTCAATCGGCTGGGGCTGCCGGGCATCGAGAAAGATGCGCCGCGTCCTGGTCGCAAGCCGCAGATCTCCGCCAAACGAGTAAAGCAGATCGTTCGTATGACCACCCAGGAAAAGCCGAGCGACGCCACCCACTGGAGCACGCGCAGCATGGCCCAAGCGGCTGGCATTAGCGAGGCTTCCGTCAGACGCATCTGGAAAAAGCATGGCCTCAAGCCGCACTTGTTGCGCCGCTTCAAGCTCAGCAACGATCCCTTATTTGCCGAAAAGGTCGCCGACATCGTGGGCCTCTATCTGAATCCTCCGGAACACGCCTTAGTGCTTTCGGTTGATGAAAAAAGCCAGGTTCAGGCACTGGATCGCACTCAGCCCGGTCTGCCGCTGAAGAAAGGCCGGGCCGGCACCATGACTCATGACTACAAGCGCAACGGTACGACCACTTTGTTTGCTGCGCTCAACACGCTGAATGGAAAAGTCATTGCTACCTGCATGCCGCAACATCGTCACCAGGAGTGGTTGAAGTTCTTGCGTCTCATCGATAAATCAACGCCCAAACGCAAACAGCTTCACTTGATCATCGACAACTACTCACCGCACAAACATCCTGACGTAAAGGCCTGGCTCAAGAAACATAAACGGTTTCACATTCACTTCACTCCGACCAGTGCCTCTTGGCTCAACATGGTCGAGCGCTTTTTTAGAGACCTCACTCAGAAACAAATACGTCGCGGCTGCTTCGGTAACGTCGCCGAACTAATTGAGACAATCGAACACTACGTCGCTCAGCACAACTCCAACCCAAAGCCCTTTGTCTGGACCGCAAAGGCTTCGGATATTTTGGAAAAGGTCAAACGCGCGCGAACGGCTTTTCATAAGTTATGATCTGTTTGACGCACTACACTAGCTATTGACATTTCCTGATCGAAACTCTCTTTTAGCCACATGAGGACACGGTCGATTGCTTGCCAAGCAATCTTCAAATGTCCCTGTCTATAAGCGAGTTCGGCCACTATGATGTCCGCACGGGCGGCAATTATTCCAAACCCAAACTGGTCGCTCAGGTCAAGTGTTTTCTGAAGTAGAGATTCGGCTTCAGAGAATCTTCCAAGACGCATCAAGAGCCAGCCCAAACGAAGGCCGGACAAATCACGTGGAAGGGCCTTCCTACGCTCCCCGGCCAGCAGTGGCTTCACGGTCTGAAAAACCGAGATAGCATCTTTAGTCTTGCCTTGCAGCGCAAACGCAGTAGCCAACCTGACTCGGCAATCATCTGTCAAGCGATCATCTCGAGCTTCTGTGGCGTACTTAACAGCATCTAGGGCAGAGGCTTCAGCGCGACGAAGAAATCCGCGAAGCACTTGGACCGCGGACAGATTCTGGAATCCCAGAGCCAAGTTCTCCAGATTCGCATGCCGGGCCGCCTCTTCGGTCGCAACCCGGTTGAAGATTCGTGCCGCCTCCTCAAGCCGACCTAGATTCTTTAGATAGAGACCGTAATCGATCATCAGAGTTTCCCAGTTTGCATCAGTGAGATCCCCGCGGTCGCCGTTAATAGCATCGCCGAAAAGCTTTACGATCATAGCTCCACGCGCTTGATCGCCAAGCTTCCAGCCAAGATGTATATAACCCAGCCTCTCCCTGTATATCTCGTAGGCTTCATTGATTCTGCCGGCGTTAACAGTTTGGTAAATTACCTCATCAATGAGATCGATTGCTTTTGGATCTTTAGGCTTGATGAATCCAGGCGCACGCAACAGTAAGTCAAGGTGTGGCTGCACTGACGCATGTAATCCCTGAGGATTTCCCAGACGGTGGTAGAAATGATCTCTTACGGCCGGATGAGACGTGAACAACTCTTTCCCGTTCGGGTCTTTTTCTACAAACACCAATCGCCGTTCTGCCAGCCTGCCTAGAATGGACCTGAATTCTTCCGGTTTGACACCAGCCAAAGGGTTAGACCCAAGAGCATCCTCGGTTCCTAGGAACACCTCCTTTAGAAACTCAAAGTAGACTGGCTGCCGGAATATGCTTAAGCGTTCCAGTGTTGCCAACTCCGGCCCTGTCAGCGCGCGCTCATAGGCACGCAATACTCGGCCAAGTTTATACGCCTGTTCTTCGATCTCGGTCGAACCGCTGGCCGCTTCTAAAGGGGCAAGAGTTGCATTGATTGCGATATCTCCGTTGTGGTATTCGGCCAGGTATCGTCCCAGCAGGTCAAGGGTCAGAGCATGGCGACCATATTCCACGATGACTGCATCTAGCTCTTTGTTTGATGAGGCACGGACGTTTAGCTCACGAAGCAAGTTTCGAGCGGCGGGTAATTCCAGTAAAGTAACGTCTTGCTCAATATATCCTTGCCAATTAGTTAGATCGGTAAGCTTAAACCGACTTGTAACGATCACCTTTGACTGACCGCATTGACCATCGGCAATCTTTCTCAAAAAGTTTCGGAGAGAAGAGTCAAAAAGTTTTCCTCTTGGAAGACCATCGAGACCACCTTCCGATTGCACAGTTTCGAGTCCATCTATGACTAGTAAGAATCTTCTGCCAGAGACTTCGAGCATTTCTGCCAACGAGAACTCATTGGCCCGCGGGGTTGTGTGGGAACTTTTCGTTTCCGACCATTGCGAGAAATAGCGGTATGCCTCGTCGAAAAAAGCGGCTGTACTAGAATTAGGATTGTAAAAGGACCAAATGAATATTCCATCAGGGCGTGGATCGTCGAGCGAATCTAACCAACCTTGCTTTTCCAGGAATTTCTGAACGATAGCTGTTTTCCCACAGCCGCCGATTCCGACCAATTCAAATACACCACCGCCGCCACGATCACAGAATTTCCGCAGATCATTGAGTCTAGACCGGCGCCCCTTAAAGTGCATAGCACGGTGGAGTGAATGAACAACTTTGGCCGGAAGTTTCTGCGGAATCCTAGTCCGCTCATGCTTCGCCGCTGCGGAGTCTGTCCAGCGTCGATCCCGCTGATGAAACGCTTTCTGTAGCGTGGTCAGCTCGCTGAACTGTGCGAAGATAGCTCTCGTAGGGATTCCACGTCCTCCAAGGTCGCCGGAGCGACCACGGCTTCGGCTAATAAGGCCACACACTCGGCTGTTATGCTCATTCAACAGCGGAGCGCCACTAAACCCAGGACGTATTTGCGTCTCTTTGAACCTCATCAAAGGCGACGGACCGCCCGTAGGACCCTCATACTCAGCTCGAGCTGAATCGCCTTCCGAATAATCATCTGGATATCCAAAACTGTACAACGGATCGCCCGGCTGGGCTCCTTCACCAAGACAGACACAGGGATGGGTAAGTGGACCAGTTATTTTTAGCAGTGCAAGATCATACTCAGATTCTTCAGGCAGGCGATAAATTTCAGCGGAGTATTTTTCGTTTTGCCAGGCCACTTCGATGGATTTTGATTTACCTTCCTTGACGACATGAGCACAAGTAATGATTAGGCCTGGGGCTACAAAAAATCCCGTTCCATGTCCAGAGGCACCAGCAACTTTCAACCGCACGGTACATTGTCTCAAGAGTTCATCCAAGCTTCGCATTTCATCTCTTATCCACCCACATCAATAACCGGAGGCGATTGTCCACTCCATTCTAATGTCACCTTAAGATTGGCCTTGCCCGATCCCTTAACAAGCAGGGCGGTTAGTTGTCCCGACTCTACGGCAATCTCTAAGCCGAACTCTATCGCCGCTTTGTGTGGTTTAATTCTCTGCAATGACTGGACAACTGATATGGCAATAGCCTCGATCGTGTCGGTAACATCCTTGAAGCTCGCCACCTTGAACGCCACATTCTCCTCACCGCCAAGCACTGTGGACTCAACATGCACAATGACATTATTAGCGAACTCTACGGGAATGACTTCCGTTCTTCGATCCATTGAGTTTCTCCTACTCACACAAGACTGATCTTAGTCCCGTCCAGACTGTCTCGGTCTAGGTTTTTAAGAAAACCGATGGCTTTCTGAAACATAAGGGAAATACTCTCGGCCTATGCAAGGGCCTTTAATGCGTCACTGGCGGAGATGATTCCCTGTCGTAATACGCTTGGCGGAGATGTAGTTAGGTCGATCAAAGTAGATGGCAGCGTTCGTGGCAATGGACCTTGATCAATCAATAGATCAACTTCATTTATATGTGGGCCTAGTTGATTGACCACTTCATCAATTGTGTACGGGTTTGCTCCCCCATCAGTATTAGCACCGGTAGTCGTAAACGGGATTCCGGCCCTCTGCGAAAGCATCAAACAGATTTTATTATCTGGGATTCTAATCCCTAAGGTCTTTCGGCCACCGACCAAGCTATCGGGAACAACGTCTCGCTTAGGTAGAATCAGCGTGAGCGGCCCAGGTAAGAATCTAGCCGCAAGCTCTCGGGCAGCGTGGTTCAATATTACGTATTTGTCAGCCATTTCCAAACTGTGTACCACGACATGAATGGGCTTCTCAAGCTGCCTCTCTTTAACTTCGAATAAATCTCTGATTGCTTCGGACCCCAAGGCGTTAACTCCTAGAGCATAGATTGTATCGGTAGGATAAACGACAATCTTTCCTTCGAGGAGCAATGTTGCCGCTTCGTCGATTACTGATTCGTCTGGCCGGTGAGAATCCACCAGGGTGATACGTCGGACACTCATTCGTAGCTTACGCTCTCACAGGATTCTTGTAGACAGCTTCCAACGCTCCCAGAGGCGCATTGGCTTTGGCGTCCAGATGGATATCAGACCTATGGCCATCTTTGAGCTTATAGTAGGCCAAGGCCGCTATCATGGCTCCATTATCGGTGCAAAGTGACATCGGTGGGTAAATGACTTCTAAACCGTGCCGAGCCGACAACTCAGCGAATGTGTCGCGTAACAAGCTGTTTGCCGATACTCCGCCGGCAATCGTGATGGTCTTAATGTTCTTTGCTTCGGCTGCTCTAAGAGTCTTCGCAACGAGCACATCGATGACGGCCTGTTGAAAACTGGCCGCCAAGTCAGTAATGTCTACTTCTTTTCCACGTACTCTAAAATCGTATACCGTGTTAACCACGGCGGTCTTCAAACCGCTAAAGCTAAAGTCATAACCAGGCTGATTCAGCATAGGCCGGGGAAATTCGAAGGCGTGCGGATTGCCTTGTCGTGCCAATCTGTCAATTATCGGTCCGCCGGGAAAACCAAGTCCCAACAGTTTGGCCACCTTGTCGAATGCCTCTCCGGCGGCGTCATCCATAGTTCTACCGATCAGCTCGTAGCGATCATGGTCTATAACCCGGATGAGTAGATTATGACCACCGGAGACGGTGAGACAGATATGTGGGAACTGAATGTTAGGATTTCCGAGAATGTTAGAGTAAATGTGTCCCTCAATATGGTGAACTCCTATGAGGGGAATATGCCGACCGTAGGCGATTGCCTTAGCCGCAGCTACGCCCACGACTATTGATCGTAACAGTCCGTGCTTGCAGTTAACCCCAACTGCGTCAATCTCCGAAAAAGAGACACCCGCAGTGTCGAGCGCTTCTCGGATCACATAGTTCATGGATTCAACATGTCGCCGGGCCGCTAACTCTGGCACAACTCCGCCAAATTTTTCATGAACGTCCTTCTGCGACCAAACAATATTAGAGAGGATTTGCTGTCCATCTCTTACGACTGCCGCGGCGGTATCGTCACATGCGGTTTCGATGCCCAAAACCAACATTCCAAAACTCCTATGACTCCTGTAGCTTTTGGATCAGAGCCCATTTCGATTCAGCTTCAGCTTCCTGTAAGTAAACCGGAGCCAGCGAAAGAGTGTCATCGGCGCCTGCATTCACAAACTTGTGGAGACCTGCCTCGTTCACGAACGAAGGCCGAATTTCGCTGAGAAAGGGGCCACCAACGGTTATTCCCTTGTTATTTTCTGATCGGATCCCGATGTAGTCCCTCACACCCTCATCCAGCAAGACCACTGATGGCGTTCTTAGATCATTTAGATCATTAAACAAGGCGTCCCACGTAGCAAATCGATAGTCAGTAACTCGCTTGGGAGCTTCACCTTCACAGTTGTAGCCCGCGTAAAAGACGTGCTCTTTCTTGGCGCTAATTATCGGATAAACCACCTTTTCAGTGTATCGCAGGTTGTAAGCCAGCACGTCTAGCGTGTTCACTCCCAGAATTGCTTTGTTGCACACTTGCGCAAGAGACTTGGCGGTGGCTACACCAATTCGCAAAGCACTCCATAATCCCGGTCCGAGAACTACCGTAATTAAGTCAACGTTCGTAATAGTCAGTTTGGTCTCTGTCAACAAGTAATCAATCACCGCCAAGATATTTCGCAGGCAGGCATCTTCCATTTGGAGTCCCAATTCTCCTAACAACTTTTGATCGCTGGTTAGCGCAACCGACCCGATTTTTTGTGAGGTGTTGATGCCCAGGACTATCATCGTTCCCCCAAGCCTTTGATTAGATGATCGTGTCCACGGCCGACGCCGGTAATTTGTATTTCTCGTTCGTCATCGCTGTCTCCCAGACTGAGTTCAAGCTTCAAGTAACTTTTCGTTAACTGGTCGATGAATTTGTCTGCCCACTCAATAATGCAAACTCCTGAGCGATCCAAGTATTCTTGTATCCACAGATAGTCCTCGGTCGAAAGGTGATCCAACCGATAGAAGTCCATATGATATACGGACAACCTACCTTGATACTCATGAACTAAATCGAATGCTGGACTATTGACGTACTCATGCTCAGGCACTTGCAAGCCAAACGCGATTCCTTTCGCCAGCCAAGTCTTCCCTGTCCCTAAGTCACCGACGAGAGCAACGATATCTCCTGACCTCAAAAGTGCCCCGAGTCTGCGACCAAATTCAAGTGTTTCTTCGGCGCTCGTCGTTTTGAGTACAAGCTCTGTGCCGTTCTCAAGAACGATGTCATTCATGTTAATTCCCTCCGCTTTGCTTCCAACAGACGCTCATCTGGACTCGGTTTCTTCATTGGTCTTCTATTATCACTCACTAGAGTACGATTTGTAACAGGAGCAAGGTAGGTCACGGATCATTAGTGGCGACGCCCGAGTCAGGCGCCTTGCTGAGGCGACTCCTTGCTATACATACCGGGTTTCTTACGGAACGACTGGATGCATGCTTTCAAGTTGTTGCGGTGAGAATTCATGAACTGGGCGGCTCAGACACCCGCTCGAGGTTGGCAAAGATGCCGATAGACCAATATCCGTCAATGTGAAATGTCATCAGTAGGCGAAGGCGTCGCTGACTTGACACTTACAGGCTCACCCAACAACCATTCTCATGCGATCGACGCGCGGCATCCAAGACCATTTGCACGCGATAACCATCTTCGAACGTCGCCGCACCGTCGACTATGGTTCTTCCTTCACGCAAGGCGGCGACAATTTGCTTTGAGTATTCGGTAAAGCCGCGAGCCCAGCCACCATCGCGCATTCCCGGAGCCAGCTCGCCGCGCTCAGTCTCGACGCTCTCCCATTCTTCCGCGCCGATACTAGCGCGCCAAACTTCTCCCGCATCGTTAATCATGAACGCTCCCCGCGAACCGAAAATTTCCAGACGATGCTCAGCTTTACCAGGCTCAACCATCGAAAGCGAGACGTTCGCGGTGGTGCCTTTAGTCAATTCACTTTCCGCAAAGCGCAAGAGTAGGTTCGCTTCGTCGTCGGTAGTTACAGTACGAAGCTCGCCGCTATCTTCATGTTTACGCTCATGAATGTGCGTCGCGAGATTGCAACAAACCTCAGAAACTTCGGTGTTCAGTAACCAACGAAACCCATCGACAACATGCGATCCAATTGCACCCAACGTGCCCCCGCCCTGCTTTTGATCTGACCACCAATTCCAGGACCGCTCGACGTCGGCGCGTGAATCAGCACGAAAAATCAGCTTCACGTGTCGCACCGTTCCAATCTCGCCATCGTGAAGCAACTTGCGCAGTTTAATTCGTCCCGGCAAGAAGCGCAGCTCATGATCTATAAGCGCCAACACACCGGCTTTGCGCGCGCACTCAGTCATACGTCGTGCTTCATCCGCGTTCATCGCCATAGGTTTTTCGCAGAGCACTGCTTTGCCATTCTCCAAAGCTGCGAGCGTCATCTCGCAGTGCTTAACAGGTGGCGTGACCACGCTTACTAGATCTACGTCGTCGCGAGCGACAAGTGCGGGCCAGTCACTGTCTGCGTGTTCGATGTCGAATTCGCGAGCGACTTTTTCAGCATGCTCTCGATGGCCGCTGGCAATGGCGACGACACGAGCTCCGTCGCAATACTTGAAGCCGGGAATCTGCGTTGTGCGCGCGAAGCCCGCGCCGATGATTCCGATGCGAATCTCTGCGTCCCTCATGTTTTTTCCCTTCCATTCTCTGACGCTGAACGTAATAAACATACATCATCGCAAAGACACAGAGGAGTCACGATTGTCCGTAATTAGCCGACGCAATTGCTTCATTAGAATTTGCTTGACATCAGTCCTACCCCTACGTATCGTGGGGGCAACTTGCAGATAAAAACCGGAGGAGAAATCCTTCGCCGCTTCCAGTTAGGCCACTTAGAGAGGAGAAGTCCATGCCATCCAGACTTTTGAAAGTTACGCGCAGCATTCTAAGCACTCTCGTTCTCGTGCTTGTCGGATTCGCAACTGTCTTTGCTCAAGCAACCGCCAGCGGGTCTTTGAGCGGTACGGTGTTGGATAAGAACCAGGCCGCCATTAAAGGCGCAAGCGTAACCGCCACGAACAAGGCGACAGGTCAAACGCGAACCGCGACGACGAATGATAGCGGCGAGTACAAAATTGACCTGCTGCCTGCCGGTAACTATGACATTAAGGTAAATGCGTCTGGATTCGCCGACGCCGCTTCCGAAAATGTCGAGTTACTGGTCGGCCAGACCAATAGCCTTAACGTCACCATGAATCCAGGCGGGGTAACTGGTACCGTAACCGTAACTGCCGGAGAAACCGAATTGGTAAGTAAGGAGAAAACCGACATTAGCATGAACATCACTCCGCGCGATGTGCAGGATCTTCCTCTTAATGGCCGCGACCTTGCCAACCTGGCTTACTTAGCTCCGGGAGCGAAACCTGTCGACTCCTACGATCCGACCAAGAATCGCTTGGCCATCTTTGGCGTCAATGGTTCAAGCGGTCGCAACGTCAACGTTACGGTCAACGGAATCGACAACAAAGACAACACGGTCGGCGGACCGGTGATGCAGTTTCCGCTGGAATCAATCCAAGAGTTCATAATCAGCACGCAGCGCTTCTCCGCAGTGAACGGTCGTAGTGAAGGCGCGGCAGTTAATGTCGTGACGAAATCTGGGGCTCGCCAGTTTCATGGGTCAGCTTTCTTTCAGTTGCGCGACAAGAAGTTGAATACGACTGAAGTTGATCCCGGCACCCGTCTCGCGGTGGCCCAGAAACCGCCATTCAACCGAAAGATTTTCGGCGGTTCCATTGGCGGCCCTATCAATAAGGGCAACCATCCGACATTCTTCTTCTTCGCCGTGGAACGACAGAATGAAGCTACGTCGATCCCGGTTCCTGCCGATGCAGTCGCGGAACTGAATCTAGTCACGAGCCTTGGCGCGCAACCTGCCGCAATCATTCCTACGCCCTATCATGATACTCGTTGGAATCTTAGATTTGATCACACCCTCAATTCTAAACACAGCATCTTTGCCAGTTACAGCGACCAGAAGAATTTTGGATTGAACGATCAATTTGCCGGCGTCGGCGGAAGGGCGGATCTTACAGCGGGCAACTTTACGAAGAACCGACTCTTATTGGGGAATGTCACGCTGAATTCTGCATTTAGCAGCACAGTGGTCAACGCTGCCACGGTCGGTTATCAATACTGGAATAATCTGATTGACACCGACAAGAAGGTCAAGACATTTGTATTTCCCACCACCATCACCTTTGGCACGAACACGAACGTGCCGCAACAGTCTTACCAAGCGAAGTATCAGTTCAAGGATGATCTCTCGATCACCAGGGGCAAGCACACGTACAGGACTGGTTTCGATTATTTGTGGGAGCCGAAACTAGGTGGCTTCTTTGAATTTAATCCCACATTGGAAATTGACTTCAACCTTAAACCTAGCGCCATCAACGCTCTTCCCGCGAAATTTGCGACGCCAGGTATAGTAAGTGGCATGTCAGCGACTGCCGGCAATCCCTATTTCAATCTTCCGGGAGGCGCAAAAATGTTTGGTCTCTATTTCCAGGATGATTGGAAGTTCCGGCGCAATCTTACCCTGAATCTCGGTTTACGTTGGGACAAAGATTTCAACCTGATCGGCACACAAGCTCAGGCCAAGAGCCGAACCTATCTCGAACTCAAAGCCATCAACCATCCGCTGGCAGCAAGCTTACCTCACGATGACAACAAAGACTTTAGTCCCCGTGTTGGTTTTGCGTGGGACATGACTGGGAACGGGCGGCATATTCTCCGGGGAGGTTATGGCCTCTACTACGGTCAGACTTTCCTGAACATCCCGCTGTTTATGATTCAGCAGATCAATCCAACGATCTTTGCGACCGTGTTTGCTTTAAGTACCGGCGACCCATGCCCGCCGACGTGTGTACCAGGAACAAATATCCCGATCGACTCGTGGCGTTTCGGAGTCGATCCGTTGCCAACAATTCCGCCGCCGCCCACGCAGCTCCCCGCTGGCTCAGTAGGTCGTATTATGGATCCGAAGTACCGTAATCCTTACACCCAGCAATGGAATGCGGGCTATTCGTGGCAGTTCAACTCTTACTCGGTGTTGGAGTTTGAATATACGCACGTACTCGCATTGCATGAATCCAAGACACTCAATGTCAATCCTCAACTTAGATTGATCGCTAACGAGAGTTCAGCGCGTCCGTTAAGCGCCGCCTTTGCCGCGGCCGGGGTGCCCGTTTTAGGTCGCATTGACTTGGAAGCATCGGTCGGTCGGTCACGCTACGATGGCATGAATATCTCTTATCGCCGCCGCTTGCACAACAGATTCACAATCAACGCTACCTACACGCTCTCGAAGGCGGTGGCTTATAACGGGAACGCCGCGGCATTCCGCAACCGGCCTTTCAATCCGTTTGATTACTTTAATCGGGAGGAGTATGGGCCGGTGCCAAATGATACGCGCCATCGTTTTTCAGGAAGCGCCGTGATTAGTCTGCCGGGGGGATTTCAGATTGCTCCGATTCTGCAGATGGAGTCAGCGCGAGCTTACCAAGCGAGCTACGGTGCTGGCGGTACTTCACTCGACGTGCTAGGCTCTGGCAACGGTCGCGGGACTACTCACGTGATCGTCTTCAACACTAGTCCTAACGATCTCTTCGCCACCTTTAAAGCATTTGGGACTACCACCAAGAGTTATAGGGACTGCCTGCGGGGAGGACAGTGTTCCATCCTCTCCTTTGACAATCTGCGCGGCCAGCCCTTCTTCCAACTCGACACGCGCATCAGCAAGAACTTTAGAATCAAAGAACGCTATACAATCACGGCGCTCTTCCAGATGTTCGACCTGACGAATCGCGCGAATTTCGGAAATAACTTCGTTGGTGACGTGCGGCAGACAAATTTCGGGCAAGCGAACGCTTTCATCACGCCCGGTGGCGTAATCGTTCCGCACAGCTTTTCGGGCGAATTCGGGGTAAAGTTTAGCTTTTGAGAATGAGGGCAGAGGAGTCAATTTTAGAAAGGGTGGCCCGACTAGGCCACCCTTTTTTTATTGGAAGGAGCCAAGCACGCTGGTTTCTCCGAGCCTGCTGCTTACCTCTGCTGCTCTCTAATATAGCCTCTGCCTCCGCAAACCAGAGACAAATCAGAGTAGCGGTTCTTGATCTTGGAACTAGCTCTACGAGTTTGCTCGCGGCATCAGAAATCCGAAAAGCATTTTTCGCCGAGGTACTGGATGAATCGGCGCCTGGCAAATTTGAAATTATTGATCACGACGAAGCGCGAGCTGCCGCGCTTGGCACGGGCTATACGGGATCCCTAAATCTGGAGCTTCAACAAGCGCGCGATCTCGGCGCCGCGATTGGATGTGACTTTTATTTCCTTGGTGACGCGGAAACCGTAAAGCGATCTCCATCGACTGGAGCCAGCTACTTCGAGTCTTTTGCCGCCGTCTTTCTCGTCAGCGCGCGCACCGGCCGCCTGGTGCTTTGGGAAAGGCCTACCGTTCAGCGCGATTCCCCGGAGGAATCGGTAAGAGCCCTGCTTTCTATTCTATCTTCCAAAGAAACTCATGACCGTTACACTGCGGCGATTCGGCGCGCGTTAGAAGCGGAGCGCGCTGAACGAGCATCTGCATCAGGAATCAACGCCCCAATCATCGAAGTCCTGTCGGACCATAATTCCGAGGCAGACAAAGATGTGCGAGCACCGCGGGCTTTTCGTCGATTGAAACCAACCTATCCTGAGACTGCCGCGCGCGCCGAGGTCGAGGCTACGGTTGATGTTCTAGTGGATATAGATGCTCGCGGTGAAATAGGTCACGTCGAAATCACCCGGTGGGCTGGCTATGGGTTGGACCAGTCCGTTGTGGACACGGTAAAGCAAATGCATTTTTTCCCGGCGATGCGCAACGGTATAGCAATTCCGATGCGCGTACTCCTGCGTTATAACTTCCGCAAGCCGCCGATCGATAATTCTACCCAGCAAAAACCATCTTTCGAACACGAATTCTGAACTGCACCGCGGTCGTTGTTGAGGCT
>WNFO01013720.1_pt1 | contig 13905 bp, 19 predicted proteins | sample 5400251 | NCBI WGS metagenome assembly WNFO01 (sample SAMN13153354, study PRJNA577476) | soil metagenome | isolation source: 100 cm saprolite under Madrone tree | place: USA:California | collected 2016-06-14 | reverse complement strand
CGGAACCGTTCACTCGACAGGACGGACCGAGCCAGACCGGTGCACGAAGGCGCTTGAAGATTTCCTTCCCCCGGCCTTCCCCGGCCGATTTTCTCGGGGAAGGCCATTTCGCTAAGTATTTGATTCTAATGGTCGGGGCAGCTGGATTCGAACCAACGACCTGCAGTACCCAAAACTGCCGCGCTACCAGGCTGCGCTATACCCCGATCATCTGGGAAACGACGTCGATACACGCTTAAGCCGCTGCCAGCAAGGCTGGCTCGCGACCGTCTCAATGGCCATTGAACAGCGGGTGTCCGACGCGGTCGCCGGGCGCGATACCGTATTTTTTCGCCGTGCCCGCAATCACCTCCAGCACGCCCTTCGCCAGCCCCCTCGACGGGATGATTTTCGTCGATTGCGGCTCGGTATTCTCGGCAATTCGCAGGATCCGGCCGTCGGCCCGAATGAAAATCATGTCGAGCGAGATGAATGTATTTTTCATCCACATCGACACCTCCTGCTCCGGCGAGAAATCGAACAGCATCCCCTTCCCGTCCGCCAATTCCTTCCGGTACATCAGGCCGGTGGTCTTTTCCTCTTCGGTCGTTGCCATCTCGACCGAGAACACCTGCACGCCGGATTTGGTGACGATCTCGAGCGGCTGAACGCTCGCCGCCTGCACGCCAGCGCCTGACGATGCGCAAACAACAATGGCCACCACAGATATCCAAAGCCACGCGCGCGCGCGCGCGCGATACCTGCCGACACTCCGATCAGAATTCATTGATAACGCTCACACCCAGCCGAAGAAATTCGCCCAGCCAAACCCTAGCCCGACGACCCCCGCGAATACCAGTCCGCGGCGGCCAGATCATGGTCAAGACTGCGCGATGCCTTTTTAGGCACAAGACCAATGGCAGGTAGAGGGGGGCTCTCGCAACTAATGCGACGAGAGTCCGGGCGAGCCGCTTTCCGGCTGGATTTCGGCAGCCATCATTCCCTTGGACCCGGGCCCGAACCGCACCAGCACATATTGACCGGGGCGCAGCTCGGTCATTCCAAAGCGGCGCAAGGTTTCCATATGCACGAAGATGTCCGGAGTCCCCTCGCCGCAGGTCAGGAAGCCGAATCCGCGCAGCCGGTTGAACCATTTGACCTGCGCCCGCTCCAACCCGCTGGTCGGCGTGACGCTGACATGGGTCCGTGCCGGCAGCATTTGTGCCGGATGGATCGCCGTCGATTCGTCCATCGAGAGGATTCGAAACGCCTGATAGCCCTTGGCGCGCTGCACGCATTCGACGACCAGCCGCGCACCTTCGTACGCGGTTTGGTAACCGTCGCGCCTAAGCACGGTAACGTGCAGAAGCACGTCTGGCGTTCCATTGTCCGGAACGATGAAGCCGTAGCCTTTTGATGCATCGAACCATTTGATGACACCGGTGATTTCGACAAGGTTGGCCGCGGCTTCACCGAGGCCCGAAAGCGCTTCGATAGCCGGGTCGCGCTCGACACCGGCAGAAAATTCACTCGAACCAAGCCTGCTCGGTCCCGTCGCGCTTGACGGTGCCCCTCCGAGCTTTTTGGACTCAAAACCGTCCGACCCCATGACCCCGGACCCCACACAGAACACGCGCCCATCGATGCCAATTCATGATGCCGCAACGCGAATCTTTCGAATCCAAAGATAACACTCCCGCTAGCGTTGTGCACAAAAAAAACAAATTTGCCGCAAGCTATGAACAACCTTGCGTGCCAGCGAATCAATTTGGCAACACTGCAGCGAATCAGTTTGGCATTTGGTTACCGACGAACGGCCCGAGCGTCTCGCCGATATCGTGCCGGATGACCAGATCGGCCATGTCATCCTGTTCGGTGGGCTCATTGTTGATGATCACCAGCCTGGCACCGCTGTTCTTGGCCAGCATTGGAAAGCCGGCGGCCGGCCAGACCACCAGCGACGACCCGATTGCAATAAACAGGTCGCAGTGCTGTGCGAGCTCGGTGGCGCGACGCATCGCGTCTTCCGGCATCGCTTGCCCGAACGAGATGGTCGCGGTCTTTACCGGCTCGTCGCAAACGGTGCAGTCGGGCGCACCGCCGCTTTCGTCGAAGCGCTGCTTGATCCATGGCAGGTCGTACGCCCGTCCGCAGCCGATGCAGCGGGCGTAGGTGGTATTGCCGTGAAGCTCGATGACGTGTTCGGCCGCAAATCCCGACATCTGATGCAGATTGTCGATGTTCTGGGTGACGATGGCGGGAATTTTGCCGCTCCTGTACAGCGAGGCCAGCGCGCGATGACCGCGTCCCGGCCGCGCCGCGGCGAAGGTCGGCTCCATCGCAAAGCGCCGTCGCCATGCCTCATCCCGGGCATCCCGGCTGGCAACGAATTCATCGAACGGAATCGGGCGATTGCTGGTCCACAATCCGCCGGGTGAGCGGAAATCGGGAATTCCGCATTCGGTCGAAATTCCCGCGCCGGTGAAGGGAACGATGGTGGAGGCTTCGGCGATCATGTCGCCGAGCCGTTCCACCCCACTGCGAAGATCCAATGCGATCACTTAACAATTATCCGAGGTATTGGCTGTGCCGATTATAGCACGATCGGTCGGATTGCTAAGTCAATGCCCCCGGGTCGTCAGCCCATCATCGTTCAAGCCATCGGCGAACGCCGACATTTGGCCCCAAGTTTTAGTCCCAAAGTTTTAGTCCCAAACCGGCTCGGTCACCTGATTGCTGTGATGCCCGCCATGATGTGCATCGCACTTCTTCTCGTCGCGCTTCATTGCCTTTGGTGCGAGAGCTGCGACCTGGGATTTTTTCGCAGATTTGCCGTACTGGGAAAGCCTCTCCATTTCGGCCTCAAGTTCCGCCGGGCCGCGACCCTTCCCGCCAGCTTCTCCATCGTCCGGTCGCGCAGCAACGCGAGTTCTTCGATGTTAAGTGAATCTAGATCAATTTTGGCCATATTTACCTTCTGTTTTGTTTAGCTACCGGCAAGGTGCACGCGCCACAACAACAATACGGACCTTATTCACCGCCACCAATTACCGCGTTCGATTTCGTTGATAAGCCATTCGATTTCATTGACATCGACTGATGTCTTCAACGCTCCCGATTCACGGGTGCGAGAACTTCGCATTCGGGAATTTCCGTAATCACGCCCCAATCCCAACCACCATGGGCGTACGACGCGAATCACAGGGACAGGCATGACGGACCAGCAGGACAGGCTCGCAGGTGAGCGCGAAGAGATCGCAATGCGCGTGGCAAACTTCAGGGCGACGCAGGAGAAATTCGAGCGCGAGCGCGAAGAGTATTTCGTCGCGACGCTGAAAAATGCCCGCAGCGTGTTTGAGCGTCTGCCGTTCTTGTCGTAGCGCGGGTTTTTCGGCGCGCTGACTCCCTCCACCGGCATTGTGCGCCGACAGGTCTGCCGAAGGCGCGGGCGATGGCCAGCGCGCGAGGCAAAAAAAGCCCGGAAACGATGTTCCGGGCTTTTTCGTTACCAGTGATGGCGCCAATAGTGGTGCCGATAATAATAGGGACCGCCGTAGTAGGCGTGCGGCCCATAGCCGTAATAGGCCGGCCGATAGTAACTAGGGCCGTAGTCGTAATAGCCATAGCCCGGTCCATAATAGCCGTATGGACCGTACGCGCTGGCGGCGGCACCGGCAGCGAGTGCGCCGGCGGCCAGGCCGAAAGCCAGTCCCGGGCCAATGCCCCGCGCCTCAGCCGGCGCTGGCGCGGTTATGGCGGTGGCGCCAACCGTGGCAACCGTCGCCAGAATTGCGAGCGTTTTTCTCATGCGCATCTCCTCACAGTGAACACCGACGAAATAACGCAGACGGTTTTCAATGGTTGCAGGGAGCCGGGTTCCTGCGTTGAAATCGTGTGGCTATTCTCTCCCCTGCTCCCCGCCCAACGCAGGGAACCGCTTTCTCCTCGCGGTGTCGTTCTACTCCCCGAAATATTCGCGGATGACCCTGCAGTCGGACTCTCCCCAACGTGGCCGCTTGAGCAACTGCCGCAGCTCCGTCTCGAAGCGTGCGCGAACCGGCGGCAGTTCAGTCATCACTACGGATTGACGTGAGGCGAATGCCGCGTGGACGGCTCGCAGGATGGTCCAGTTCAGCGTGACCATCAGGACTTCTTGCGGGCTGCCCGCCCATTGCGCCGCGATCGAATGTTCAAGGTCAGTTAGACCGTCGACCAGGTGTCCGGTCACGAACGATCTGACCGGCAGCCTGACTTCGGGAGGCCACGCGTTCAGAGCTTCGGCATAGAGGCTGTCAAAATCCATCGCCATTCATAACGACATTCCGGACCCCACCGCCATGAAAGTTGCGCCCGGGAATGCAGATGTCTCCCCCAAGCGGAGATTTTCGATCTCACCGTTGTTTTGACGCAACGCCGCGCGATGCGCTGCGCGTCGGGCAGCTCGCGCAGCCCTCAAAATTCCATCTTCGTCACTTTGACGACTTTTCCCTTGGCGCCGTAGGTGGTCCGCTTGCCTACCTGTTTGCCGTTTTCAAGATACCCCGACCGCATCTTGGTACCGTCTTTCCTGAACCACTCCCAATATCCGGTCAGCACGTCATCGACGGTATGACCCCTGGCCTTGATGGTTCCGTCCTTGTGACGGTCGAAGCGTTTCTTCATCAGGGATCCTCCTGACCAATCATGGAAGAAATGTCGTGCGGCCCGACTCAGGGAAAGCGATGAACGCGTTTTGTTCACGGGGGAACGAACAGAGTCCGGAATTTCTCGCCGGTCGACCGGTTAAAAAATCGTCATTAACCCAACCTTTTTACAGACCGTAAACGCGCTCCTGCCAATTTTATGCGGTCCAGGAGGGCCCCATGGTTATTTATCCCGTGCCTGCCGCAGTGACGCAGGCCAAAGTCCATCTCGCCATCGACGAAACCGCAAAGGCGCCGGTTCCGACCATCAACGAGGATCGGCTCACCGTCATCGACGTCGAGGTGGAGGCGGAGCAGGCGTTACTGCTGGACCGCAAAGCCTGAGAGCGTTTCTGCTGGTTTCCTGGCTCCGGTTCCCGGTTTACCGAAAATACCCGGCGAGATTTGAGCGGGCCGTTGAACTTTTTCCGGGTGGCGCGGACACAGCTTTACTGGGGAATTGCGTATCCAGTTTCCACGGCAGCGCCGCCGGGCGAACATACTCCGCCCAGGCGGCGCGGTTGTTTTGAACCTTTTTTCGACTTCCGCAGACATATCCCTGAAGCAGGTCGATTCCCCCAATTGCTTTGCTTCTCCTAGGAAGCTCCGCCTTACCCCGAGGCGGGGCTTTTGGCTTTTTCGAAACCGCGCGCGACCGATTGGTCCGCAAACGCCCCTGCCCCTCCCCGCATTTTACTGCTATTGGACTTCCCGAAACCAAAACCAATCTCTTCGATTTCTCCAGGGAGCAACAACCATGCGCTATCTCCACACCATGCTGCGCGTGCGCAATCTCGATGCCGCACTGAAATTTTACCAGGACGCCTTGGGACTGAAGGAGGTCCGCCGCGTCGACAACGAGAAAGCAAAATTCACCCTGGTGTTTTTGTGCGCCGCCGAAGACGAAGATCTGCTGAGAACGTCCAGGGGGCGCGGCGCGCCGCTGGTCGAACTCACCTATAATTGGGATGAGGAAAAATACGGCGAGGACCGCTATTTCGGCCACCTCGCCTACGAGGTCGACGACATCTACGCGACCTGCGACCGGCTGATGAAACTCGGCATCACCATCAACCGCCCGCCGCGCGACGGCCAGATGGCCTTCGTCCGCTCGCCGGATCTGCATTCGATCGAACTGTTGCAGAAGGGCGATGCCAAGCCGCCAGCGGAGCCGTGGACCTCGATGCCGAATACCGGACACTGGTAAGCGACTGGTGATCAAAGCGGATGCGCCGTCTCCATCCGGCGCATCCGAAGGCGGTTGACGCCTTCGCGCGAGGCCGGCGCCGTCTCATATGGCGGTGTTGAGCGACATCCAGAATTCCGATTCACCGTCCGTGAACCTTTTACGCCCAGATCTTACTCAGATTTGAGGTGTTACATGACCCAAGCCCAGCACTATTATTTTCAAGCCGACCAGGCCAAGCGTTTGGCCCGCCAAGTCGCCGATTCAGAGGTACGCGAGAAGCTCCTGGAGATGGCTGGAGAGTACCGCCGTTATGCGGAGCTGATGGAAGCCCAGGACAGGCCTTTCGAGCCGGCATTGGACTGAGCCGCCCGGCCTTGCCGCCTGGCGCGAGCCGGCTAAATAAGCCTGGAAATAGCCGCTACGCTATCGAACAGCAAAACCGGCGAGGCCTGTCGCAGCGCCTCGGTTTTGGCAAGGCCCCAGGACACCGCCCCGAAATCAATCCCAGCCTGTCGCGCGGCCTCGCCGTCGCGAACCTCATCGCCAATGCAGATGGCATCGGCCACGGCAATTCCCGTTCGTTTCAGAACAGCTTTGTATTTGACAGCCTTGCCGAACAATGAAGCGCCGCACGCAAACTGGGAAATCAAGTCCGCGTTTTTTCCAAGTGCCTTTCTGACATTGCTTTCGGAGTCAGAGCTGACCACTGCCAAGGTTACCCCAAGCTGCGATAGCTCCCCAAGCATCACGTCGACTCCCGCGAACAGCGGAATGGCATGGATGCTTTCGCTTTTCAGCCGACGCATATCCCGGGCGATGGCCGGCATTCGCCGGATCGGTACCTGGAGATATCTGATGATTTCCCGGGACGATTTTCCGCGAAGCATCTCCACGTCCTGATCTTCAATGCGCTTGAAGCCGTGTTTGTCGGCGATCGAATTCACAACCCGCCGAAACCACGGGAGGCTGTCGGAGAGCGTTCCATCCAAGTCAAATATTGCGAGCTTGTATCTAGGCATGATCCGAATAGCCCTGTCCCTATGCCCGTCCGCGAATCTCTCTCGGCCCACGATCCCACGCGCTCGGTGTCGGCGCCCACGTGGTCAAGCGGCATGACTCTCCAGTTCGACTCGGACACCGATGAGGTTTCCATCCCGCTTGCCGGAACCTCGCATCCGCGTTCTTGAATCGATCGAATTATGGAGGCGAAAGTGGGACGAGTACTTCTGCTCTGGCTTTTTGGGCGTGCCCATACCGGTGATCCTTTTGTTGTGGCTGTTCTTCGGCCGCTGACAACAATTGCGTTTTGCGTCAATCAGGCTCCGTCGAGGCTTGGCGGAGCCTGATCTTTTGCTCCGGCCAACGTCATCAAACACGCGCTTTTTTCTGAAAATTCCGATATGACCCGCGGGTAGCGGATCATCGGGAGTGAAAGCGCGTGGCGGACAGCAATCAAGAACAGCTCACGGTCTGGGGCCGGGCCAATTCGGTCAACGTTCAAAAAGTGCTGTGGTGCCTGAGCGAACTCGATATCGCCTATCACCGTATCGATGCCGGCATGGCGTTCGGCAAGAACGACGAACCCGACTATCTCGCGATGAATCCGAACGGCCGCGTGCCTACTCTGGTTGATGGCGACTTTGTCCTCTGGGAATCCAATTCGGTGATGCGCTATCTCGTCCTTGCCTATGGCCAGGGATCGCCGATTTATCCGCAGGCCGCGAAGGCGCGCGCCAGCGTCGACCGCTGGCTTGACTGGACGCTTTCGACCTTGCAGCCGGTCGATCGTCCGGTGTTCTGGGCGCTGGTGCGAACGCCGGTCGAAAAGCGCGACATGGTTGCGATCCAAAAGGATGCCGACGCGGAAGCCGTGCAATGGCGCATCGTCGACGCCCAACTGGCGACGCGACGCTTCATCGAAGGCGACGATTTCACGATCGCCGATATCGCGCTCGGCGCCTATGCACGGCGCTGGTTCGGCGTCGAGGGCATCCGCAAACCGCAGCTCGCGCATCTCGAACGCTGGTTCGCCCAGTTCGCCAGCCGTCCGGGATTTCAGCAATTCGTCGCGCCGCCGATGTCATGAACCCGGGCTGGAGTCTGATCCAACGGATCAAGCGCTATCGCGAGACGTTCGGCCAAAAGCCCGAACGATCCAACAGCAGGACGCAAAAAATCAACACCAGGGTGACGACCGCCACCACCAGACGCGTGGTCCAGTTCATGCCGCGGCTGACCCACCAGAGCAGCGCGCAACCCATGAAAACGGGAACGATGATATCGAGTTGCAATGGGCCCGCCCTTGTTGCCGCTCAGCGCCCGCCGCTTGAGCCACCGACCCCGACGCTGACCGCGCCACCGATCTTCACGCAGGTCTCGGTGCCGTCAACCCTGACGAAACCCGGACCATAGGCCGCGCACGAATTGCCGGCGCCGGCAGCCTTCAGAGGGAGCAACCGGCCCGAGGCAGTGGGTTTGTCGGATTTCTGACGGCTGGACGGCTCGGCCAAGGCGATTGGAGCCGGCAGCAGCACCGCGACAACGATCGCAAGCAGGGTGTTTCGCATCCCGCCTTTTATCGCGCGCGGCCTGCTTTTGCTACCGAACGAATTTGATGCCCACCGACTTTCCGCGACGCCAGACCACTTCGCAGGGCCGGCCGGTTCTCGCGTCGCGCGAAAGCGCCAGCCGCAATTTCGCCGGCAACATGTTGGGATCGTCAATCGTGATCTTGGCGCCGGTGGCGGACATGTCCTGCACCACGCAGGGGCGCGCGGCAAAGCCGCCGTCGAGGGTGATCCAGCCGGGCTGGCGCAGCGATTTCCGCACTTCCCGCTTTTTGCTTACCCCGGCCATTCAGTTGTCCCCAGCGCGTATTCCGCAAAGTGCGCACCGTTTTGCGACAGAATTCGTGCACGCCTCAGCTTACCCCTTTACTGCGCCGGGCTTTAGAAACCATTGAGATCCGAACAAATCCGAGGGATGCTGGCCTTGCCAGGAGCGCGTCCAATCTGGCCTAAAAGCCGCGATTACCGGCGGCTTGCCCAGGCGCGCAAACGCCACTATACGTTCGCCCGCCGCCGCTTCGATCACATCACCGCGGTCGGGGTTCGGCACGGCGCCATCGCAAGCTTAAAGCGTTGATTTGCCGGGCATATTTGTTTATGCGAAACGGCAATGGCGCGACCTTGCTCGGTTGCGGTGAGGCCAAGCTCCCTTCGTCTATCGGTTAGGACGCCACCCTTTCACGGTGGAGAGAGCGGTTCGATTCCGCTAGGGAGCGCCACCCACGCAAATGGCCCCTGATTTCAAAAGAGTTTTCGGCCAAAATGGCAAACCGCAAAGTCCGGTTTGCCACTCTCGCGTTCCCGCTTGTTCGATTCTCGGCGCCATCAGTGGGCCCCGCAGAGATGCTATCCGCCGCCTTGTCGAGATCGGGCTGAAGGTAAGCCACCACGATCGACGTGAGCGGCGCCGACGTGAGCCCCTCATGGTTACTTCATGGCTGATTGGTCCCGCCCCTTCGAGGATACGTGACTCCGGATTTTGCAGGCTGACCGCGCCATCGCAGGGCTGGCCAGCTGTGCTCGGCCGGCCGGCGGCCTTAAAGGCGACCTCGATTTCCCGCCTGTGATGTCCGGAAACATTTCGAAACAGACGCCCCGTTGCTTCGAGGGTCTCGGCTGTGATCCAACGACCGGATGAAATTGTTGCTTGTGGTTCTCACTGCGGCCCTCGTGTCCCTCGGCCTCTACCACACCTTCACCATGCCCAAGCCCCGCTGCCGACCATACTGGTTCGAAAATAGTCTTGGTGAATGCTCACCGCATTAAATCCACGCGTCACCGTACCGCGCCGCAGGGCCCGCCAGCGCTGCATGCTCGGCGCGGAGGAATGAAGATGCCCGATTGGCTGCGGAAACCGCGCCGGCGCCGGCGCTATATCATCCCTGGCTTGATCTGGTTTGCGGCAGTCGCCCTGTTCACTGCAGTATGGATCTACGTGATCCTTCAAACGGACGGCTGATCCGGCATGGCCCCTTCCGGAGTCTAGGAAGGTCGCCGGTGAGTCCGGATTTTCGCAGGCTTCAGGTGCCGGTCAGCCCGCGCCATCGCACGGCTCGCCAGCGCATGTTTGCGTTCATCATCAACTCAATTTACCGCAAAATTCTCAGGACCTCTCTGTCCGGACTGCACAAGCTCGCAATCGATTGATGGATCTCTGGCTGCAAGGCCGTCCGCATGGACTGCGGCCGTGGCAACGCAGCATTGATCCTACGCTTACAAATCCTGCGACATTTGCGGGACCGTCAGATCCAAGACGACGTGGCTTGAGCAAGCCGGGCCGCCGGTGGTGAGCGAGGCGGGCTACGCCTACCCATGGTGGCAAGCTTCTTGCGATCGATGGCATAGGGCACCGGTAGACAATCTCGGTTGTGCCAATTCGGGTCATTTTGGAGCACGCGAATGAACATGCAGCGTCGTTTTGGGATTTCGAGTGCAACCGCCCTTCGAGAAGATTCAACAATCCATTGCCACTGAAGAGCAGCGGGCGGGGATTTTCGATCGAGCCAACGCCAAGTACCCGGTCTTGGCAATGGCGCTGGCAACGCGGCGCGACAATCTCAAGGTCACAATTGTAGCTCTTGCGCAGCGACTTGCCACGACCCCTTCTTGATTGTCCGGGCGCCGAATTAGTGGCGCCGAATGAGGCAGGCGTGCCGTGAGCTTTGCATTTTTTACGTCATAATTTTAAGCTTAAAATGATAGCCGCGGGTTTGGGGCATGATGCTTTAGCGGGTGACGTCATGCGCGCTCGTAACAGAAGAGACCGCAGAGCCCGGAGAGGGCGCTACTTTCTGCGCGATCTGGCCGGCTTTGCCGATATTGAGCGTTTGCTCGCCGCCGACGTCATTGGCGAGCGGCTCTCTCCTGATGTTGCCGATGATGATGCGCCTGCCGACGTCATTGTGCCGTCGGCGGTTCCTCGGCCGCAGCTGGGAGCCGGTTTGCGAAGGCGGGGCTAAGCATCTGGGCCGATTTGCTCCGCGCCAGCATCGTCGATCCCAACGATCGTCCGGCGATAGCCGCCCGCGGATCGCCAGCCTTCTCGAGCCTGTACAGCCACGAAGCAAGATGAGGCGGGCGCAACCGAGACCGCAAGTTCTGTGATGTCCGTCACCGCGGCGCTGACAGCCGGCCTGTAACATTGTCTGCATCCAATAGAGGGAGCAGCAGCAATGACCAAGCAAGCATCAGTACCTCCCAGGCCATCTCAGGAGCTTTTGGGTGAGGAGCTAAGCTGTGTCGGGTTGTCGGCGGCAGCCTCGTCATGCACCGTCCCGAGCGCTGACACCGTAGTTCTCCGGTTTTCTTTGGTGTCGAGGAATCAGCCATGATGCCGACCGATCACCTCTTCCCGAAAGGCGCAGCAACCATGCGCGACAGCCAACCAATGATCGCGAGCAAGCTTGAGCTGTCGCCCTGCGCCGTCAGCGTCCTCGGTCAGTTGTTCGTCGAGGGCCCAACCTCGGACGACAACATCACGAGTAAGGCTGGCCGTTGCGACCTGGTAAGCGCCGGCCTCGCATTCCACGAAGCCGGCTTGTCATCGCTGACGCCCGATGGCGTGCGCCTGGCCAGGGAGTGGGACCTGTGTTCGCTGTATGCGCGCCGCGATCGGCGCTGGTACTTGAAAGTGCGAACAAACCCGCGTCCTGAGGGCGCAGCGGTCAGCCACTCGGAATCAGGCGCCGCCGTCCGGTAGGACCGATCGGCGCCGGCGCTTCACTTCCGTAGTCCGGGACCACCCGCGACCGGCGTAACCCCACGGCGGGATTCCGAGCTGATCCCGCTACGCGCGCGGCGTTCGTTAAATGGGCGGAAAAAGCAACTGGACAGCCCGTCATCAGGGTGCCGGGACCGCAGCTGTGGCTCACGTTGAACCCTCAAGAGGCTGGATGTCACCAAGAGTGGGCTGCATGGGCGCGGTTCCCCCGGTCCAGGGTCGCGGAGATTTCAAAGGATGAATGCTGTCAGACAATCCCGTCGGCTCGGCACCATCGGAAGCATTGTTGGTCTGTTGGCGCTCCTGGCCTCGGCGCTGACTCAATTGTTGCCGGCGGTCTTTCCCCCCGAACCCTTCGACAAGGTGCTTGACGAGACCGGACAGAACCATCTGATTTTCCGTACCAAGCGACTTGAAATCAGACCTCGCGAGGCTTCCGGGCAACGCACTGTCGGCTACGCATGGAACCAGGGACTTTCAACGGTGGCAGTCTCGCTGGGCTTGCTCGCCATTGCTCTCGCGGTCTTCTCGGTCATCCTGCGCGAAGAAAAACTCCTCGCAGGCGTCGCGGCCGCACTCGGCATCGCAGCCATCGCCGTCCAAGTGTATTGGATTTTGATCGGCGTGGTGATCTTGATCGTGATCGTTAACGCCGTCTTCTCTTAAAAGCATCCCTGGAATTGCACTCTTCCGCGATGCCGGAATGTGTGCTGTACCTCGTCGTCATCCAGGCCGATATCGATCCTGACCAAGCAGGTCAAGGGCCGCAGCGTTAAGCCACATCGGCGAATTGTCGTTGGCTCGGCTGCGCTAGACGCTTGGACAGCGGCGACACCCGTCGCCTAAAGCCGCTCGTTTTTTCCCCCGATTGAAGGATTCACAACGCGTTTTTTCGAGTGAACAGTCCCGGCCACCATGCCGGGACACATGAGATATTTGATTGCGGCCACGCTCGCTCTGTTAGCCGGCGCAGCTTTCTACGCCACGACCGATATGTCGTGCCACCAGAGCAATGGGCCGAAGATCGCGGACGCGATTTTGATAGGCGGATGCACGCGCTAGCAGAGGCGACTCGATGACTGTGCCCTGCTCCGACGCGCGGCCGGCCGGCTTGCTGACGCAATTTAACCGGCAGCTGTCTTCGCGCACCGCAGTATTTACTCCCTGCCCTTCCACGTCAGTGAACTTGCAAGCCCGAACTCATTTTCAAACGATCATCCAGGCACACCTCACCGAATGTGAGCAAATATCCAAATTCTGTACTACCCTTGGATCGATGAAATCGATCGAGGTTGCCATTCATGCCTGACCATCGCTTGCACGCCGATGGCGCGCGGGTCCTTGCCGACCTCCATGCGCTCCGCAGCATCGGCGCATACAAGACCGGCGTACACAAGCCGACCTTCTCGGAGCCGCATATGCGCTCGCTGGAGTGGCTGGCGCATCGGCTTGCCGAGGCAGCGCTCACGGCTACGATTGACGGCATCGGCAATGTACTCGGCACAACTGCGAAATCCGGGCCGAAACTGTTGGCCGGGTCGCATCTCGAAAGCCAGAATTTCGCCGGCTGGCTCGATGGACCGCTGGGCGTCGTGTATGCCCTCGAGGCCGCCCGAATTATCAATCCCGACCCGAACACAAACGGCGCCGTTGAAGTCACGGCATGGTGCGATGAGGAAGGGCATTTTGGCAGTTTCCTGGGCAGCCGGTCTTACGTCGGCGCCGTAACCGATGATGACATCGACGCCGCACGCGACCGCAGCAGCGGCAAAACCATGCGGGACGCCCTGCGCGAGGTCGGTCTAGCCGGCCGGGCGCGCGAGACGGCGGAACGCGGGCGGCATATCGGATATCTCGAGGCGCATATCGAGCAAGGCCGGACGCTCGAAAGCGGCGACCTCAAGATTGGCGTCGTCACCTCGATCGTCGGCATCTGGCAATACCAGATCACCTTTAGCGGCGAGCAAAATCACGCCGGCACCACCCGGATGGAGGTTCGCAGGGATGCCGGCCTGGCACTGGCCAGGTTTTGCGTTGATATTGACGATCGCTTCCCCAGGCACAGCGGGCCACGCACGGTATGGACCACCGGCCGCATCACCCTCGATCCCGGCGCACCCAGCATCATCCCGGGGCGCGCCGAAATGCTGTTCCAGATTCGTGACGATGACCCCGCTGTGATCGAGCGCCTGGAGGATCTGCTGCAGAGCATGGCCGCAGAGGTCAGCGCGCAAGGTCGCTGCCATGTCGCGGTGGAGCGTCTTCGTA
>WNFO01005004.1_pt1 | contig 13906 bp, 10 predicted proteins | sample 5400251 | NCBI WGS metagenome assembly WNFO01 (sample SAMN13153354, study PRJNA577476) | soil metagenome | isolation source: 100 cm saprolite under Madrone tree | place: USA:California | collected 2016-06-14 | reverse complement strand
GCACGGTGGGGTTCACTATCGTAGAGCCGGCAGAAAATATGATTCAGATTCGCGATTTCATGCTCTCCTGCCGGGTTCAGGGAAAATTTATTGAGCAGGCCTTTTTTAATCACGTTATGCAACATCACAACCCGCAAAATGCGCGAACTCTCTGGGTGAATTACCAGGAGACGGCGCGCAACAAACCAGCGCTGCAGGTCCTGGAATCGCTGGGTTTCAAGAAATGTAACACCGCCTCTGACGGCCTCCTGGAAGGTATGGTTCATTCCGCGCCCAAAACGCTCGACTGCGCTTTCATCGAGGTGCACTGCCTCGGCAGTGCAAATCCGCAAAACCAGCCGCAAGTGGAACTGGCGGACAAAATCAATCACGGCCAACCCGGATAACCAACGTCGCGGAACAGACGAAAAACGGTCTGCTGAAGTATCATCAGTTTCGGTGGCACTTGCCAGAACCTAACTTCACTTCCAGGTCATGACGATGCGGAGTGTAACCTGCGGTCAACTTGTTTCGACGAAAGGCCCTGTTGTTCGTCGTTCCCAATGAAAACACTGAGCGCAAATTCCGAGATAGTGGCCCGTCCGGCGCCCCAGTCTAATAGCGAGAGGGTCGAAATCCGTATTTTGCGGTCGGTGGCTGAAGTCGAGGCGCTGCGCGAAGTTTGGTCGGCTTGGGGTGGGCATCGCGATTCTGATATCGATTTTGTTTTGATGATTATCGATTCTTATCCGGAAGCCGTGCGGCCACATGTGATCGCTCTTTATCGCCATGGCGAGCCAGAGGCGCTACTGATTGGAAGGCTTGAGAAAAAGCGGCTAACCTTCAAGATCGGATACGTCAGCGTGTTCCAGCCGCCGGTGCGCTGCTTGACTTTTGTATATGGTGCGGTTCGTGGAAATGGCTCCGCTGAAAATACTGAAATCCTTGTTCGTGAAGTCCTCGCCTGCTTGAGACGGAATGAGGCCGACACCGCGTTACTGGAGTTTGTGCCTACCGATTCTCCGCTATTCAAGCTGGTCTTGGATCTCCCCGGCATCCTGGGTCGCGACTTCCATCCTTCGCGCCAGGAACATCACCTTATGGCAGTGCCGGAGGACATGGAAGAAGTTTATCGTCAGATGTCCGGAACCCGCCGGAAGCATATCAGGAGCAATGTCCGGAAGCTCGAGTCCCACCCCGCCGGGGTACCGCAAATTGTCTGCTACCGCCAGGTCTTGGAACTTGATCGCTTGTTTCACGACGCGGAGGAAATCGCCAAAAAGACCTATCAGCGCGGCCTGGGTGCCGGTTTTAGCGACACTCCCGACGTACGGAAGCGCCTAGAATTGGCCGCCCAGAAAGGCTGGTTGCGCGCCAACCTCTTGTATCTGGGAGACCGCCCAGTGGCCTTCTGGATTGGAATGCTTTACCAGGAAACATTCGTCAGTGAATACATGGGTTACGATCCGGAATTTCGGCAAGCTGCTCCGGGAATGGTTCTGATCATGCGCGTCGTTGAGGGATTCTGCAGCCATAAGTTTGGGGACCGGATCAAAGAGTTGGATTTCGGCCTGGGGCACGCAGAATATAAGGCAGTGTTGTGCAGCAAGAGTTGGTTCGAAGCCGCGGTATTTGTCTTCAGCCCCACATCCAAGGGACTGTTATTGAAGTCCATGCGCGCGATTACGCGCATTGTGGATTTAACCGCAAGAAGGGTCCTGTCATCTCGCGACGTCTTCCCCCGACTCAAGAAACTTTGGCGGAACTGGCTGGCAAAGCAGGCCAAGTCTACATCAGCGGCAAAGGCGCCCGATTAGGTCCGGGAGTCCAGGTTGGACTTTTTGCCCACGCTGGACCTTGTAAGGGACCGGAAAAGCTAGTACTTGTGTCGAACGCAGGGTTGTACCGACCACCTGTCCCTCAACTGTCCTCCAAGTCAGTATCAGTCTTCTCGGCCTTTTCGTATCTTTTATCTTGCAAGGCATTGCGGCGGCTAGCTAGCCTATCGGCATGGCAGTCCAATCCGCACAAGTTGGCCATACGAGATTGAGAAGGAGCAGTCGATGCGCAAGTTTCTATTGGTGATCGCGTTTCTGTTTGTGGTCGTTCCCGTCAAAGCGAACGACATTTACGTTGCTCAGATCGCCGCGGGAGCGGGCAACGGCACGGATTGCGCCGACGCGCGAGATCTAGCTTGGTTTAACAATTCCGGAAACTGGGGGACCGGTTCGAGCCAAATCGGCCCGGGCACCACTGTCCATCTCTGTGGTACGTTCAACGCGCCGGCCGGCTCGACTAACTACATGTCGATGCAGGGTTCGGGCTCCAGCGGAAATCCGATTACGATCAAGTTTGAGGCCAATGCCATCCTGCAAGCCCCTTATTGGGGTGCTGTCATTTACATCGGGAATAGCAGCCCCTGTCTCAAGCTGCACCGATGAAATGGGAGGAAATACAAACGGGATTCTCCTCGGCGGTGGCAATAACCAACTCATCACAAACAACACGATCCACGACGTAAAATGGGCTATCAGTTATTCCATGGCCGGCGCTTCGGCGTCGAATGTTACCATCAGCCACAATACGGCCTACAATGCGGACCACGGGATATTTACTACTGACGGAAACAATGCCAACGGCGCGGTGATGAACGGGCTGTATATCTACGGTAACACCTGGCACGACGCAGCCAATTGGGACGATGCGGCGAATAACTTCCACCACGACTGCACGCACAACGATCTCTCTCACAGCGGCACATCGGCAGTAAATGTGTTTATCTACAATAACTACTGCTACGGAAATTGGGGCCAACATATGAATGCGGCGGTGTATCTATCGTCCGCATACGGCGGTTACGTGGCGACGGTTTTCAATAATGTCCTCGTCGCTGGACCCGGCTCAGGACTGGGATGCGGGATGATCTGCTCTTTGTCGGGAGTCTCTGCCTCCGTTTTTAACAACACCATCATCGGAACAGGACCAGCCTTCGGAGTAGCAATGCACTTCTACGGCCCAAGCTCGATATTTGAAAATAACGTCGTCGAGTCCGTTTATGAAGCTATATCCAGATCGGACCCCGGCGTTCTTCAGACCGTCGATTACAATACTTATTACAACGTTGGAAGCGGCGGATGGTCGCAGGTATCGTTCTCAGGGTGGCAAGGATATGGCTGGGACGCTCACGGGAGCTACAGCAATCCGAATTTGAGTTCCAGTAATGTTCCGACTTCATCTTCAACGGCCTTGATCAAGAAGGGCGCGAACCTAGGCGGCCTTTCCATCACGCAACTCAATGTGGACAAGGCGGGAAACGCACGCCCAATACTTCCGACAAACTGGGACATCGGAGCCTATCAGTACGGTTCCGGAGGAACATCCAGTTCAGTGGCCCCGCCAGCTAATCTTGTGGCGAGCGTGCAATAGTCTCGCTGCCATCACGGCTGCAAAAAACCAGCGCATTTGGACGGCGGCTCGAAATCGTATTTCCCGGATAGCCGTCTGCATGCGTCTCGTCGGAAAATGGCTGCGCGAGGAATCGGCTCGGCTGCCCGGTAACGGGCAGCCGACTCTTACGCTAGCACGTTAGCTACGGTTTGATGTTCCCTGCAGTGTCTGACGCACTTGAATTGCGCCGCTGCTTACGCCATTCGACAACCACACCGAGTCCAAATGAAGCTAAGAGTCTCTGTCATTCTCGGAACGCGACCTGAAGCAATTAAGCTCGCTCCCGTCATTCTCGCTCTGCGCTCTCACCCTTCCTTCGAATGCCATGTTTGCGCAACGGCACAACATCGCGAGATGCTGGACCAGGTTTTGGCCGTTTTTGATATTGTGCCCGACTCCGATCTGAGTCTCATGCGGCCGGGACAGAGCCTTACGGATTTGACCTGCAGGGCTCTGAAGGGCATTGATGAATATCTGATCGAGCAGAAGCCCGATCTGGTATTGGTGCAAGGAGACACCACCACGGTTTTCGCCGCAACGCTCGCGAGCTTCTATCAGGATATTCCGGTCGGACACGTTGAGGCGGGGCTGCGCACTGGCAATTTGAAGTCGCCGTGGCCTGAGGAGGGCAATCGTGTGCTCACGACCGACCTTGCTGCTCTCCATTTTGTGCCTACTGCCATCAGCCGGAACAATCTGCTTTCCGAGGGCGTGCCGGATGCCAGAATTTTCCTGACTGGAAACACAGTGATCGATGCGCTGCTGCTGGCCATCGAAAAGCTCCACGCCAAGCCCGTAGAAGTCTCCGGGATTGACGCGAGCCTCATGAATGGCCAGTCCCACACTCCGCTGGTGCTCATCACCGGTCATCGGCGGGAAAGCTTTGGCGAGAAACTGGAGTCTATTTGTTCGGCAATCAAGGACCTTGCGCAACGTTTCCCGCAAGTTTCTTTTGTTTATCCAGTGCACCTGAATCCCAACGTCCGCTCGACGGTCACGCATATTTTGGGAGGAAACGGCGCACGTGGCCCGCTAAAAAATGTTCACTTGATTGAGCCATTGTCGTACCTGCCTTTCGTCGCTCTCATGGAGCGCTCCACGGTGATTCTGACCGATTCTGGAGGCATCCAAGAGGAAGCTCCGAGCCTTGGAAAACCTGTGCTGGTCACGCGCGACACTACGGAACGTCCGGAGGCCATGGCAGCGGGTACGGCGAAGTTGGTTGGTGCGGACCGCGAACGGATTGTCAACGAGGTCTCACGACTCCTCACCGATAAACAGCATTACGACTCCATGGCAACAGCTCACAATCCCTACGGCGACGGTAAAGCCACGGAACGGATTCTTGAAGCAATTCGGGGCTACTTCGGGTCCTGACCGCAGGGCTTCTATATCCAACATGACCCATACTGAGGATTCTTCGAATCGAGGTGCGCCTAACATTCTCTATGTTAGCCCGGCGTTTGTCCCGAGGTGCGATTCCGAGGCTTTCTGCTCGGCAAAATTCGTCACCGCCCTCTCCGATTGCGGAGCGGAAGTGAACGTATTCACCTGTCCCGGCTACGGAATGCAGGCAGTCGATGGCTCGAGCTCCTGGCAGACCGTTCGCGATCACATTGTCGATTTTCCGGTCCCGTCCCATAAGGATCGTGTCCAATCCTTGCGCATGGCTGTCCGCTTTCAGACTCGATCTTTCGCGCGATGGATCGGTGCAGCGGTCGAGGAAGCCAGGCGTCTTCACAGGCAGCGCCCTTTCGATCTGGTTTATTCGCGGTCGCTTCCCATGTTTGGGCATATTGCCGGATACTGGTGCGCTCAGGAGTTGGACCTCCCATGGATCGCCAACGTAAATGACCCTTGGGACTGGCATCTCTTTCCGGTGGGCAAGGTGGACAAGGCCCAGATTCCGGGAGCAATTTCCAGCTTCTGGATGAGACGGACGTTCCGGCGCGCGGACCTCATTACCTATCCGAGCGATAGGATGCATGCCTATCATCTCGGCGTATCTGGCATACCCCACGATGCACTCATCATCCCGCATGTGGGGGGCGTATCGAGCTGGTATCACGCTTCGCAAACCGAGCGGCCTTCACAGACCTTTAATCTGGTACATGCTGGCAAACTTGGAACCAACGACTCGACCGGACGTTCTGCCACGCCGCTTCTTCAAGGGCTGCGTCTTTTCTTGCAGGACCTTCCGGAGGCCCGCGAACTAACCAAGCTGACCTTTGTCGGTCCGCCCGACAAGGCAACAGAATCTCTGGTTTCCGAATTGCGGCTGGAATCGATCGTTCACAGCGTCGGAAGAGTGACCTACGAGGAGAGCTTGCAGCACGTTCGCGCGGCGACGGTGTGCGTACTGGTCGAAGCCGAGATGAGCGAGGGGATATTTCTCCCATCGAAGCTGGTCGACTATCTTTCGGCAAGAAAGCCCATCCTGGCGTTGAGTCCGGGCGTAGGTGTCGCAAACGACATGGCCCAATCTGGTGGAATTCTGCGCGTCGATGTGGGCGACGTAGAAGCCGTCCGAAGGGCGATTGGAAGTCTCTACCTAGACTTCCGGAGCGGAACCTTGGGTCGGCGTGCGCCAAGCCCAGAACAGGTAAATCAGTTCAATCCGGAAATTCTCGCCAAGAAGTTCCTTACGGCGTTTTACAATCTCGATCGGTCGAAGAAACCCCAGGGCCGAAGCTGGACCGACAGGGGGGGCAGGACGGATGCGACTGTCAGTGCTAACGCCAAGTAGAGTTGTATTTCCGCGCCGATTGAGAGGAAACCGGTCGCTATGTCCGTAGGCGAATTCATTTTCAAGTTATTGCCGCGTCCGGTTGTAGATCGCATCAACGCGATTCCCTTCGCGCGGCGGATTGCGCGCGGAGCATTCTGGGTGCTAGTTGGCGCCGCCGCGGTGCGCGTGCTCCGCGTTCCCGTTTCGATCATCCTGGCTCGGTATATGGGGCCAACGAAGTTCGGCGAATTGGGGATCATCAGCGGAAGCATTGATCTTTTTGGCGTATTCGCCGGTTTTGGCCTGGGTTTAACTGCAACCAAGTACATCGCCGAATTTCGGACCCGCGATCCGTTACGCGCCGGGCGCATCCTTTCCGTGTCATCGGTTGTTGCCGCGGTTGGAGGCGCAGTTTTCGCAATTATTCTCTACGTGGTGGCACCCTATCTGGCGGCTCACACGCTGTCCGCCCCCCATTTGTCCGTGCCGCTGCGTATCGGCGCCCTGGCGCTATTCTTTTCGTCTATGAACGGCGCGCAGATGGGCGCGCTTTACGGGTTCGAGGCTTTTCAAGTTACGGCAAAACTGCAGGCGATTCTTGGTCTTGTGGATCTTCCGTTCATGCTCGGCGGATATTATTTGGGAGGATTGAACGGTGTCATCTGCGGGATGGTGTGCTCACGTTTTGTCAGTTGGATGTTCAGTGGCGCCGCTTTGCGAGAGCAGGCCCGCCGTCACAATATCCACGTCGTTCTCGCCCATTGGCGACAGGAACTTGCGATTCTCTGGCGCTTCAGCGTACCGGCAGCGCTCGCCGGAATAATGGTGATGCCGGTCAATTGGATCTGCTCCACGTTGTTGGTCAATCAGCCCAATGGTTACCCTGAAATGGGGATCTATAGCGCAGCGAATCAGTGGTACGGCACCATGTTATTCATACCGACGCTACTCGGTAACAGTTTGCTGCCTTTACTTTCGGACCGCATGGGCGAGAGCGATGGAAAGAGCTCCGGTAGCATCTTGAAAACCATGATGAAGCTCAACGGGCTCATCGTGATTCCGTTTGCTATGGGCTTGTCCGTGTTTAGCCCGTGGGTCATGCGGATGTACGGCGCTGGGTACGGCCAAGCTTGGTTAACCCTAATCGTTGCGGTCTGGACCGCAGCCATCATGGGAATTATCACTCCGGTGGGAGATGTGATTGCTGCCTCCGGTCGCATGTGGTTAGGGTTGCTCACGAATGCGGGCTGGGCCGCAGTCTTTCTTAGCGCCACGCTCTTTCTTGTTCATCTGGGCTCGCTCGGCTTGGCATCCTCCCGCTTAATCGCATACGTCGTTCATGCGATCTGGACGGTTGTAATTGCCCAGCTCATCATCCGGTCCCAGCATGATAAGAATCCGCCAGTTCTCGCGGCAAGTATTTCCGTCGAGTCCGAACCGATTGGGACTGATGTAAGGTAAGCGTGACGGCTGCAAAGGATAATGAATGAGAGTGTCTGCATTAATTCCGACATATAACCGACGCGAGTATGTTCAGCGAGCCATCGAGAGCATTCGCGCTCAGAGCGAGCCGGTGGACGAAATCCTGGTTGTTGACGACGGCTCGACAGACGGCACCGCCGATTTAATCCAGGCGCGGTATGGCTCTCAGGTGCGGTTAATCCGCCAAGGAAACAGCGGAGTGTCCGGCGCGCGTTTGCGCGCGATTCGGGAGGCGCGTGGAGAATGGATCGCCTTTTTGGACAGCGACGACGAGTGGCTTCCGGACCGCAATAAGCAGTTACTTGCAGCGGCCGAGCAATTGCCTTCGGATGTGGCCTGGCTGTTTGCCGATATGCGGATCGTCACGGATAAAGGAGAAGGGAAAACATTTTTCGAACAATATGGACTGACAATCACCGGCCAGAATATTTTCCCAGATTCACTCGGTATTCAGTTCCCATTCCAGTTTCCGATGCTGCAGAGCAGTCTCATACGGAAACAAGCATTAATCGATGCTGGGTGCTTCGCGGAAGGATTGCGCTCAGATGACGATCTCCTGGCCGGTTATCAAATTGCATCTCGTTACAGGTTCGCGGCGATTCCCGCTATCGTTACGCGGTTTTATCGAACCTCCGATTTATTCGAGACTTCTGTACAACACAACGGTGTCAACGGTCCCGACTACTATCGCTCCCGGATGCTGGCTTATTCTTTGGCAATTGAGAAATCGGGGAAAAAGCAACCATGGGCCGAGCAATATGCGCACGTTGTCCGCGGCCTATGCAAACTTCGCATAGCGGAAGGGAAAGGTTCTCGCAGGCTTGCTCTGGAGCAATTCCACTACGCATTTTCGCTGAAATCGGTTGTGTTCCTGTGCGCCGCAGTGTTCGGAAAGCCAGGCCTGGCCATGTGGAGAGCAGTCGCGCAGCGCCCACCGAGAGCTGGGCAACCGGGGCAGCAGGGCGAGATGCCGTTCGCGATCCGATCTGAGGGCAATGGCGAGTGAACGCAGAATATTTCCTGTATCGACTTCCGGGCGAGGAAGTTCGCGTCTCGGTCGAAGTAGGGTCGGCAACCCAGTGAGTAAATGTTTGCTGATGCCAATCCTTTGCGAAAGCTCGCCTTTCTGCGTTTTAGGGACGCCCTGCCGGGGAGACAATTTGTGACTGCCCGACCTTTGGTAAGCGCGATCGTGGCGACATACAACCGAGCGCAGGTTGTGAGCCAGGCAATCGAAAGCATTCTTGGGCAGACGTATGAAAATCTGGAAGTGATCATCGTTGACGACGGATCGACCGATGGTACCGTCGACGTGCTGAAAAGGTTTGGCAATCGCCTGCGCATTTTATGCCAACCGAATGCTGGTCCCTCGGCTGCGCGCAATCGTGGTATCGCTGCAGCGAAGGGAGAAATCATTGCGTTTCTCGACTCCGACGATACCTGGCTACCGGAGAAAATAGCACGGCAAGTCGCGCTCTTAGGAACGGCTGGCAACGGCGTTCCTTGCTGCGTATGCAACGCCATACTGAAATCCGAGGACCGAGCCGCTTTGAGATCCTTCGCCAATTCCCTGCTCCATCCGTCGGAGGAAGAAGGGCTTTGGATAAACGCCCCGCAGGTCTTGCTCCATCGGTTCATGCTCTTCAATCAGATCGTAGCGGTCCGCCGGGAGGCGTTGGCTAAGATTGGCGGCTTTGATGAATCCCTGAGATATTTGGAGGATTACGACCTGGCGCTTCGACTCTCGCTTCTAGGCCCGTTCGCATTCACCAACGAGCCGCTGGTGATTTACAACCACGGATCGGCGGGGAGCTTGGCGCATGAGGCACTTCAGAAAGCGACCGAGCTTAGAGAGAGTATTGTGGGAATACGGGAGCGAGCGAGCGAAACGGTAAGGGCAAGCGGTCGTTACGCCGCATTACGGGTGCCGGTCCGGCGAGCACTGCGAACCGCTCGGCGTCAATTGTGGGTAGCGCGGTTACGACAGAGGCGAACGCCCGGTGCGGCAACCCTCAGTCGTTTGCTGGAACGTGCAGAGCATTATTGCGGCGCAATTGCCGATCGCTCCCCCTGGTTCGTGGGGATGAAGGTTGTGCCGATTGCGGCATCCTCCCCGGACTCCCGCTCCGAACTGGGATTGCAAAACATCGCGAGCTAATATTGGAATGGGTATGGCCGCACTGGACGCTACTGATGCAAGGTTTACGCGGATCGCGTTGAATCCGATGAGACCATCTGAGGAGATCTGATTAGTGCGGACGGATCGGACAGTCGCAGACGTGTCTATCGGAGTTCAGGTTTCGTCTGCGAATTCTGGAAGGAAGTGAATAAACAATTGCCGGATAATCTAAGTTTCGGAGGCGGGGCCGGGGCAAGCACTATCACGCCTTTCGTATTGGCATGTGTTTTAGTGGCCGGCCTCTTGGTTCTAATTCTGCCCAGGAAGTTTCTGATTGCTCCCATCCTGCTGGTAGTGTTTCTGACGCCTTTTGGTCAGCAGGTATATGTGGCTGGGTTTCACTTGTTCGTATTCCGCCTTTTGATTTTCGTTGCTTCGCTCCGCCTGCTGATAGCCAAGATCGGCGGTAAAACCCTCTTCCGTGGTGGGTTCAACAACCTTGACAAGCTCTTTTGTCTATGGGCCTTTCTGCGCGGCATGGCCGCCATTCTTCTTTACCAGCAAGGCGGAGTTGTTGTGAATCAGGTGGGCTTGTGGCTTGACGCCTTCGGGGGTTACTTTCTCTTTCGCTACGCTCTTCAGGACGACGAGGACATCCTCCGGGCGACAAAGATCTTCGTCCCGATCGCGGCCGTCCTTGCAATATGCATGTCCTATGAGTTTCTGACGCGGGTAAATGTATTCAGCTACCTTGCCGGCCACACCATTGAGCCATGGTTGCGCAACGGCAGGGTTCGTGCGCAGGCGGCCTTCGGAAATTCGATCACCGCCGGGACCATTGGCGCCACGTTATTGCCTCTCTTTTTCTGGTTATGGAAGAGCGGCAAGGCAAAGCTTTTGGCAATCATCGGGATGGCTTCGGCGAGCGTGGTGGCGATCACGTCGATGTCGAGCACGCCGGTCACTGGATATTTAGCTGGAATTCTCGCATTGTGTCTGTGGCAGCTCCGCAGACATATGAGGGAAGTGCGATGGGGATTAGTTTTCGCAGTAATCGGGTTGGCGCTGGTCATGAAAGCGCCAATCTGGTACATAATCACAAAAGTTAATATTGTTGGAGGAGACAGCTGGGATCGAGCTAATTTGATTGACCAAGCGGTTCGACATTTTGGAGGTTGGTGGCTCATAGGAACGCGGGACAATGCAAATTGGGGAGACTTCACCTGGGATCAATGCAACCAATACATAAGTGAAGGATTGCAGGGCGGCGTTTTTACCATGCTTCTCTTTTTCGCCATCCTAAGTCGCAGCTTCGGGATGCTTGGCCAGAAGCGCAAACAAGCGGAGGGCACCATACAAGAGTGGTATTTCTGGTGCCTAGGGGCAGCGCTCTTTGCTCACGTCATATGTTTCTTGGGTATCGATTACTTTGATCAGACCCGTACTCTTTGGTTTGTTTTTCTTGCCATGATTTCTGCAGCCACGGTCCCCGCGCTGGCCGAAGGCGCTGCGCAGGAGAAGCAGACTGCAGGGCTCGCTCCTGTGCGCTTTAGGATTGCGTCGCCGAGCATGGAGTCTGGAGGGCTCGCTTTTGCCCAATCTCGATCAAAACCAGAGCGAATCCAGCGCACAACTGACGCTGCTTCTCGTGCGCAATTGCAAACTTCTCCGCCCAGGAAAAGGAAATTGACCCGCCATTCCGGATTCAACGAGAGGTAGACAACCAATGCAACTCCGCGATACAGGTCTGCCCGTACGAGATTTGCCGGCAAGTTCGACAGCTGCTTATCGATATCTTGTGATCACTCCAGTGCGCAACGAGGAGGCCTACCTTAAGTCGACCATCGAGAGCATGCTGGCCCAAACGGTCTGTCCGCGGGAATGGATCATCGTAAACGACGGATCCACGGACCGAACCGGACAGATCATTGATGATTATGCCGGGCGGTTTCCCTGGATTCGAGCGGTCCATAGAAAAGATCGCGGTTTTCGCAAGGCCGGCGGCGGCGTGGTGGAAGCCTTCAACGACGGATTGCAAGCCGCAACCTGTGAAGATTGGGAATTCATCGTCAAGTTCGACGGAGATTTGACGTTTGAACCGGGCTACTTCGAGAAATGCCTGGAGCATTTCCGGATGGATAGCCGTCTGGGGGTGGGCGGCGGAAACATATGCCATCTGATCGACGGTGTGAAGAAGGTCGAAAGCTGCCCCGCATTTCACGTGCGTGGTGCCACTAAGATTTATCGTAAAGAATGTTGGGACATGATTGGAGGATTTTGGCCGGCCCCTGGATGGGACACCATGGATGAAGTGAAAGCCAGCATGTTGGGATGGCGTTCGAAGAGCTTTCCCGAACTGCACCTCCTTCATCACCGGCTCACAGGAACGGCCGAAGGACTTTGGGACGGCATCGTGAAAAACGGCCGAGCCAACTATATCTGCGGTTACCATCCCCTGTTTATGATTTCTAAGTGCCTGGGCCGACTCATCCGCAAACCATACCTAGTAGGCTCGATTGCACTGTTCTACGGATTCGTGAGCGGATACCTGAAGCGCATTCCGCGGGTGGATGATGCGCAGACCATTCAGTATCTTCGCGATCAACAAATGAAACGCCTGTTGGGGAAAGAGACGATCTGGAAGTAGCTTTCGAGTGCCGCCGTTTTCGCATGAACACCGCACGACTCATCCATTCAGGAAGAGCAGGCAAAAACTCTTCGGGCCAATTGCTCGCGCTTGCAATCCTCGCAACCAGAGTCTCCTCAGCATGACGTTGCGTTCGCAAATCGCAGGCGTCCGTCGCGAAGCGCTTTGCCTGCTGGCGCGCCGTGACGTTTCCATCCCCCACGAACGACCGCTGATCTCTTTCTCATTTGATGATTTTCCGAGAACCGCGTTAATCGCAGGCGGAGCGATTCTGCGCGATGCGGGACTTCACGGCACGTACTACGTTGCGCCGGCATTGATAGACACTGTGAACAACCTGGGGCCGCAGTGCAAGAGAGAGGACCTCACTAATCTTTTGGCAGACGGTCACGAGCTAGCGAGCCATACGTATTCTCATGTTTCCGCCCGTTCTGTTTCCGTTTCAGCTTTTTCTCAGGAAGTTGCAAGGGGATTTCGCAGTCTCGCGGAGGAGTTTGAATTGCCTGCGTCGCGACACTTCGCCTATCCCTTCGGCGATATAACGCTTAGGGTTAAGCAGCGGGTGGCATCATCGATGCAAAGTTGCAGGGGTATTTATCCGGGTCTTAATGGGCCTCGCGTAGATCTGAATCTTTTACGCGCCAACAGTTTGTACGGTGACAATGGCCAGTTTGCAGGCGCGCAGAAATTGATCGAAGAAAACAGCCGCAAGAAATCTTGGCTGATTTTCTATACTCATGACGTTCAATCTAGACCTTCTGCTTACGGCTGCACGGCCAGCCTATTCCAGAGAGTCGTACGCTCCGCGGTTGAATCTGGGGCGCAAATTCTGAGCGTCGGTGAAACAGTGTCGCTTGCCAGGCCATAAGGGTAAGACCGAATTGGTTTGGCGCGAACGTTTGGTCGTGCAAAAAAGTCAGGCGATCCTGTAATCACTCAGAGTCGCAACTATTCTCTGGCCACTATGATTCCGACTGACAAGGAATTCAAGATGGCCTCAGAGCTAGATTCTTTTTCGCTCATGGCCCGAAACGATTACTTTCCGGCTAAATTGAAAATGGAGAGGCATGCGGAATGAACGGGAAAGTTAACAGCGTCAGGGAATTGTTCCGCCGCACAGATTGGTACGTCAAAGGCTGGCGTACTCCGATTGCAATTCGAGCGAAAATTGTCCGGGACTTTGTAGGAGCCGAAACCCCGCTCTCCATCCTGGACATTGGGTGCGGCGACGGTTCAGTGACGATTCCTCTGTTGTCCGGTTCGAATAGCCTGACCTTGCTCGATCTGTCAGATAAAATGCTTGAGGTCGCAAAAAACAATGTTCCGGCGGATCTCCTCGACCGGGTCAAATTCTTGAATGAAGACGTCTGTCAGGCTGCGTTGCGTGCGCATTCCTACGATTTGATCGTGTGCGTAGGAGTCCTCGCGCATGTCGAATCGCCGGAAGCGCTGATAAGTCGAGTCTGCCAACTTGTCAGTCCAGGGGGCAGGATCGTGTTCGAGT
>WNFO01014869.1_pt1 | contig 13907 bp, 8 predicted proteins | sample 5400251 | NCBI WGS metagenome assembly WNFO01 (sample SAMN13153354, study PRJNA577476) | soil metagenome | isolation source: 100 cm saprolite under Madrone tree | place: USA:California | collected 2016-06-14 | reverse complement strand
CCGCGCAGCAACTGGCGGCGCCGCAACAGCCGAGCGTGAGACTTCTCATAATGCCCTTCATGGCAGCGCCGGCCGACTCGGCGCTGAGCATCGCGGTGACCGATGCCGCGCGCGATCGCGTCAATGCGCTCGTCAAGAGCAAAGTCATGGTGGTGCCCAAAGCCAAGCTGTGCGAAGCGCTCCAGCAGTCGGGATTCCCCTGCAACGGGCTGCTCGACGATCAGCAGGCGCGTCAGCTCGCGCGCTTCCTGCAGGTGCACTCGTACGTGACCGGGACGCTCGTGAAGAACGGTGCCAACCTGACGGCCGAAGTCCAGATGATCGACATCGGCAGCTCCGGCATCACCGGCCGGTTTACGGCGACAAACGGCAATCCGGGAACGGCAGCGGCTCTGGCGGAGGAGATCGCGCAGAAGATCGCGAGCACCGTGCGTGTCAGCGAGCAGGTCCGCGCCTGCTACGAGGATCGGCGGAAGGCACAGTTCGCCCGCGCCCGCGCGGACGCCCAGAAGGCCCTCACCATCGATCCCAATTCGACCGCGGCGTGGCTCTGCATGGCGACGGTGTATGAGGCCCAGCGCCTGCCGCTGGACAGCATGATCGCCGCGAACGTGCGGGCGTTGCAGGGCGACTCGCTCAACGGCACAGCGCTCCAGAACCTCTCCCAGCTCTACCAGCAGAAGGGCGACACGGCGAAGGCCCTCGAGGCGCTCATCAAAGAGGTCCACGGCGAGCCGCGCAACACGCAGCGACGCCTCCAGGTGGCGCAGCTGATGCGGCAGGCGAAGCAGTACGCCGGCGCCATTATGCTGCTCGACGAGGGATTGAAGGTGCAACCGGGCGACTCGCAGCTGCTCGACATGAAGCTGACGATCTGCACCGAAGCGTCGAATTTCCGCTGCGCCCTCGACGTGTGGATTGCGAAGTTCGAGCATGATACGGCGGCGCGTGGTGACACGACTTTCTTGAAGCCGGCGATCGGTGCGGCGCAGCAAGTCTCGGACACGCAGGCCCTGCTGAAATTCACGGAGTCTGCGGTCCGCCATTTCCCGAACAACGTCAGCTTCGTCAAGGCGCGCGCGGGAGCCTTCGAGCAGGCAGGCCAAACCGATTCGGCCCTCGTCTATTACAAGAAGGCGCTGGCGGTCAATACCAACGATGTTGGCACGAGCCTGCAGATCGCGAAGACGCTCATTGACCGCGCAACGTACGACACGAGCGAAGCGCGCAAGCGCCGGGAAGCGAAAGACACGGTCGGCTTGCGGAGAATGCAGGAAGCTTTTGCGCAGCGTTTAGACTCGGCCCTTCCGTTCCTGCGGCCGGGGCTCGCGTCTCCCGACTCGACCCAGCGCCTGGCGGCCGCGGTCATCATGCTGACCGGCGGATCGAAGATCGCCCAGGCCAACGCGTACCCTGCGGCCTACACCTGGCTCGACTCGCTCCTTACCATCATCGGTCCGACCCCCCGAACCCCCGCGGACACGCTCGGACCGAAGCACCAGGTGCGCATCAACGCGAGTTTCTGGTACGGCTTGTCGTCGGTGCTGACGCTGAACGGACCGTATACGACGATGACGAAGGCCAAAGGTCCGAACCGCTGCATCGAAGCGCGGACGGTATTCGATCGCCTGGCGCGGACGAAAGCCGCGCTGCTCCTGGGCCGGCGCGTGCATCCGCCGACCGCCGATCAAATGCTCGGGTTCGTCGCGCAGTACGAAAAAGCGAAAGCCAACGTCCAGGCGGCGTTCAAATGCAAACCGGCGCTCTAAACGCGCGTTGAATTGACCTGACCACGAGTCTATATTCCGGCGCTCCGTGAGGGGCTTTTGGGGCTGTAGCTCAGCTGGTTAGAGCGCCGGTCTGTCACACCGGAGGTCGCGGGTTCGAGCCCCGTCAGCCCCGCCTGAGAGTTCCCGACTTTCTTCCGACTCGCCAGCGCTTCCCTATCACGTCCCGGTCCTCGCGGCGGCCGTACGCGAATGGGCGACCGGGAGCGCACGCGCTGTCGATGCCACGCTCGGCGGCGGGGGCCACGCCGCGATTTTGCGGGAATCCGGAGCAACGCTGCTCGGCATCGACCGCGATCCGGCTGCGATCGCCGCCGCCCGCGATCGGCTGGGCGCGAGCGGCATCCAGTACCTCAATACCGCATTTGCCGCCCCTGCCGCCCTTGCCGCCATTTACGCCTTTCGTCCCGATCGCATCCTGCTCGACCTGGGCGTGAGCTCGCATCAGATCGACACGACGGAACGCGGCTTTACCTTCCGGCCCGGCGCGCCGCTCGATATGCGTATGGGGGGAAAGGGGACGGTGGAAGGGGGAAGGGCAATAACCGCGCGAGATGTCCTGAACACCTGGCCGGCTGAGCGGCTCGGCGCGGTATTTTCGGACTACGCCGACGAACGACGCGGACGAGCGCTGGCGAGGGAGATCATCCGCCGCAGGCTGTCAGCGCCTTTTCTGGTGAGCGACGATTTCGTGAATGCGATCCGCGCCGTGCTGGGGCCGCGCTCGGGTCCGCCCGATTTCGCGCGGCTGTTCCAGGCGCTCCGCATCGCCGTGAACGAGGAGCTCGAGATGCTCGCCGCGGCGTTGCCCGCGTTCCGCGATGCGCTGGTCCCCGGTGGCCGGCTGGGCGCCATCACGTACCATTCGGGTGAAGATCGCATCGTGAAACACGCGTTTCGCGAGTGGAGTCGCGACTGCATCTGTCCGCCGCGGCAGCCGGTCTGCACGTGCCGGGGCCGGGCGCTGGGACGGGTGCTCACGAAGAAGCCCCTGAGCCCGTCGCCCGGCGAGATCGCATCCAACCCCCGCGCGCGCTCGGCGCAGTTTCGCGCCTTCGAGAAGACCGGTGACGTTTAGAGGCCGCCACTGGATCGCATTCTGGCTCGTCGCGTTGCTCGCGGCGCTGTGGGCCGTCATCGCCCGGCAGACATCGGCATTGAACTCGGCACGCGCGCTGGCGGATTTGCGGGTGGAGCGTGCGTCGCTGGAAGGCCGGCACGCCGAGCTGGAACGCCGCGTGCGCACAGGGCAGAGCCGGGCCGCGTTGCTGCCGCGCGCCCGGAAGCTGGGACTTCGTCTGCCCGCAGATACCGAAATTATTCTGATCCCCGCGCAGCCCCCACAACCTCGAGACCGGCCGTAGATGGCCAAGCCCCTCGTTCGGCTCCGCGTGGTGGAGATTGCGTTGGGGGCGGCGCTGCTCGCGCTGGTCGTGCGCGCGGCGCAGGTACAGCTGCTGGAAGGGCGCAAGTACGCGGCCGCCGCGAAGTCGCAGCGGACGGAGCGCGTCGTGCTGGAGGCACGGCGGGGTACGCTGTTCGACCGCCACGGACTGGGGCTCGCGCTCACGCAGGAGACGTATCACGTCGGCATCGCGCCCAACGAGCTGCGCGATCCGCCAGGTGACGCCGCCAAGATCGTGCGGCAGCTCCATCTCCCGCCGGGCGATGTCGATCGCGGGTTGCGGCGTCGCTACGCCTGGTTCGCCGGACCCTTTACGACGCTCGAGGTCCAGCCGTTGCGGAGCATGCGCGGCGTCCATCTCGAGCCCGTCCTGCGGCGGTTCTATCCCTCGGCCGAATTTGCACGCGCGGTGATAGGAAGGGTGGGGGAGGATGGTCGAGGTGGTGGAGGTGGTGGAGGTGGATTGGAGCGGTTGCTCGACTCCTTGCTGTCCGGGACGCCAGGCGCGGCAGTCGTCCTGAAAGACCGTGAGGGGCGCGAATACGAGTCGCCCGCGCGCATGATTGCCGAGCCAATTGCCGGCAATGACGTCGTGCTCACGCTCGATGCCGAGCTGCAGGAGATCGCGCAGCGCGCGCTCGATGACGCGATCGACAACATGGAGGCGGACGGCGGCGACGTGGTCATGCTCGATCCCGCGACCGGCGAAGTGCTCGCGGTGGCATCCCGGCGCGCCGACGGCAGCATGCGCCCGAGCGCGTTCACGGAGACATTCGAGCCGGGTTCGCTCGCCAAGATCTTCGCGGCCGCCGCGCTGATCACATTCGATCGCATCCGTCCGGGGGAACGCGTGTCGGGGGAAGGAGGGCGTTACCGCCTGCCTGGTCGCGTGGTCACGGATGAGCACCCCCTGCCCACACTCACCCTGGCGGACGCGATCAGAGTGTCGAGCAACATTGCCCTCGTGAAGTTCTCGGCGCGCTTGCGTCCGGCCGAGCAGTTCGGGACGCTCCGCGCGTTCGGCTTCGGTGCTCCGACCGGCGTGGAGTTTCCCGCCGAGTCGCCGGGACGGCTCCGGCCGCCACGCGAGTGGTCGCGTCCCAGCTCGGCGAGCCTCGCGATCGGCTACGAGCTGGCCGTGACACCGATGCAGATCGCCGCCGCGTACGGCGCGATCGCCAACGACGGCGTGCTCCTCGAGCCGACCCTGATTCGGGAGATCCGGGCGCCCAACGGGACCGTGCGCTACCGGCACCGTCCTGAGCCCGTGCGCCGGGTCGTCACACCGCTGGTGGCGGCGAAGCTGCGCGATCTGCTGCGCGGCGTCGTCGAAGCCGGCGGCACGGCCGAGCGGGCCGCGCTCGCCAACTTCCAGCTCGCGGCGAAGACCGGGACGGCCCGCCGGGTGGTGGGCGGGCGCTATGCGGCGGGACAGTACACGGCCTCGTTTGCGGCGTTGTTTCCCGCCGATCGGCCGCAGCTCGTGGTCGTGATGAAGATCGACAACCCGCAGCGCGGGAGTTACTTCGCGGCGCAAACCGCCGCGCCGGTCACGCGCTCGATGCTGGAGCAGGCGCTCGCCGCGCGTACGGTTGCGCTCGATCGCGCCAGCCTTTCCAACGTGGCGCCAGCGGCCGATCGTGCCCCGCTCGACGAGCCGGACGGGGTCGTGCCGTACGTCCTGCAATGGCCGTACGTACCCGACACCGCCACGGCACAGGCCGATCGCGTCGTCCCGAACGTAGCCGGTCGTCCGCTGCGCGAGGCCGCGCGGACGCTGCATCGGCGCGGCTTCAACGTCGTCGTGAAAGGGTGGGGCGTCATTCATCACACCTGGCCCGCCGCGGGCGAACACGCGGCGGCGGGAACGACCGTCACCATGTTTGCAGAAGCGTCTCCCGTCCGTCCATCCCGCCCGTGAGTCGATCGTTGCAGGAGGTCGTGGACGCGCTGGCGCGCGCCGGCGTCTTGATCGATGCGCCTCACGCGCGCACGAGTTCGATGCCCGCCATCACCGGGCTCAGCGCCGACGCGCGGCGGATCGAGCGCGGCATGTTGTTCTGCGCGGTTCGGGGGGCCGTGCTCGACGGCCACCAATTCGTCGCAGCGGCGGCAGCGCGCGGCGCGGCGGCGGCGTTGGTCGAGGTCAAGCAACCGGTCGCCATTCCGCAGGTCCTGGTGCGCAACGGCCGGCGCGCCGCAGCCGTCGCCGCCGAGGCGTGGTATCGCCGGCCGGCGGCCCAGCTACAGATGATTGGCGTGACCGGGACGAACGGAAAGACGACGTCGGTCATTCTGGCCCGCCACGTCTTGAGCGCGCTTTGGCCGATGGGGGCGATCGGAACGCTGGGCGCGTTCGACCCCGCGGGGGCGGCGGTCGAAAGCGAAGCGGGTAACCTCACGACGCCTGGACCCATCGATCTGCAGGCCACGCTCGCCGATCTCGTCGATCGTGGCGCGAAGGGCGTCGCCATGGAAGTTTCGTCCCACAGCCTCGACCAGGGTCGCGTCGACGGCCTGACCTTTCGCGCGGCGATCTTCACGAACCTGACGCGCGATCATCTCGATTATCACGAGACGTTCGAAGCCTATTTCGCCGCCAAGGCCAAGCTCGTCGGGTACCTCGCGGATGCAGGTCTGGCGGTGATCAATGCGGACGACGCGGCGTGGGCACGGCTGCCGCGCGCGCCCCGCCGGATCACCTTCTCAGCAACCGGCCCGAATGCCGCAGACGTCACCGCGCGCGACGTGCGCGTGGACGCGAAAGGCGCACGCTTCACCCTCGTGACGACGAAGGGAAGTCATCCCGTCACGCTGCCGTTGCTCGGGCGGTTCAACGTCGCGAATGCGTTGGGCGTCGCGGCCTGCGCGGTGGGGTTGGACGTGCCGCCCAGGGTCGTCGCGGAACGGCTGTCCACGTCGCCGCAGGTCCCGGGTCGCATGGAGCGCATCGCCGTCGATCCCTGCGTCGTGCTGCGCGACTACGCCCACACGCCCGATGCCCTGGAGCGGGCGCTGGAGACGGTGCGCGAAGTGACGTCGTCTGCCGGACGGGTGATCGTCGTCTTCGGCGCCGGCGGGGACCGCGATCGCGGCAAACGGGCGCCCATGGGCGAGATCGCCGTACGCCTGGCGGACATCGCCATTGTGACGTCCGACAACCCGCGGACCGAGGATCCGGAGAAGATTCTAGACGACGTGGAGGCCGGGATGGCGGAACGCCAGCACTATCGGGTCGTGGATCGCCGCGCCGCCATCGGCCAGGCGCTCGAGCTGGCGCGCGAAGGTGACACGGTCCTGCTCGCCGGCAAGGGACACGAGACCTATCAAGTCGTCGGCACCGTCAAGGAGCCGTTCGACGAGCGGGAAGTGATCCGCAGCCTGGGAGCGAACTGAATGGGAGGACGGACGGACGGTCTGACGGCCGGACGGACTTGGACGAGCGATGAAGTGGCCGCGGCCCTCGGCGTGCCCGCGCCTGCGAACCTGAGATTCAACGCCATCTCTACTGACACCAGACACCTGACACCTAACACGCTTTTCGTAGCGTTGAAAGGCGACAGGTTCGACGCCCACAACTTTCTCGGGCAAGCCGGGGCGGGAGGGGCGACCGCCGCCGTCGTGCGGCGCGGCACGCCGCCGGTCGCCGGCCTTCCTTTTTTCGAGGTGGATGACACCCTCACGGCGCTCGGTCTTCTGGCGCGCGCTCGGCGGCGCATGCTGCCCGAGGGGACTCCGGTCGTCGCGATCACCGGCTCCAGCGGCAAGACGAGCACGAAGGAAATGATCCGGGCGGCGTTGAGCGCGCGCTATCGCGTCCACGCCACCGCGGCCAACCTCAACAACCTGATCGGCGTGCCGCTGACAATCCTTGGCGCGCCGGAGGACACCGAAGCGCTCGTCGTGGAAGCCGGAGCGAGCGTGCCGGGGGAGATCGGGCGGATGCGCGACATCATCGAGCCGACGATCGCCGTGATCACCAACATCGGCTACGCCCACGTCGAGGGCTTCGGGTCGCTGGAAGGGGTGATGGCCGAGAAGCTGTCCTTGCTGGATCGCGCGCCCGTGGCCGTCATTGGCTCGGGACCCGACGCCATGTGGCCCGAGGCGCGCCGCCGGACGCACGTGATCCCGGCCGGGCTGCCGGAGAAGAGCAGCGACGACGGCTTGCTCGACCGCTACCTGGACTTGGACGGCCATCCCCGCCTGTCGCTGGACTCGGGAGAGAAAATCACCCTCCCGGCGCTCGGCTTTCATCAGCTCGAGAACGCGCAGATTGCGCTGGCGGTGGCGCAGCGGGCGGGGGTGGATCACGATGCCGCCGTGCGGGCGCTGGTGGGCCTCCGGCTTCCGGAAGGGCGCGGCGACGTGCGGGCCATCGGGAACATGGTGGTGATCGACGACACCTACAACGCCAACCCCGCCTCCATGCGCAGCGCGGTGCAGACGGGGGACTGGCTGGCCCGACGGCAGCGACGGCCGTTTGTGGTCGTGGTGGGCACGATGTTGGAGTTAGGGCCGGAAAGTGCAAGATTGCACGCCGAAGCGGCACGCGAAATCGCCCAACGCAAGCCCGCACTGGTGGCCGCGGTCGGGACGTTTGCGCGCGTGTTCGAGTCGCTGCGGGAAGCGCTGGGCGGCCGGCTGATTACGGCGCCCGATGCGGATGCACTCGGGCCGAAACTGAAATCCGCGCTGCGTGGCAACGAGCTGGTGCTGCTCAAAGCCTCTCGAGGAGTCGCCTTGGAACGTGTCCTCAACTATCTGACCTGATGCTCTATCATCTGCTCGCGCCGCTCGCACGCCAGCACATCTTTTTCAATCTCTTCAACTACATCACGTTCCGCGCGGCGGGCGCGACCGTCACCGCACTGCTGCTCGCCTTCATCGTCGGACCGTGGATCATTCGGAAGCTGCAGGAGCACAAGATCGGTCAGATCGTGCGGGCCGAGGGCCCCGCGAGTCATCATGGCAAGCGCGGCACGCCGACGATGGGTGGCTTGATGATCATTCTGGCGACTGTCCTGCCCACGCTGCTGTGGGCGCGGCTCGACAGCCGGTACGTCATCGTCGCGCTCGTGGCCACCCTCTGGATGGGACTGATCGGATTCCTCGACGACTATCTGAAGATTGTGCGCGGCCAGTCGCAGGGGCTCGTCGCGCGCTGGAAACTCGTCGGCCAGGTGGCGTTCGGGATTGGATTGGGCGTCTATCTGCTGGTGTTTCCGCTGACGAACAGCGTCGCGCCGAATGCCACGCAGCTGCCGTTCTTCAAGTATTACACGTGGATTCTCGCCTGGCCGATCTATCTCGGGTTCGTGACGTTTGTGACGACGGCGAGCTCGAATGCGGTGAACTTGACCGACGGACTGGATGGTCTCGCGGCGGGGCTCACGGTCATCGTCGCCGGCGCGTTCGCGATCTTCTGCTATCTGTTCGGTCGCGTCGACGCCGCGAAGTACCTGGGCGTGCTCCATCTCCCGGGCGCGGGCGAGCTCACGATTTTTTGCGGCGCGCTGATGGGAGCGTCGCTCGGGTTTCTCTGGTTCAACGCGTATCCGGCGCAGGTGTTCATGGGCGATACCGGCGCGCTGGCGATCGGCGGCGCGCTCGGGACGGTCGCGATTCTCCTCAAGACCGAGTTCCTGCTGCTCATCGCGGGCGCGGTCTTCGCCGCCGAAACGCTGTCGGTCTTGATCCAGACGACGACGTACAAGGTGCGCAAGCGTCGCTACGGGAAGGAGTATGCCGACGCCCACAAGGTCTTTCGCATGGCGCCGCTCCATCACCATTTTGAAAAACTCGGCTGGGCCGAGTGGCGCCGCGCCGGCAGCGTCGTCGCGATCATCGGGCTCGGCAAGAGTGGGGTCGCGGCGGCCCGGCTCCTGGCGCGCGAAGGGGTGCGGGTCTACGCCAGCGACGCGTCCGATCATCCGTACGCCGGAGAAGCGGCCGAAGCACTCAAGGGCGTGCCCTGGGTGGACGTCGAGATCGGACGGCACGACCTGAACAAGATCCGCCACGCGGCCAGCGTGATCGTGTCGCCGGGTGTGCCGCCGGATGCGCCGGTGCTGACCGCCGCGCGCCATGCGGGTGTCGAGATCGTCTCGGAGCTCGATCTCGGCTTCCGCGCGCTGGCGGCGCTCCAGCCCGGCACGCGCAGCATCGCGATCACCGGAACCAACGGCAAGACGACGACGACCGCGCTGGTGGCCCATCTGCTGAGTGCCGCGGGCCTGCAATCGACGACGGCCGGGAACATCGGCCGGCCGGTGACCGACCTCGCGATGGCGAACGAGCGCTACCAGTGGCTGAGTCTCGAGGTCTCGTCGTTTCAATTGCACGACAGCCCACACTTCGCACCCGAAATCGGCGTGCTGACGAACCTCGCTCCCGATCATCTGGACCGGTATCCGACGGCGGAGGCGTACTACGCCGACAAGCGACTGCTATTTCGCAACGCGACGGCGGACGACGTCTGGGTGCTCAATGCGGACGACCAGCTCGTGCTCGATCTCGCGCGCGGCGTCGCGGGCCGCAGAGTGCTGTTTTCGCTCGTCACGTCGGCGGACGGCTGGTACGACGCGAAGGCGCGGCTGCTCCGGATCGGCGGCGAGGCGCTGCTCCCGCGTGACGAGCTGCACTTGCTCGGTGACCACAACGTCGCCAATGCCCTGGCGGCCGCGCTGGCCGTCCACGAAGCCGGCGTGCCGGCGGCGCTGATCGGGGCAGGGCTGCGCTCGTTCCGGGCGTTGCCGCACCGGCTCGAGCCGGTGCGCGAGGTGGACGGCGTCCTCTGGATCAACGACTCGAAGGCGACGAACATCGCGGCGACGACCGTGGCGGTGCTCGCCATGCAGCGGCCCTTCGTGCTGTTGCTGGGCGGCCGCCACAAGGGCGAGCCCTATACGAGTCTTGCGCCGCTGCTCGCCGATCGCTGCCGGCTGGTGATTGCCTACGGCGAAGCGGGTCCGCTCGTGGAACAGGATCTCCAGGGAAAAGTGCCGCTCGAGCGCGGCACGACGTTCGAGGATGTCGTCGCGCGGGCGCGCCGCGCCGCGAAACCGGGCGATGCGGTGCTGCTGTCTCCGGCGTGCTCGAGTTATGACATGTTCAAGAACTACGAAGAACGGGGGGCCACATTCCGGCGACTCGTCGCGCAGTGACGTGGGAAGGACGGCTGCTTGCCGTCGTCACGGCCGTGCTCGTCGTGTTCGGCCTGGCCGCGGTCTATGGCGCGTCGAGTCTCGTAACGGTGGCCGGCGGCCAGGTCGGCGCGAGCTTCGCGCTGCGGCAGGCGGTGGGTGCGGCGGTGGGCGGCCTGCTGGCGGTCGTGTTCGCGCGCATCGATTACCATCGCTGGCGCCGCTGGGCCTGGCCGCTGCTCGGAGTCACAGTCCTGTTGCTGGTTATTCCCTTGCTGCCATTCACTCATCCCATCACGCCCACGATCAACGGCGCGCGCCGCTGGGTGAACCTCGGGTTCCTCACGCTGCAGCCATCCGAGCTCGCGAAGTTCGCCGTGGTCGTGTGGTGCGCAATGCTGGCCGCCAAGAAGGGCGAGCAGGTGCGCAACTTCCAGCAAGGCGTCGTGCCGTTCGTCGTGATCCTCGTACCGGTGATCGGTCTCATCTTCCTCGAGCCGCATCTGTCGATGGCGCTCCTCGTGGCGATTCTCGCCGGCAGCGTGCTGTTCACCGCGGGGGCACGCATCGGGCATTTCCTCGCCCTGGGCGTCGCCTCGACACCGCTCCTCTTCGGCGCCATCGCAACCGCGCAGTACCGGATGGCCCGCGTGTTGACGTTTCTGAACCCGGGCGCCGCACCGCAGGAAGCGACGTGGCAGGTGCAGCAATCGCTCACCGGCATCGGGGCGGGCCAGCTGCTCGGCGCCGGCTTCGGCCAGGGCCAGCAGAAGCTCGGTTACCTGCCGTATGCGTACTCCGACTTCATTTTCTCGACGATTGGAGAGGAGTGGGGGTTCCTCGGTGTGCTCGCGATCGCGCTGCTGTTCGGGACGTTCGTCTGGCTCGGCTTCCGCATCGCGCGCAACGCACAGGATCCGTTCGGCCAGCTGCTCGCGACCGGCATCAGCGTGATGATCGGGCTCAGTGTGGTGCTCCATATCGGAGTGAGCCTCGCCGTGATCCCCGCGACCGGAGTGACGCTGCCGTTCATGTCGTATGGGCGGTCCTCACTAATCGTTGCCCTGGCTGCTACCGGAGTACTGGCGAGTGTTGGGCGAGCCCGGAAAGCCTAATGCGAATTGCGGAATGCGGATTGCGGAATGTAAAGGTGGGGTTCGAGCGGCGTGACAAGGCTGCGACGCCCGCCTTGAAATTCCGCACTCCGCAATCCGCATTCCCCAATTGCTTTCGATGAGGCTTCTCATCGCCGGCGGCGGCACCGGCGGCCACCTCATGCCCGCGCTCGCGCTCGCGCGCGTCGCCGCCGAGCAGGGACACGACGTCGTCCTCGTTGGAGCCGAGCGTGGCATCGAAGCGCAGATCCTCCCGCACCATCCATTTCGATTTCATTTGCTGCCGATGGAGCCGATCTATCGGCGCACGTGGTGGCGGAACCTGCGCTGGCCGGTGATCGCCGTGCGTGCCTGGCGTGCGGCCGGACAGGTGCTGCGCGACGAGCAGCCCGCGGTCGTCATCGGCACGGGCGGATACGCGGCGGGGCCGGTCGTGTGGCGCGCGCAGAACGCGCGCATTCCCACCGCGCTGCAGGAGCAGAATGCATTTCCGGGACTCACGCAGCGCTGGCTCGCGGGACGCGCACAACAGGTGCACCTCGGATTTCCTGAAGCCCGTCTCCGGCTGTCGCCAGGTCCGAAGACGCAGGTGTTCGTGTTCGGGAATCCGATCACGCCGCCGGGCACCGTCGATGCGAACGCGGCGCGTGCCGAATTTGCGCTGAGCTCGGCACGCCGCACCGTGTTCGTGTTCGGCGGTAGTCAGGGCGCGCGCGCGTTGAATGAGACGATCGCGCGTGTGCTGCAGCGCGGCCAGCTCGGCGACGTGAATCTTCTCTGGGGGACCGGCACGATGCAGCTCGATCGCTATGCGCCGCTCGCCCAGGGCGGTCGAGTAGTGGTGCGCGGGTTCATCGATCCGATCGCGTCAGCGTACGCAGCCGCGGATCTCGTGGTCGCACGCGCGGGCGCGATGACCGTCTCCGAGTTGTGCGCGTGGGGGAAGCCCAGCGTCCTGGTGCCGCTACCGACAGCCGCCGCCGATCACCAGACATTCAACGCGCGAGCCCTCGCGAATGCCGGCGCGAGCGTGCTGCTGCTCGAAAGTGAGTTCACGCCGGACGCTTTCGCGAAGACGGTCGTCCCGTTGGTCTTTGACGACAAACGGCTCGACGCCCTGGCCCGGAGTGCCCGGGGGAGGGGGCACCCGAATGCTGCCCGAAGCATCATGTCAAAGGTTCTAGAGCTTTCGCAAGTTGCGTAGTTTTCGTATATTAGCTCCCCACAGATGACCTTGTTTCGAGCCGGAGATCCCCGTCCCATCCACCTCATGGGCATAGCCGGGGCGGGGATGAGCGCCCTGGCGATGCTTGCCAGGCACCGGGGAGTCGCCATAACTGGTTGTGATTCTGACACTTCTGGGGCAGCCGCCGATGACCTGATCGCCCTGGGAGTTCCCATTTGGAGGGGCCACGATCCGCACCATGTGGAACGGGCTCGGGCCATTGTAGTTACGGCCGCGATCCCGCTGGATCACCCGGAGCTGGAGAAGGCCCGCGCCTTGGGCCTGCCGGTGGTGCGGCGGGCGGATGCGTTGGGGGACCTGGTCGCCGGCGGAAAAGAGGGCGTCGTGGCGGTCGCCGGCACGCACGGCAAGACGACCACCACCGTCATGGTGACAGAGGCGCTCACGGCCGCCGGGCGAAATCCAACGGGACTCGCCGGCGGCCGTGTCGCTGCGTGGGGCGGCAACGCCCGGATCGGCGGCGAGGACCTCTACGTCGTCGAGGCCGACGAGTACGACAAGGCGTTCCTGTCGCTGCGGCCGACGATTGCGGTGGTGAACAACGTCGAGGCGGATCATCTCGAGTGCTACGGCAGCATGGAGGCGCTCGAGGAAGCGTTTGCCGAGTTCGCGAACCGGGCCGGGCGTGTGATCGTGGGTGCCGACGACGCCGGCGCCGATCGTGTGGCGCTGCGTGTGAGCGCACCGGTGTGGCGGGTGGGTCACGGCGCGACGGCCGACGTGCGCATTCGTGCTCCGCGGCTCGAGCCCGGCGGCTCGCGCGCCACGATTTCGCTGCCGGGTGGTGACACCGTCGAGCTCGCGCTGGTCGTGCCGGGACTGCACAACGTGCGCAACGCGGCGGCAGCACTCGCGGTGGTGCACGCACTCGGTGCCGACGTGCAGGCAGGCGCGCGCGCGCTGTCCGAGTTCCGCGGTGTCGGCCGGCGATTCGAGCGATTGGGTGACGTCGGTGGTGTGACGGTCGTGGACGACTATGCCCATCACCCGACCGAGGTCGCGGCGACGCTCGCCGCGGCGCGGCAGGTGTTTCCGGGCCGGCGGCTCGTCGCCGTGTTTCAGCCGCATCTGTTTTCGCGGACGGCATTGCACGGCGAAGCGCTCGGCAAGGCGCTCGCGGCCGCGGACGTAGTGGTCGTTGCGCCGATCTACGGGGCGCGCGAGCAGCCGCAGGCGGGCGTAACGCATCACCTGGTCGTGCGTGGTGCG
>WNFO01003350.1_pt1 | contig 13908 bp, 33 predicted proteins | sample 5400251 | NCBI WGS metagenome assembly WNFO01 (sample SAMN13153354, study PRJNA577476) | soil metagenome | isolation source: 100 cm saprolite under Madrone tree | place: USA:California | collected 2016-06-14 | reverse complement strand
GCGAGGAATGCGGGAAGATTTTCCCCACGGCGCAAGACGCATTCGCGCATCTTCCCTGCCCTGGGCGGTCTGTTCAATGAGAGTTCGGATTGTTCGTCAACTTCCTCGAACTATCGCAGAGATTAAGCGGGATGAGAAGCGAGCGGAAACGGTGGATATATTGGAGAACATCGCGGAGATTTTTAAGGATGAGCGGTACGTTCATTTTGTCTACGCGGATGGTACGAGCTATGGAATCGATAAAGACTACTTAACGCGCTATGAGGTTATCCGTGAAGGATGAAAACTTCGTTCGCTTGTTTTGGGGCAAGAGCTTCACGGGAAAAACGTCGCGAATGTTTTATGAAGTGCGCGCGGGGCATCTGGCTTGGAAAAACTTTTGTCGATTACTTCCGCAAAACCCGTTTCAAGAAAAAGTTTCGCGCTATGATCCATCTCCGTAATTTTCATCCCGAACAGTTCAACATGATTTGCGGTCTTATGATGAAGGTCAAGGATTGCACCGTCGCCGTCGATGAATTGAGCCTGTTTGTTCCTTCCGGTCCACCGAATGCTTTGCCTCCCTTCGTTCAAACATTCGCAATCAGCGGGCGGCATGAACGATTGCGGTTTTATGGCACGTCGCAGCGGTTTTCTTTCGTACACGCGACGATTCGCGGGAATGCTTCTACCATGTCCTTCTATCGCTTGACGGAGCGCAACGATTTGAACATGGCGAAAAATTATCTACCCGTGGAAATGCAGACGGCGCTTTCCACGTTGCCGGATCACGTTTGTTTCGAGTGGTCCGATGGGCGCTCCCCATATCTCAACGAAAGTCTGGTCGGTAAGTTCGCTGCACCCGGCGAGAAAAAATGAAAACCTCTTTCGATGGGTTGGATCGTTGTTCGCTCCTGACCCGTCAGGAAATCATTTTGAAAAGGGTCATGGATCAATTGCGTCTGCATCGATGCTATTACATTCAGGGCCACTATACAGACACACAGCGTTTTTTTGGCGCGGGGCGTCGATGGCAAACCGGTTCCGACCGTGAGGCTTATTATATCTGTTATCATCTTCTCGTTTCTCTGAGAAAACCTGGATCACTCTCCAAAATACCGAAAAAAGCGAAAACCTGAAAACCTTGTCAAGTGGGTAGTCAACGCGCACGCGCATATAGGAAATCTCCGGGTGTACACTCCGGCGCGTGAACGCGGATCAAACCACGTTTCCCCTGTCGAGTTCGGGAGTCGGTCGCCGGAGCTACCTCAAAAAAGCTCGCGCACAACGGCGGACGGCTCCCGTTTTCGTTTGTTTGGAGTCTTTCTAATGGCCCTTCGTGACTACGTTCCCCCGCCGAAAAAAGCAATCGGCTATGCCGTTCTCGCTTTCGTCGTGGTGGTGATTACGACTGGCCTTGGAATGCACTCGACTCCGGCGACTTGGGTTGCTTCCGCGAAGGCTCATGTACAGAGCTTGTTCGCCAAGTTGAAGGCGAAATTAAAGCCGGGAGGCTAAGGCAATGGCGTCACCTGAACTGTGGGGATTTAGAAAGCTCGCGTCCTTCCCGTGGCCCGTTCGCGGCGCTGCGGCGGCGAGCGGAACGCAAACGATTCGCTTCGACTTGAAGGACTATTTGCAGAAAGAGCTTGTGTCGCAATTGATCTTCCGCGTGGTCGGGTCAATTGTGATTGCGGGCGCGGGCGCGGGAGTGGCGACGGGACAGGATAACCCGGAGTCTTTGATCGTCGATATCAACGCGCGGCATTCTCCCACCCTGGGGTTGGTTTCCAAAAACAATTTGACCCCTCGCGGGATCGTCCAGCAGGGGATTTTCGACCGTGGCTATTCGATTCACGGCACGGCTCTCACGGATGCGGCGGCCACGCCTGCCGTCGATTATCAGTTGCCTTTGGTGTTCAAGCAACCGGGCGCGGTAAACCCCGTCGAGTGGGGCTTGCCAATGTCCCTGTTCACGTCCTATGAGTTCCAGGTTCGATGCACGGGCCGGGAAGCTCTTTTCACGGGCGGTGTCAACACTTGGGACCCCACCAACTTGACGCTCGAAATTTGGGCAGACTTTGATTATGGAGTCGCGGGCGCGTTCAATGCCGTTGAAGAGTTCGAGCGTACCATCGATGTGTTGTCCACCAAACCCGACTTGCAAGACTTCCTCGAAAAAGGATTCTTGTACACCCATCTTCTCTATATCGCGGAGTTGGCGAACGTCAAGTCGGACGCGATTATCAATTCAATCACCGTCCAGGGCGGGGGGCGCATCTGGACGCCGCAAGGTGATAAGAACTACCCGATGATTCAGCGGTCCAATCGGGAGAGGTATGTCAACAATTCGGCGGAATCCCTTGCCGGGACCGCGTTCATCGCTGGCTTGCGTGACGGCATGTACACCCGTGCGATTGACGCGCTTACGGATCGCATCGAACAGAAATTCGATGTGACGTTCACGGGAGGTTCCGTCAACCGCATTCGCATTCACGGACGCCGCATCATTCCGAAGGCGTTGCAGGTTCGCGCGGCGTAAAAGGGATACAACGCTAGGTGATAGCGTCGTGTGGCAGACGGGAGGGGTTGGAAGGCAACTCCTCCCCGATGCCGAAACAAAAAAGAGGGTGCGATGTTCGTTCCAAAATTTCGGCTCATGTTTTCGTTCGAAAGTTTGCAGCAAACGGCGCTCGGAACGGTGAGGGATACGCCGGTTGGGGGAAGCAGTATCTTTTCGGCTTTTGAAAATCTCGGCCTCAATCTTGCTGCCGGTCTCGGTTCGGTTGGAATAAGCAAGTTGGAACAAGTTGCCGGGGTGAGTGCAAGGCAGACGGCTTCCGGGCGTGTATCGCTTTTGTCTCCCTCCGTTCCCGGTTATCGGGGAAAATCGCCAACCTCGAATTGGGGCGTTTTCTTGGGCGTTGTGGCGGGTGTGATTGCCCTGGGCGCGTTTGTGGTTTTTGCCCATCGGCCAAAGGGGTAAGGCCGTGGCTTGCTGTTGCGATCAAACCGCAAAACCGGGTAGCGGCTATCTGCTGACTGGGACGATTGATTCCATTGGATCGTATCCCGCAAGCGCGGTTAGTGCCGCGACGGGTCAAGAGAGTTCCATCGCACAAGAATCGTTGCTCGGCGGTTTTTCTTCGTTGCCCTGGTGGGCGCGGATTCTATTCGCCGTTGCTGCTATCGGCGGCGTCGCGTATTTCGCGCATGAAGGCATGAAGGGGAAGTGAATGTTTAATCTAAGCGGATACCCAAGTATTGTTGGAATAGAAGATGTTCAGATCGTCCCCCAGACAATCAGAGCGCCGCTTGCCGTGGGCGTGCCCTTGGTGAATCCCGTTCGTTTGGTCCCTTTGGATCAAGCGGCGGGACGTTCCAATGCGGCGGACCCCGCTCGCATTTCCCTTGATTCTAGCGGTGGTGGAGAAGCGGCTGCGATTCCTCCCAAAACCGGCGTGGAAAAGTTTTTGCAATCTCCGGCTATGGTCGGGGCTTCCGTCGCGCTTGTTTTATTCGGCGGTTGGTTGCTTTATCGGATGAACAGAAAAAGGTAACGACATGCCTGGGGTAGTTGGCACAGTTCCGACTCTTTCTAGGACGATCCCTCAGCCGATGGGGAGTCCCGATACCATCGTTGCGTCCATCGGAGCGGCGGGCGTGCCGGGGCATTTGAAAGCCGATTACCTCAAGCAATTGCGGGCGGCGGCGGAAAGCGGATTTATTAGCGATTACCGGTGCCCGAATGGGGTGAGTCCCACGGGCGTTGGGACGCAACTCGGAGTGGCGACGGCGCAAGCGGGATTATCGGCGGGTTTAGATGCCGTGAAGATTGGAACCACGGCGCTCAATGCGATCCCCATAGTGGGGAACATTCTGAGTAGTGCCATTAGTCTCATTACGGTCCCGTTTGCGCATCACAAGGCCGCTGTAGCGAGGGAGCAAGCTACCCTGTGTACTGCCGTGCCCGAAGTGAACGCTTTCTTGCGTCAACTTGACCAGTACGTTTTAACCGGGCAGTGGGATCACGTCACCGCTGTTCAGGAAATGGAAAACGGTTTCAAGGCATGGGTGTTGGAGGTCAAGGGCATCTTGCAGGATTCGGGCGGGAAGTGCAACGCCGCTTGTTTTTATGAACGCCAATTCCGTGCCGCGATAGAGAAGCGCAAGATTGACTATCAGGCGAATGAATCCAATTTTTCGCTTGGCGCTCACGGCCTGGCCAACTCGGTCATAAGTGGCGTTGCCGGCGTTCCGAAAAAGCTCACGGATTTTCTCAAAAAAGAATCGGGCGCAATTACTTCCGGCTTGAAAGCCGGGAACTATCAGCCGCTGATTTCCGCGCTTTTGGTGGGCGCTGTGATTGTCGGCAGCGTCTACGGTTTTTCTCGCCTTTGGAGGGCGACACAATGAAGCACCATCACTATCTTTGGATCGCAGTCGTTGTGATTGGCGGGTACCTCGCCTATGAGAAGTTTTGGGCGAAGAAAACGGGCTGATGGCAAGGGGGCCTCTCTTAATCGGGATAGGCGGCACAGTAGCGGCATTGGTTGCCTATTTCGTTTGGAAGAGAGGGCAGACGGCGGCGGGGCCTGTTCAAGCGGGCGCTAGCGCCGGAGACGTGGGGGAGGTACAGCCGGTGAGTGAAACGGAAAAATCGAAGTCGGGTATCGGCAATCAGTATGATGCGCTCATTTCCTCCGTTGCGAACGCGGAAAATGTTGACCCTGTTTTGCTCAAGGCGATTGTGGCGACGGAAACCGATTTCGATGAGGAAGCCGTCAATCCCGAACAGAGTTTTACCCTGAACGGAGTTAGCTATTCACCTTCCGATGGCAGAGGGCGAAAGGCTCTCCGTGATTTTATCGCGGCGGGCGGGGACCCGGCATCTATCGGCCTCAATCCTTCGCTTGGGCTCGCGCAAGTTCGCGTTGGAAATGGAAAGCATTTTATTCCGGGTTTGCAAGCTCTCGAATTGTTCGATCCGCAAACAAATCTCACGGCCTCTTCGCGTCTTTTGCGCGAATTGGTTCATGCGGGAGTTACGCTCGAAACCATCGATGCCTACAACGTGGGACAAGGCCGCGTTTTGAGCGGGGAGCTACGCAATCTTCCCTACCGCGACAAGGCCAAAAGGAACTACGCGATTTTCCAGACGGATTTTTGAAGGGGGATGCAAATGGCGAGAAAGAAATTAGTGGCGGAGACGGTAGCGGAAACGGCGGTCTTTGACCGCGCGGGTTTCACGCCGGAAGCGGGGAAACATTATCGCGTGCATTTCCGCAATGGCAACTCCGGCGAGTACAACGGACAGGCGCTCGATAGCGGCGCACCGTTCCCCTGGGAGCAAGTTTCGACAGTGGAAGAGATCGTCCAGCCCGAACCTCTAAAGGAAGGGGGCGGGGATGGGGACGCACACTCTTGAGGTAGGGCTTTTTCTCGCTGGCTCGGCGGTCACTTTGTTGCAGGTCATTACGATTTTTATTTTGGGCGATATGAAGGAAAGGATTGAGCGTCTCGAAAGCCGCGCGATGGGGGAACAAACGGGATGGGATGGGAGAGAAAGGCGGAATAGATGAGCTTGCTGGACAGCATCGGAGCAAACACTGTCGGCGTGCTCTATCGGGCCTGGACGGGGAACGTGGACCCGTATACGAAAAACCTGCAACGTCAAGAAAACAATACGGCAATTGCTAAAGCGGGAGCGGGCCTTACCCCTGAGCAATTGGCGGCTCTTCAAGCTCAAGCGGATCGTGAACTGGATTCGATTCTAAATTCCAACGACGCCAACCCTACTAACGCCGATGGGTCTTTGAAGGCGGGCCTTCGCATTCCCGGTTTTGGAGTCGTGGGATCAGGCCAGTTTCTCAAGCGGGCGGAAACGGTTGTGTATGTTCTTCTGGGTCTCTTGATTCTAGGCGGGACAGCCTATGTCCTAGTCGAATTCGGCGGCGTGAAGTTTCTTAAAAAAGCGGCGAGGGAAATTCGGGAATGAGTCAAGACGCCAGTTTTTACAATCGCTTGGAGGTCCAGCGTTGGGCTGGTTTCGCCGGATTCACGGTGAATAAAGCGTTTGTCGTTTCCGACCGCGTGCCCGATGGCCATATCTGGCTTATTTTTGCGGCGTCCGCGCTGCATTTGAATGCGACTCAGCGGGTGATCCACGTCTTTGCTATTCCGCCTGGGGATGCCGGGCTGGTCATAAATCCGGTCACGGATACTACCAGTCCGATTTTTCTCGGTACTATAAATAATCCGCCCTTGAAGTCGGGCGTTCTAATTTCCGTTGGTGGGAACAACGGACTCGCGGATACGCTAAGTAACAATGCCAACTCCGTCAATGCCTTGATTGGCGCTCCTTTCTTCCTTCCCTCTCGCTGGAAGCTGCTCGCCTTTATCGATAGCGCGGATGGGGCCCTTGCCGGTTCCGGTTTGATCCTAGATGTTGCGTATATCGATGTGACTTCCGATGAGTGCATTCCTGATTTCTTATGATCGCGGAACTCATCAATAGCGCGACGTTCAAGAAATGGGTGGGACCCGTCGTGCCCGATTCCACAACGCGCCCCTACGTTTTTTCCGAGTTGGTTCCCGATGGATTCGAGTGGATCATTCTCGCGGCCTCGGCTACGGATAGTTTTCCGAATAATGAAAGCGTCTTTTTGTATGCGATTGGGCCGGATTTTGCGCGAAAACAGAGCGATCCCCCTGTCTTACGTCCAGATATTTTCACGCAAGTTCCAATCAGCAATCAGTTTAATGTTCCGCCGATACGGAGATCGGCGGTACAGATTTCCAAAGGGTCTGCCAATTTCGGGCAGGAACAGGTTTGCGGGAATACTGTCGGGGGTGGAGAGAAAGGGAGCGTGAATCTTTTGACTCCTTGGAGTCGGAACAGGATTCTTCCCGCTAGATGGATGCTGCTTGCGGCTCAGGACGTGAACGGCGGCGGCGGAAGCGGGTATATGACCCTTGAAGCGATGGTGATTGAGCGGCCAGTCGAGGGCGCGCTGTCTAAATTCCAATTGGCCCCGCATGTCGGCGGAGGGGGATTGGAGGCCCCGGCATGAGCGGGTTTAGCAATATTGTTTCGGGTTTCGCTTCCGCCCTGGGCGGTCAAGTCGGCGGGGACATTAACGCGACGCTGGATCAATACAAAGCGGAAGCTGTCCAGGCGGCGCAAGTTGTCGCCGTATGGGGTTTGGTGATCGTCGTGGAATTGGGCGTCATAATTTTTCTTTTGAAAAGCGGGAGGCGCAATGGCGTTTAACCTCCAAGAGTTGATCGGTGGATCAATCGGGGATGCGTTCGCAAAAATCGTTGGCGTTTTCAAAGTTCCCCCTGAAAAAGTTCTCGAATCGCAAACAGAACTGGAAAAGATTCGCTTGGGCCTCGAATCTCAGCTAGTTCAGCAAGTGACAGCGCAGATTGAAGTCAACAAAACGGAGGCCGCGAGTACAAATACTTTCGTCGCGGGCTGGCGTCCATTCATCGGTTGGATATGCGGCGCGGGCCTTGCCTGTCAATTCATTGTCGGGCCTCTCTTTACTTGGGTTTCTATGCTCGTTCATAGGCCAACTATCTTCCCAACTCTCGACTTGGGAACACTAATGACTTTGCTTCTCGGAATGCTCGGTCTGGGAGGGCTGCGAACGTACGAAAAGGTCCAAGGCGCAGCGGGCGCGAATCTGTTGAAGTGAGAAAGGAAGGGGAAAATGTCATTCGGTCAGGAAGTAGCTAAGGTCGAATCAATCGTCAAATTGCCAACCGTCATGCAAGTTCTGGGCGTAGTGATTTTCGGCCTCACCATTTGGAAAGGCGTGCACGGTTTTTGGCCTTCGTTCGGACTGATTTCCGGCGCGGGCATGGCCTATGTGGGGAAACATTTCGCTTCGATTTATTAGGTAGGCCGTGAGAGGGGCGACGATTTTCGAGCGCGTAAGTTTGCGCGAACGTGCCTTGCGGGAACGGTTTCTTGCGGTACCCGACCGGCGCGTTGCGATGTCGGCTTATCGCGTTTGGCAGGGGGTGAGAGATTTCCTCACCCTGTACCGGGGTCCTATTGACATACAAGATAGTTTGCACTATAAGAGGGACCGTGCGCGAGTTTTCTTCCAACACACGTTTTAATTCCCTCATGCCTATGGGCGAAAGAAAAGCGGCAGACCCGTCGTTATTTGTCCGTGCTAGTTATATTATGTTAACTAGCGGAAGTCCCTCTTTCGCCGTACTTTCGTACCAGCAACCCCGTTTAATCCCCCGAATCCAACTCGCGCAACTCTTTGTCCCTGGGAGGCCAATGTGCGCGTAACCCTCGAATCGATTGAACGTCTGGGCGTGTTTGAGAAAGACGACTGGCAACGCAAGGTCAATCAAGGCGTTTTGAAAGAGGATTTGAAACAGTCTCTTGCGGCGCTTGGAGCGATAGACGCGCTAGACCGTTTTCTTTACACCTTGCGGCTGGAAGCCAAGCGCGAAGAGGTCTACGAAACGGAGTCGCGCAAAGTGCAAAACCGGATCGCGGAAATGTCCCCCATATCGCGCCGGAAAGCCGGTGCGCGATGAGTCCCTTGGAAAGATGCCCCGCTTGTAATGGGCCGATCATAAAGCTCGAAAGCGCGATGCGGGAAATAACTCGACGTATGCGCGATTTGGAAGCTCGCGTTCGTTTTCTCGAAGAGCTTTGCCTATGGTTGCCTTGGTGGAGTCCTACAGGAAAAATCGAAAACGAGATTTTGCAATTGAAGGCCGAATTGAGGGGGTTGAGTAGCGTTGGGGGGATATTGCAATGAAGTGCGAACGGTGCGGATGGGCGGTCCCCGAAGGCGAGCGCCGTTGCGCGAATTGCCGGGGCATCTATATTTTTCAAATGGCGGCGCGGGTGATAGGCCGTGCGATTGCGGCGGAACCTAACATGCTCGCCCGTCTCGTTTTGCTCAAAAGGTTTTTCGGTGTGGCGGTGAATACTTGGGAACAAATGCGCCTGTTTGGGGATGCCCCGTCTGTGGGGAATCCCTCTCAGTTGCCCCGTTAGCGAGCAAGCCGGGGTTTCGTTTCGATTGCTACGGATCGGAAGCGAATCCCCATCGCATCACGGTGTATTTGTACGAAGTGCAAGCGCACACGGTTTTCCCCACGCTGGAAACGGAGTCGAGAAAAACGAAAGAGACTCGCGCATCCGCTTTGCTCGCGCAAGTTTCCGAACGTCTCGGCGGAAAGCAGGTAGCGAATGCCAAAGGGGAGTAAATCGTCGTGGTGGGTCCTGACCGAGAAAGATGGCGTTTTCGTTTCTCATTACAAAGGGCAGGACAAGAAACGTGCGCGGGAAGTCGCGGCAAAACATCTTTCGAGCAATCCGAAGGATGAATTGATCGTCGCAAAAGTCAACGCGGTTTCCGTGCTCAAGGAAGGGGACTTGAAACGGCATTTGCCGAAAGATGCCTTCTAGCTTCAACGCGGAGGCAACCCTGCGAATAGCACGGTCGGCAAGTACGCGGGAAACGGGGCGCGGGGATAGGGGATAGTCTGCCGCGCTTCCCTCTCGCGGGAGAGGTCGGGGAATGGATTCAAGTTGGTGCGATCACGGGAAGAATCACGCGGGGCCGTTTTTCACGGTGAGCATTCTCGCCTTGCAAGTCGGCCCCGGTAGTCGGCTCAAAAACAAAACTCATATCTTAGGGCGCAAGACACTTGCTCGGCTTTGCGGCGGTTGTCTCAGGGAGGCGCGATTGCGCTTCGAGTGCAAAGAGTTTTTTGCTCTAAACCCTGTCAAGGATTGAAAGGCGCTATCGCGTCCAAAAAGGCGGCAAGCATGGCACGTCACAAGCTCTCGCGGGATGAACAGATACGGGGACTCAAAAAGGCGCTCAAGAATCGCAAGACTCCCAAGCAGTTCCGCGCCGGGATGGAAAAGCGGCTGAGGAAATTGGAACGCCGCTAGTTCCCTTTCATTCTTTTGGACAGTCGGCGGAGGCGGTCTGCTACGGCCAGAGTGAACAGGAGATTAACGAGGGACAGCGCGAAAAGCCAGTGAATCAGGTTTTCAAGTGCTCGGATATTTAGGGTGTCGGTTTGCATAATGAGCGGAGTCTACCACAAATGAAGTTACCCCCCAAGGGGCGGCGATCGCCAAGGGTGGCCATCCGTAAGGGAAAAACGGCCACTCGGTCGGGGGGTCATGTCCTGCCGGATCGTTCCGTCTCTTACCCGGAAATATATGTCGCGGTAGGGCGCAACCCCTACGGGGGAATTTACTATGCCAAGTGTCAAATCAAGGTGAAACGCAAGCTCTATCGCTATTTGGTTTGGAAGCATGAAGGCAAGCAACATTCTTTCTATATGGGAAGGGCGAAAATCCTTGCCCCCCTTTCGTCTGCCGGCGCCGGCGGCCGGCGAGATCCGCGGCGCCGCGGTCCGGAGCTGCAAAGGGGGACAAGAAAAAAGGCGGAATTTGCGCGGATGCTCGCGGGTCAGGACGGGGAGGAATGAATCACTTTCATTCCCGGTTGAGGCGGAAAGAGCAACTAGATCGGCTGGACCGCTGGCTTTATTCCCTGGGCGGGCCTCGCCTTTGGTTGCTGGCCGGGGCTGTGGTTTTGTTGCTGGCCTGCCTCCTGGGATTGGCATTTTTGAGTTTGGGACGGTAAAGCGGCGCTATAGCGCCGGGAAACGAGTCCACGCGGCATGGTTGAGGGAGTGGGACAAAGCGGGGGCAACGCAGGAGTGCGACCCTCGACGCATACGCTTGCTCCCTCAGCCTTAGTTTTGGAGGTCCCCTTGCAAGCGGTGCGGAGGAAAACTCCCGCACCGTCCCCCGGCGCGGGGTTTGCGACGGGGGGCGAGGGCGGAAGGGGGGCGTATGTTCATACCCCTATAGGAACATCTCACGGTCACACGTTCAAAGGCAGCACGCTCGAATACGTCGAGAAGGACCGTAACCGGAAGCGATTCAAACACATAATGGCGGTTGTGGCGTCGATGTCGCGTTGCGGACGCGAGCAGCAAGCTAGGGCGCTTATGGGGTGTGGAAGGTACTTCAAACAGTCCAATCCCCTGCCCTGCGGGACCGTCAAGCTCCTTCCTAACTTTTGTGATTCGGTTTTTTGTCCAAACTGCGCGGCGCGGCGCTCCAAACCCCTACAGGAAAAAATTCTCAAGCGCGTGAATCAAAGCAAGTACCGCTATTTCTTTTTGACTCTCACGGTCAGGAATTACAAGGATTTGACGCGAGAGAGTTTGAAGAGATTGAATAAACAGTTTGCAAAATTAAGGGGGTTCGATGTCTGGAAAAAAGAGATCAGAGGCGGGGTCTACAGCGTTGAAACAACGTACAACGCAGAGACTCAAGAATGGCATCCGCATTTCCATGTACTTCTTGAATCCCGAAGGCGATTGCCTAACAGTTGGCTCGGCCTTATTAAAGAGGAGTGGCGACGGGTCACGGGATCACACGTTATTCGACTTGAGCGGATGTACGGGACTGATAGAAGAGGCCGTAAGTACAGGCGGATCAATCGTTCTGGGCTTAAAGAGCTAGTCAAGTACGCGACGAAAAGCGCGTCTTTCGGACATTCCCCGGAATTAGTCGATACTTTCCTCATCGCTTTCGAGAACGTGCGGCGGATGCAATCTTTTGGTTCCTTCCTTGGCGTCCAAAAAGAAGCGGAACAGGAAGCGGAGAAGCAAGCGGACCCCACGGCGGATAAGTTCGCCTTGGTTGGATGCAACTGCGGAATGTGCATCTGGGGAATCGTCACCTGGAAACGTGAATTGGTGCATATCTCGCAAACGCTTTTATTCCCCGATGGATCGCGTCAATTGAAACTATTCGACTCTGGCACAAGTCCGCCAGCGGAGAAACCGATTGAGCGAGAACAGTCAAGCGATTTTGTTGCTCCATGTGCAATGGAAGCAAACCTTTTCGCGCCGCAACTCCGGTTGGTGTGACTATCGCGAAGATGCGGACGGGCACGCGCTTTGTCCGGTTTGCAGCGTCGCCATGATGGAGTTAAAGGCGCGGCATGGAGCTTATGAGGATTTGCCCGAATTGCAGTGTCGTTATTTTCTTTGCGAGCGTTCGGGGGTCACTTTCTTTGGGGATGCGGAGGGCATCGCGTTCGTTTCGTATTCCCAGGGGTTGTTAAATCTAGCGATGGAGGAGGAAACATGGGAAAGAGGTTTACAGGAAAAACTACAGATGCGGATGCTCCATTCCTCGGAGCGGAGTTTTGGACAGATGGAAAGTCAGTTACGGGAATTGTTAGCAAAATCTTTGACACGGAGGTTGAACGAAAAGGGGTCCTAGTGAGGGCCAAAGCCCTGCAACTCTTGCTCTATGAACCTGTAGACGTTGACGGCGAAGAGTGGGATCGCGTGAGCGTGGGGAATCTCGCGGGAATCAAAATGGCGATAGATGTGGCCAAGGATGAGAGCGGCAAGCCTTTGGGCGGCGGCATCATTCTCAAAGACATCGTTACTCTCACTTGCGAAGGGCGGAAGAAAGCGAAGAAAGCTGATTACAGTGACCGTCTTAACTTCATTCTGGAAATAGAGAGGCCGTAAATGCCGCGAAAGAAAACAACGGCGGAGGGACAGGCGAAGCCGTTAATCGCCTGTCCGGTTTGCCGGAGCAAGATTGCTCCCGATGGCGCGGCGCTCTTTGAGAAGTCTGCTCACATGGAGTATTTGGAAAATACATACGAATTACTTCCCAAGCTCGAAGAAAAATTCAAAGAGCTTTCGGCGCTATTGGAAAACACGCAAAGGCGATTGGCGGAACAGGATGAAACTGTGGACCGGCTTGTTTTGGAATTGAAAAACGAAAGGGAGGAAAAGAAAAATGTGGGGAAGAAAGAAGCCAGAGGAAACGCCGGAAGCGCCGGGGCCTCAGAGGATGAGTGGTGAGTCCTTTGAGGATATGGCGAAACAATTTTCGGAACCTGCCAGGACGGAGGAAGCTCGTCCAGGGGATGCGCCCGCAGGCGAAGAAAAACTCGTCGTCTCCGTCGAAGTCGCACAAGGGGCGCTCGAATACTGTTTTTGGCCGCTTGCGAAGTTAGATCATCCTGGTTGGGCGCTTTCGGAAGAGCAATCGCTAAAAGGCGCTCCCACAATGCAAGCATTTTTGCAGGCCGTCGCGGATAGAATCGCCCCCCAGATTCTCGCGCGTCTTGTGAATAAATATCCTGAGTTCATGGATTTATTGGGAATGCTGGCCGCTATGGGTTATGTGAAGTACCGGGAAGTAAAACGTCTAAAGGCGCTTGAATCGAAACAGCCGGTGCCTATTCGGGCAGATGCTGCGCCTACACCGGTTACGGAAAACGAGGGCGTCACCTGCGAGGAATGCGGAAAGGTTTTCTCCACGGCGCAGGACGCATTCGCGCACCTTCCCTGCCCTGGGCGGTCTGTTCAATGATAGTTCGGATCGTTCGTCAAATTCCTCGAAGTCGCCCTGAGATTGCGCGAGGCGAGAACCGAAGGGAAATGGATGAGCTATTGGAGAACGTCGCGGAGATTTTCAAGGATGCGGGGTACGTCCATTTTGTCTACACGGATGGTACCAGCTATGCGATAGCAAGAGAGTATTTAACGCGCTATGAGGTCATTGCTTCGTGAAAGACGAAAACTTCGTTCGATTGTTTTGGGGGAAGAGCTTCACGGGAAAGACTTCGCGCATGTTTTACGAAGTGCGCGACGAAAAGCGCGTCGTGGGAGTGGACCCTAAGTGCGGGAGTTTGACGAAGCTCGAAGGATGGGACCACCTTTGGCCTTACTACGATGAGACACGGGGCATCTGGCTTGGAAAAACTTTTGTCGATTACTTCCGCAAAACCCGTTTCAAGAAAAAGTTTCGCGCTATGATCCATCTCCGTAATTTTCATCCCGAACAGTTCAACATGATTTGCGGTCTTATGATGAAGGTCA
>WNFO01003129.1_pt1 | contig 13911 bp, 11 predicted proteins | sample 5400251 | NCBI WGS metagenome assembly WNFO01 (sample SAMN13153354, study PRJNA577476) | soil metagenome | isolation source: 100 cm saprolite under Madrone tree | place: USA:California | collected 2016-06-14 | reverse complement strand
ATGCGCACCTCGTTCACCAGGCATCGCCGGCGGCGGGCGAACACGTCGTGCATGTCGGAACCGGCACCGGTTATTACACCGCCCTCCTGGCTCACCTCGCGGGATCCTCAGGCAGGATTACCGGAATAGAATATGAGCCTGAACTCGCCGCGCGCGCCAAAGCCAATTTCGCGGGCCACCCAAACGTCGAAATCATCGAGGGCGACGGCACTTTGGTGTCGTTCGATCAGGCCGATGTCATCTACGTCAACGCCGGCTGCACGCGGCCAGCCCCAAACTGGCTCGATCGTCTCGCCGATGGCGGGCGTTTGATCCTGCCGATGACGTCGGACGAGGGTTTTGGGGCAAAGTCGATCGAGCGAATGGCAAGTGCCGGCGCGGTGTTTCGAATCGAGCGGCGCGGTCATGACTATTTGGCGCGATGGATTTCGGGCGTGGCGATCTTTCCCTGCGCCGGAAACCGCGACGAGGCATCCGAACGCACGCTGGCCGAAGCGTTTGCCAAAGGAGGCTGGCAGCAGGTCACGCGGCTCTATCGCGACGAAGAAATTCCCGAAGAGCGCTGCTGGGTCAGCGGACCCGGATGGTGCCTCGCCACCAGCTAGCGTTCGAGCGGTGGCGAGGTTCGCTGCAAAACCGCCTCACTTTTTCCAAAATACCGCGGACAGCAAAGTCGATCCAACGTCTTGATCCAGATCAAATTTTTGTGCGCGCAGGATGCAACCCTCTGCCAACCATAGCGCGACCGAAAAAGCCAATTCCGGCTCGACATCAAACCTGGAAACGCTCTAAAAAGGCTTCGCCGCTCCCGGCCTCACGCTCCGCTTCGGGTCTTGCGATGGATTACAGCAAATTCTTCAGTGCCGCCCTCAGCCGCCTGCATGACGAGCGGCGCTACCGGGTTTTCGCCGATCTCGAGCGGATCGCGGGCCGGTTTCCGCATGCGGTGTGGCATTCCCCGAAGGGACCGTGCCCGGTCGTGATCTGGTGCTCCAACGACTATCTCGGCATGGGGCAGCACCCAAAGGTGGTCGGCGCCATGGTCGAGACCGCCACGCGGGTCGGCACCGGCGCCGGCGGCACCCGCAACATCGCGGGCACCCACCATCCCCTGGTGCAGCTCGAACAGGAACTGGCCGATCTGCATGGCAAGCAGGCCGCGCTGCTGTTCACTTCGGGCTATGTCTCGAACCAGACCGGCATCGCGACCATCGCCAAGCTCATTCCGAATTGCCTGATCCTGTCGGATGCGCTCAATCACAATTCGATGATCGAAGGCATCCGCCAGGCCGGCTGCGAACGCCAGATCTTCCGCCACAGCGACATGGCGGATCTGGAACAACTCTTGCGCGCCGCCGGCCCCGACCGGCCGAAACTGATCGCCTGCGAGAGCCTGTATTCGATGGACGGCGACATCGCGCCGCTGGCAAGAATCTGCGATCTCGCCGAGCGCTACGGCGCGATGACCTATGTCGACGAGGTTCACGCCGTCGGCATGTATGGTCCGCGCGGCGGCGGCATCGCCGAGCGCGACGGCGTCATGCACCGGATCGATATTCTGGAAGGCACGCTGGCCAAGGCGTTCGGCTGCCTCGGCGGCTATATCGCAGCATCTTCAGACATCATCGATGCGGTGCGTTCCTACGCGCCCGGCTTTATCTTCACCACCGCGCTGCCGCCCGCGATCTGTTCGGCGGCGACCGCCGCGATCCGGCACCTCAAGATCTCGAACTGGGAGCGCGAACGCCACCAGGACCGCGCCGCCCGGGTCAAGGCGATCCTCAATGCCGCGGGGCTGCCGGTGATGTCGAACGAGACCCACATCGTGCCGCTGTTCGTCGGCGACCCCGAAGCCTGCAAGCGGGCCTGCGATATCCTGCTGGAAGAGCACCACATCTACATCCAGCCGATCAACTATCCGACCGTCGCCAAAGGCACCGAGCGGCTGCGGATCACGCCTTCGCCCTATCACGACGACGGACTGATCGATCAACTCGCCGAAGCACTGGTGCAGGTCTGGGAGCGTCTCGGCCTGCCGCTTGAGGAAAAGTCCCTGGCGGCCGAATAGCGTTAACCTCATCGGCGTCAACGCCCATAGCGTTAACCCGATGCTGTTAACTCCTCCCGGGCGAATCCCGGATCCAGGTCGGCGACACCGGATGCTTTGCCGGCTTGATCCGGCTATACTCCTTTCCCTGGTCGGCGGTGGTTCGCGTTGACCCGTGATCCGTCTCATCGGATCGTGATCCCGGGAGGTAAGCGGCGATGCTGCATGACTGGGGCGTGATCGCAGCCGCCTTCGGCTACATCGGGTTCCTGTTTTTCGTCGCGAGCTATGGCGACCGCCTTTCGCCGACGCAGCGCGGGCGCGCCAGCGCGCTGATCTATCCGCTGTCGCTGGCGATCTATTGCACGTCGTGGACGTTTTTCGGCTCGGTCGGATTCGCCACCCGCACCAGCGTGGATTTTCTCGCGATCTATATCGGCCCGATCCTGATGATCGCATTTGGCACGCCGCTGCTGCGCCGCGTGATCCAGCTCGCCAAATCGCAGAACATCACCTCGATCGCCGATTTCATCGCGGCACGCTACGGCAAGAGCCAGGCGGTCGCGGCAACCGTCGCGCTGATCGCGATCATCGGATCGGTGCCGTATATCGCGCTGCAGCTCAAGGCGGTGGCCTCCTCGCTGGAAACCATCCTCAGCGAAGACCAGGCCTTTTCCAAGATTCCGCTGATCGGCGATATCGCGCTGATGGTCACGCTGACGATGGCGGCATTCGCGGTGCTGTTCGGGACCCGCCAGACCGACGCCACCGAACACCAGCACGGCCTGATGCTGGCGATCGCCACCGAATCCATCGTCAAGCTGGTGGCCTTTCTCGCCGCCGGCGCCTTCGTCACGTTCTGGATGTTCACCCCCTACGAGCTGATCGAACGCGCGATGAAGACGCCGGAAGCGGTGCGCGCCATCGAGTATGTGCCCTCGATCGGCAATTTCCTCACCATGACGCTGCTGTCGTTCTGCGCGATCATGCTGCTGCCGCGCCAGTTTCACGTCAGCGTGGTGGAGAATTCCAGCGATGCCGAGGTCGGCCGGGCGCGCTGGCTGTTTCCGCTGTATCTGGTCGCCATCAACCTGTTCGTGATTCCGATCGCGCTCGCGGGTCTGGTCACCTTTCCGTTTGGCGCTGTCGACAGCGACATGTATGTGCTGGCGTTGCCGATGGCCGGCGATTCGCCGTGGCTGAGCGTCGGGGTCTTTGTCGGCGGCCTCTCGGCGGCGACCGCCATGGTGATCGTGGAATGCGTCGCGCTGTCGATCATGGTTTCCAACGACATCGTGGTGCCGCTGGTGCTGAAGCGGGGCGCGCAAACCCGCGCGGGCCAGAAGGACTTTGGCGACTTCGTGCTCAGGGTCCGCCGGTTTGCGATTTTTGCCATCATGGTGATGGCCTATTTCTACTACCGCGCGCTCGGCAATACCCAGCTGGTGGCGATCGGCCTGTTGTCCTTTGCGGCCATCGCGCAGCTTGCGCCGGCATTCTTCGGTGCCCTGTTCTGGCGGCGCGCGACCGCGCGCGGCGCCATGGGCGGCATGCTGGTCGGGTTCGCGGTGTGGATCTATACGCTGTTTCTGCCGAGCTTTCTGGACGGCAGTACCGCCGGCATGCTGCTGCTGCAGCACGGCCCGTTCGGCATCGAGGCGTTGCGCCCGCAGGCCCTGTTCGGCGCCGATTTGCCGCCGCTGCTGCACGGCGTGCTCTGGTCGCTCTCGCTCAACCTTGCGACCTACGTCGTGCTGTCGCTGGCGCGCCGGCCGTCCTCGATCGAACGGTTGCAGGCGGACCTGTTCGTCCCCAATGCGCTGGCGCCGATTGCGCCGACATTCCGGCGCTGGCGCACCACGGTGACCGTGCAGGACATTCAGAGTACGGTGGCGCAGTATCTCGGTCCCGATCGCGCCCGCCATTCGTTCGAAGCGTTTGCCATTACCCACCACACGAGCCTCGAACCGTCGGCGCCGGCCGACTTCGAGCTGCTGCAGCATGCCGAGCATCTGATCGCTTCCTCGATTGGCGCGGCGTCCTCGCGCCTGGTGATGTCGCTATTGCTGCGCAAGCGTACCGTCTCGGCCAAGGCCGCCCTCAAGCTGCTGGACGACTCCCACGCCGCATTGCATTTCAATCGCGAGATATTGCAGACCGCGCTCAACCATGTGCGGCAGGGCATCGCGGTGTTCGACGCGGATTTGCAGCTGATCTGTTCGAACCGGCAGTTCGGCGAAATTCTCGGGCTGCCGCCGCACCTCGTGCAGATCGGGATTCCGCTGCGCGAAATCCTCGAATTCATGGGAGCGGTCGATTCGCCTGAAGTCGGCGACAGCGACGCCCTGCTGGAGAAGCGGCTGACGGCCTATACCACCGAGGGCGAGCCTTATCTGGAACGCTTGCCGGATCGACACATGGTGATCGAGGTGCGCGCGAACCGGATGCCTGGCGGCGGACTGGTCATCACGTTTTTCGACGTCACGCCATCGTTTGAAACAGCCGAAGCGCTGGAGCGCTCCAACGCCACCCTGGAAAAACGCGTGCGCGATCGCACCGAGGAACTCACCCGCCTGAATTCGGAACTGGCGCAGGCCAAGAGCACCGCGGAGGACGCCAATATCTCGAAAACCCGGTTCCTGGCGGCGGCAAGCCACGACATCCTGCAACCATTGAACGCGGCGCGGCTCTACGTGACGAGCCTCGTCGAGCGCCAGAACGGCGGCGAGGATTCGCGGCTGGTCGAAAACATCGACGATTCGCTGGAGGCGATCGAGGAGATCCTCGGCGCGCTGCTGGATATTTCGCGGCTCGACGCCGGCGCCATGACGACGTCGATCACCAGCTTCAAGATCGGCGACCTGATGCGTTCGCTGGAAATCGAATTCACGCCGATGGCACGCGCCAAGGCGCTGAAGCTAACTTTCGTGCCGTGTTCGTTGCCGGTGGCATCCGATCGCGCGTTGCTGCGGCGGCTGCTGCAGAACCTGATCTCCAACGCCATCAAATATACCCCGCGCGGCCGCGTGCTGGTCGGCTGCCGGCGCCGCGGCGAATCGCTGCAAATCGGCGTATATGATACCGGCGTCGGCATTCCCGTGCTCAAGCGCGGCGAGATCTTCAAGGAGTTTCACCGGCTGGAACAGGGCGCCCGGATTGCCCGCGGCCTCGGGCTTGGGCTGTCGATCGTCGAGCGTCTCGGCCGCGTCCTCAACCACGGCATCGCGATCGATTCCAATGCCAGCGGCGGGTCGGTTTTTTCGGTCACGGTGCCCATCGCCAGCGCCATCAATCACACCACAGCCGTCACCAGCGCGACCCCGCTTTCGAGGACGCCGATGAGCGGCTCCCTGATCGTGTGCATCGAAAACGATCCGGCCATCCTGGACGGCATGAAGACGCTGCTGACGGCCTGGGATGCCGAGGTCATCGCGGTCGCGGATCCGGATGCCGCCATCGAGGCGATCGAGGCCGCGGGCGGGCGGGTCACCGGTCTTCTGGTCGACTATCATCTCGATCGCGGCAACGGCGTTGCCGCGATCCGCGACATTCGCCGCCGGTTCGGCGATGCCATTCCGGCGATCCTGATTACCGCGGATCGCAGTCCGCATGTGCGGGCTGCCGCCCGGGAGGAGCAAATCACGATCCTCAACAAGCCGGTCAAGCCGGCATCGCTGCGGGCGTTGCTGGGCCAATGGCGCACCCAGCAGATGGTGGCCGCCGAATAGCTGCGGAAGTGAGGATGATCGTAGGCGCGGCGTCATCGCTGGCCGAGTTGTTCCACCACGGCCGACCACAGCCGCCAGACCTCGGCCCTGGTCTCAAGCGCGGTCTGGACCATGACAAGCTTTGAGTCCGGGTCGACGCAAATGCGTTGGCCCAAGTCGCCGACGAGCGCGAACTGGCGCCGCGTGCCCGGAAGCAGCCACAACAGATAGCCATAGCCGAACGTCGGCATGGCTTTGCCCGGCAGCAAGTAGGCGTCGGAGGCGCGCACCGTCGTGGCGTCAATCATCCATTGTGCTGGAATGATCTGCTTGTCTTGGCATGCGCCGTCATGGGCAAGCAGGCGTCCGAGCCGTAGTCGCGCAGCACCGCATTGAATCCGAAGTGCGCCAGTTCGAGCCCTTCCGCATCCAAAAGCCATGTCGCGTCGGCTTCCGCGCCGATCGGCTGCCACACCTTCTCCTGCAGATAATCGGAATTCGGCTTGCGAACGTTTGAACGTCCATGGCGTCGCGGCGCGCTTGATCCGCCGCGTCGGATAGATTTCGTCGAAATGGCTGAACGCGCCGACACGATATTTGGGCTGATAGGGGTTGCCGGGTTGAATCGGGAGCGAGCGATCGGCGATCGGAAAGCCTTCCGCAGCTCCATAAAGCTCGGCGTCGGGACCGGTGGGCGAAAACACCGGACCAAGCTCGTTTTCGACCGCCATGCCCTCAACCATCGATCCGGCCGTGGCGGAGGCATATGCGGCGGCGGCCAGCGTTGCGAGCGCCGCGCGGCGAGACAAAACGGTTGGCGGCCTCGACATGCGATTTCCCCTGCCGCCGTGGATAGGGCGAATACCCATTGGCGCGTGGTTCTCCTATAGTCTCGTCGGCGACGGAGGATCGCAATCCCGAACGCCAGGGTCGAGCTGCTTGCTGGCGTCAGTCATTACGACTTCCTGTCGATGTGCACCGACACCGGGCGCGCGATCAGTCCCGCCTGCGAGCGCGCGCACGCCCAGGCTGATACGCACCGTCGAGCAATCGCGGCGGCGGAATCTTTCTTCGGCCGATACCTTTTGGGTTCTCAATGACTTCAGCGCGTCATGCGCTGGGCCGCCACTGGCCGCCGGCGATTTTCGCCGCGGCGATCACCGCCTGGGTGCGGCTTTCGACGCCGAGCTTCTGCAGGATCGCCGAGACATGCGCCTTGATGGTCGCTTCCGACACCCCAAGCTCGTAGGCGATCTGCTTGTTGAGCAGGCCTTCGGACAGCATCATCAGCACCCGCACCTGCTGCGGGGTCAGCGTCACCAGGCGGTCGCGCAGGCGGCTCATGTCCGGATCGGCCGCGGAGGTGAGATCGGTATCCGGCGGAACCCAGACGTCGCCATCCATGATTTTCACGATCGCGTCACGCAGCGTCTCGACCCCGAACCGCTTGGGAATGAACCCGGAGGCACCGAAATCCAGCGAGCGGCGGATGGTGCCGCCGTCGTCGCTGGCCGATACGATGACCACGGGAATCGCCGGATATTGCGCGCGCAGGTAAATCAGGCCGGAGAAACCGCTGATGCCGGGCATCGTCAGATCGAGCAGGATCAGGTCGACATCGGAATCCTGCTCAAGCAGCGCGGTCAGTTCATCGAACGAGCCCGCTTCGTCAATCCTGGCCGAGGTCACGACACTCGCGACCGCCTGTCGCAACGCATCGCGAAACAGCGGATGGTCATCGGCAATGACGAGATGCGTGCTGGCGGCGGAGGTCATTTATCTCCTGCGAAAGGGTTGCGGCCAAGCCGTGATCGCGTTTCGTAGAGCGCGCGCCAGGCGAATTCTTTGTCGCAATTGTCCTCTGAGCGATGCTTGCATGCAAGCGCCCTGTATTGCTATGCCGCAAAGCGGTTAATCGCCCGATTTGTGCGCCGCAATACGCCCGTTCCCAAAGCATTTTCGGGCGATCGAAGCGCGGACTTCTGGGCATAGCCGTGCAAAGGGCCAAAAGTCTTATTGGGGGAGGTTTCACGGCGATGTTACCGTGAACCGAAGCCTGTAGCTGTAATCCGGCCCAGTTCGGGGCATCAGGCGATCTTTGCATCAACGATTTCGGGGAGCGATCCAAAATGTCCACATTGGCTGCAACGGAAGTCAGAACCGGAGGCATGACGAAGGACGAACGTTTCGTCATTCTCGCGTCATCGCTCGGTACCGTTTTCGAATGGTATGATTTCTATCTTTACGGGTCGCTCGCCAGCATCATCGGCGCGCAGTTCTTCTCGGCCTATCCGCCGGCGACGCGCGATATCTTCGCGCTGCTCGCCTTTGCCGCCGGCTTCCTGGTGCGCCCGTTCGGCGCCATCGTGTTCGGGCGCGTCGGCGACATCGTCGGACGCAAATACACCTTCCTGGTCACCATCATGATCATGGGCCTGTCGACGTTTCTGGTCGGCCTTCTGCCCGGCGCCGCGCAAATCGGCTTTGCCGCGCCAGTGATCCTGATCTCGCTGCGCCTGTTGCAGGGCCTTGCGCTGGGCGGCGAGTATGGCGGAGCGGCTACTTATGTCGCTGAGCACTCGCCACAGGGCAAGCGCGGTTATTACACCTCGTTCATTCAGACCACGGCCACACTCGGCTTGTTCCTGTCGCTGCTGGTGATCCTGTTCACCCGCACATGGACCGGTGAAGCCGCTTTCGCGGGTCTTCCCGGCGAGTACTGGGGCGGCTGGCGCATTCCGTTCCTGGTGTCGGTCATCCTGCTGGGAATCTCGGTATGGATCCGGCTGCGGCTCAACGAATCGCCGGTGTTCCAGAAGATGAAGGACGAAGGCAAGGGCTCCAAGGCCCCGCTGACCGAAGCCTTCGCCAACTGGGGCAATGCCAAATACGTCATCCTGGCGCTGGTCGGCGCCACCATGGGTCAGGGCGTGGTCTGGTATACCGGCCAGTTCTACGCGCTGTTCTTCCTGCAATCGATCCTGAAGGTCGACGGCTACACCGCCAACCTTCTGATCGCCTGGTCGCTGTTGTTCGGCACCGGCTTCTTCATCGTGTTCGGGGCCTTGTCGGACAAGATCGGCCGCAAGCCGATCATTCTGGCCGGCTGCCTGATCGCGGCGCTGACCTTCTTCCCGATCTTCCGGATGATCTCCGCCAACGCCAACCCGACGCTGGAAAAGGCCATCGAAGCGACCAAGGTCGAAGTGCTGGCGGATCCCGCCGGCTGCGGCGATCTGTTCAATCCGGTCGGCACCCGCGTGTTCTCCGCGCCCTGCGATACCGTCCGCGCCTTCCTGGCTCAGTCGTCGGTCAAGTATTCGACCGTGTACGGCGCCGCCGGCTCAGGCGTGAAGGTCACCGTCAATGGCAAGGAGGTGCCCTATACCGACGCGAAGACCAGCAATCCGACCGTAGCCGCGGCTGTTGCCGGGGCGGGCTATCCGAAGGCCGGCGATCCGGGGATCGTGAAGATGTCGAACCCGTTCGACATCTTCCGTCCGCAGGTCGCGGCGATTATCGGGCTGCTGTTCATCCTGGTGATCTTCGTCACCATGGTGTACGGGCCGATCGCGGCGTTGCTGGTCGAACTGTTCCCGACCAAGATCCGCTACACCTCGATGTCGTTGCCCTACCACATCGGCAACGGCTGGTTCGGCGGACTGTTGCCCGCGACCGCATTCGCGATCGTGGCCTCGACCGGCGATATCTATGCCGGCCTGTGGTATCCGATCATCTTCGCATCGATCACCGCGGTGGTCGGCTTCTTCTTCCTGCCGGAAACCAAGGACGTCGATATCAAGACGAACTGACGGTTTTGCGAGCGGCCAAACCGCTCGGACAAAACCCGCTCAACGAACCGGCCGCGGAGCGATCCGCGGCCGGTTTTGTATTTATTGGAGACTAGAGCGCGATGACTTTCTTCGAATCGTCATAGCTACGCCGACATCGCGTTTCGGAGCGATTAACCGCAAAGCGGTTATCTCGTTCCAGCGCACCTCGCCCTCGCTCGCGAGCCATCGCGATGAATTCAATCACATCAATTTTGCGGCACCCCATACCGCCTGACGCGCAACCGTCGGAACTCCGCAGGCGACCGCGACCTTGCGCCAACATCATTACGGCGAATTAACTGGATACTCATCTGGCATTCAGCTTGGAACTTCTACGGTTCTACCGGGAGTTGAGGTCCAGAGGAGAATGCGGTGAAACTTACGCATTCCCCTGTCGGACTGGTGGCAACTCGGCGGCGCAGCGGCGAGCATTGGAGCCGCCGGCTGGCTTAGCCATCAACACCGACGTCGCTTCAAAACATTGTGCGGGCCCGCATTGTTTGCTGCCGTTGGGGTCGTTGCTGGAACGTACCCGGCTACGGCGGCTCCCATGGACCGCGATATGATGATGGCTATGCTACGGTTGGCGCCGCGGGCCGGCGCAGCCTTCCTTTTAGAAGATGGAGTATACTTCTTTGTCCGATGCTTTGATTGGCTTGATCCCAACCTGCGGCCCGTGGATCATCTTTGGTATTGTTGCATTGGAAAGTGCCGGCGTGCCTCTCCCCGGAGAGACGATCCTGGTTGCCAGTGCGCTTCTTGCCGCGACCACTGGTCAGATCAACATCGTCCTCGTTGTACTAGCCGCTGCGGCAGGTGCGATTGTCGGGGACGGTATGGGATACCTGGTCGGACGTCGGTTTGGTTTGCCCTTTCTTCGCCGATACGGTCGGTACATCCGCCTCGATGAGGATCGATTGCTGATCGGTCGATATCTTTTTTTGCGGTATGGGAACGCCGTCGTGTTCTTTGGGCGTTTCATCGCAGTGCTGCGAATGTTTGCGGCTTTGCTTGCGGGCGCCAATAGCATGCCGGCGGGTCGTTTTTTCTTCTTCAATATAACCGGTGGAGTCTGCTGGGCGTGTCTCTTCGGCTTCGGTGCTTATGCAGTGGGCGCCGAAATCTACAAGATTTCGGGAGTGCTGAGCATGATCTCATTGGGCCTGTTTATTGCGGCAGGATATACGCTCTCAATTTTCGTTCGACGAAACGAAGCTGTGCTGCGCCGTCGCGCGGAGCAAGCCCTGTCAGGTTGTTCGCGCGGATGAGCCATATCAGATCATGGCACTTTCGGACCTGGCGCGATGAGCGAAGCCCTCGCCCGAGACCGGTCCAGAAGGTGACCGCGGGAGCGTTCTCCAATTGCGGGCGAGGGTCAACCGTTCTCTGCGTGCGCCGCGATTCATAATTGCGCTCCGGGAAAGACTTATTGCGCCTGTTTCGCAGGAAGACGGATAGTCGCCAGATCGGTTCCCACGATTGTGATACCCGTGAACCCGCTCGCCTCGACGACCTTTCGATAGTCCGCGTCTGTAAGTGGTCCGCCGGGTACCTTGTAAGGACCGTGCCGTTGCGCCCCGAGCGGCGGAGCCATGTGCGTTAACATCAAATACCTTGCGCCCGCGCGTTGCGCCATTGCGCCAAGATCGGCCGTTGCGGCCTGACGATAATAGACCGGCGGTGGCATGCCACTGCCCTTGTCAGGCGCCATGGCGGGATGCATCGTCGAATGGACGATGACATCTGCGCCTTTCGCTAACTTCTCAACTTGATCAGAGGTCGAGGTGAGGCGCGGGGGTTCCAGCGTATCGTTGCTGGCATCGCCTCCTATCACCACGCTGCCGGCCGGGGTGTCGACCCGATACGATGCATGACCTGCGATGTGTGTCGAGCGAATGGCGCTTACCCTGACCTCGCCGGAGGTCCACACGATCTGCTGTTCGTTGGTCGGCTGGAATGTGACGATGTTGAGAATATCGACAGGACCTCCCGGCAATCGCTGCTCGTCTTCGGAGATGCGCTGGGCGATTTCGCCGGATTGAATGAAGAGATCTCCTATATGCATCACGAGTTTCTTGCAACTCAGCGTGAAGCCGAGCGTCGATATGGCGTCTTCGCTGCAAACGACGTCGAGCTTCGGTCCCGCCGAGTTGAAATTCCAGCGCAATTGAGCGATTTCGGCGAAACCTTCGGTATGATCCGAGTGCATATGCGTGAAAAACGTTGCATTGAGCTGCCCCGGCACAACGCCAACTTGCGATAGTCGCAGGATGGTCCCTCGGCCCGCATCAAATTGCAGCTTCAAGGCACCACATTCGTTGCTGTCATCGCCGTAACGCACCAGCGTCCCTGCTCCCGCGATGCCATCAAAGATGGCGGGGCCGCTCTGCGTGCCAGTCAATGTCACCATGAGGCAGGGGGCTGCTCGCGCAGTAAAATATGCGCCCGTCAACCACACGCCGCCAACGAGTAGCATCGCAAGGACGTATCGTTGCATGCATGCCTCTTGGCGGATCTTGGGAACTGGGCGGTAGATTGTCCGGTTCTGCAAAGGCGAGCAAGACCGCCTCTGCCACTTTTAGGGCTTGGCGCGATGTCTGATTGGATTCCGTCCTGCGCTCCAGGCGGACTTCGACAATATGCGCCGCGACCAGCGACGATTGGCGCGAACACCACAGCGGCTGTTCAAAAGCACGTGAAATTGAACCGAGGCCGCCCGATGGGGTCGGCAGGCGGAGACCGGTGACGCCCTGGATTAACGGCTGACGCGCCCCTAAAAGCGTTGGCGTAACTGCGAAAATGCGTCGACGACACCAAGGGATCGGATGACGGACGCCGTCAAGCCCTCCGCCGGGCGGTCAGGTTGAACAGGTTGCCGCCGCTGCGCGTCGCAATACCGCAGCGCAAATGCACCGAATCCTCGGGACGCTTTCGCCGAATGCTGATAGCCTTCCTGCTCTCGACGGTCCTTCCGCGGGGAAACCACATGAACTGGTTCTATTGGGACACGGCATGGTCGCTGTTCTTCAGCCTCGTTTGGTTCATGACCATCACGAACAATCCCGACGCGCGGATCGCGGATGCGCATTTGCGCGATGAAGCATTCGGCGGCTGAATCAAGTTCCACGTCAGCGAACGGATCGGGCTGAAGCAAGCCAGACGCCCGAAGGGCCATCTGCCGCGGACAAAAGTCAATGTAGCGAAGTTTTCGCCTGACGTTTGATCGGGCGGCAAGCTGCCGCCGAGTAAAGCTGTTGAAGTTCGGACTCCAGTTCCTCGTTGACGAGCAGCAGAGCTTTCACTGCGCTGACCATGTCGCCGCGACAGCGGGCTACAATCTCATCGATAACGGCGTCGGGACGATTCAGGTCGCGGTAGATTACGGAGTGAGCCATGGTAACATCCTCCGACTGAAAGAGCTGAGCTACATAAAGAGCTGAGCTACATGCTACACCTAGTCCAGCGTCCAGCACGTATGCTAGTCCAGCGTCCAGCACGTATGCCGGGCTATGCCCGCTATTCACAGGGCGGAACCAGCAAATATTATTTACCGGGCCTCTGAAAATCTGCGCCGAACACGCGCTCCTCGTGACGGTTGGGGCGTCCGCTCGAAAACACCCTAGCGCGCGATGACTTTTCTTCGAATCGTCATCCCGCTCTATCTTTTTGTTTGAGCATGATCTTTTCGGAAAACCGGTAACCACCCTCGGGTCAAGCCCGAGGGCAGGCTTTTCCGGATCATGCTCTGGCTAGGTCGCGCCCGCGAACTGCAGCACGATCTCGCGCCGGTGCGGACGCGTGCGGTGCTCGATCAGGTAGATCGCCTGCCATGTTCCCAGTGCGAGTTCGCCTCCGAGAACCGGGATGTGCAGCGAACTCGCCGTCAGCACGGTCTTGATATGGGCCGGCATGTCGTCGGGGCCTTCGGTGTCGTGGGTCCATCCGGCGTCCTCGGGCGCCAACCGGTCGAGCGCCGTTATCAAATCGTCGAGTACCAACGGATCGGCATTTTCCTGGATCGTCAGCGACGCCGAGGTGTGGCGGATGAACAGCGTCACCGCGCCCTCGCGCGCGCCGGCGTCCTTGACGAATTTGGCGATCTCGGCGGTGAGATCGACGAAGCCGCGCCCGGGGGTCTGGATGGTCAGGATCGACGACACGATGGTGTTGATGCTGACGATCGAAGACGGAGAGCGTGAGAGCGATCTAGGTGAAGTCATAAAATATCTCTCGATGCGTCGTCCCGGCGAACGCCGGGACCCATAACCCCTGGCGATCATTATTGCGAAAGGCCTTTGCTGCAATGCCCAAGCGCGAAGACACG
>WNFO01015299.1_pt1 | contig 13915 bp, 15 predicted proteins | sample 5400251 | NCBI WGS metagenome assembly WNFO01 (sample SAMN13153354, study PRJNA577476) | soil metagenome | isolation source: 100 cm saprolite under Madrone tree | place: USA:California | collected 2016-06-14 | reverse complement strand
TTGGACGCTTCGTACTGTTTTCTGAATTCTTCATCGCTTTTCCCCTTTTCCCAAAAATTGTGTTCGAATCGTTCGGACCGGGCATTTCTCTGAGCCGACTTGGACTTACCCTTACGCCCTTGCACCATCAATCTCTGTGCCTGACCTCCTTCCGATCCCGTCCAAGAGCGCCGCTGAATGATGAAATCGATTCACAAATAGGCGCATATTGGCCTCTCCGGATTATTTGTCGTCGGAGTCATCCTTCCGCTGCCCGGAAGTCAGAAAGTTATCCACGACAAAGTCGGCCACTTCGCGGCCCAGGCGTTGGCCGACTGTCAGGTCGAAGCGGAAATGTTGTCCTCCGAAGATGCGGCTTAGCGTCGCCTCTTCGGCGGCAGCGGAGATGCTTGTGAAGGATCGTTCTACTCCCGGGAGAACCTCGGAGGTAACGTTGAAGTCGGCATGGTCCCTCTCCAAGAAGGAGATCAGCACCTCTGCCGCGGAAGCACTAATCACAGCATGAGCGCCCGGATACGATGGGTCAGGGGCGGTCTTGCCAACTTCCGGCAGCCAAGTCGGATCAGCAATAGTTTCAGGGTTGATTGCGGGATCAGCGGCCCGAATGGCGGTTACTGGCCGCCAGAAATTGTAGGTATATTTGGCGTCATAAAAGGCGATCACGTCATCGGCAAAACTCAGGTTAAGAAGGGCAAACAACCGGGCATTCTGCGCCGTCGACAAACCGCGCGCCTGCGACAGCGTTTGCGCGATCTCGTTCCAATAGTTCTGAATGGCGCCATTCCAGAAGCGCCCGGTCAACGCCTCATCGGCCGTCGCGGTCGTGCTGTTGGCGATTCCAAGGGATTTGATCTGGTTGAATGCATCGCCGTACGCATCGCTCGCCAGCGTGGGGGGAGGGCCCGGACGAAACTGATTGGCACGCTCCAGCGCAAAGGGCGTCACGTGAGACCAATTCGTGAATTGCGGCTGAGGAGCAAAATTCGGAGGGGTCGATTGGTAATCGCCCGGTGCAGTCCCGAAAACATAAGGAATCGGCGGGGCGTTCGACCCGTCGTTGCTTCGCGTAGCCAGAATGCGATCCGCGACGTCCTGTCCTATCAGGACGCCTTCCGCCTTGCCGTTCCCATCCGGAATCTGCGCCAGCGATTGCTGCAGTTGGGCGTCGAGTGTGGTCTTGAATGCCGGATACAGCGCGACAAGAACTTCGTGCGCTGCCGCCGCCGCCGCTGCCTCTTGGGAAGCATCCCGCGGCACGCTGGAAAGGCGCACAAGATATGACCGGTGTTTCCGGTCGATCGCATTCACTGCGTCATAAATCGCCGCGTGCATGATCGCAAAGCTGCGGGTCGGATGGACCGTGGGTGATTGGGCTCCGGGCGTCCTGACAATCACCAGAAGCGCTCTATTCCACTGAACAACTGGGTTGACTTGCTGAGCGGAGGAGTCTTGCGCAACCTGATGCGTGGTTTTTGCCGAGACGGTGTATGAGCCGCCCGCCTGTAACAAAACGGCGGAGCCTAAAAATGCTAGTTGAAGATAACGGTTCAACATGAAGGATTTTCTCCCATGGCGTTTGCGTAGGTGAATGTTTGGAGACGGTGACGAATGCCAAGTCGCGGCCTCTCACCAGTACGTAACCGTGAAGCGGAAGAAAATATTCCCTGAATACGCCGATTCAGCTAATAAATCCGGTTTTCTATTTTTTAGTTCCCAATTCATGGGAATCTCCAACCGAGGCACTGAGACAGGGCTTGGGGTTGGCGGGGACCACGGAGAAGCAGTCCTCTTGAATGATGGGCTTAAAGGCCTCGCCCTGTACCGCACAAGTTCCGATTGGCCGCTTCTCCTCTCCACCAATCTCGAACTCAGTCCTCATCCGCGCAGAGTGTCTTCTGGGCGGCCACGCGCTTTTCGCGATACTTTTCCCGCTGAACTTCATGCAGCAATTCGCGCAGCCGCTTTCGAGCCCTGTGCAATTGCGACTTCGAGACGCCTTCGGAGCGTCCCAGCATCTCCGCGATCTCGTGATGTTGATACCCCTGGATATCGTGCAAAACAAATATCTCGCGAGAGCCCACAGGCAACTGCGCGATGCAGCGGCCGAGATTGATTCGATCAATCGACCCCTCCAGTAACAAGTCAGAAGCGGCGATTTCGACGCTCGACTGGGTGGCTTCACCATCCGGAGCGGGACCCGTTTCCATCGAGACTACAGGTAACGACTTTTTGCGCAGGTGCATCAGCACCGTGTTGACCACCAACCTGTGCAGCCACGTGGAGAATGCCGATTCCCCACGAAACGTATGAATTTTGCGAAACAACAGCAGGAAGGCTTCTTGAGTCAGATCTTCCGCTTCGGTCGTGTCTCTAACCATGCGAAGGCATACTGCATACACTCGCTTGCAATGCGATCGGTAGAGGCATTCAAACGCGGTCGGATCGCCCTCGGTAGCTCGCTGAATGATCTCCGCCTCGTTTTCTTTATCGCTGGCCCGGGAAGAAAGTTGCGGCACGACCTCCTTCGAGAGGCATTCCGTGCCACGCCGCGCGTCCCAAACCAGGCAACGCCGCTTCCCTACAGTGGACTTTGCCAGGGATCCAACTACTATCTTTGTGCACCTGACGTTTGCAGTGACTGGCATGACTTCCTTCCTTGAGGTTCGATGCCGATTTGAATTGCGGGATATTTCATTGTCGACACCGTGCAAGACTACGCGTGCCCTTCAATAATTCCCCGATCCTGCATGGTTTAGCGAGCGGGAATAAAATTGTGAGCATTTCAGTCACTAAGCTATGGCCGTTGTTTTCAGTGGACTCGGCCGATTGGCCTCATATCTTCATGCGTTCACAACTGCTGTTCGCCGTGAACTTGGCGCCGTATCTCCGTTGCTGGACGCTGTCAGAACCTGCCGAAGGCGGCCCCGCGCCCGCGATAAGCTCGACATCACAGTCCCTGCAGGCATGCCGGTGATAGCTCCGATTTCCCGGTAAGACATTCCTTCGAGCTCTCTAAGGATGAGTACTTCGCGAAGATTTGGCGGGAGCTTCTGCAGCGCCTCTCGTACCACAGTGCGGCTGTTGTTTTGGAGCACAACTTCTTCCGGGTTGAGAGGGCGAACATCAGGAGCGAAAAGGTTCTCGTCAAATTCTGTTGCGTCCTGCAGCGGCCGGTTTATGCGCAGCCAGCTATAACAAGTATTGCGGACAATCTTCAGGAGCCAGGCGCGCGCATCACCCCCGCGGAAGTCGGAGAAGTGTCGGAAAGAACGCAAGTATGCTTCCTGGACAGCGTCCTGAGCGTCCGGCTCATTGCGCGTCAGCCAGCGCGCAAGATTGTAAGCTGCATGAAGGTGCGGCATGACAACCTGCTCAAAACTGTCGGGCCAATTCTGTGCTGTCATCGTCGCCTCCGGAAAAGTGGCTTGCTCGCAATTTCTGATTCTTGCTGGTAATCGGAATTCGAATGGATAGTGCGGGTGGTATCGCTGGCAGGCTGCGGCACACACGCGCCGGGCTCGCGAAGCCTCGCTTGTCCTTCTTGAGGTGATCCTCCCAGCAGTCTCGGGCGGGCAATCGGCGATGGAAGAACTGGTAGGATTCTTTCCCTGGAATCTTGAAGCTGACAAAGCTTTCCCCCGAGATAATGAACTGGTGGCACTGATTGCATTCGACTGAGGTTGCCCGAACCATAAATCACCTCTACATTGCCTTGTAGCCTCGTGGGCGAGTACAAACCCTGCCACGGAAAGAACTTGAAGCGACGCCGGTGAATTTCCTGTGGGTGCATGCAGGCGACCTTGAGCCCGCGCCGAAGAAATGGCAATGGACCGGGAATCCTCCATCACAGGAAAGTGGGTCCCCTGCTAAATTGCAGTTAGAACAATGCTTAGATGGAGTTGTCCCCTCCTCGACTTCCCGGAAGCCATAAAGGTGGTACACTCCGGTCCGCGTGCGGTAACCTTCAATGGAAGAAGACCATCAGGTTCGCGGGCGGCTTCGTTTTGGGGTTTTCGAACTCGATCTTCGAGCCGGCGAACTGCGCAAGCACGGCCTGCGTGTTCGCCTTCAGGAACAACCCTTCCAAGTCCTGGCAGCGCTGCTGGAGCATCCCGGCGAGGTCGTAACTCGCGAGGAACTTCAGAAAAAGCTCTGGCCCGCGGACACTTTCGTGGATTTCGACCACGGGCTCAACAAAACAATCAACAAAATCCGTGAGGCCCTGGGCGACTCCGCCGAAAGCCCGCGCTTTGTGGAAACAGTCGCTCGTCGCGGCTACCGCTTCCTCGCGGAGGTCAAAGTTGTCGACGCAGCCCCGGTTCGCAGTTCGGAACTCGCCACTCAGCCTGGGCCCAGCGCAGAAACTCGTGCGCGCCCGGATACGACGGGCAAACCCGCAAAGCCCAAATCTGTCCCGCTTTCAATGGCGCTGAAGATCTCCGTGTTCGGAGTACTTCTGGTGATGGCATCTCTCGCCACTTGGAAACTTTATTCCTGGAAACGTCCCTCTCCTGTCATTCGCTCCCTGGCGGTTCTTCCGCTCGAAAGTCTCTCGAACGATGCGTCCCAGGATTATTTCGCCGATGGCATGACCGACGAGTTGATTTCGGACCTCGGCCAGATCAGCGCGTTGCGCGTGATTTCGCGCACCTCCGTGATGGCGTATAAGCGTGCGCGTAAGCCACTGCCGGAGATCGCTCGTGAACTGGACGTGGACGCCGTGGTGGAGGGGACGGTGCTCCGTTCCGGAGACCAGGTCCGCATCACGGCGCAGTTGATCGAAGCCGCAACTGACAAGCACTTATGGTCTCAGAGTTATAAAGGTCAACTGCGGGACACCTTGGCGCTCCAGAACCATGTGGCTCAGGCGATTGCCGATCAAATTCGGATCAATCTGAATTCACAGGAACGTGCTGCGCTGAAAACCGTGCGGGTTGTGAATCCACAAGCCTACGAGTCCTATCTCAAGGGGCGCTATTTCTGGAATAAGCGGACGGCGGATGGTTTGAAGGTTGCCCTGGCTTATTTCAATCAAGCAATCGACGAGGATCCGAAATACGCCCAATTTTATTCCGGCTTAGCCGACACCTATGCCCTGTTGGGAGACTGGCAGTATGCCGTGATGACGCCCAAAGAGGCACTCCCCAAAGCGAAGGCTGCGGCGATCAAAGCTCTGGAATTGGACAACGCGCTCGGCGAAGCGCACAACTCTCTTGCCTTCTGCCTGGACGGCTTCGACTGGGATTTTCCCGCTGCCGAAAAGGAATTTCAGCGGGCCATTGAACTGAACCCGGGCTACGCGACCGCACATCATTGGTATGCATGGCATTTGAGTCTTTTGGGTCGGTATGACGAAGCCATCGCGGAAATGAAAAAAGCGGAAAACCTGGATCCGCTTTCTCTTATCATCAACGCCGACCTAGCGGAGCTGCTGCTCCTTGCGCATTCTTATGACGAATCGATACGCCAGAGCCGCAAGACGATCGAGATGGATCCTAACTTTGCTCTCGCACATAACCAACTAGGTCAGGCATACCTCCAAAAACAGTTGCGCGATGAAGCGATCACCGAACTGCAAAAAGCGGTCCAGCTTTCTGCGGGCAGCCCAACATGCATAGCTAATCTTGCTCGTGCTTACGCCGCGTCCGGCAAAAGGAGCGAAGCGTCAAAACTGCTTAACGATCTGAAAAAGCGTTCAAACTCCACCTATTCGCATGCGCCGGAGATTGCCATGATCTATGCGGCTCTCGGCGATAAGGATCAAGCGATGCTATGGGTCGAAAAAGGCTATGAAGAACGATTTAATCCGGGTGTCCTCCTGCGACCGGGCTTCGATCCCCTCCACTCCGAACCGCGGTTCCAGGAGCCTGTGCGCCGCATCGGTCTCAGCCACTGAGCTGGAAAGTTTGAGGAGAAAAGCTACGATTCCACTCATTGTGTGGAAATGTTTTTGGCGAGAGTTCAGAGAGCTCGCTTCTGCGCCAATATTTCAAATCGATTCATTGCGGCGCTCGTAGGCAGTGATCTGCGCGCCGCAGGGGATTGCGCGGCCGGGCAGCACTGTGGCTACCCGGATATCAGCCGGTTGAGCTGTTCAAGATCAGCCGGAGCTGCGTCGGAGACGGCGCAGAATTCCATTTTGTCCTTACGCCAATCAACCCATTGGAAGCCTTGCCGGGACCCTGTGTGCGGTGATGTGTCCGGTTCTCGGATGGGCCAGACGAATACGTCGATTGGACGGCCGTTATGCTCATAGACGAGCACCGCGACCATGCGGCCTTCAACAACATCCAGGCGCCCGCCGTTCAGCGCGAAACCTGCCCTCGCGAAGTCACGAACCGGGAGACCGAACTTGAGTTTGGCATCGAACCATCCTTTGACGACACGTTCATCGTTGGAAGCGATTTCGGTCATGTGACCCGGATGCAGTGAGCGCAAATGCGCGTCGACAATTTCGTCTGCAAGTTCGGCCTGGTAATCGTCACTGCGAAACTCGGGACTCACTCTCCACAATACAAAAGCGATGAAAAGCAGCGCTGCCGCTGCTGCCAGCCAATGCCAAAGGAGAGGCTGGGACGGCGCAGCAGTTGGCGCCTTTGGGCGAACATAGGCGTCAATTTTCCGCCGCAGTGAGGCGGGAGCAGGCACATAAAGTTGAGTGAGCCGCAATGCGCCGCTCAACCAATCCAGGTCCACGAGCTCACTGGCGCAGTGGGCGCAATGTTGCAGGTGGCGCTCGAATTCAGCAGCCCTGCGATCACTTAGTTCACCGTCGAAATAGCCCTGGAGCAAAGAGTCAGCAAAGTTACACTTCACGGACAGCCCCTTTCTGAGTGGGATTTGCCAGCGCGGAATGCAACTGGCGACGGGCACGCGAGAGCGAAGACATGACGGTGCCAATGGGAAGCGAGGTTATCCTTCGAGCTCTCGAAGAACAAGAACTTCCCGGAAACGGGGCGGCAGCGTCTCGAGTGCAAGGATGAGACGCTCCCGATCGTCACCCGAAATGGCGAGGGTCTCCGGCGTGGCGGAAGCCTGCAGGTGTATCTCTTCGTCGAATTCCATGCTTAGTTCCATAGGACGGTTCTTCTCCAGCCAGGTATAGCAAGTGTTGCGTACGATCTGCAGCAGCCAGGCGCGCGCGTCTCCGCCATGAAAACCGCGGAAGAAACGGCACGCCCGGAGCAGCGCTTCTTGAGCGACGTCCTCGGCATCAGCGCGCCCGCGCAGCAGCCAACGCGCGAGGTTGAAAGCCGCGTCGATGTGGGGCAGCACCAGTTGCTCAAAGCGCATCCGGTCTTCGAGCTCCAACTCACTCACAATTCACCCCTGAACACTAAGACCTCATTAGTAGGAACTGCTTCCGGCCCGATTTTATTCTCTCTCGTTGCTAGCCAGGGAAGAGCGGTAGCACTTCCCGCCTGTCCGCCGGATTGGAATAAATCGGTTGGTGAGTCGGTCTTGGATAGACGAAGCACATAAAATGCGTGCCAAGAGTCAGAAAGACCGGCGGGCGCGGCGCATCAAGAGAAACGGTTGTCCGTGAAGAAAAGCGATCTACTTATGCTGAGGAGAATCCTTGCAACCGTTTGACATTAAATCGGTGATTTTCGCGAAACACGCGCAACACGTCGTGCTGATCCATTTCCCGATTGCGTTGTTCATCATTGGCGTGCTCTTCGATTTTCTTGCGTATCGGACCAAGCGCCGTGTGCTGGCTGCGGCAGCCTACTTCAATTTATTCGCCGCTGCCCTTACCACGATACCGGTAGTAATCACGGGAATTCTCGCGTGGCAATGGGAGCTCGAAGGGCAGCAGCTTAAAGGCATCCTTCTCATCCATTTGTTGTTCGGTGTCGTGTCAAGCGTGCTGATCTGGATCGTGTGGCTGATTCACCTGAGAACGAAGCGCAAGCACGGAGCAGTTCTGCCCGGATACCGTCTGCCGATCGAAGCCGTGGCAGTGGCAATTCTGATAGTGACTGGCCACCTGGGTGGATTTCTCAGTGGAGTGAATGGACCAGGATAGACGTTTTCCGAAACGGCCGGACCAAGGGATTTTCTGACGGCATTAGTTGGGGCCGCAGCGAGACCGGCAAAAACAAAAACTCCGGCGGCCCTCGCAAAGAAACAGGCGGGGAGCGGCCCACAGGAAGAAAAGGAGCATGAAAATGAAAACCAAACTCGTGTTGGCGCTTGCAGCGCTGTCCTACGTGCCGTGGACGGTGGCGGGGGACAAGGATGTGTATCCCAGGGAAAGGGTGGCGGAGTTTATCGTCGAGAAGCTGGACGTTACTTCGCTGCCAGCTGCGCTCCGGCCGAAAAAGGAAAAAGGAAAGAAAACTTTTGCGGATTACGGATTCACGGCGCAGGGGATGGAGGAGGCGGAAACCATCATCCAAACGGCGGGTGGCACGAGGAAGTTGTCGATCAAGGTTCTCGACCAGAGATCCTCCGGAATCTACGTTTGCATTACCGAGCCGGGGCAAATTGCCGGTCAGGCGAAGATGCAAAGTGTAGTCCTGCTGAAAAGAAGCGATACCAACACGCTGTTAAAAGGGCGCGAGTCCTGGCGAGAATTTGCTTCATGCCCGGTGGTTGGCGCGGCAGAGAAGTACACCGAGGAAAGCGCGGGAGGGGACTGAGCGGTTTTCTATGAACGCGCCGCTTCGATCGCCTATCCGCATTTGGCTGCTTAGCGAATGTTCCGCCCTTCGGGGTCGGAATAAAGTGCAAGGAATCTGGTTTACCTGAGTGGAAACGCCGCCGTTGCCCATAACGGGCCGTGGTAAAGCTCAGGCAAAGGAGGAATCGTGGCTGACTATCAAATGACTTTAGTGGATCGCCAAAGAATCGCCGGGGGTACGATGACGTTTTGGTTTGACACGAATGGGAGCGATTATGACTTCCGAGCCGGTCAACACGCCGACTTTGCCTTCCTGCACCCATCCGTTGGAGACGAAAGCGACAATTTACGTACCTTTTCTCTCGCGAACTCCCCTAATGACAAAGGCCTGGTCATGATCGCGATGCGCATGCGGGAGACCGGTTTTAAGACTGCTTTGATGTCCGCTGCCCTTGGGACCAAGTTTAGAGTCAGCCGTCCGAGAGGATCGTTTACCTTGCATAAGGACTTTGCCAGGCCAGTGGTGTTTCTTGCAGGTGGCATCGGCATTACGCCGGTCCGCAGCATTCTGGACTGGGCCGCACAGGAACGGATGCTCCACAAGCTATATTTATTCTATTCGAACCGAGAGGCGGTGGACGCGGCGTTTCTGGAAGAATTGGAAGCCTTAACCATGCAAAATCCCCGCTTCACCCTCATCCCAACAATCACCCGGCTGACATACTCGGCCTGGCGCTATGAAACAGGTCGCGTCGATCGGGAAATGCTCTCGCGTTACTTAACTGGGCTCAACAGACCTGTCTTCTATGTGGCGGGTCCTTCGGGAATGGTCACAGCGATGACCGACCTGCTCCGTTCCTTGGACGTCAGCGATGACGATATCCGGACAGAAGAATTTGGGGACTACAAGGTAACCGAGAATCTCGTGCGGGCGAATCAAACTTCCAAGCGCTAGCGCGGGATGTACCCGGCACAACGCCGTTGCTTATGTTGTCGGGGCGATCCGGCACCTTCCGCGGCGCGTCGAATCCGGCTCAAGGCGATTGTGTCCAGAACGATTAATGGCATGCGACAATCCATACTTAAACGTTTTTACGTTGTTGAATATACACAGGTTAAATTCTTCCCGCCCCGTCGCTTCGTACAATCATTCTATTCTGGTTCCATTATGTGAAAGACTTTGTATCTCTCGGTATCCGCGCAAATCCTTTCCAGACACCGATTTATACTCGGCCACAAGCATTCTTGCTTGTTGGGATTACTTCAGAACGGATGTGTCCGCGATCTTAGACAGTACAAGGAGGGAGCTTGCTAGTTCAGTGCGCGTGGTTCTGCTGTTCGGTATTCTTTCGGGGCGCGTCAAAGTCGATGCCCCAGAAGTGTGGCGCCGGCGTCAGAAATTCCACACCGACACGAATTCCTTTCGACCCGCTCTCACCGGTGAACACAATGCGGCACTCCTGCTCTTCCTGCGTTTCCGGATTCACCAGCACCAGCATTTCGTCGTTATCAACCTCATGCCGCAGCATCAGCAAGCCGCCGTGCGAATTCACCACCAGGGTTTCGCACACCTCGCGAAACTTCTTCCCCGCATGGTTGCGGCCCAGGGCCTGCAGCTTCATCCGGTGAAAAATGCGCTGGCTGCGCCGGTTTGTGGCAAAAGCGGTTTCTTGCATAGTGTGCCCATCATCGGTCTGGCTGGGGGAAGCGTCAATTGCCCTTTCGGGCAGGTGTTCCCAATCGCCATGCTTTTTCGCCGGGCAACTTGTAAGCCCCAATCCGCTCGCCGTAGAATGTCCTAAGCGGCTACGGCATCATGCCGGGCGCCTTCTAGACCAAACCGCTGCCGCGCTTTTCTTCATCATATTGGGGAAGTTTCAGATTAGAACTGACTCATTATCATTGCGCCTGGGGGCCTCATAATGAACCTTACTGAATTTATAGAAAGTCGTCGTGAACAGCATCTCGGGGAGCTTTACGAATTTTTGCGGATCCCCTCGGTCAGCGCCAAAAGCGAGCACAAGCCCGACATCGACCGCGCTTCGAAATGGGTCGCCGAACGCCTTCGTGCCGCCGGCTTCAAAACCGTTGAAATCGTTCCCACAGGTCTTCACCCCCTCGTTTATGCCGAATCCCTCGAAGCACCCGGCAAGCCGACGGTTCTTTTCTACGGTCATTACGACGTCCAGCCCGCCGAGCCGCTGGAGCTATGGACCTCGCCGGCCTTTCAGCCGGAAGTGCGCAACGGAAACATTTTTGGGCGCGGCACCGCCGACGATAAGGGGCAGGTGCACATTCACCTGAAAGCGCTCGAATCGCTGCATCAGCTTCACGGCAAGTTTCCCGTCAACATCAAGGTCCTGATTGAAGGCGAAGAAGAGGTCGGCAGCGTCAGCTTGTGGGACTACGTCCAGAGCCACAAAGAAAAGCTGAAGGCAGATGCGTTGCTGGTTTCGGACACCTCAATGCTCGGCAAAGGTGTTCCGTCCATCACGTACGGCCTGCGCGGATTGAATTACTACGAGATTGAACTGACCGGCCCCGCGCGCGATCTCCACTCCGGCGTATATGGCGGCGCTGTTCCCAATCCGCTCACCGTGCTTACGGAATTATTCGCCAAACTGCATGACAAAAATTTCCGGGTCGCCATTCCCGGTTTTTATGATGACGTCGCCGCTGTTCCCGCCGTTGAGCGTAAGGCGTTGAATGCGTTGCCGTGGAAAGAGAAGGACTTCAAGCAAGCCGTGGGAGCACCCAGTTACCACGGCGAAAAAGGATTTACCACCGTCGAGCGGCTCTGGATTCGGCCCACATTTGAACTCAACGGGATCTGGGGCGGCTATCAGGGCGAAGGCGCGAAGACGGTTATTCCCTCAAAGGCTTATGCGAAGTTCTCCACGCGTCTTGTGCCCAATCAGAATCCCCAGAAAATCGCCAAGCTCGTCGAAAAGCACATCCGCAAGCTTCTACCAAAGAGCGTGCATTGCCGCTTTGAAGTGTTGAGCACGGGTAAGCCGTGGGTGGCAGCCTACAAAGCGCCGATTTTTCAGGTGGCGCAGTCCGCGCTGCAAAAAGGTTTTGGCAAAAAGGCTGTCTTCATCCGCGAAGGGGGTTCCATCCCGTTCGTCACCCAGATGCACGACACCTTTAAAGTCCCCTGTGTCCTCATCGGCTTTGGCCTTCCCGACGAAAATGCCCACGCTCCGGACGAGCATCTCGCCCTGGAAAACTATTACGGCGGCATCAAAGCTATCGCCCATCTTTACGAAGACCTCGCCGGACTTTAATCAGCGATTCGCCGCAAAGCTAAGTGAGTCTCAGCGGCGTTCCAGGCGAAACAAAAAACAGCCTGCTTCCGTGCTCCGGACGTGCACATAGCGGATATTCGCTTCGCTGAACAGTTCCTCCGCAACGCGCTGCTCGTGACCATCGCGCACGCGAATCTCTTTGATCAACGCGCGATCGTCGCCATATCCCTCCAGAGTCAGAAGCCGCCCGCGATATTCTTCCGGAATAACATCGTTGTTCTCCGAATGGCGCGCGCACTCCTCCGCATGGATGTATACGGGACCCGGAAGAGGCGGTTCGCCCAATTCCCGGAAAGGATCGTAGGTAAATAGCAGCAGCTCTTCCTCATCTTTGCGGATTAACCGCAGGCAATGCCGGCAGGGCGCGCGTCCTGCAGCCACTTCGCGATGCGCTGGGAAGCCATAGATGGGGGATTTCCCCGTATTCCTAACTTGCTCGGCAACTTCGCTGGAAATGGGAACCACTCGAAACGAACTCATAATTCACCTCGCTGTTATTTCTTGCGAGGTAAATTCTCCGACATCACGCCGCAGGCTTCTATCCGCTATCTTCCGTCAAACTCTTACTGCGACGACAGCTGCTCCCGCCGTCCCCGCGCATAATCCCGCAGCGCTGCGTTCGCTCCGCTGATCACATGCACCTCTTCAGCAACACGCGCCAAATCCTTCGCCCGCAGAACCACATACAGCTCATCCTCATCCAGCCCGGTGTAAACGCGATTCCCAGTGCATCCAAGGCTCACGATTGCACCGAACTGCAGCGACGCGGGCAGTGCCATACATGTCGGACGGCCCAGCGACGGCGCTCCTGTACCAACTCCCGCGCGCCCTGCCGCCTCTTGCAGCAACATCGCAGCCGCCGGTCGCAATGCAAACAGCGCCACGTCCGGGTCCACAGGCGTATCCGCCAGTGGCGAATACACAATCGCCTTCGGAGCCTTTGCCAGCCGCGGAATGTTCGGAACCTCTTCCGGTTTCACATAACCCAGATCGAACATCATCTTCAACGTCTGTTCCGTTTTTTTTTCGCGCTCCGGTGAAAGGGCGATATTGTGCGTGTACGCGCCAACCGCGCAGTTAAAATGATTTTCGGGAATCGTGTAAAACGTTCGCCCCTCCGCCGCCAGCCGCCAGAAACTGCATCCCGAAGGCTGCGTGCCTTCAAATTTCTTCACTCCCGCGGGCTCCGCATCAAGGAACGCCACCGCCACGGGGCGCGCGCCGGTCTTGATCACCTTCAATATCTGTTGCTCCAGCTCTCGCCAGTTTGTGAACGTGCTCACAGTTGCTTCTCCTTGATTAACTTGGAATTAGGCAGCATAACATACCCCAATTCGGCTCGAATCCACTCCGGAATCGCGTTTTACCGCATGAAATCAGCACGTTTTGCACATGCCCCTAAAAAAATCGCTGTTTTTCGGCCTTTTTTGCTCATTTGCCCTTGCGTTCCTTTTCTTCCTTCGCTATAGTCCGGTTCGGCCCGAGTTTTTTGCAGGAAAATAGGGGTTTTTCTTGCTCGCGGCTGGCCTCGATTGTCTCGAGGTGGATAGACAAATCAGGAGGATAGGCAGAAGAAATGGCAGCTAAGCCACTGAGCAAAACCAAAATCGTTTCGCATCTCGCCGAGAAAGCGAGCACTTCGAAAAAGATGATCGTCACTTTCTTTGATGAGCTCCACAAGTTGGCCGTCAAGGAAGCCAAGGGCAGTGCAGGCAAGTTTGTTATCCCGGGTATCGGCCGCGTCGTAAAGGCTCACCGTAAAGCCCGCATGGGCCGCAACCCACAGACCGGCGAAGCGATCAAGATCAAGGCCAAGACCGTTGTCCGTCTGCGTCCGTCCAAGGTCCTGAAAGACGCCGTTCTGAAGTAGCTCTTTCTCCCGCCTGGGAGCGAGAAAAATCGGAAATCCCCGCAGCCCGCTTCCCGCAGGCGCGCGGGGATTTCTCTTTTATCGCCTCAAACTTTCCGCGTGCGCCCCTTA
>WNFO01017369.1_pt1 | contig 13916 bp, 16 predicted proteins | sample 5400251 | NCBI WGS metagenome assembly WNFO01 (sample SAMN13153354, study PRJNA577476) | soil metagenome | isolation source: 100 cm saprolite under Madrone tree | place: USA:California | collected 2016-06-14 | reverse complement strand
CATCAATACGCTCCTCATCTCAACATCGACTCGGTGGGTTGCATTTCAGGACAGAAAGCCTCTGATAGCTTCACGGGAGGGAGAATCTCGGTTGGCGTTGTTGACCACTACTGAGGTTGAACACTTTTTGGGCCCGAAACCGCACCTTGGACAAAGGCCGACCGAGTCGGAAGGCGCGATTGCCGTCGTCGATCTGCCAATTCTTGAGGCCGCCAGGTTCAGGGGCGCACCAATTGTCTTCCTTGGCGTGAGTGAACCACAAGCAAATGTCTACTGCCCGACCGTCCCCCCCGAAGAGTTTGCAAAGTCGCTCATCGGCATAGCTTTCTTTTCGATCGACCTCAGCGAAGTAAATCAGATAGAGCTGGATCGCTTGATGCAGACATCGGCCGCAGCCACAGGTGGGTTTAATTTGTCCTTCGAGGAGCCGCTCAGCGCGATGCGTGGGATGGACGAATTCCATGCGGGCGTATTTGCGGAGGCGAGGAGCATGGTGGATTGGAACTTCCGAAATAAAGTACGCGATGGTCAGCATCGCTTCGTCGTGTTCCACCGCTCATCCGCCACTTTACTCAGTTCTGTGCTTCCTGTGGTTCACGCGTATACTCTATTTGGGGAGGATGGAAACTGTCATGTACAAGCCTCCTCTCATCGTCCGATGATACTGGAAGGAAGCCGTGTCCCACGCAGTTTGTCTCCCTCCTTTTTTTGTTGTAGGTTCTCCGACGGTCACCGCTCTTGTCAGGAAGGGACTGCATAATATCACCCATCCACGGACTGACGCGGTTGTCATAACGGCGATACTGAACGAGACGCAGGACAAAATCCTCCTCGGCCGAACTGTGGGTCGTTGAAATTGCCGTATCGTGTAGTTTCCCTAATTATCTGGAAATCAGAAAAAATTCCCAGCGAAGTTCTACTCCACACTGTCAGGTTTCGTAGAACCTGGAGAATCATTCGAGGATGCTGTCAAACGCGAGATCTGGGAAGAGGCTGGGATTCATGTGCGAAACGTGATATATCACTCGGGACAGCCTTGGGTTCGTCTTTGTGATCTGCTCAGCGTCGGACTGGGCTCACACAGAACTAGCCTTTTCCTGCCAATCTCATGGTTGGGTTTTATGCGATCGGAGATCCGTTGGAACCTATCAGGACAGATCTCGACAATGAGCTCGAAGGTTCGCATGGGAGGGTGTCGGTGCCTAAATTCGCGCAAGCTTAATCTAATTCTAGATGCAAGGTGGTTCACCCGCGAAGAGATTCTTGCCATACTTGAACACAAAGATGGTACCAGCTTTACGAGAAGTGATTACAAGCAGATGGCAAGTATGGACGAGAGAGACAATGTCAAGTCTGTCGGCGACCCCCCGGGTGGTGTCCAAGACGGTGACAGTCGGAACGCAGCTTTCAGGATCCCGCCGAGAACAACAATTGCTGGTGTGCTGATCTCAGATTGGGCGTTCGGAAATGTTCCTGCTGAGATTGGATTGAAGGGAAGAATGTAAACTTTGACCAAATGTAGACAGAAGGATTGTACCATTCTGGATTAGTATTGTACCACATCCTGTGGATAGAACGTCACCGGCCCGGTCACGAGTTGGCTATCATGCTGTCCCTTGCCTTGCGCGCGAGATGCACGCCTTCACTTCTCGCTATCACTCCCTCCCACACCTCTTGTATTAGTATCAGGCATCTCGCTAGTTGGTCGCCAAGGCGTTCTCGAATCCCACATCCCAATCCTCTCCGCTCTGATGTCACCGGTGGCGCCCGCTCATTCGTGGCATACTCTATCGCGATAGCGTTCGGGGCTGGTGTCGGGTTTATAGCCTACGAAAACTATCAGCCATTCAGACATACCGTATTGGCCGTTGTCAGGTGCTCCCGTGTTGCAAGTGAGTAGCACTCGTCGTGAACTGTGTTGCACTCGTGGAATTCATGAACGCGTCATAGAGGCGGCCGTTTTAGGAGCGATTGATTACAAACGTACATTTGCCAGGACATATGTGTCCGAGGAAGAGCGGCTTGAGGCATATTCTCAGTGCCATTTGCGGAGTGCAAAGCGCGTCCTTCGAGCGTTGCTCGCAAATGGTGGTAAGTCCGTCATTATTCGTCATGCCGAGGAGAGGTTGAGGCCAAATCACTTCAAGGGGTATTCATAAAGTTAGGACAGCACATGGCATCCCTGTGAGTTCTCCATCTTCAGGCCTCCCTCGTGGTCATTTTCATTCCTACGACAGTGTTGTGTTGCCGTTGGAGTGGACGACCACCATGCGCCCTCTGCAAGACAAATGCGATCCGACGCCATACGAAGATGTCAATGCGCTCTTCCTATCAGATATGGGGCAGCCGTTGTCCGAAATCTTCGACTACTTCAATCCCGAGCCGATCGGTGTCGCCAGTCTTGCTCAGGTTCACATTGCTCACCATCGGGAATCTGGGAAGACCGTAGCGGTCAAGGTGAGCCGGTATGGGAACGCATATTTCTTCACATCGACAATCATCATCGCAGCTGCAACATCCTCATTTACTTGAGTTCAGCGAGATCGATATGGAAATGGTTGAGTTGACGCTCGGTATCTCCTTATTGGTCTCAAATTGGATCCCGGACTGACGTAGCTCATTCGCAGGTTGGATAAAGCGGTGGTTCCCCGAGTTTGAATTTACATGGCTAGGAGAGGAAATGCGTGAAAACCTTCCCAAGGAGCTGAACTTCAGTAATGAAGCCAGAAACGCAAGAAAAGCAGTGAAGAACTTTGAAAACATCAGCACATCCTTGTATATCCCCGAAGTGATATCTGCAAACAAGAGGGTGCTCATCATGGAATACATCGAGGGTGCAAGGATAGATGATCTCGAATACCTCGCCGCAAATAATATCGACCGCAACAAGGTCTCTCTGGAGCTGTCGAGAATATTCTCGCAAATGGTGTATATCGATGGGTGGTTTCATGCCGTGAGCTCATCCAGTTGTCAACTCAGTGATGCAACTGACTTGTCACTTAGGATCCTCACCCAGGTAATTGCACCCCTGTAGATCTTATTCTTGTCACTCAACCCAAACCAAAGGGAACCTCTTAATCAGACCAACCCCTGCGCTCTCCCGGTCTCCTTATAATTTTGAGATTGTTCTCCTTGATCACGGATTATACTTTGACCTGGACAGAGCCTTGCGAATCAATTACAGCAAGCTCTGGTTAGCTTTGATTGCGCCTGCTAGCCCAAAGAATAATGCCGATCGACGGAAATATGCCCAGCTAGTAGGAAACGTCGATTCTGATCGAGTCAGTTCATGCTATGTTCGAGTCCCAGTTATGCACTCATTGCTTTCCAGTACCTTATATTTGAGGCAGCTTTGACTGGCGAGTATAGCCTGACGTCCTCCAAGCACGAATTAAGCATTCTTTAGGTCGTGCGAGCATGGGGGATACATCGGACGAGCCACATCCAGAAAACGAAAGCGAGTCGACTTTCAAGCGTGCGTCGAGCATGATGGATCAATTACCTCAGACGGAACAGGAGGTGGAGGCGATGCGGGACGCTGTCATGACAAAAGAGGGGTTGCTTATATCTGTTTTCGATATTCTGCGGAACGTTCCTCGGAGGGTGTTAATGGTCTTCAAGTTGAACGACCTTACACGGTATGATTCAAGCTTGTAACATATGACATGTGACTATGTTGACAAGCTAGCCCAACAGGAGTCTTGACCATGCGTTATCCACTACACATTCAAAAGTAAGTTTCCACAGGGCATAGTGCCAGATTATTCACGTGCGACGTTCAGGTTCGTGTCTTCGTCATTGTGGCCAAATACTGTGCAACGGCCGTATGGGAGGATGAGCGACGGGCCATTTTCGATGGCATGAGAGGAAGTGGGCTTCTATCACCTAGAAGATTGACCGAATACTTTGCTTCTTGGTGGTACGCGATTAAAGACCCCAGCCCCTTCCTATCTTCTCACTTTAGCATTTTTCAGGAAGTACGAGAAGTTGTACTGCGGACTCGTTGTCTCAGAGTGGTATATGGACATCCAGGCACAAGCTCGAAAGTTTACTGCATGGATCGGGGGTTTATGGCGGACAGGATTCGAGGGCGCTCACAAAGCTGCCGCCGGATTGGCTTGACTGGACTCTGCATATTTCGTACTCTAGAAGTACCATATTTAATCAAAGTAGAGACTGTAGAGGTTCTACAACAAGCAATGCAGAGAATTATCATGGTGTAGCTCGAGCTGATCGTGTAATACGATAATCATCGTAAGATCTGGAGTCAGTGTAAAGAGCTGTTTACTACAGGAGATCATCAATAGTTTTTGATGCTTGCACAAGGCTCTTCCACTGTGAGCGGCTCTCAGCTACTGAAAAACGACTCGTATGATGGCCACTCACCTGTTCAACGGTCAATGAGATGCCTTTTTTCCCAGGCTTCTCATCACCCTCAGCCCCATAATACTCTCTTATATCAACCAGAGTGTTTCCTTTTACCTGATGAGCAACCAACATATCCGGAGGTGAGAAAGAGGAGGCTCACCTTTGAAGCTTCGAACGGTGACGCGTTTCTTCTTTCCCAGATCCACGTACCCCTCTCCTTCACTGTTCTTCAAAACTTTTGTTTGAGTGCCCTCAGGGTCCGTGTCACCCTCGTCACTGCGTGAGGCAATTCTTGGCTGCCATGCGACGTGAACCGCACTGACCACGTAATGCATGAACTGTCGCATACCTTCTTCACGGTCTTGACGGCACGTCGTTGTATCTCTTCCGAGAGTTGTGCATCGTCGTCGCTATCAGAAGATTCCTCCTGTGTGGTTTTGCGTTTACTTGAATGCTTAGATTTCTGAAGCGGCACGGGAGTGGATATGAATATACGCGTTGAGAGTGGCTCGAGTGTGCACCTGTTCTGATGGCTCCCTAGACTTTGAGCTACGTTTTGAACCGCCGCTCTTGGAAGTTGATTTTGAGGACTTATGAGACCTTTCCATGAGGAGAAGACGGCGAATTGAAGGTGAATGGAGTCACGTGAATCCACAACGTACGCGACAGGTCTCGTGATTTATTCTCCCGTGATCTTGAGAAAAAATTTCCCGATATGCACATTTGGGCCCTACGCGTCATCGTTGCGAACGGACCGTGTGCTCTGTTTGCGGCCACATCTCATCCATCCTCAACGGCCATCCACTTTACACCGTTTCCTTTACGATCTGTCACTCCTTTTTGGAGTCTTAGTTAATGAAGATCCTTCACAGATCTAAACGGGCGCTGCCACCGGCAAGTCCAGGTTGTGTCAGATCCCACAGGCTAATCTTAATTTTATGCTCGCGTCTGTAGCTCCCGCAGGTGGCAGAGCTCATCAACAAATTGTCAGATACTCCCAATGAGGATCTCCACGATGTTTTGGGGCAAATTGACTCATGGAAGTGGCCACGATCCGACCTGAATGCTTGGATCAAGGTCTTGAACAAGTTTGACGCCATCCTGGAGGAAGTGATCCAGGATTATGATATTGACAAACTCCAAGTGAATGTCTTCACACCTATGACGAAGAAGACCGTCTCCGAAATCTTGCGCTTTGAGCGCCTGCTATTGGAGAACTCCACCAATCGGAAGACTTATGCCTCCTACGACGTGCGTACCCACTCTCACTCCCCTATTCTCGAATAGTTTGCATTTACAACCCTTTAGCGCATAAATAGTCTTTTGTCCACATCCGATCTCGACATCCTTATCCTCGCATTGAACCTGTTGCTTCGTCCAGCGCAGCAATATTCAGCTCAACCTGCCGTCACGCGCGCTCTGAGCATCTCTACTCATCGTCTTCAATCTTTGGGCAAGCGCTGGTCAAACTTGCGTGAATACGATGTCAGCCTTGTCGACCTTGTAACAGATCAGGGCAGGCCAGTGCTTGAAGCACTGCCCATTGAGGCTCGAGAAGTGCAATTCAAATTCTACAATACTGGCAAGGCCAAGCGGTCCAAAGATCGGGCCAATGAGATGGAAATCGATCTTCCTGAGACTTCTCAGACTTCTCCGCAACGTCCCTTGGCACCTGTCTCAACAGCATCATCTTCTCAGACCGCAGGGTCGATCACCCTTTATTTCGACACCCAGACACTTAGCTCGAAAGGGGCCATGGACATCCTTGCAGATTGCATCGATACTTACAATGTACCAGAGGAAGAGAGGTTTGAGCTCATGTGCCGCATTCGTGCAGCCCAAGCGTTACTCCCAGGTAGCGAGGAAGAGCGTGAGAAGCTCGTCATCGCCCGCCTCTTAGCTACTGCCATCTTCGTGCACACACACCCGGAAACGCAGACGGCATCTGCCCTCTTCTTATATGAACCTGATCTTATCCCACACGTGGCCGAACTACTTGCGCTCGATAGGAATGTTCCGATCGGTATTCAAACTGCTGCTGTGGCTACATTGGATGCTGTGGCGAGGTACCGCACCAAGGTGCAAGACGTTTTGGCCGCGGTTAACGCAGGTGTAAACCACGGCACATTGATGGCGTTGCTCCGCAAGACTGTGGCCGAGGTCGCCACCGCTGAGTCAAGTCTCCCCCATTCCTTTGTGGAGGCCCTTCTGTCGTTTGTGATTTTCCTCGCATCACATGCCGCTGGGGGCATCCAAATCATTGAGAATCGTCTGCCCCAGCGCCTCGCGGTGGTGTCGAAAACCATGCAGCTGGTGGATAACGTCCTTTACAGCTTCGGTAATGCTTTTCAGCTGTTTTGTAACAATCGCGGGGTCGAGGTTCTTGTCGATCGAATCGAGGTGGGTTACTGTAAGTTTTTGCAGTCACTGTATACTCTGCTGACTCTGTTCACAGTATGAAGTGGATGAGGACATCAGGACACTAGGTCAGCTGGAACTCCCAAACGATATCCCGAGGTCATATGGTAAGCCCACCTCTTACGAGAGCTGTGCAAGTATATCAAATATAAATAAAGGTCAATTGCCCGTTGTGCGAGCTGCGGCGTTGAAACATATCTTACGCTCAATGCATCGCATGATGCAGTCATCTGGAACTGCTGAGGGCCTTCGCGGCCTCATTGATTCATCCCTACTGAAATCCATCAAGAAGATCATCGAGCACCGCAGCCTTTTTGGTCCTAACGTCCTTCCAATTGGTACTTTCGTTGCTCTGGTCGTGTGATATTCATTGATCGAGCGTTCATTAGCCATCAATATTTTGGCCACATTTGTGCACAATGAGCCGACGTCTTTGACAGTCATACAGGAAGCGGGTGTTCCCGAAGCATTCTATAAAGCCGTCGAGGCTGGATTAGAGCCTGTTATCGAAGTATGTGAACGACTTTTCTCCCTTTTCGGCAAGTTTGATGCTTGTCCAGGTGATCCAAGCTATTCCCAATGCAATCGGCGCCTTATGTCTTAACCAAGCTGGCCAAGACCAGCTCACGGCGCGACCCACTATCATTCCGGGCTTGTTTTCGATATTCACCTCGGAGCGACACCAACGCGTTCTTCAGGACAAAGAGAACGCTGTTCTTATCGGGTCGGCTGTCGACGAGCTCATTCGCCATCACCCTTCGTTGAAATCTGCAGTTTTCGAAGCAATCAAGTCTACCTTGAGCAAGATCGAGGACCTTGGGAATACGTTCACCCCTTCTGAGAGTAATGAATCCTGGTATAAGCTCATACGGACCATGGCGTCCACCGCTTCGGCGCCCACAGACGAGGATGTTTTCATGCGATCCACTGACACCGCTCCTATCGATGAAGCCGCCTCTGAGTCTACAGGTAGGCCTAATGCCTTGATCGTCTCTCTCACAGACGACCTACTGGATGAAAACGCCACTGGGAGGTCCCATGAGAACATCATCGTCTCATACCTAGACGTGATATGCAGGGTAATTAAGTTCTTGATCATAATGTGACCGTATGACCTGAACTTATGCTTCAAAGTTTCTGGAAGGCCTCTTCCAGCACACGTCTCACTGCAAGGATTTCATCTCGAACTCGGATGGCCTCGTGTTATTGGGCAGACTTACTGCGCTCCCTTGTATACCATATGATTTCGGCGGCAGTGTTGCGTCGGATTCGTTGGTCCAGGTCATCCGTACCATGTTCGATGCTGCTTCAAATGCGACCATGAACTCCCTGACCGGCTGGGTTAAAGAATCTCTGCAAGAAACGTCCCCATTCTGGAGTTCGCCAAGCAAGAAGTCAAGGTTCATTGAGCTACTTGATCTAGCAGGTATTTCGCTAAGCGGCGCGGATTTTTATATGATATTTGTCTGAACCACTGTCTTCAGGTCAATCCCACTCTGAAGCCAACCGAACCTTCCGCACTCTCATTACCTTGCTGGTTCGGGTGATATTACTCTCAGATATTTACGCTACTGCGGGATATGCCCACGGCCGTTCCGCTGGAGGCCTGCTGCAGACTCTTATGAGCACGGGTGCTTCAGAGATCTTGCCTGACCTCGGAGTCCTTCACAGGACTTGCATCTGGGAGAACGTCCTCTTGAAGGCTCAGGTACCTGAAAGGGAGTCAGAGCTTGAAGGAAATTCTTTATTGTCTTCTTTGCAAGGACCTGGTGAACCGTCATCAAGCGAGCCAGCCATTGCTGCTAATGGCGCCAATACATCGTCTGCGACGGTTACACCAACAGGAATTTCTGGGCGAGAAGGATCTCGTGAAAGTGATCCACGAGAAGAGAATGCCAAGGCTTTCAGACATCTTGCCAACCAGATCCCTGGAGCATTGTCTCCATTCTTCCAATGTAATCCATTTTCGCTAGGGATTCGTCTGTTATACTGAGCTCGGAATTTCGTACAGCGATCGTGAAGCTGTTCTCAACTCGTCGCAACCCAGACGCAGCGCAAAAACAACAGATTCTCGAATCAGCGTCCACCGTCGCCAACATACTGCTTAAGCACCTGGAGCCTATTGAGTCCGGTGAGTAAGATCGGTTTCTTCTATGTCCCGAAGCTAAGTTCAGTAGAGGACCCCACAGAGTCTTTGTCGATCAGCTCTTGCTACACATCTTTGCTCGGCCTTGTAACCACCCTGATGGTTGACGGTAAGACATCTCAAATCCGTTGCTTTACCGACAAGTGACACTCGATATAGAGCGGACTGCTCAGAACACGCTTCATACGGTCTTGTTTGACGCTTTCTATCGTAAGGGAGGTCTCGACGCCATCGTGGCAATCTGCCGCACCTTCATACGTACCATTTCTGAGCACTCTCAGACAAAAGCCGAGGATCGTACAGAAATTGCCAACCAAGCTTTGGGTCACGCATATGGCGGGGTCAAAGTCGCTTTACATCTCCTTCATTCCTTGACCTCGTCGAAGCCCATATTTGAGTCAAGTCAAACTGTCCTTCTCTTAACTCGTGACAAAAAGGACACGGACCCTGATTATTTTGAGCCCCATAATTTCTTGGTCAAAACTAGGGTGGCAGTGCTTCCGATCGTTCGGGAGCTCTGGGAGGCTCCTTGGCTGGTATCATCCCCGCAAAGTTTAATCAAGTCCGTGGTGCAGGTTGTTCTGGAAATCCTCAACGGAGACGGGGAAGAAAATCCGCCGGACATCTCGCCCCATTCCGTTCCAGGTGCAAGTTCCCTTAATATAGGAGGTCCTTCTCTCTTCCGTGTCGCAGTCCCCGACGAGAACCGCATTCGACAACTGACCGACATGGGCTTCTCCCGTCCTGGGGCTGAGCGCGCGCTCATTCGAACTCATAACAATGTCAACGCCGCTACCGAGCTATTACTGAGTAATCCATTCCGGTTCCAGAATGATTCTGAACCCGTTGCATCCCAATCACAGGAAGCTGGGGGAAGCGGTGAAGCACCAGCGGAGACACCTCCGACAGCTGTGGAGGCCCCGGCCTCTGGTTCAACGTCAATACAGGATGACGCCGCTTCGCCGAGCCCCGATGACCAACAGGCCGTTGACGCCGAGTCCAGGCCGCCCGGAAAGAGTGCTGACGAATGGCGCAACGAGCTGAACACCACGAGAGAGCCACTGAAATCGGAAGTTGGGCGTCTCGCTCTTCGTCTTGTCGACGAGCACCCAGACCTCATTTTCGATGTCAACAATGCCTTCGTCGGTCGCGATGATGGCTACCAGCGCTCATCAGTTCGTCTCCTCATTGATGATATCCCTTCATTTGCCGCAAATTCCCAAGACCGAGAACAGCACCTTGCGGTTCGGTGTCGTTTGCTTGCTCTGGTCTTGAATGAAGCACCTGCCTCATTCGCCGCCACCGTTATGGATGACGAGCAGGGCTTTATGGAGGTCGTGTTATCTCTTCTTCTTTCATTTTCAATAGACACCGGAGCGAAGGAAACAACCATTCCCAAATGGCTGGCAGCTCTTATGCTGGTCGCTGAAGCTCTGTTAAGTTTATCAGAAGATCCTCGTTCCATCACTCTACCGAAAGAGGGCGATCCCATTGTCGCTCAGGAGACCTTGACGGGTCCACCCTATGATAAGGCCAGGACCGTGTTATTTGACTTCTCCCTGCGCCTACTTGCGTTACCTGGTCTCCCTCGCGACGAGTTGCTTGCTTCATTGCGTCTTCTCGTATTTATGACTCGTGGCCACGACCTGGCGATGCAATTTGTGAAGCGCGACGGAGTCTCACTACTTTTCAAAAGCCTGAAGTCGTCCTCGGGAGGTGTGGCAGGTAGCCAGTCGTACATCTCAATCATCCTCCGTCATATCGTGGAAGATCCCGTGGTACTACGGCACATCATGCGTGAGGAAGTGCAGCGCTTCCTCTCACACCCACGCACCCGGACAGTCGATGCAACTGGCTATGTTCGCGCCTGCAATGCGCTGGCCCTACGTGATCCCAAGGCATTCATCGATGTTACCAAGTCTCTCGCCCAGCTTGAACGACCATTTGCATACATGAGCCAAATTATTCCCAAGGACCAAGACAACCAAGAAGGTGGTACCTCGCCCAGAGGGTCAGGGAAGGAGTCAAAACAACCTACAGGATCGCAAGCCGAAATCATTGCTCATACACTACCATCCCCGCCTGAATATTTCGAGGCCGTTGTTCATTTCCTCGTGGGTGAACTAGTGGAGGTCGTCAGGTCAAATTCCCGGCTATCGGAAGGAGTATCTAACCCAGAATCTACGTCCCCTGAAGCAACTGCCGAGGGCGGTGTGAAACATCCGAGCCAACCAGAAAGGAAACCCGCCGGTGAAGCTCAAGACTTGAAACCGGACCACTACTATTCTGGGTTCCTGATGCAATCTCTTACGGAATTAATGTTCTCATATGACGCCTGCAAAACCGCGTTCCTCTCATACTCCCCCTCCAAGCGGCCGGGGATCCCTTCTAAAGACGCGGCGAAGGGCCGTCTAACTGCCCTAAATTTCGTCTTGTCGGATCTCGTATCCTTCCGAACAATCGATTCTGATCCCAGTAACGATGCCCGGAATAAGGCCCCGCTTTGCAATTGTGCGATGTCCTTGATCGTAGCACTCTGCGTAGACACTTCCCCCTCTCAGCCCATCAAAGACGTGTCTCCAGAACTCATTGCAGTTCGAAAGACCGTCTTGGAGGCAGTCAGCCGCGCCATCAAGGACCCATCACAGTCGGAAAATCTGGACGCCCGTTACGGCCGGCTTCTTGCTTTGGCAGATCTTTGTTATCGCCTCCTGACCGTCCGATTCAACCCAGGACTTCGTAAGCCTCATGAGGAAACGCCTACTCACATTGCGAAGATCATGCTGGAGAAGAATTTCGTTTCTACTCTGACCAACGCCCTAGCCGAGGTGGACTTGAACTACCCTAATGTCCGTGTAGTTGTGGCGGCGATGCTGAAACCTCTCGAGCTCCTGTGAGTTCTTGACCCAGATATTAACCGGATGCCGTTCTAATAATTTGTAGATCCAAGATTGCTATCAAGATGAACCGCGCGTCGGATAGAGTGAAGGGCTCAGAAGAGTCGAAAGACGAGATGGATCAGGAGAGCCTACCAGAAGAGGACGATATGGAAGATGGTCAAGACACCGCTCGGGAAGAGACTCCAGACCTTTATCGCAATTCCTCGCTGGGCATGTAAGTCTATGCGTATCTTGAATCCATGGTCGGCACTAATCTCACCTGATTGGGTGCAGGTTTGGAGGGGTTGGTAGACGGCTTTGTGTATATAGTATATGTGGGCTAATGTTTTCCTTGCAGGATATGGAAGAGCAATTTGCTACAGAAGACGTCATTGACGCTGAGCATGGTGACGAAGAAGAGGATGTTGAAATGGATTTTGGTGAAGAGACCGGCGGGAGCGAAGGTACGTCAGCGACCGAAGAGGACGAGGAGCCAGATGAACCGGATGACGAAGAGGGAGACTCTGAAGAAGACTGGCATGACGAAGATGAGGATGAGGATCTATTAGAGGAAGACGAGGAAAATAGAGCCCCCGAGGCCGATGGCCAAGTCGATCCTGATGTCGACGTCGATGGCGTGTGGGAGGTAAGGAGAACGTGCTTATATCCAGGTGATGCTACTTACACGATAGGTCTATAGGGCGTTGGTATTGAGGACGGCGCCCCGGATGTTGATGCCGACGAAGGCGACGAAGAAGTTGCTAGTGAGTTGTCATTCCATGGGATGGACAGAACCTCGTCTGAACGTGGCCAGTTCCCATTTATCACCATGACACCGAAGAAGCAGAAGCCGATCTGGAGTCAGACGAAGAGTGCGCGTCGTATTCCTTGTTCTCCACAATTTCTGACACGTAAGTTAGGCTCGAGGGTGAGCTGGGTTTCGATCCTCAGGACGATGGCCCGAGTATCGGGGACGTTCTAGGATTCGAAGGAGCTGTTTCAGATGGCTTCCCCGGATTCATTGAGGCCCATGATGGCGGTCTCATCATTTCTGGAGGTTCACGGGCTCGTAGAGGCCGTATTGACGGTTAGCAAAATACACGATAATATCAAGAACTAACCTGACTTTTGTATAGATGACGATATAGGAATTCTCGGGCGAAGCCGAAGCACTGGTGCCTCTGCAGATGCGACCACCCACCCGCTGCTCCTAGAAACCACTGGCAACTCAGGTCGTCGGGGTGAAGTGGCCGATACCATTCGTCTGGATGTACCACCTGGAACCCTCGTCAATCTTGATCGCGGCTTGCTTCCGCGAAGAGGCGGAGTATCTGCCTCCTTACGCATTGATCAACCCCCTCGCTCAGTTTCGGTCCGACCAGAAGCCCGCGATTTTGACCCGTTCCCCACCATGCAGCGATGGAGCGAAGAGGCCAAAGTCATACATGGAAAGTTCGCCCCAGATCGTTTTGCTAAACTGGGCAACCATGTAGTGCTTGCGCTACTACCTGCCGCTGTCGAGAAGGCCAAAATAGCGAAGGAGGCAAAGGAAGCAGCAGAGAGGGAAGAGGCTCAACAGAGGGAGACTGCGGCACAAGCAGATGAAAGTGCAAAAGAGACTGCCGAAGCTGCTAGCCAAATTCCATCTCCCGCGACTATTCCAATAGAACCATTAGAGGCTGCAAGCAGTCCCGTTCCTCCTGCGGACGCCCCGCCAGACGCCCCACCAGTTACATCAGAAAGCGATGCGGAAATGATGGATGCCACTGCCGAATCTCCCTCGGCAAATGAACAAGAGGCAACAGACGACGATGCTGGAGCACCCGAAGCAACGACCGACCAGGAAGGATCCAGAGAACCAGGCCCCGCGAGCAGACCTGAACGTATCACCGTCATGGTCCATGGCAGTCCCGTTGATATCACAGATACCGGGATTGACCCGACTTTCCTCGAAGCTCTACCGGACGACATGAGAGAAGAGGTTGTTAACCAACATATACGGGACCAGCAAGCCGCGAGAATGGAGCGTCCACCAGATTCCCAGATCAGCGCAGAATTCCTTGATGCCTTACCACCCGAAATTCGGGCTGAGATTCTACATCAAG
>WNFO01004781.1_pt1 | contig 13918 bp, 8 predicted proteins | sample 5400251 | NCBI WGS metagenome assembly WNFO01 (sample SAMN13153354, study PRJNA577476) | soil metagenome | isolation source: 100 cm saprolite under Madrone tree | place: USA:California | collected 2016-06-14 | reverse complement strand
TTAGAGCTTTTGGAGAACATGGTCGGCCGAGTCTCGTCCGCAACGATTGCGAAACGATTGCGACGCCCAGAGAGCTCAGTCGTGAACAAGCTGAAACGTGTGGGCACCTCCCGGCGCGTACGAGATGGTTACACGATGCGCGAACTTGAGCTGTGCTTCGGGGAGGACCATCAAAAAATTTCCGGGTGGATTAAGAATGGCTGGTTGCAGGACCGCCTTCGGGAAACGCGGCGACGTAACTGCAATGGGAAAGATATCCACCGCATCCGTGAGGACGACATCGTCGACTTCATTAGGAATCATCCACAGGAAATTAACCTCGGCAAAGTGGACCAGACCTGGTTCCTAGACCTTGTCTTGCTAAGAATGGCGAAAGCGTAGTCTCGCAGAACATCTCCGCCACCTGTTCTTGAGTGCAGTTAATGCCCGCGAAACAATGTCCCTACCCGGACTGACTCGTCGGATATCCTTATCTCGGTAGACTCGAATCGAACCGGGTATCGCCCACCTTAATTCCCGGAATCGACGCTCAGCAAACACTGGAATCATGCCAGAACCTCGCGGCGGCAAGTGCGAGCAAAACGAAACGTCACATTGGAGGCGAGAGATTGAAATTCAACGCGCTATCGTTAAAAAACGCTTGGAAGCCGATCGTCCGGCGTCTTCCTTTCGCAGGATTTACTTGTGCTCTTGCACTTTTGAGTCTTTGCCCATTAACGTTTGCTCAGTCCCCCAATCCCGCGGCCAGCGGTCCAGCAAAAGATAACTCCGGAGGCTTCACTCCGGGATTGACCCTAGGTGCACGCTTCGAGGGCAGCTATAGCAGCGATGGCTCTGTCTACGACCTTGGATCGGCTTTGGGATATAACTTTTCTCGCCACTTCGGAATTGACGCGGGCGTCCCTCTCTATTTTGTAAGTACTCCTTCATCCATCAAGAAAAATAATCCCGGAGCAGTGTCCGGCATTGGCGTGGGAACTGTCTTCACGGACCTCCGTTGGAATTACCCGAACCAATCTTTGAATTACAGCTCGGCCATCCACCTGACGGCTCCGACAGGCGATACAAAGAAGGGTTTCAGCACCGGTCACGCGACCTGGAACTTTGCCAATCACATCGACCACGCTTTCGGGGATTTTTCTCCCTTCCTTGACGCGGGAGTCGGCAACACAGTCATGGATACAAGATTTCTTCATCGGCCCTTTATCACATTTGGCTACAACGCACAATTCAACGGCGGCTTTGAATATGACCCTGGCAATTTTAGCTTTTCAGTGTCGGCCTACGATGTAGCGCCCTGGGGGAATCAGACGGTCACAAGCAGAGTTTTTCGCTGTGGCTCTTCCGCCAAATGCAGCTCGGGCGGGGCAACGAAGAACCGCAAGAATTTCACCAACGCAAACGTTTCAACGGGCGCTGCGGACCTTGTCCGCGACAACGGCTTCAACGCTGGTATTGATTACAAACCGGTTGGTTATTTGGACCTTGAGTTTGACTTTAGCCGGAGCGTCCCTCTTCAACTTAATAGCTATTCGTTCGGTATCGGCATTGACTTGAGTTGGCTCCTGCGCCCGCACGTTCACTGATCTCCCGTCTACCATCTCAAAACGGTGGCAGGAATACTGCCCCACGCAGACATGAGCGGCGTGGAACATGCTCAGCGTAGTAAGAACGTAGTACAAGTCGCGGCAAATCGGGCTAAATTGCGAAAGGAAGGCGAACAAAAAGGAGAAAAACGGCTTGCTAGGTTTTGTCAGAACTTGCGACTTTTTAGCGGGTTGCGTCGGCTCCGGCAAGATTTAGCAAATTTGGTTTCCCGCTTGCAAAGCAGGTGCTCTCCCAGCTGAGCTACACGCCCACTTCTACAACTACATCATTCTAAAGTATTTTTGGAAACTCGTCACGCGCATGAGCTCCGGAGCTGTTCCAAAACAGCTCCAAACTCCATCGCCTTCAGGTTGTGGCGCTGGATTGTTTTCAACCGGCACGACACTCCAAAACGAAACGCGGTCTAATCCTGAGGGCATCCGATGAGGATGCCCCAAGGACCTCAACGTAAGAATCCACCACCGACATTCACCGATGAGCTAGCGCTTTCCCGGCATGCCTTTTTTCTGCCCCGTCGAAAAATGCATAACAACCTTTACGTGTGGGTAAGGCTCCGAATTGCTCGGCGGAATTTGAATCCAGAGGTTTTCTTTTGCGGCGGCCGGATTTTCAACGCCAAAATTTAAGCCTGCTCCTTCGACACTCTGAATCTCCCCAGGATTCCACACTCTAAGTCCATATTCGCCGCCCGCCACCCCTGAAACTTCCAGTGTTGCTTGGTCTCTCGAAGGCGACCACGTCTCCGAAAGCACCCGCAGCCCACGGCTGGCGCTTCCGAGTTCTGGCAAAGCAGATTGCTCGCTCAATCCAAAGTCATTCAGCAGTCGAATCCGCAAAGAGTATTTTCCTTTCGTGATCGGAAACTGCACAACGATGTGTTGATCGCTTCCGCGCGTTTCCACTTGGAACGGGACTGGCTTTCCGTTCAACTCAACCTTCTGCACTTTGGCCCGCAAGCTGATGGCAGGGCGAAATTCGACGCTGCACTCTTCACTTCCCGAAGTCAGGCCGGTCTCCAACACGATTCCTTCGTCCGTCTTCGCATAATTGATCAGCAGCGTGTTCTTCCCAAGCCGTACATTCTCCACACTGAACCGTGTCCAATCCGCGGGAACATGCGGCGCCAATTTCACTCTGCGTTGGATCGCATCCGCTTCCAGCCCCAGCATCCCGCGCAAAATGGGGCTCACCACCATTGCCGCCGACCAAATCTGGTGCGGCGAGCTCGTCGAGAGCGGCTGGTAATAGTCGCCGGAAAGAACCTCCGTTACGTGTCCGAGCGAGCCATCCAGCGCCAGCAGCGCGTTGGCTCGCAAGTTCGCGTACGCAGGAAACGTCTGGTGATAACGGTACTCCGCGACCGACGCCCAGCCCGTAAACAGCGGCCACACGGAACCGTAGTGATACCCGCCTCCGCTGAAGACCGGCGAGCGATTCGAATTGATGCGCATCCCCCAATCCGTTTGATGATCGAAGTCCGCCAGTTGCTGGATCATCGGCACCGCATCTGCCTCGCTGGGTAGGCCAAACCACATCGGCACGGTCGCCAGCACGCTCGGCTCGTCCACTTTCTTGCCGTTATTGTCCAGCGCAAACGCGAATCGTTTCTTGTCAGCGATCCAGAAGCTTTCGTTTACCAGCGATCGCTGCTTCTCAAAATCTTTCTCCAGCGTCTTGCTCATGTCCTCCTGGCCCGTCACCCGAGCAAGATTCGAAAGCGCGCGCAACGCCTCCGCCCCCAGCCCGCTTTGGTAGAACTCCGTCTTGACTGGCAGCAGCGGCCCGCCTTCCACCCATCCGTGCCCCACGCCGACATTCTGCGGCAATCCGCGCTCATCATAGGTCGATTTCAGAAATGCGTAAGCCTTCTGCAAACTCCCCCACTTCTCTTTGGCAAACGCCGCGTCGCCGCTCTCCACGACGTAGTCATTCACTGCGATGATGTACAGTGGAGTGGCGTCAGCGGAGGCGTAGGGATACGGATAGCCTTTGAACCAGTCCACGAAATTCGCGCCCTGGGAAATTTCGTGTGGCATCTTGCCATCTTCGCGCTGGAATTTGCTGATGAATTCCAGCGCCGTGCGTGAATTCGCGAAATCTCCCGCGGCATTCAGGGCCAGCGAAGTCCAGCACGAATCGCGCCCGAAAAACCATGCGAATCCTGGCCGTTGGCTCTCTCCCGAAGTACGGTACCCCGCGACGAGCCCCGTGCCCAGAAAAGGATTTGTCACCATCCCCTGCAACATGCTCACCCGCGACCAGTCGTAGGCCTGCTGAATCTGCGCGTCCGGCAAATCCAAGGTCACGGTCTCCGCCAAATAGGTGCGGTAATATTCCGCTGATTCCTTCAACAAGTCTGCGTAATCGATTGTTAAGTGACGATAGGTTTTTTCCGCGCCCGCCCGGCCTTCCATCGAACCCGCAATGACGATCAGCTTCCTCTCTTTGCCCTTCGTCGTCGCGCCCAGCCGGAACGAACTTTCCTGCGCTTCCGAGTAATTTGTCTGGTATTCCTGCTGCGGCTCCGCTGCCGTTGGCGAACCCACCAGCGCCACAAATTTCCGTTGCTCCTCTCCAAAATAAAACGCGCGTTCTTCGGCTATCCAACTCGAATAGGTCGCGCCCAGCGCCGCCGGCCACTCCAGTTGAAAATCGCGGTGAAACGCCGCTTCGATTTCGAACGGCTGCTCGGTTTCCACGTCGAGTAAAATAACGGCGCCTTGCTCGTGCACCGGAACAAAAAAAGTTTCCCGCACCGCGAACGTGTCCCCAGCGTAGAGAATCGTGCTGGATTCCGGACGAACCGTAAGCGTTCGCGCCAGCGCTTCCGCCGGCAGAACGCGCCCTTCCGTGTGGAATTTCAGGTGAAACTCCCGCAGGATTTTCAGCGGATACACCCACGCTTCCATCCGCCCGGATTCATCCCCTAGCAATCCGGCGCGCATCCCGGTCACCGGCAGGAATTCCCACGGCCGTACCGTTCGCGAAAGCTCCAACGAATGCTTGGGTTCCTGCGCTCGCGCAGCCCCGGTCATCGCGATAAGAAAAAGCACCGTAGCCGCCACGAAGAATCCAGTCCGTAGGATTCGCCGCAAAGGAAATGTAGTCTGCCTGTTTGTCATGGTAGGAACATTTCGCCGCGCGCAAGACGCAGGGAATTTCGTCGCCCCGTCAGCTTGCAAACCCAATTTGCCCTTACTATAAAGGATGGCGGCAGATTTTAGCACGAGCCAAAGCAGGGAAGGTACCATTCGATTTGTCCTCCTCACGGCGAGCCTTTCTTAAATCGTTGAGTCGTTCTGCGATTGTATTGCCATTGGACAAGATCCTGGCATTCGCGCGGCCAAGCTGGCGTGACTCTACAACTTTCTCCGCACGGGAAGCATTCGAACCGCCTGCTGCGCCTTCGAATGATCTTGGCGTCGCTTTCCTCAACGTCGCCCGCGAATCCGGCCTCAACACCAAAACCATTTTCGGCGGCGAACACAAGAACAAATATCTCCTCGAGACCACCGGCTGCGGCGTTGCTTTCTACGATTACGACAACGACGGCTGGCTGGATATTTTCCTCGTGAACGGCTGGCGCCTTGAGGGTTTTCCCGCGGGACAGGAACCTGCTTCGCATCTTTTCAAAAATAATCGCGACGGCACTTTCACCGACGTCTCCGCCAAAGCCGGTCTGATTCATTCCGGTTGGGGACAGGGCGTGTGTGTTGGCGACTACGACAACGACGGTTTCGACGATCTCTTCGTCGCCTACTTCGGAAAAAATGTCCTCTACCACAACAACGGCAATGGCACCTTCACCGACGTCGGCGAAAAATCCGGCGTTGCCGGAAACGGCAAGCGCTGGAACACAGGCTGCGCGTTCGTGGATTACGATCGCGACGGCCACCTCGATCTCTTCGTCGCGAATTACATCGATCTCGATTTGAAGACCGCTCCCGTGCCCGAGTCCGGCCCGTGTCTCTACAAAGGCGTCATGGTGGCGTGCGGGCCGCCCGGATTAAACGGCGGAAAAAACATTTTGTTTCACAACAACGGCGACGGCACGTTCACCGACGTCAGCGAAAAATCCGGCATCCTCAAAGCCAACGGCACTTACGGCCTCGGCGTGCTCATCGCCGATCTCGACAACGATGGCTGGCCGGACATTTATGTTGCCAACGATTCCACCGCCAGCGCTCTTTATCAAAATAAAAAGAACGGCACCTTCACCGATATCGCCCTCGAAGCCGGCTGCGCTCTCAGCGCCGACGGCAAGCCCCAGGCCGGCATGGGCATCTCTGCCGCCGATTACAATCTCGACGGCAATCTCGATCTCGTCAAGACGAATTTTGCCGGGGATACCCCTTCCCTCTACCGCAACATCGGCGGCGCCAATTTCGAGGACGCCACGTTTCAGGGCGGCCTCGGCAAGCATACGCAATATCTTGGCTGGGGCTGCGGCTTTTTCGACTTCGACAACGACGGCTGGGCCGACATCCTGATTTGCAACGGTCACGTGTATCCCGAAGTCGAGCAGCTCAAAACGGAAGCGGGCTACCCGCAGCGGAAGCTGCTCTACAAAAATTTGCGCAACGGGCGCTTTGACGACGTTTCCTTCGACGCCGGACCGGGCATCTCCACGCCGGTGGCTGCGCGGGGCTGCGCGTTTGGAGATTTCGACAACGACGGCGACATCGACATCGTTGTCAACACCGTCAATGATTTTCCGCAATTGTTGCGGTGCGATTCACGCACCGGAAACAATTGGATCAAAATCAAAACCATCGGCACGAAATCAAATCGCAGCGGCATCGGCGCGCGCATCAAATGCGTCACGCCTCTGCCGGGCGAAAAAAACCTTCACCCGCAGATCGACGAAGTGCGCAGCGGCGGCGGCTATTTTTCGCAGAATGATTTGCGCGTCCATTTCGGCATTGGCAAAGCAGAGAAGGTGGAGCTGCTGGAGATTCGCTGGCCCAGCGGCCTTGTGGAAACTTTGAAGGACATCAAGCCCAACCAGTTGATTTTCGTCAAAGAAGGAGAAGGCATCGTCCGCGCCGTGCCATTCGAGCCACCCAAGAATCCTAAGCCCGCGAAGTGAGGAGTCGCTGAACATGCATGTCCTAAAGCCCAAAATATTCATCGTGCCGCTGCTCCTCGCCGTCTCGCTGGCTTTCGCGGCGCCGGCAACGGATCTTCCTTTCGGCACATGGACGCGCGCCTCGAACGAGCCCATCCTTTCTCCCGGGGGCACGACCTGGGAATCCGCCGGCACTTTCAATCCGGCAATCACGTTGTATATACCTAATCATCCTTCCGACCCCAGGCTGGGCTTTCCGAGGCGGCTGAAAATAGTGATGCTCTACCGCGCCCAGGACTCCTCCGGGACATCGCGGCTGGGTTATGCGGAGAGCAACGACGGAATTCACTTCTCGCGCCGGGCGGAGCCCGTGCTTTCGCCCGAAGCCGACTACGAAAAAGATGGCGGTGTGGAAGATCCGCGCTTGCAGAGTTTTGGCGACACGTTCTACCTCACCTACACGGGCTACAACAAGAAAGACGCCCAGCTCTGCCTCGCCACATCGCTCGATCTCATCCACTGGGAGCGGAAAGGCGTGATCCTTCCCGCCTACAAAGGCAACTGGAACAAAGGCTGGACGAAATCTGGCGCCATCGTCCCAGAAAAAATCGACGGCAAGTATTGGATGTACTGGCTTGGCACCGCCGCGGACAGAACCGACCAAATGGGCCTGTCGTATTCCACCGATTTGATTCACTGGACGGAAGCAACGGACACGCCGGTGCTGCCGCGCCGGCCGGAAAAATTTGATTCGCGCGTGGTCGAGCCCGGTCCTCCACCGATCCTCACACCGGGCGGCATCGTCCTGATCTACAACGGCGCCGACGACAAACTTGTGTACCGCACCGGCGTCGCGGTCTTCGACCGCAAGGATCCCCGCAAACTCATCTCGCGATCCGATCAGCCCATCTTCGCCCCGGAAAAAGAATGGGAGAGGGTTGGGCAAGTGCCGAACGTTATATTCGTTGAGGGGATGCTGCGGCAGGGCAGGCGGTGGCTCTTTTACTACGGGGGAGCAGACAAGTATATAGGGGTGGCGGAAGCACCCTCGAAATGAGCATGGTCTCCCCGGCAGCGGGGGCCAGTTCGGTTTAGCGTGGCCGGAGGGCGCTCACCAGGCAGGGGGCTATACGTGCCACTTGAATGAGGGTCCCTCGAATGCTATGCCCACACAATAGCCACCGTTCGGCTGCGGATCACAATAGACAACTCGAGCGTGCTTGGGAAACTCGCCACTCAGCGGCGTAAGCAGCGGGGCTTCGCCGCGCTGCCAGCATCGCTTGGTGAGCACTCGAGCGCCGTGGGGACTGACGTCTTCCGTGACCGTCCGTTCCCGAGCGCGGGGCTCGTCCAAGCTGGCGAGGTAGAGCTGGACTGGGAGAGGTTCGCGCTTCTCAATTCTCGCATCGGAACTCTTCAGCCGAAGAATCTTCCGCTGCGTACCTTGCTGCGTACTTTGAGAATCGGCCTGTTCGCTTAAATTCTCGACTGGCTCGATTCTCTTCGGATGCGGCATGGTCTACCTCCGGCACGGATTCTGAATGCGCGACGTAACGGCCAGAGCCAAGGATCCAAAGTTCCCCTCACTGGAATGCCCAACGCCTTCGCTCTGCCGCTCTTCTTTCGAGGGAATATAGCAAATAGTTAGCATAGATGGCATTGGCTTACAAGCAGGAAAAGACTGTAGTTGGGGTACAGGTAATCCCTTTAGTCGTCTACAGTGCCTGGCGCGGTGTTCGCTTTTAAGTGAAACGGCAGGTCCTGCGGGCGCCCCATTCATACCCAGCGCGACTGCGGTTATTCTCTTCTCCCCTTTCCAATTTCTGTTTTCTGATCTTCATTTCGTGTGTGGCGGGGCCCGTTCGTGAGCGGCGATTGCCATTGGTGATTTGGCCTCGCGGCTCACGCCTGCGTGTCCGCCTCTGCTCGCAATTACGACTGAAACCCGCTTGTTTCGTAGATTGCCTACAGACCTTACTAGGAAGCCGTCTAGTCTGTATTGCAGTTTAGTCTGTATTGCAATCTAGTTTGCATTGCAAACCAAAATCAGGCACCTGCAAACTAGTCTCCGCCGTAAACAAATCCGCCGGCCGGCCTAAGTCCATTTGTTTCAATGTGAGGTCCGGCGTGACTGCACGTATCCAAGTCGAGAAGAGCTTCGGGGGCGCGGTTCAAAAGCCTTCGAGGAGCCATGCGTTGGAGCTATCGCTGGCTTCCCAGATGGCGAGATGGCGGCCGTCGGGAGAGGGGATAGCCCAGCCCAAGTCCTTTTCGGATTCCTGGAGGACGGGTTTGACTCTGCCATGCAGGTCCACATTCAGGAGCGTCTGCGTGCCGGTCGGCGACGAGACGCTGGCCCAGATACTGCGTCCATCGGCAGCCCAGTCGAGGCTGGAGATTCCGGACCAAGTCTTTAGCGTGAGAGTCCGGTCGTTGCCGCCGGCCACAGGGAAAAACCGGATGCTGGCTGGCCCCGGAACGCGGTGCTTCTTAGACATCGCGAGAGTGGAACCGTCAGGCGAGAGAGTCCAGTTTTGCAAATACCATTCCGGACCTTCGATCCGCGTGAGCAGTTTTTTCTCTCCCGTAGCAGAGTTGAAGCTGAAGAAATCCAGACGATTGTCCGAGAACTCGCTGAGAACACAAACCGTGGAAGGGGAGCGAGCGCACTGAAAATTATTGATGCCGGGATCCTGCAAAACCAACTGAGGAGTCCCGCCCGAGAGTGGGAGGCGCATGAGACGGACGCGGCGCGCCACGTCATGCGGATCGGCATTAAGCGCGTAGAGAATTGCCGAGCTGTCGACACTCAGGCGGGCAAGCATGACGGATTGATCACCGCCGACGAGCAGATCGGGAGCCGGTTGATCGATGGCCTGCTTGAAAAGATGAAAGACGCCATCACGATCGGAAGTGAAAATCACGGATTTGCCGTCGGGTGTCCAGGTGTAGGGATAATTTCTCCGCTCCTCGAGGCTGAGCCGCTGAAGCGGACTCAGGCGGCTGTCCCCGGCTTCAACCTTGCAGATGTAGACACCTGGGGAGTCGGTCCCCCGGAGAAAAATGAGTCGCTTGCCATCGGCGGAAATACTAGCTCGGATTTTGGCGTCAGACCCATTCGTAAGGCGTGTGGGCGAGCCCGAGGTGTGAACGCCTCGAGGGTCAACTCGAATAGCCCAGAGATTGGTGTCATTCTGGCTATTTGGGGGAAGCTCGCTGAGCGAATAAATCAAGCGGCCATCGGGAGTCCAAGCGAGAGCGGAACGGAGGCGAGAGCTCGATAGAACGCGGCTTAGGTCCTGAGTACCCAGATCACGGATGTAGAGGGAGACTTCCGCGTCATCCCATCCAATTTGAAAACGCGACACGACGAAGGCGATGCGACGCCCGTCTGGAGACCAGGCCAGGGCGTCAATATTTTCTCCGGGTTCGCCCACTATTTTGCGCGCCTGCTCGCCATTTGACTGCGCCTGCCAGATTTCCTGGTGACTATAGTCGCCACGAACAAAAACGATCTGCGAGCCATCCGGCGAGACCGCGCCGCGCTCGGCCGCGTCGATGAGCCTGCGAGGCGTGCCGCCGAAGACCGAGACGCTCCAGAGACTGGGTGGGTCCGAGGGGGACGCCGTGCGAGTCGCAAGCACATGGCTACCATCCGGAAACCAACCGACGCAGTACGTTTTCCAATTGCCGGGAGTGCCGATAGGATGAGTTTCCCCCGTGCCCAGTTGTCGGAGAAAGGTTCCCGTTCTATCCGCAAAGACGAGATGGTTGCCATCCGGCGAAATCGCGGCACTGATGACTGGATCGTTTTCCGGATTGCTGGTCAAGCGGCGTTCCACGAGACGGACGGCGGCTACTGAGCGATGACCTGCATGCCAACCAACGGCAATGCCGAGCAGAAGGAGAATGGCCGCGGCCGGGCCGATGCGCCAGTACAGGCCAGAATGTGGAATTCGCGTGGATTCCCGGGCCGCTCCGTTGATGGGCACAAGGAAGCGATATCCGCGGCGCGCTAGAGTTTCAACAAAGCGGGGATTTTCTGCGGAGTCAGCGAGGGCATCGCGTAAACGCTTGACAGCGGCGTTCAGACCGTGGTCGAAATCCACAAACGTGTCGGCAGGCCAAAGCCTGCTTCGCAACTCTTCCCGTGTAACGATTTCACCCGGATGCTCCAGCAGCATGGCCAAGATCTGGAACGGCTGCTCCTGAAGCCGAATCTTTCGTCCATCGCGGCGAAGCTCTCCCGTACGTAGGTCCGCTTCAAAGGTTCCGAAGCTGATGACACCTTTTGTGAAGTTCTCGGCCACTTGGTACACGCTCCCGCAGCGCCCTACCTATACTTAACGTTACGAGTTCAGCAGAAGTTTCCTAAAGTTCCCCGTCGCCCTGCTTTCTATCCATTTGACGCGCGGGCACTTATATCGTCACCTGCAAATGAGTACTTCGCCATGCGGCTGGCATTGAGGTACCTGCGGCCCTGACCGATCCTCGGCGCCACCATGGAGGTGGGCGCCGTGATCCAGAAGACGCTCCTGAAGTCGCTTTGGTTAGTGTTCGTTCTAGTCTTCCCTTCTTTTGCAGTTTGGTCCAAGGTGCCCGCCCGAGAGGAGGCGCAGGTCACTGTATCCGTGCACAACGACGCGGGAATCCCCGCAGGAATCTTGCTGCAGGCAGAATTGGATGCTTCACGCGTATTCCGGCAATCCGGAATTGAAATCCGCTGGTTGAACTGCCCTCTGCCGGCGGGAGGGCCAGAAAACCCGGCGCAGTGCGAGGCGGCTGATTTCCCTCAACATCTCCAACTGCGCATCGCAAAGCGCTCTCTCAATTTGAACGACTTCACCATGGGGATATCCTATCTCTCCGCCGACGGAAGGGGATGTTATGCTGACCTGTTTTACGAGCGCGCCGAGATGCTGCATGAAAGCAGTCACATTGCTGCATGAAAGCAGTCACATGAGCCTGGCGAGCATCCTCGGTCACGGAGTGGCGCATGAGATCGGGCATCTCCTGCTGGGGACGAACTCCCACGCCGCAAGCGGCATTATGCGCGCGCGGTGGCAAATAAGGGAACTAACGAGCGCCAGCAAGGGGACACTCTTATTTTCTGATGTCCAGTCCCGGCAGATGAGAAACAAATTAGCGGCTTGGCACACGCAAGGGAGGGATGTTTCTCACATCGCTACGGCGCAGCTGGGAGATTGACCAAATCAGTTATTCTTACCGGTTTGCCCCACCGACACAAACACTCGGCCAATTTCGGTGACCCTCGCCTTATCCGAGCCGTTTCGGGCTATCTCCTTCTTTTTAAGCCGCTTCCACCCCACTCTCAAGTTTATCTTGACATGGACGATACTTTTGTGGTAATATAATTTTTGATAATTAGACGCCACGTTTGCTGAAGCGTTCCGTTTCCAACCATCCCCTGCCCGACTATCCCCCTAGGTCCTTCTCCTCTAACCCCTTTCCTCACAATCTTTTGTCCGATCCCCACCCTCTAAACCCTGTCGTGTCAATCTTTTACGAAAAGATAGAGGGGAGGGGCCCTACTCCTTCCTCATTTCTCGACCTTTCAACCTCCAACTTTCACCTCTTGACCTCTTTCATTTACACCCTTTCATTTCTTCCTCTCATCACTCTTTTCCGCAACGGCTCCCGCACAACTCTTTGGAATCGATTCGTTTCACACACTTTCCATCGCAACGGGGTGTACCCCTCGCGGCTACTCTTTCCCTCAATTCAGGGCTTGGCGAGTGGAGTATTGACCGGCGTGCTAGACCCTTCCCTGAGGATCTGAATCGTGTCGACCGGCAGGTTTTCAAAGCGTTCGACCAAGCCGCTGGGCCACCGGACTTGAACCCAATCGATTTTGGTGGCGGACCCGAGGCCGAAGTGGACGCGCATGTCGCTATTGGAGATGTAGCTGGAACCGCTACGAACTTCGTCGACGAGCGTGCGCGTACCGGCTTTTACCGTGATCTTCGCGCCGATGCCGTCGCGATTGGATTTCAGTCCTGGAGCAGGCGTGGCAGCCGCCTTGCCGATGGTGTGAAACGCAATCCAATGATTGCCGTTGCGCAAATCGTTCACCACCAGCATGGGTGGCGCGTTCATGTTGCTGATCACCGCGGAGATGCGGCCATCATTCCACAAATCGCCGACCGCCAGTCCGCGCGCGGAACTCACCGCCGTAATCACCGGCCCCGCGTTGGCCGAAATATCGGTAAAGGTTCCGTTGCCGTTGTTGTGATAGAGAATTTTCGGCTCCTGGAAATTGCTGCCGAGGTGCTGGCTGTCAACTTCCGGATAGACGTGTCCGTTGACCACCATCAGATCGGGCCAGCCGTCGTTATCCACGTCCGCGAACATGACGCCCCAGCCGAGATATTGGGTGTTGAGACCGAAACCGGCGGGGAATGTTTTATCATCGAACGTGCCGTCGCCATTGTTGCGGTAGAGCGTGGAGGTATCATCGGAAAAATTGGTTTTGAAGAGATCGAGCTTGCCATCGCCATCATAGTCGGCAACCGTGGAGCCCATGCCGGCCTGCTCGCGCCCGTCATCATTAAATGCGGCGCCCGCAACAACAGCGACATCGGTGAACGTGCCGTCGTGATTGTTGTGGTAAAGGATGCTCGCGGTGCTGTCGCACGCGACGTAGATGTCCGGCCAGCCGTCGTCGTCATAATCAAACGTGGAAACACTGAATGCGTAATGGCCGTTGGTCTGATCAATTTTTGCTTTGGTGGTCACATCCTCGAAGGTGCCATTCCCGAGATTGTGGTAAAGGATATTTTTCGCCCAGGGTAATCCGCGCGGCCCGCACATCACCGGAACGCCTTTCCACAGGCAAGAGGGCCGTTCGCCCGGAGAGAGCGCAGTGGCCGAATCATAATCGACATAGTTCGCGACGATTAGATCGAGTTTGCCGTCGCGGTCGTAGTCCACGAAAGCGCAGCCTGTGCCCCAGGCCTTTCCGCCGCCGGCGATGTGCGCTTTTTCGCTGACATCAGTGAAGGTGCCGTTGCCATTGTTGTGATAGAGCACGTTCTTTCCGTAGTAGGTGACGTAGAGGTCCTCGAAGCCGTCGTTGTCATAGTCCCCGACGCAAACGCCCTGGCCCCAGCCGGTGTGAGTCAGGCCCGCCTTTTCCGTCACATCGGCGAACGTGCCGTCGTGATTGTTGCGGTAGAGATGGCTGGTGGGGGCTTTGCCGGAGGGCAGGCCTTCCAGTTTCGT